>Ga0265296_1001363_pt1 | contig 28441 bp, 29 predicted proteins | sample MunlanPumphouse1_FD_189073 | JGI IMG/M metagenome (GOLD analysis project Ga0265296, IMG submission 189073) | Groundwater microbial communities from a municipal landfill in Southern Ontario, Canada - Pumphouse #1 | ecosystem: Environmental > Aquatic > Deep subsurface > Groundwater | place... | reverse complement strand
TTCAAGTTTGGTTATTTTTGATAGATTTTCACTAGAAAATTACAACTCTGTAACTTTCGCTAAGTCTGGTGCAGGTAAAAGTTATGCCACAAAATTAGAAATTCTAAGATCCCTGATGTTTGATATAGACATTATCGTGATAGATCCTGAACGGGAATATGAATATTTGTCTGAAGCGGTAGGAGGACGATATTTTAACATTTCTCTTTCTTCTGACCATCATATTAACCCTTTCGATTTACCAATTCCACGTGAAGATGAATCAGCTGAAGATGTTTTGCGATCAAATATCATAAACTTGGTTGGGTTATTTAGATTAATGTTAGGTGGACTTACTCCAGAAGAAGATTCAATGGTTGATCGGGCTATTGCAGAAACTTATGCTATGAAAGACATTACTCCGGAATCAGATTTTTCAAATATTGAACCGCCACTCCTTTCAGATTTTGAAATGGTCTTGGCTGGGATGGAGGGAAGTGATTCTGTAATGAATAGGTTGGTTAAATATACAAAAGGTTCTTGGTCTACTTTCCTCAATAGGCCATCAAACGTAGATATCAATAAAAAATTCGTGGTATTTTCAATTCGTGATATGGAAGATGAATTGAAACCAGTGGCGATGTATATTGTTATGCATTATATTTGGGTAACTATCCGTAAAAATTTAAAGAAACGTCTATTGGTTGTGGATGAAGCTTGGTGGATGATGAAATCTGAAGACACCGCTTCTTTCCTTTATTCTATTGCTAAAAGAGGTAGAAAATATTTCTTGGGCCTTTCCACTATTACTCAAGATGCTGCAGATTTTATGAAATCTCCATACGGTGTTCCTATCATTACCAACTCTTCCATTCAACTTCTCTTAAAACAATCTCCAACTACTATTGATATTTTACAAAAAACTTTCAATCTTACCGATGAGGAAAAATATTTACTTCTGGAGTCTGGGGTAGGAGAGGGAATATTCTTTGCTGGGTTAAAACATGTCGCCATAAAGACCATTTCTTCATACACAGAAGACCAAATCATCACTTCCGACCCATCTCAAATATTATCAATCAAAAAAGCAAAACAGGAACTAGAAGAAGATAAAGAAGGAAAATGATATAATAGTAGAAAGTTTATAAAGTTATAAAGTAGAAAGTAAATGCAGAGAAAATATACAATTTTAATCTTAATACTCACCATTGTCTCTTTTGGATTTTTTACTCATGCTCAAATACGCGAAACAGACATAGTTCTCGGTATCACGCCTCAATATCCTAACCCAAATCAAAACGTAAGTGCTACACTAAGCAGTCATTCCATTAATTTAGATAAAGCAAATATTTCTTGGTCTGTAAACGATCAAGAAAAAAGTGTCGGAATCGGAAAAAAATCTTTTTCTTTCACAATGGGTACGGTAGGATCACCCACTACTTTATCTGCAATAATAGACACAATTGATGGACAAAGTATATCAAAAACAACAACCATAACCCCAGCAGGGGTAGATATGCTCTGGGAGGCTTATGACGCCTACGTGCCACCGTTTTATAAAGGTAAGGCTCTAGCTCCTAGTCAAGGGAAATTTAAAATAGTAGCAGTGCCAAACTTGGTAAACCAAAGCGGAAAAGTAAATATAAATAATCTGTCTTATTCTTGGACCAAAGACGACAATGTCCAATCTAATTCTTCTGGGTGGGGAAAAAGTTCTTTTGTTTTTCAAAATAGTTATTTGGACAGAGATAATACTGTAGAAGTAAAAGTCTCTGACATTTCTGGGGGAGCCAATGCTTCTGGGAGAATAATCTTAAACACCGTGAATCCTAAAATACTTTTTTATGAAAACGACCCGGCTTTGGGTGTAAAATGGGAAACAGCTTTAAATAATGGGTTTACAATAAGTTCTGAGGGTCAAATTTTGAATGTGGAACCTTATTTCTTTTCACCAAAAAATATAAATGCATCAGAACTCACTTTTGATTGGTTTTTAAATGGAGAAAAAATATCAACTCCGGACCCTAAAAATATACTATCTATCAAACCAGAAGAAGGGAAGTCCGGAAGTGCTACAATTAAAATTGATATTAATAATGTTAATACACTTTTCCAGACTATGACAAAACAACTTCAAGTTAGCTTTTAGCTGATAGCTTATAGAAAATTAGAAAATAAAATGCAAAAGAATATATTAAAAAGAATAGTGGCCCTGACATATTTAGCAATATTTTTGTTTGGGTTGTTTGTGCCGTTTCAGCAAATTTGGGCAGCTCCTAAATTAACCATAGAAGCAAATAAAATAACCCCGAAGGAATACCTAATTTCAGCCAATGTATATGAGTTGGTAAATAAAAATGTCTCTTTTTTATCTTCTCCTGCAACAGGAACCCTTTTTAAACCAAGCAATTCTTGTACAACCAGTGGAGGCGGAAACCCTTCTTCGTGTTCTGTAAGCTTCATTTCCAAACAGGCAGGAACTTTTACAATAACTGCATGGATAAACTATAATAATGCAAAACTTCCGTCAGAAAAAGCAGCCGAAATTATAATATCAAAAGAAAATGCCTCCCCAGAGTGTAAACCACCCAAGGCACTAGATTGGTTAAATAAGTGTATAGACTGTCCAAGTCCAAATATTATAGTAAAAGGATATTGTGAAAAAAAAATAACAACAGCGGATTGTGAATCTTTAAATAGAGTCCTAAACACAACAACAAATAAATGTGATTGTGTCGGGCCAAAGATTGTTAATAATGTTGGGGATTGTAAAGATCCTGTACCAATTACACCAGAAACACCAAAAATTAACACAGACACAACTTACACCCCCCTCGCGCCACTGCCTGGATTAGATAAAACGATAAATACTGATGTCGAATGCCAAAGGGATGCAGATGGAAATATAATTCCAAATACTTGCAAAAATCCTTGCCCATTCGGAAATTATTTAAATATAATAATTAAATTAGTCCTTGGTATTGCTGGAGTACTGGCTGTAGTAATGATTGTGTTCGGAGGAATAGAATATATGACTAGTGACCTTGTTTCTTCTAAAGAAGCCGGCAAGGAGCAAATCACTCATGCAATATTAGGGCTTCTTCTTGCCTTAGGCGCTTACCTAATCTTAAATACTATAAATCCCCAATTATTGAGTGCTTGTTTAGATAAGTTGCCACAGGCAACGATAGTAATAGAACATGAACCTGAAAGTGCTCCATGGTCAACATTTGCAGAAATTTATGGTACAACACCATCTTGTAGTGAAGGATATATAAATGTTCAGGCTCTCACTACTAAACCAATGAAAATAAATATATGTAAATCTATGTCTAGTAACTTAACTAACATGCTTAGTGCAGCAAAAAACAACAACCCAAGCATACTTCTTGGTGGTTGGGGATCAAGAACATATGACCAACAAGTGGCACTCAGAAAACAACACGGGTGTCATCCAGATATTTTTATCTCACCTTCTAATTCTTGTGTTCCCCCAACAGCAAGACCGGGTACTTCAAAACATGAATCAGGAAAAGCTGTTGATTTTACTTGTAATGGTGCTCCAATAGCGGGTACTTCTTGTTATAATTGGTTAAAAGCAAATGCTAAAAATTATGGTTTCGTTAATTATCCAAAAGAGCCTTGGCATTGGTCTGATGATGGGAAATAAAAATTAATTTTATGTCAAAAAGAAATTTCATTTTAATAGTTATAATTCTAGTGGTCGTAGTGGCTGTGCTTTTTGGTTTTCTTTACTTTTATCAACCAAAAAGTCCAGGGGTTGTTTCAGAAACTGTAAATTTCCTAGCAGACTTCTTGCCTTTCGGTAAAAGTAAAACCACTACACCAACAGACACAAACCAACCAGTAGATGTTTCCGGATATATACCAAATTCAGACGAAACTCAAAATATAAAACTAAGAAAGATCTCAACTTTTCCAATAGCCGGTTATGGAGTTTTTATGAAAGAGAGATATAAGGATGTGGCACCAGCTACAGAATTCGTCCCAGCTTTAAGATATGTAAATAAAGCCACAGGGAATATTTACCAAACTTTTGCTGATAAAATAGACGAGCGCAGATTTTCTTCTACTGTGATACCAAAAGTATATGAGGCATTTTTTGGAAACGAAGGAAATTCTGTAGTTATGAGATATCTAAAAACAGATAATAAAACTATAGAAACTTTTGTCGGCACTGTACCAAAAGAATCTCTCGGGGTAGATTTAATAGCAGCAAATGAGGTAAAAGGTTCTTTTTTGCCAGAAAATGTTTCTGATATAAGTATAGCGCCTGATGCTTCAAAAATATTTTACTTGTTCAACATAGCAGATAGTGCGGTAGGTATAACTCTTACTCTATCAACCAATACAAAAGTTCAAGTACTTGATTCTCCTTTTACAGAATGGTTATCTTTTTGGCCTAATAGTAAAATGATCACATTAACAACTAAACCTTCTGCCAATGTTCCCGGATTTATGTATGCCATTAACCCAGATAGAAAAGACTTCAACAAAATTCTCGGCGGTATCAATGGTTTAACTACCCTCGCCAGCCCTGATGGGAAAATGGTGCTTTATGGTGATAATAATTTATCTTTAAGTATTTTCACTATGGGTACTGGCAGTTCTAGTTCTCTCGGAGTAAAAACTCTACCAGAAAAATGCGTCTGGGGTGCAGTTAGTGATGTTATTTATTGTGCTGTGCCAAAATTTATTGACCGAGCTCAATATCCGGATTCTTGGTATCAAGGAGAAGTTTCTTTTTCAGACGAAATATGGAAAATTGATGCCGTAAGCGGAAATACAATTATGATTTTAGACCCAGTTTCAGTAAGTGGGGAAGAAGTGGATGGTATAAAACTTGGTCTGGATGAAAACCAAAATTATCTATTTTTTGTGAATAAAAAAGACTCTTACCTTTGGGAATTAAATCTTAAATAGTTCCAATATATTTTATAACTACCCTACGAGAAAGTCCTTCGCCTTGTGATTCAGTTTTTAAATCTATGGCATCAGACAAAAATTCATGCACTATTCTACGATCAAAAGCTGGCATAGGGTCAACTTCTATGTTTGATTTAAAATATCTAGCTCTTTCAGCCATCATGTGTGCTATGGCATGAATATTTTCCACACGTTTCTTCTGAAAACCATTAATATCAATCAAAATTCCTAAACCCTCCTGTTTTTCCCCTACATTGGGAGTAGGGGAAACCTTGGTTTCAATCATTCTGCGAGCAAGGTGATTTATAGCAAAAAGTGCTTCACCTCCATGTTCCCAAAAAAAATGTGGTTGGCTTACTTCCACCGAAAACCAAGTAGTTTTGTCCCCATCTGATTTAAAAGAACTCGGTTTGTCTTCATCGGTAGAAATTTTACTGACAGAAATAGTAGTTTTTTCAATAAGTTCTTTTATTAAATTCTGCATTTCAATTTTATTCATGAAGATTATTCACCGCTTCAATTGCCAATCGTTTTTTCTTATTTGCATAAAGCTGTTGACCTATGGCAAATATATTACTGGTAATCCAATATAAAGCAACAGCACCTGAAACACTATAGGCGATGAAGGCAACTACAAAAGGAAAAACATATTTCATTTGAGTTTGCATACTCTTGGCAAAATTTTCTTGAAAAGAAGTGGAAGATTTATCTGAAACAACCGGCTTTGGCATAAGGTATGCCTGAAAATACTGGGACAAACCAGCCAAAATAGCCAAAATCACAATTTTACTCTGACTAATGTCGAGAATACCCAAGAAAAGCATATTGGTGTGTTCTGGGGCCTGAACAAAAGCATAAAGCAAGCCACCTTCAAAATTTATTCCTTTCAAAAAAACATAATATAGAGCAAAAATAACAGGAATTTGAATCAAAACCAAAAGACATCCAGAAAATGGATTAGTTTTGTGGTGTTTATAAAGTTCAAAGGTTTTTTTAGCTTGTTCTTCTTTGCTGGCGCCGCTATCTTTTATTTTTTTAAGCTCTGGGGCAAGTAAATTCATCTTTATTTGGCTTTCGATGGAACGCTGAGAAAGGGGAAATAATATAGTTTTAACAATAAGAGTAAGAATAATAACAGCAATACCAACATCCCCACCTGGAACAATAGAAACCAGAAAAGCTAAGGCATTTAAAAGCGGTCCATATAAAAAAGTATCCCAAAGATATATCATTATTTCATTCTATATGAATTATCTCAGTGGGTCAATATGATTTTTCTGCCAAGGGTGACAACGAAGAATGCGCAGAAGACCCAGAAAAATTCCTTTCAAAATACCATATTTTTTTATGGCTTCTTTGGTATATTCAGAACAAGTAGGATAAAAAACACAACTTCTTTTTTTAAAAAGAGAAATATATTTTTGGTAAAAATTAATTAACTTTACTAAGTATATTCTTAATCTCATTTTCTAGTATTAAAATATCGTCTTGATATTTTTTAAAAATAAAAACCCCTAAAAAACCAATAGGGAAGTTCTTAAAATATTTTTCTAATGCGACATACCCTTTTCTGCGCAATAAATTACGTTTAACGGCAAGTTTAGCCACATTTTTGGGAACAATAAAAGACATCTGTCTCTTTTTCTCTTGAGGCATCAAAAACTTCAAGGTTAAACTAGAAGAACTAATAAATTTACCCTCCTTAAAAATTTTTTCTATCGTTTTTTTATCTAACCTGTTTTTTTTAGGAAGCATACTAAACAGAAAGCTTTTTTCTGCCCTTTCTTCTTCTTTTTAAGAGCACCTTTCTGCCTGTTTTACTCTTTGATCTAACTAAAAATCCATGGGCTTTAGCTCTTTTTCTCTTTTTTGGTTGATATGTTACTGACATACTTTTAGTCTATAACAATACAACAAATAATACAACCCCCTTTAACCCCTTTATCAGGAGGGGTTTGATTTTATCAACAGTTTATCAACATAGTTAATAAGTTTTTTATAATTGCATTAAAAAATACTGTAGTATAATCTTTACCAATGGACACAAAACAACTTTGGAAAAATTGTCTGGTGGAAATTGAAGCAGGTGTTTCTAAGGCTAATTTTAGTACCTGGTTTAAAAACACTAGCATTCTAAAGGAGGAAACTGGAATTGTTTATGTTGGGGTACCAAACGAGTTTGTCCGTGATTGGCTTAAAAATAAATATCATAAATTGATTACCAAAACCATAGCTGACACATATGAAAATATGAGAGCGGTTGAATATGTTATCACCAAAATAGAACCTTTAAGACAAGAACTTCCTAGAACAAATAGTGAAATATATATAAACAAAGAATTACCCTTAAAAGACCTTTACATAAATCCAGATGATAACTTAAATCCACGTTATCGTTTTGATTCCTTTATTGTGGGAACTTTCAACGAACTCGCTTACGCTGCCTCTCAGGCAATTATAGAGAATCCAGGAACCAAATATAATCCATTCTTTGTTTATGGAGGAACAGGGCTTGGAAAAACACACTTAATTCAGGCAGTGGGAAATTCGATCAAGGAAAAAAACCCAAACAAAAAGGTTCATTATTTAACTTTGGAAAAGTTTGCCACTGACTTTATAAATTCACTGCAAAGTAATAAAGCAAATTCTTTCAAGGAAAAATATCGTAAATACGATTTATTAATCATAGACGACATCCAATTCATTGGTAAAATGGAAAAAATCCAAGAAGAACTTTTCCACACTTTTAATACTTTTTACGAAAACAACAAGCAAATTATTTTTTCCTCCGACAAACACCCAAATTATATTCCTGAATTGGCTGACAGGCTTAAGTCTCGTTTTGCAGCTGGAATGATTGTGGATATCTCTGAACCTGAATACGAATCTCGTTTAGCAATTTTAAAAGTAAAATCAAAAGAGTTGGGTGTTGATTTAGACCAAGAAATAATAGAATATGTAGCCGAAGCAATTCAAGGAAATATTCGTGAGTTGGAGGGGAGTTTAAATACTATTATCTGTCAATATCGCTTGAAAAATAAGCCTCTTTCAGTGCCTGAAGTAAAAAACTTGCTAAAAAACAACATAAAGCCAAAAAAGAATGTAGCCATAAAAGATGTGGTAAAAACAGTGAGTGATTATTATTCATTAGAGGAAAATTCTGTCTATGAAAAGACCAGAAGAAAAGAAATAGTGAAAGCTAGACAAATAGTGATGTATTTATTACGAGAAGATTTTAATGTTTCATATCCTTTAATTGGGCAGAAGTTGGGGGGTAAAGATCACACCACAGTAATACACTCATATTTAAAAATAAAAACAGATCTAAAAAACGACCCACAACTACTACAAGAAATAGAACAAATACGAATCATGTTTAAATAATTATTAGTTATTAACAATTAATTCAGGTATAACACAAAATTAAATTACAAAAATAACCATACAAAAACGAATTATATTTTATTTATACACTTATAAACAGTCCTAATAATATTAATAGATTAAATATATAAAGATATAAACATTATGAAACTAGAATGTGGAATAGAAAAAATTAAAAATGGAATTTTACAAGTAGAAAAAATTACAGGCAAAAACTTAACCTTACCTGTTTTAAGTTCAATTCTTTTTATTGCTTCCGGAAAATCTTTAAAACTCAGGGCTACAAATTTAAGTCTAGGGGTTGAAATTGAAATTCCTGCTAAAATTGAAAAAGAAGGTATTGTGGCTATTTCTGGAACAACCTTGGCTGGTATTTTTTCTAATATTTTTCAAAACGAAAATATACAACTAGAAAGTGAGGATGGAAACTTATTAGTTAAAACAAAAAAAAGTCGTATAAAATTAAAAGGCCAACCACATGATGATTTTCCAACCATTCCAACAGTGGATGGAAAAACCTTTGAAATAGAGTCTAAAAAATTAGTGGATGGTATAAAATCAGTATATTATAGCTCTTCTGTTTCTGATATTAAACCCGAAATTTCAAGTGTTTATATTTATTCCAACAATGATAATTTAGTTTTTGTTTCCACGGATTCTTTTAGGTTGGCGGAGAAAAAAATTAAAATAAAGGAGATGGAGGAAATACCCGGAATTCTTATTCCTTTTAAAAATATACCGGAAATATTAAGGATTTTTGGGGAAGTTCAGGATGTTGTTAGAATATGTTTTAATAAAAATCAGATCTCTTTTTCTTCTGATAATATTTATTTGACCTCACGAATAATAGATGGAACATTCCCCGATTATCGTCAGATTATTCCGAAAGATTTCAAAGTAGAAGCGGTGGTTTTGAAACAGGATTTATTGAATGCATTAAAACTCTCCAACATCTTTTCAGATAAATTTAATCAAATAAATCTTTCCATTAAACCCAAAGAAAAAATTTTTGAATTGTCATCCCAAAATAATGATGTAGGAGAAAACAAAACATATTTAGATGCTGCCATAAAAGGGGAGGAGGCTCTTCTTGGTTTTAATTACAAATATTTTTTAGATTGTTTTCAATCCATAAATACAGATAGTATTTCTATTAGACTAAACCAATCCTCAAAACCAATGGTAATCTCTGGCAGCTCAGATAACTCATTTACTTATCTTATAATGCCGATGAATAGGTGAAAATTAATGAGTAAGGCGAATATAATTTTCCCTACCCTGTTAAATAAAATTTATTAATTTTGATTTTGCTTTGCAAAATCATTTAACAGGGTGAAGATTTTCTAATCGCTTCGCTCAAGAAAATCAATCATGATCGAAATAAAAGATTTGTTGTTAAAATTTAATAATCTTTTGTTTTCCGAGGAAGTTAAAAAAAACTCGATTAGAGAGATTTTAAATGAAACGATTGGATTAAATATAAAATCTGAAGATATAAAAATAAAAAAAAATATAGTTTATTTGAATATAAAACCTATTTACAAAAACGAGATTTTATTAAAAAAAGATGAAATTTTTTTAAAACTTCAAGAAAAACTTGGTAAAAAAACCCCACAAAATATAGTTTAGTTATTGTTTTACTCTAAAAGTCTGAATGTTTTCCGCTCGGTTGTAAATAGTATCGTATGAGATTATTCTTAGTTCGTTTTCCGATCTTAAATTATCTAATTCTTCCGGAATGAAGGAAAAAGTAAATGGAGCACTGATAGTATCTACAAAAGTATCATTTATAAATATATCTATCTTTTGAAGGGGAAAACGACCAGAATTTAAAATTTTGAGTTGTATTTTTTGGTTTGGAAGGTAAATAAAAGTAGTGTTAGGTTCAATTATTGAAACAATTGGTTTATTTTCTTCGATGTGCATGTTGTCTATTTGCGTTGGTTTTTCGGCGAGAGTTGTTTTTGTATATTTTGTACTATTTTGTGCCCACCAATTTCGTATAGGAATTTCCCAGTGATTGAACTGAGAATCATCTTCTGGGTTTGTGGGAGGTGGCCCCACAACATCATCTCTATTTACCCAATAAAGAATTGAGTGTACGCTGGTTATTATTTTTTCTTGGATAGTTTCTTTTGGAGTAAGTTCCGAAGTTAATTTCCCAGAAATTTTGTCTATAAAGAAGTTTTCATTTCCTTGCCAATACCCACGAAGTATTGGTTTGGTTGTTTTTGGATCAACTTCCCAATTTGGTTTTTCAAATTTTTCATTTGGTAGAATTTTTAGAGCCTCATTTATAAACTTATTCCAAATTGGACCAGCCATTGCCGAACCTCCTTTTTTCATCGGCTTATTGTCATTATTACCAGCCCAAACTCCAACCACAATTGAAGGAGTATAGCCAAGGGTCCAAGCATCCTTGTTGCTATTTGTGGTACCAGTTTTTGCTACTACTTCTCGTCCTGGAATAAGGAGGGGAGAAGATGCACCAAAAGTTGGGATACGGGCAGTATTATCAGAAAGAATATTTGAAATAGTTAGAGCTGTGTTTTTGGGTATAACTTCTGTAGAATTAGGGGTGTATTCTTCCAAGACTTTTCCATTTGAATCTTCTACTTTTAAAACTCCAGTATATTGATTTCTTATTCCATCATTTGCGAAAACTCCATAAGCGGAAGTTATATCAAGAAGGGAAACTTCTCCACCTCCGATAACTAGAGTGAGACCATAACGACCTATGTCGGTTAAGGTACTGATACCCATATCTTCGGCTGTTTTCAGTGAGTCTTTAAGTCCAGCTAAGTAAAATAATTTTACCGCCGGAATATTTATAGATTGTGCTAAGGCGTCTTTCAGTTTCATTGGTCCGCGATAGTTGCCATCGTAGTTTTTAGGCATATAACAATTATCTTGATTGTGTCCCGGAAGAGCATTACCATAAGCATCACAGGTTGTCTGAAATTCCGTAGGCAGGTCAAATAACACCGTATCAGGGGTAAAGCCTTTATTGAAAGCCGTAGCGTAAATAAAGGGCTTAAAAGAGGATCCTGGCTGCCGATTGGCGGTTGCGATGTTATAGTTTCCATCTATTGCTTTGTCAAAATAATCTCTAGAACCCACCATAGTTAAAATTTGTCCAGTCTTTGGATCTATGGCTACCAATCCAGCATTACTACCGTCCCAATCTTTTTCATTTTTAAGAGCACCTTCTTTTACAATTTGTTCTCCTTTCTCTTGTAGATCATAATTAAGAGTAGTGATAACTTTTAATCCAGTTCCTTCCACTACCTCGCTTCCATATTTTTGTTCTAGGTAGTCTTTAATAAAAAAAACAAAATGGGGAGCTTTAATACCGATGGTTGATTGTGGAACAAATTCTACCACTTCATTTTTAGCAGTATTATATTCATCTTCAGAAATAAATTTTAATTCTAACATCCTAGAAAGAACCAAATCTTTTCTGGCTTCCAACTTATCTTTATTTTTTCCATAAGGTGAAAGTAAAGTAGGTGCCTGTGGGATAGCAGCCAGATAAGCTGCTTCAGCTAAAGTTAAGTCTTGTGAGTCTTTATTAAAATAAGTTCTAGCTGCTTCTGTTATTCCATATACATTTCCACCGTAAGGATTTTCGTTTAAATAATACTCTAGGATTTTTTCTTTTGGCATTGATTTATCAATTTTGATAGCCAATACCCATTCTTTTATTTTTCTGGTGATGGTTTTGTCTTGGGTAAGAAGAGTATTTTTTACTAATTGTTGAGTAATAGTAGAACCACCTTGAGTTTTACCAACACTATCAAACAGATTAGATAAAACAGCTCGAACGATAGAAGTTATTCTTATACCACTATGGTTATAAAATTCAGAATCCTCGATAGCCACCGTAGCATTTTTTATATTTGCCCCCATTTTATCGAAAGTAACATCTGTTTTTTTTATGTCTTGATGTATGTCATATAATAATATTTCTCCCGTACGGTCGTATATTTTAGTAGAATTTACTACTTTTCTATCTTGGAAAGAGCGGAAATCCGGGATTTTCATAGAAGAAGCCCAAATAATTGCTATTCCACTCAGTAAAATAAAAACACCAGCCACCAACATTATTATTTTTTTAGGAATTCCTATTTTTTTATGCTCGTTTTTCATTCTTTTAATCATAACAGAAAATATGTTATAATTCGAGTATGAAGGTTATTACTGATGAAAAAATAATAAATGAATTATTAGACCGCGGGGTGGAGAATATTTTTATAAAAGAAGAATTAAAACAGAAACTTCTTTCTGGAAAAAGATTACGAGTGTATCTTGGTATTGATCCAACTGGACCAACGTTACATATGGGGCATGCCATTCCCTTGAAGAAACTTAAAGAATTTCAAGATCTCGGGCATGAAATTATTTTACTGATGGGAGATTTTACGGCTATGATTGGAGATCCTACTGATAAAACAGCAACCAGAAAACAACTTTCTCACAAAGAAGTTTTGAATAATCTCAAAAAATACAAAAAACAAGCATCGATTTTTTTAAAATTCAGCGGACCAAACAAGGCGCAGTTTAAATTTAACTATACATGGCTTTCAAAAATGAAATTTGAAGATGTGATTGAATTGGCTTCTAAGGTAACAGTAGATCAAATGGAAAAACGAGACATGTTTATAAAAAGAAACGAAGAAGGTAAGCCAATTTTTATTCATGAATTTATGTATCCGCTGATGCATGGATATGATAGTGTTGCTATGAAGGTAGATGTTGAAGTTGGTGGTAACGATCAAACTTTTAATATGCTTACTGGACGACGCTTAGCTTCACAAATATTGGGTAAAAATAAATCTGTGGTTGCCATGAAATTGTTGGAAGATAATTCCGGTAAAAAAATGGGAAAAACCGAGAACAATATGGTTTCTTTTATGGATTCACCAACAGAAATGTTTGGAAAAGTTATGAGTTGGAATGACTCTTTGATAGTTAAAGGATTTGAACTATGTACAGATGTGAAAGATTTTAAAATTTTTGAGAAGCAAAATCCGAGAGACGCAAAGATGAAACTCGCTTATGAGATAGTAAAGATTTATCACGGAGAAAAAAATGCTAAGAAAGCAGAAGAAAATTTTGTGAATACTTTTCAGAAAAAAGAAATTCCGGAGGAAGTAGAGGAAATAAAAGGAAGTGGTAATCTGGGTGTAATTTTGGTATTAAAAAAAATTATACCATCTATGAGTGAGTGGCGTAGGCTTGTTGAAAGTGGAGCCGTTAAAAAATTTGATAATGGAAAAGAAAATAAAATCACCGATTATAAAATGGAAGCAATTTCTGGAATTTATAAGATAGGCAAAAAAAGATTTGTGAAAATTACATAAATAAAAAAACCGCCTACTTGGCGGTTCTTTTATTTAGTGATATCTACTATCAGGATCAAATTCTTCGTCATCAGAAACTTCTAGGGGTTCCTCTGGTATTTCTAGTGGTTCTCCTTCTTCTAGGTCAGGGTCATCCATAACCATAGAATCATCTTCATCGTAACTCATATGTATGTTTAAAATTTTTACGTTTGTTAAACGACCTTATTAGTAATTTATTACTTTGTATCAAAATATAAAACAGTTAGCAATAGAAAATGTGGATAACTCCGACGTTCGCGAGGCGAAGTCGGAGTCCGACTTTACGTCGGACCTACCTTGTGTGGGCAAAGGCTGTTAAGGCGATAGCAATAGCGTCTAATTCATCGTCTGAGGTTTTAGATTTAGCTACCTCCACCAGTATTTTTACCATTTTCATTACTTGTTCTTTATTTGCTTTTCCATAACCAGTGGTGGCTATCTTTATTTGGGGAGGGGATGCCTCAAAAATTTTCAATCCTGCAAGTGATGCTTCATAAATTACAACTCCACGCACTTCTGCCACATGCATTACTGTTTTTTGGTTGGTGGTCAAAAATAAAGTTTCGATTGCTAAAACTTCTGGCTTATATTTTTTTATTATATTTTTTACTTCTTTTCCAATTAAAAGTAATCTTTCAGAAAATTCTAATTTGGCTGAAGTTTTAAAACATTCAGAGAATAATATTTTCTCTTTTTTACCACCTTTATTTTTTTCTAATACTGCGACCCCCAATCTTTCAAACCCTGGATCTATGCCTAATATTATCATAGATGTATTATACATCAGCACCTAGAGATCTTCACCCCTCAGGCACTACTGTGCCAGCTCCCCTTCGCAGGGGAGCAAAAATACGAATATAAATTTACAGGGGGAGCAGAATACTACACAATATACTTTTTAATCTTTTCCAAAACTTCTTCAATATTTTTGTCAATTTCATTATTCCAAAACCGTAAGATTTTTATACTCAAGGCGTGCATATAGTCATTTCTTTCTTTATCATATTCTTTGTTCTCTAGGTGTTGTGAACCGTCTAATTCAATTATTAAATTTTTTTCTTTACAATAAAAATCAACAATGTATGGGCCGATACCATGTTGTCTTCTGAATTTTGTATTCAAATTTTTGTTTTTCAAATAAAACCAAAGTTTTAATTCTTGTGGAGTTGGAAATTTTCTCAATCCTTTTCTACGATCTTTCATTATTGATTTATTAAATATTTCGTACATTTATATATTATACAGTATAGATATTTTTCTTTAGAAAAAATTGATACCTGTGATAATATTATGGAATGGAAGAAATAAAGAATTGGTTGGGCAAAAAGGTCAAAGTCATAATGGACAGACCTTTGGGGACAAAGCATCCAGACTCGAGATTTAAAACTATTTACCCCATTAATTATGGTTTTATACCAGAGACTCTTTCAAGAGCAGACAACGAAGAGATAGATGCCTATGTTTTTGGTCCAACAAAACCACTAAAAGAATTTGATGGCGTAGTGATTGCTGGAATAAAAAGACAAAATGATGGCGAAATAAAGTTGATAGTTTCCAATGGTCAAGATTATAGTATCGAAGAAATAGAGAAATTAACATATTTTCAAGAAAAATATCATAAATCTCAGATTTATAAATAGAAAACAAAAAGACAAGGTATCTATTTAAGATAAGATAATTTTTCTTTTTCCTCCCCTGCGAAGGGGAGGTGGCCTTTAGGTCGGAGGGGTGAACTATTCCGCATTAGTATAAACCTCTTGCACATCGTCATTTTCTTCTAATTCATCTACAATTTTATCTAATAATTCTAAATCAGTGTCAGAAAAAGGAACAGTGGTGGTTGGTATCCAAATTAATCCTTCAGTTGAGTTTTCTTTAAAGAAAGCCCAAGAAACAGAGCCAATCCCGGCTAAAGCAAAACTATTTTTAGCTAAAATATGTTTTATATCTTGGACAGTTCTGTTTTTACTATCAGTTAATGTTTCAATAATTATTCCTACACCTCCTGGTCCATATGCCTCATAAGTGATTGGTTCCATCTGGGTAGATGTTTCAGAAGCTTTTTTGACCGCTCTTTCAATAACGTCTCCCGGCATGTTTACTTTTTTAGCTTTTTCTATAGCGGCCCTTAACCCTGGCGAATCTTTTCCTCCAGATAATTTTGCTTCCACAGATATAAAACGTACCAATTTAGAAAAAATTTTGCTTTTTTTAGCATCAGTAATTCCTTTTCTGTGTTTTATTTGCGACCATTTGTTGTGTCCAGACATAGCTATAAAAGTTTCTTTTGTTTGTTCTCTTTATATTCAAAACCTAAATGATCATAAGCTTTTTTAGTGGCCACCCGTCCGCGGGAAGTGCGCTCTAAAAGACCAAGTTGAATTAAGTATGGTTCTATCACTTCTTCTACTGTGGCCTCTTCTTCGGACATTGCGGCACCCATTGTTTTTAATCCTACTGGTCCACCATCAAATTTTTCAATTAATATTTCCAAGAACTTTCTATCGGAAGAGTTTAGACCAATATCATCTATAGCCAACATGTTTAATGCTGCTGTAGCAGCTTCTTTGCTAATTAGCATTTCTTTTTTGCCTGCCCCGTAGGAAGCTTGCTTTCCTTCGGGGTGTACTTGTGCAAAATCGCGAGCTCTCTTCAAAAAATAATTAGCGGTACGAGGCGTAAAGCGACTTCGTTTAGCGATTTCCTTTAAAGCTCCTTCGTCTAATTTTGTTTTTAATAATTTACTTGATCTTTTTACAATTTCCGCAATTTCTTCATTTGAATAAAATTCTAAACGAAAAACTCCACCTGAAAAACGTGAGCGAAGAGGAGAAGAGACCATAGCAACTCGAGTAGTGGCTGCAATTAAAGTGAAAGGCGGAAGTTCTAATTGAATAGTTCTGGCTGACGGTCCTTTGCCAATAATTATATCTAAAACACCTGATTCCATAGCAGGATATAATATTTCTTCTACTATTTTATTTAGTCTATGAATTTCGTCTATAAAAAGGATGTCACCAGATGCAAGGTTAGTGAGAATAGAAGCCAAATCACCCACTTTTTCAATAGCTGGCCCGGAAGTAATTTTCATCTGCTTGCCGGTCTCTTTAGCAATGAGATGCGCTAAGGTTGTTTTTCCTAAACCTGGAGGCCCGTAAAATAAAATATGCTCTGGAATATGACCCCTTTCTTCCGCGGCTTTTAATAAGATTTTAACGTTGTCTTTTATATGTTTTTGGCCGATATACTCGTCCCAGCGGGTAGGGCGGAGGGTTTGATCTAATACAGATTCATCAGTTATTTCATTTTTAGCCTTATTTTTCATGGTTTTTTGCTCCTGACCTGTAGTGAGATTCTCTGAATCTCTACTACTGGGTTGACATTTTTTTCATAATATGCTATATTTGTATTTGTAGCTCCTTATCAACAGACTTTCCACAGAGCTTTACACATTATAGCATTTGCTTCGTTTGGAATATAGTATAATGAGTTTATAGAGGTTTAGGCCTTTTTTGTTTTAAGAAGACACTAATCTCTAAGCAATCAGCCACAGGTTATATAAATTTGCATAGGACGTTCTGGTGCCTTTACTGGTTCCTGGGGTTATCCTTTAATGATTTGTTACTTTCGGGGCTTAGCCCTAAAAGGATTGTTTAGAGATTAGTGTTTTTTTATTTCTAATTTATTGGAATTACTCTTCCAATAAATCCACCACACTCTGCACTTCTTCGAGTGAAGTGATTCCATTTAAAATTTTTACTATGCCGTCTTGGCGCATAGAAAGTATCCCTTGAGTCCGAGCTACTTTTTTTATTTCACGCTCACTTGGATTTTGTAGAATTATTTTTTCTATAGCCTCGTCAGTTTTGATTGCTTCGAAGATACCTATACGTCCAGTGTAACCAATCATATTACATTTTTCACAACCAACAGGGGAGAAAAGTTTAATGGGCGCATCAGGGTTTATTTTATAATTAGAAAGACTTTTATCTTCTTTTTTTATTTCGTCCATTATCAATTTTAATATTTTTACTTCATTTTCGTCTGGAACTTTTTCTTTTTTACAATTTGGACAAAGTTTTCGAACTAGGCGTTGAGCAATAGACAAAGACAAAGCTGAAACCATAATTTTTGGATTGGCACCTAGGTCAATCAAACGGGGAATAACTCCGGCTGCATTGTTGGTGTGAAGGGTAGAAAATACCATATGTCCTGTCAAAGCTGCTTGAATGGCAAGTTGAGCTGTTTCTTTATCACGTATTTCACCAACCATTATTACATCTGGATCTTGACGGAGAATGGAACGCAAACCCTCTATAAATGTGTAACCTTTTTCATCATTTGTTTGGGTTTGAGTAATTCCGTTCAGGTGATATTCGATAGGGTCTTCGATGGTGATTATATTTATTTCTGGATTATATATTTTTCTTAAAAAAGCATACAAAGTAGTGGTCTTACCGCTTCCAGTTGGGCCGGTTACCAAAATCAAGCCATTTGGTTTTGCGATTTCTTGTTCTATAACTGAAAAAAGAAATGACTCGATGCCGATTTCCTCCAATTTTACTTGGATAGATTTTGGATCAAGAATACGCATCACAATTGATTCGCCATATGCGCCGGGGATTAAAGAAGTACGGATATTTATTTCCTCTTTTTCTTCCATGATACTAAAACGTCCATCCTGAGCTATTTTTGAAGACAGTTTCATACCGGAAAGTAATTTAATTCGTGAATTAAGTAAATGATAAATATTATTTTCAAAAAACAATACATCATGTAATACCCCATCCAAACGAAGTCGCAAACGACTTTGTCTTTCTTCTGGTTCGATGTGTATATCGGAAGCTTTTACCGCGATAGCTCCAGCTAAAACTATTTCAAGCATACGGGAAATTCTATGTATTTGATTTCCAGCTAAGGCCTCTGTAATTAATTTTTCTATATCTGTAATTATTTTAATATTTTTAGCGGTTTCTCTTAAAACTTCTCCTGAAATATCTAATCCTCCAATTTTAGAACCCTCCGCTAAAGAAAGTTCTTTATATCTGTCCCAAACTTTTTCCAAACTAGCCATCGATACCATATAAAAAGTGGGAATCAAATTTTCTCTTTCTATTTGGTCTTTTAATTTTGCTAAGAGATCATCGGAAGGGGAACGAACACCCACAAAAATGTTTTTTCCGAAAAGTTTAAAAGGAGCCACTTTTAATTCACGAGCGTCTTGTTCGGAGATTGCTCGAAGGGCTTCGTTATCTATGCCCAAACGGGAAAGATCAATATAAGGAAGTTTATATTTTGATTCCGCCAAAGTTGCTACCAATTCCTCCTCTTCTTGTTTGTGTAAATCATCTAGTTGTTTATTTTGTTTTTCTTCATCAAAATCTGTTGTCATTTACCTTTAATAATACAACATTTTTTTATGAATAACCAACTTTAAAAATGCTATAATTTCTTTAATGATTAAAGACAAGAAAACATTGGTTCTATTAGATTCTCACGCCATAATTCACCGGGCCTATCATGCTCTGCCTGAGTTTTTATCGTCTAAGGGCGAGCCCACTGGGGCCTTATACGGGCTTGCTAGTATGTTAATGAAGATTATCACAGATTTGAAGCCCGATTATATCGTGGCCTGTTATGACTTACCTCAAAAGACTTTTAGGCACGAGGCATATGAAGGATATAAGGCTGGTAGAGCCAAAACCGAAGACGCCCTTATTTTACAATTGAAAAACTCCAGACAAATTTTTGAAGCGTTTGATGTACCTATTTATGATGCACCTGGTTTTGAGGCAGATGATGTTTTGGGAACTATTGTTGAGAAATTGAAGAAAGATAAAAATATGAACATTATTATTGCTTCTGGTGATATGGATACTATGCAATTGATAGATGGAGAAAAAGTGCAAGTTTATACTTTGAAAAAGGGAATTAATGACACCATTTTATATGATGAAGAAAAAGTAATAGAAAGATTTGGGTTTAAACCAAAACTTTTACCGGACTATAAAGGATTACGAGGAGATCCATCTGACAACATCATTGGCATCAAAGGAATAGGCGAAAAAACTGCTACTAATTTGATTGTGAGCTTTGGAACCATAGAAGAAATTTATAAAAAAATCAAAAAAGATGAAAAAGCTTTCATTAAAAGTGGTATTTCTCCGAGAGTACTAGAACTTATAAAAAATAACGAAGAAGAAGCTTTATTTTCAAAAACATTAGCAAAAATTAGAGACGATGCGCCTATAAAATTTTCTTTACCGGCAAAAACTTTTTGGCAAAATGCAGATTTGAAAAAAATTGAGAATGTTTTTTCTGTTTTTGAGTTTAGAAGTTTATTTGCGCGATTAAAAAACTTTTTCGGAAATAATAATCAAACAAATTCCGACGAACATGCTCTCCGTCGCTCGCACACTATCTTGGAAGGGCAAGTTGTTTCTGGTAGTAGCGAATACTCCTCCGAGCATGTTCGCCAAAATTTGTTAGATATTTCTGAAGAAAAACTTCAAGAAACTTCCATTGCTCTGTGGCTTTTGAACTCTGATATAACAAGTCCATCCTTAGATGACATTTTACTTTTTGGCAAGACGAGTGATTTTGAAACTGCGCAAGAATATATTTTTAAGCAACTGAAAGAAAAAAAATTAGAGAAAGTGTATGAAGAAATAGAAAAACCAATAATACCGATGGTAAAAAAAATGCAAGACCACGGAATCCTTATAGACAAAGGGTATTTTAGCATTTTATCAAAAGAATATCATAAAGAATTAGATAAACTTACTGCTAAAATATACAAAATGGCTGGTACAGAATTCAATATTAATTCACCCAAGCAATTAGGGGAAGTAATTTTTGATAAAATGGGAATGAAATCATCCAAAAAGAAAAATGCCAGTGGGTCTTTTTCTACCAAAGTTTCTGTGTTGGAAGAATTGGAAGAGAATAACCCAATTATCAAAGAAATATTGTCTTATCGCGAATTACAAAAATTACTTTCTACTTATATTGATGTCATTCCAAAAATGGTCGGGGAAGATGGTCGCCTGCATGCTAAATTTTTACAAAACGGAACAACTACCGGTAGGTTTTCTTCACAAGATCCGAATCTGCAAAATTTGCCAATCAAATCAGAATTAGGGAAGAAAATTAGAAATGGATTTACTGCCGAAAAAGGTCATAAACTACTCGCTTTTGATTATAGTCAGATTGAACTTCGAGTGGCGGCTATGCTTTCTGGAGATAAAAAAATGACTGAAATATTTCGCCAAGGAAAAGATATTCATTCGGGAGTTGCGTCTTTTGTTTTTGGTGTGTCCATAGAAAAAATAGATAGTGAAATGCGTCGCAAAGCGAAGGTAATAAATTTTGGCATTATTTATGGTATGGGAGTTTCTTCTTTGCGAAAAAGTTTAGGAGGTACCCGAGAAGAAGCCCAAAAATTTTATGATAATTATTTTAATCAATTTTCTGGGGTACGAGATTATTTGGAAGGTGTAAAAGTTTTTGCTATGAAAAATTCTTATACCGAAACATTATTTGGTAGACGTAGATATTTTCCAAATATAAATTCTCGCATTCCATTTCTTAAAAATATGGCTGAACGCACTGCCATCAACGCGCCTATCCAAGGCACAGCCACAGCTGATATTATCAAATTGGCTATCAGATATGTGGAAGAAGATTTAAAAAAAGCAAATTTATTAAATAAGACAAATCTGGTACTTCAGATACACGACGAACTAGTTTATGAGGTTGAAAATAAAGTTCTTGCGCAGGCTAAAAAAATCATCAAAAATGCTATGCAAACAGTGCTAGAAAGGTCTTATTTACAGTATAAAACAGACATTCCATTGGTGGTACATTCCGGGTCGGGAAATAACTTAGGAGAGGTTAAATAACATAATATTTTGTGATACAATAAAGCAATGGAAATGGAAAATAAAAAGATAAAATTTCATCATCAAAATCCTCAAAAAAATAGGGTGCATGGAATACTGGCGCATTCTTATTTGTTTTATTTTATATCGTTTTTACTTGGTCTTCTTTTAGATTTTGTGTTTCCGATTCAATTCTATGAGAAAGTTATTATGGCTTCAATAGGTACAGTATTTTTAGTTTTTGGAACCTTTTTAATACTTTGGGCACAGAAATCTTCTCTCAAACTACAAATAGAAAATATGACCAAAGAATCATTCTGTAATGGACCCTATCGTTATACCAGAAGCCCCACCCATCTTGGACTTTTTCTTTTGATGTTTGGTTTTGGCATCATAGTGAATGCGTTGTTTATAGTTGTTTTTACAACGATTTCTTTTTTTATCACTAAATTTGTTTTTTTAAGGAAAGAAGAAAAAATTCTGGTTGAAAAGTATGGTGCTCCTTATATAGAATATCAAAAGTCAGTTCAATTTTAATATGATTTATCTTTTTTGTGGAGACGATGTTAAAAACAAACACGAGAATTACGAAAAATTTGTAAAATCCTTGCCTACCGGACAGGCAGGTGTTCCAAAAGACACAGAAATTTTTTTTATCGGGAAAAATGATTTTAATCCAACCCAGACGGAAAGTTTTTATTCCGGATCTGGGCTTTTTTTTACAAAATGCTTAATAATTTTTACCAATATTTTTGAAAAGGAAGAAACCCTTGATTTTGTTTTAGAAAAATTAGATTTAATGAGCAAATCAGAAAATGATTTTGTTTTTTTAGAAGGGAAGCTAAACAAACCGATACTAGATGCTTTCAAAAAAGCCAGAGCTGAGCTCAATGTTTTCGAATTACCGAAAGAAAAAAAAGAAAAATATGATAATTTTTTGTTAGCTTATGATTTTGAAAAAAGAGATAAACTGAATTTATGGGTTCATTATAGACAAGCTATGGATGCAGGGGTTGGAATGGAAGAATTAGTGGGGGTTTTGTTTTGGAAAGCCAAAGATATGCTTTTAAAAAAGAATTTTAGAAAATTTTCCGAATCTGAACTTCAAAATTTTGCAGCTAAACTTTCTTATCTTCTCCCAGAAGCCCGCAAAAATGGCCTTGATGCCGAATCCGTTTTTGAGCAGTTTTTACTTGATGCTTTTTAAAAATCTGTTAGTATGAGACATAGCCGCCCGTAGCTTAGATGTAGCGGGTCCAATAGATTATTCACAAAAGTTTGTCCTTTGTTTAGAAGTAAATATCCGCCCGTAGCTCAGCTGGTAGAGCAGATCCCTTTTAAGGATAAGGTCCTCGGTTCGATCCCGAGCGGGCGGACATTTTTAAGAATCTATAGATTATTGTTTCTTTAGCCAATCAATCATTTTACTGAGAGTGCCTGCGCCAATCTCTCCATCTGCGGTTAGGCCTTCTGCTTTTTGGAAGTTTATTACACTTGTTTTTGTTCCTTTGCCGTAGTCGTTATCTATTTTGTTAGAAGTTTTATTGTAGATATTTAAAAAAGTTTGTATAGTGCCCACTCTAGTGCCACTGGATTTTTCTCTCATTGAGATTTTCTCATCAATAAGCTTTTGCAAACTATCTATAAGACTTTGGTATTTTGAAACAGTTTTTTCGGGCATATCAAGTTGTTTGACCTCTTCCTCTTTAATAACTTCTTCTTGTGCAGGCTGTAATTTTGCAAGTTCATCTTTTAATTGTTCTACTTCCTGCTCCAATTCCTGATTTTTTTGTTCTAATTCTACCTGTTGCTGTTTTTCGATATGAGTACTACCAGATTCAAGACTGACAACAGCCCAATACCCCAATAGAACAACCACCACTAAAATAATAATTCCAAATAGTATGTCTTTAAAGTTTTTCATAACACAAGTATTATAACATTTTATGGCAGATTTTTGCAAAATAATGTTAAAATAGGATGGATAATTTATTTGTTTAATTTTTAAAAATGTCATCAAAGAATATTTTAATTATTCACGATGTTAGAAGTGTAACTAATGTTGGTGCGATGTTTCGTACCGCTGATGCGGCGGGTATAGATAAAATCTATTTGACTGGTTATACGCCTACACCACTGGATCGTTTTGGAAAAAAGAGGGGAGATTTAGCAAAATCTGCTTTGGGCGCGGAAGAATTTGTATCTTGGGAATATAAAAAAAATTTAGTTATTCTTTTAAATAAATTAAAACAAGAAAAGTATTTAATTATTGGGATTGAGCAAGATAAAAAATCTGTTGATTATAAAAAAGTGAAGTTGCAAAGTAAAAACGTTTTTATCGTTGGTGCAGAAGTTACCGGTATTCCAAAAAATATATTAAAAAAATGTGACATAATTGCTGAAATTCCAATGCAAGGCAAAAAAGAGTCACTAAATGTTTCTGTTGCTTGCGGAATAGCACTTTTTAGGATTTTGAATTTATAAAAATAAAAAAACTCGAAAACTGAAAATAAAATAAAGAAATATCAAAATTTATATTTCTTTATTTTGTGCTGAGAATTTTTAACGCTTCACGGATTTTAGTATTAGTATCAGTATTAGGCAAAACTTTTTTTAGTGCTTCACGCGCTTCACTTTGAGAATAACCGAGAGATTTAAGCGCTTCCAAGGCATCTAGTTCTCCCTGAAGGGAAGTACCTGTTTTTTCTTCACCCATTTTGTCTCGAAGTTCTATAATTATTTTTTCCGCCGTTTTTCTTCCAATACCGGAAACTTTTGTCAGATATGCCGTATCGCTAGTGCTGATAGCTTTTTTTAATGTTTCTATTGAAGCAATACCTAAAATACTGAGAGCCCCTTTTGGTCCGATACCAGAAACATTTATAAGCATTTCAAAAAATCCTAATTCTTCACGATTCAAAAATCCATAAAGATCTAAAATATCTTCACGCACATGGGTATGAATCCAAAATGAAACATCCCCATCTGTTTTTTTTAGTTTAGATAAGGTATCCGGCGAGACGCTTATTTTATAACCCACTCCTCCTGTCTCCACTATCAAAAACTTCTCAGTTTTCAATATTATTTTCCCTTTTATGCTTCCAATCATATGGTTATTATAGCATAAAAAAATAGCTCATTTATATACTTGCAGAATATATCTATTAGGTGTTTAATGTATGAGAAGTCGGATAAATTTATTATAAATAATAGATAAAAATTAAATAATATGGTAGATCAATTTATAGAAAGTACAACTGTTGGTTATGGTAGTCGTATAGGTAATTCTATTAAAGGTATTGCAGCTGGTATAATTCTTTTTTTAGGGGCTTTTGGATTATTATATTTTAACGAGGGACGAGTTGATTTGTCGACTATCGCAAAAACCGCGACAGAAATTAATGCAAGAGCAACAAACATTGACCCTTCTCTGAGCGGAAAGCTTGTTTTTGCAACAGATGTTTTAAATTCTAATGAAATTATTGGAGATAATTTATTTTTGAATCCGGACAAATTTATTGCCGTCTCACGTACAGTAGAAATGTATTCTTGGCAAGAGAAATCAGAGTCGAAAAGTAAAACAAATACTGGCGGTTCTGAAACAACCGACACTACTTATACATATGTAAAAGATTGGATAGAAGGTCCTCAACGTTCAAGTGATTTTAAATATCCTCAGGGGCATGAAAATCCACAGAAAACATTAGAGAGTTTTTTAAATAAAGTACAAAATGCAACCATAGGTGTTTATCAAGTTGATATGTCTAGCGTCATGTTGCCAGTGTTCACTAAAGTGCAACTTAATCAACAAAACATAACTTTAACTAAAGATGTAACTTTAGCAAATGATAGTTATATTTTTATTAGTCAAGACAAAGAAAGTACTTTTGCTAATCCCAAAATTGGTGACTTACGTGTAAGTTATAGTGTGTTATATCCAGAGAAAACAGTAACTATTTTTGGTAAATTAAATGGTGATACTGTCTCTCCTTATTTTGATGAAGATAATAACCAACTTTATCGTATTTTTTCTGGAACACGCGACGAGGCAATTTCTACATTGCATTCTGAATATACACTTATGTTGTGGATTCTTCGTGCAGTTGGTCTTTTAATGATGTGGCTTGGGTTGACATTATTATTTGATCCAATCAGTGTTCTATTAAGTTTTCTGCCTATATTCGGTATATTAAGTAGATCGACGATTAGTGTTGTAGCATTTCTTGTTTCTCTTGTGCTTACTATTGTTACTATTATTGTTTCGATGATTATTCATAGTTTAATTGCATTAGTAATTGCCCTAGTTGTGACAGTGGCACTAATTGTTTTTGTAATTATGAAAATCAAGAAAAGAAAACAATCTTCTCAACTTACACCACCGTTACCACCAACTGGTACTGTTTCTTAATAGATTTATTAGTAAAATCTAACAAAAAAACCTATATTAGTAGGTTTTTTTGTTGTTGGTTTATAAAACTTTTTATTTTTTGAAAGAGATAGATGGAAATACAAGATTATTCATAATATCATCAATAGCAGTTGAGCATTTTTTATCATTGTTGGCTGTTGCCCATGTACTGCAATCACCGGTTATTACAATTTCTCCTCCATCTTTTCCTTTATTGGGGATAAATAAACTTATGTCTCGGCCATAAGCTGTGTTGCTTCCGAGTTCTAAATCATTGTTATATGTCAATTTTATGGAAGGAATACCAGCTATTGTCATTGTTTCTTTTTGGTATGGAGTATTTTTGCGTTTCAGCGAACTTTCAGTAGTAGCTTCATTATATATTCCTACAGTTACGGAAATCTCTAAGTTTTCAGGAGGGAATGAATCACCAATAGTAATTCTAATAGAATTAGGATAAGTATCATTTAATTTCCATTCTATTGGGTATTTAAGAGAATAACCATAAGTAGGGCTGGTATAAGTAGAAGAATTGTTTGTGTTTATTGTTTGAGACTCAGTATTTTGTTCAGCTTGTTGTGTTTGGTCTTGTGTAGGATAAACTTGTTGTATTGTATTAATATCATTTATTGGGTTTTGGTTTTGTAAGGCATTAAATATTGAGAAAAGAAAACTAAAGCCGACAGCGAAGAATATTATTAATGCAATAATACTAGTAAATAAACCATAAAGTAACCACAAAGAGAATGCACGTAAATAAGAAATGGAATATATTTTCTTTAGAAAGAAAAAAGTGAAAATAAGTCCTGCAAATCCCAACATGGATGGTACAAAACTTGGTAATTCTAGAAGAGTAATTAAATAAATTAAACCACTTAAAAATCCTATAACACCGACCGCACTTAATGCTTTCACAAAAGTTCTATCATTACTTTTCAACATTTTTGCTACAAGCATAATACAAAAAATAGAAATTAATGATATGGCAATTTCGAAAGCTACTAAATAGGCAAGAGTAGTAATACTAGCTTTTTCTATATTAGAAAATAAAAATGAAGCAATAAAAAATACAATTCCTAAAATTCCTATGATTAATCCATGTTTAATAAATGGATGCACAGCAATGCTCGATACTTGTGTTTGTTGGATAGGTGATTGTTGAACTTGTGGTTGAAAAGTTTGTTGCTGAACTTCTGCTGTTTTTGTGGGGTTTGTATTTTGTGAATAAGAAGCTCCGGCATATGGGCTTACAGGAGGTGTTGTTGTTGGCATTGGTGGAACAGCAGCACGAAACCCTTCTTCTATGTCTTGAAGAGTCCAGCCATTTGTTAAAAGGTCACTAGATATTTTTTCTTTATTTGAACCTACTTGTAATTGTTGCTTGATAAAATCTAACAATTGTTGGTTAATCATCCCATTAAAAAATTAAACTAATAAAACTTTTTCGACAATACTTACCCCGCTGATTTTCTAACGGGACAAGTAATACTAATATTATATTACTTTATAAAATTATTGCTATATTTATAAAATTTGGTATCATATAAATATGAAAATTCAAAACTTTTCAGTGATTATAGAACAAGATAATAAAGGCTTTGTGGCCGAATGTTTAGATTTACAAGGGTGTTATACCCAAGGTAAAACTTACGAAGAAGTGGTAAAAAATATTAAAGATGCTATTAAGCTTCACTTAGCGGATAGGGTAGCGAAAAAAGAAAAATTTAATGTTTTAGAAAAATCTTTCAGTCTTTCCAATTTTCAAATTGCTGTAACTTAATATGTCTCCTAAATCTTTACGTTTTAATGCTCGTCAGATTATAAAAATTATAGAAACTAAAGGATTTTCCCTGTCTCGTCAAAGTGGAAGTCATATGATTTTTTATAACAAGAAAGGGATACGTATTACTATTCCAAATCACGCTTCAAAAATTATTCATCCTAAAATTCTAAAAAATATTTTAAGGGATGCAGAGATTGAAGAAACCGATTTATAGTTTTACAAAATGGTTTGCATTTTGGAGAGTTTTCTGTTAAATTACATATATGCCAATTATAAAATCAGCTAAAAAAGCAATCAGGGGTTCTCTTCGCAAGAAGGCTTTTAATGATCGTCAAAAGCATGCGATGAAGGATGTTATTAAAAAAATTGAGAAGATTGCTAAAACAGACAAAAAAGAGGCGGAAAAATTATTGAGTTCTGCTTATGCCATTATAGATAAGACAGCTAAAAAGGGTGTTATTAAAAAGAATAATGCCGCTCGTAAGAAATCTCGTTTGTCAAAATTAGTTAAATAAAAAAAGCCCCACTTGGGGCTTTTTTTATTTAGGTTAGATATTACGCACGTTGTACGTTTGTAGCATTTAATCCCTTTGGGGATTCCTCTGTTTCAAAAGAAACAGCGTCGCCTTCATGCAATTCGTCGAAAGTTACTCCGACTAGGGAATTACTATGAAAG
>Ga0265296_1001362_pt1 | contig 28446 bp, 23 predicted proteins | sample MunlanPumphouse1_FD_189073 | JGI IMG/M metagenome (GOLD analysis project Ga0265296, IMG submission 189073) | Groundwater microbial communities from a municipal landfill in Southern Ontario, Canada - Pumphouse #1 | ecosystem: Environmental > Aquatic > Deep subsurface > Groundwater | place... | reverse complement strand
CAACGAATTTGGTTTCGATTATCTCCGTGACAACATGAAGTTCACCCTCGAAGATTTTGTTCACCGTGAATACCATTATGCAATCGTTGATGAGGTGGACAGTATCCTGATTGATGAGGCAAGAACACCGCTCATCATATCCGGTCCTTCTGAGGAATCTACAGATAAGTACTACCGTATAAATCAAATTATTCCGAGACTCAAAAAGGAACAGGACTACACTGTAGATGAAAAAGCCCGTACCGTAGCCCTTACGGAAGAGGGTGTATCGAAGGCCGAAAGTTTTCTGAAGGTACAAAATCTCTTTGAACCTAAGAATATTGAACTTCTTCACCATATGAATCAGGCGTTGAAGGCTCATATCCTCTTCAAGCGGGACGTGGATTACCTGGTAAGAGACGATAAAGTCATTATCGTTGATGAGTTCACGGGGAGGGTAATGCCTGGGAGACGTTACAGTGACGGTCTGCATCAGGCCCTTGAGGCGAAAGAAAAAGTAAAAATAGAGCAGGAAAACCAGACCCTTGCCTCCATTACCTTCCAGAATTACTTTAGAATGTACCGTAAATTAGCAGGGATGACCGGTACAGCCGATACAGAAGCAGCCGAATTTAAAAAGATTTACAACCTCGAGGTAATTGTCGTTCCCACAAATGAACCGATGATAAGAACAGATCACGGCGATGTCATCTACAAGCTGGAAAAGGAAAAATTCAATGCGATTATCGAGGAAATCAAAGAGTTGCATAAGGCGAAGAGACCGGTTCTGGTAGGAACGATATCCATAGAAAAATCTGAACTTTTAAGTAAATACCTGTCCCGTGCCGGAGTCAAGCATCATGTTCTCAATGCAAAGCATCACGAAAAAGAGGCGGAGATCATCGCTCAAGCCGGCCAGCAGGGAATGGTGACCCTTTCAACTAATATGGCAGGCAGGGGAACTGATATAAAGCTTGGAGACGGTGTGGCTGAGCTTGGCGGTCTCCACATTCTCGGAACAGAAAGACATGAAAGTCGGAGAATAGATAACCAGCTCAGAGGAAGATCAGGCAGGCAGGGTGATAATGGATCATCAAGATTCTACCTCTCACTGGAAGATGATCTCCTGCGGATATTCGGGGGAGAAAGAATCTCCTCTGTAATGGAACGGATTGGCCTTGAGGAAAATCAGCCTATCGAACACCGTCTTATTTCCAGGGCCATTGAAAATGCCCAGAAGAGGGTTGAAGGGCATAATTTCGAGATACGTAAACACCTTCTTGAATACGATGACGTCATGAACAGACAGCGGCAGGTGATCTACGAACAACGGAAAAATGCACTTCGTGGTGAGAAACTGCTGTCAGACATTGAAGAAATACTGGAAGAGGTTGTGGAAGACCTGATCCCGGAATATATAGACGAGAAACGCCATCCCGAGGAATGGGATCTCGAAGGGCTGTATAACATTGTCTCCAGACGATTCTCCTTGAAATTAAATCCCGGTGAACAGAGCAACGATCTTAACAGAGAAGCCATAGAAAATACAGTTATATCCGGTGTTAAAACCCTTCTCCTGGAGAAAGAAAGTGATTTCGGTAAGCCTCTGATGGATTACCTTATAAAGGTAATAATGCTCCAATCCATTGATACACAATGGAAGGATCATCTGCTGGGGATGGACCACCTTAAAGAGGGCATCGGGCTCAGGGGATACGGACAAAAGGACCCTGTCAGAGAATATCAAAGAGAAGGCTACGAGATGTTTATGGAGATGATCCACCGTATCAAAGAAGACACCATTGAAAAACTTTGCATGGTCAAAGTCCAGCGTGAGGAAGAAGTTGAGCAGATAAGAGAACAATCCCGCCAGGAATATGTCCTCTCCCGGGGCGAAGAGGGTGAAACATCTACTACCGTCAAAAGAGAGGGGGAAAAAGTAGGAAGAAACGACCCCTGCCCCTGCGGAAGCGGAAAGAAATATAAGAAGTGTTGCGGACAGTGATTGTAAAATAAAACACATAGTCAGAGATCAGGATGATTTTATTTGAGCCTTTTCGGCTTAATGGTTTGGAACTGAAGAATAAATTGGTAATGCTTCCTATGGGCACTAACTTTGCTGCTACTGGAGGTTATGTAAGTGAAAGGTTAATAGATTATTTTGTGGAAAGGGCAAAGGGCGGGGTTGGCTTCATCATAGTAGAAGCAACAGCCATAGAACCTGCAGGAAGGGTTCTCTCCACCAATTTATGCTTATATAACGATGATTATATCCCGGGGTTTAGAAAGTTAACCGAAGTTGTTCACAGCTACGGAGTAAAAATAGCTGTTCAACTGGTCCACGGGGGACGTGAATGTTCTTCAAGGATTATTGGAACTCAGCCTGTTGCACCTTCTCCCATCCCTCCTCCTATGACAAGATTATCTGATAAATCTCTAGAAAAAAACCCGCGGGAATTGAATATCGAAGAGATTGAAGCAATCGTAGGGAAATATGCCGAAGCAGCAAGAAGAGCACAGGAGGCGGGATTTGATGGAGTAGAGGTACTCTGTGGCCATAGATTTTTAACGGAACAATTTCTATTCTCCAATTCAAACCAAAGACAGGACAGGTACGGCGGAAATATAGAGAACAGAGCAAGATTTATTTGTGCCATAGTTACAAAGATCAGAAAAAAAACAGGCAAGGATTTCATTATCTCCTGCCGTGTCCCGGCAACTGAGTTTCCGGAAGGGGGATATACTAAAAAAGAAATTGAAATAGTATTTAAAATGCTGAGAAGCGCCGGCACTGACGTCTTTAATATATCAACGGCGGTTTCTCGAGAAATGGTAAATATTTTACCCATGGCATTTCCCCCGGGCGTTCTTGTCCATCTTGCCGAGTGGATAAAAGGATTTATAGACACTCCTGTTATCTCCGGTATCAGGATCAATGATCCCTTACTGGCAGAAAGGATTTTAGAGGAGAAAAAAGCGGATTTAATCGGGATGGGCAGACCTTTAATTGCAGACCCGGAATTGCCAAAAAAAGCTCTTGAAGGAAGATTTGAGGATATCAGGACGTGCATTGCGTGCAATAAAGGTTGTGCCGACAGAGCATATACATCTCTTGCTATTACTTGCAGCCTTAATGTTGAGGTGGGAAGAGAAAAAGATCTTCGGATAAAAGCTGCCATGACGCCTAAAAAGGTACTCATCGCCGGTGGAGGACCGGCAGGTATGGAAGCTGCCAGGGTTGCTTCCATAAGAGGACATCAGGTACTACTTTTTGATAAAGGAACTGAATTAGGCGGTCAGTTGCGTCTGGCTAAGATCCCTCCTCACAAAGAGGAAATTGAAAATGTAACCCGATATCTCAGGGCGCAGATAGAAAAGCTCGGAGTAGAGATAGAGCTGGAAAAAGCGGTAAATCAGGAAATAGTCGACAAAATAAAGCCTGATGTGATTATTATCGCCACCGGAGCAATTCCTGCTATTCCCGATATCCCGGGAATTGAAAGAGACAACGTATTTACAGCCGAAGATATATTATTGGGAAAAGAAGTAGCCCAAAAAGTGGCCGTGGTAGGGGGTGGCTTAGCAGGGGTAGAAACTGCGGAATTTTTAGCCGAAAGAGGAAAAGAAGTAACTATAGTCGAAATGTTGGCAAGGATAGCTGAAGACCTGGGACCGATCCCCCGAATGTTCCAAAAACAACGACTTGCCAAAGGAGGTGTGAAAATCCTTACCGAAACGAAGGTGGAGGAGATAAAAGAAGACGGGGTTGTTGTTAAAAAAGACGGCAAAAGTTTTTTTATACCGGCAGAATCTATCGTAATTGCTGCAGGATCAAGACCGAACAAAGAGTCGGCAAAGTTTTTACACGATCAAATCCCAACATATCTTATAGGAGATTGTGTAGAGGCACGTAATATTCTGAATGCAATTCATGATGGTTCATTGATTGCGAGGGAGATATAAGACGTTATGATCGAAAGTAAAGTAGAGACATATACAGCTCCCGGTTTTTTAGCTAACGGTATTCATGCAGGTATCAAGGATGGTAGCAGGAAAGATCTCGCCCTGATATTTTCAAAAGTGCCGGCAAGGGCAGCAGGTGTATTTACAAAAAACTCCTTCAAGGCCGCCCCGGTTCTCCTTGATATGAAAAGGGTAAAAACCGGTATGGCTCAGGCAATTTTGATCAACAGTGGTAACGCAAATGCAGCCACCGGGGAAGAAGGGTATAAAGATGCCCTGGCCATGTCCAAAGCTGCTTCCGGGGAACTGAAAATCAGGGATGAGCTTGTTTTAGTGGCCTCGACGGGTATAATCGGATGCAAACTTCCTATTAAAAAGATCGAAGCGGGCCTGGAAAGACTTGTTGGGGGATTACACGTAAACGGTATTCCCGATGCCGAAGAGGCGATCATGACGACCGATAAATTCCCTAAGATAGCACTTCGTAAAGGAAACATCGGCTCGAAAGAAGTTACCATCTGCGGCATTGCCAAAGGTGCCGGAATGATAGAGCCCAATATGGCCACCATGCTTGCCTTTTTTATGACGGATGCCGATATTGATCTTTATACATTAAACACTGTTTTTAAACAGTCAGTAGACAAAAGTTTTAATGCCATAACGATAGATGGGTGTATGAGTACCAATGATACAGCTGTTATCCTGGCCAACGGCCTTGCCCGAAATAATCCGATCAAAAAACCGTCAAGGTATCTGACCGTTTTTAAAGAAATGCTTTTTGATGTCGCGTCTTATCTTGCCCAATCAATGGTAAGGGACGGGGAAGGGGCAACAAAGTTTATTGAAATCGTAGTCGAGGAAGCAAAATCTACGGGTGATGCAAAGAAGGTGGCTTACAAGATCGCCAATTCCAATCTGGTTAAAACTGCTTTTTTCGGGGGCGATCCCAACTGGGGTAGGATTGTAGCGGCTGCCGGTTCCGCTGGAGTACTCATTTCCACTGCTGCCGTTCGCGTCTACATGGAAGAAATTCCTGTTTTTGCCGGTGAGTGCGGTATCGCCGGTCAAAAAGAAAGACTCTCAGAAATAATGAGCAAACCGGATATTAAAATAAAAATCAAGCTGGGTATGGGGAATAAGTCATTCAGTATATATACCTCCGATCTTTCTCTCGATTATATCAAGATTAATGCTCACTATCACACGTAAAACATTTTTTTCAGTTGATAATTTAATGTCTTTATGCTAGTCATGCAAGCTGCATTTAAATTTCATACACTCTTGGATTGTCCGGGTGTTGCTTTTTTTGTATTTTAAAAAGTTTCCGGACAAGAAGACAGGGGTGGAGATAAAAACACTTTAAAGGAGTAACCGTATGGCAAATATTTCCATGAAGTTATTACTGGAGGCGGGTGTTCATTTTGGGCACCAGACGAATAAGTGGAACCCCAGAATGAAGCCTTATATTTTTGGGGCGAGAAATAATATCTACATCATAGACCTCCAGCAAACAGTAGGGATGTTTCAAGACGCGTATAACTTTGTCGTTGACGTGGTAGCATCAGGGAAAGAGCTTTTATTCGTGGGCACAAAAAAGCAGTCCCAGGAAGCGATCAAAGAAGAGACATCGAGGTGCGGTATGCCGTATGTAAATCAGCGATGGCTTGGTGGCATGCTTACCAACTTCAGCACTATCAAGAAAAGTATTGACAGATTGAACACTCTGGACAAGATGTTTGAAGATGAAAACATCACGGCCCTCCCCAAAAAGGAGGTTTTGAGGCTCCAGAAAGAAAGGGATAAACTGGACAAGGTTTTGGGGGGTATCAGGAATATCAAAGGTCTCCCCGGGGCGGTATTTATTGTGGACACCAAAAGGGAAACCATTGCCGTTAATGAAGCAAAAAAATTAAAGATACCTATTGTCGCAATTGTTGACACTAATTGTGACCCCGAAAAAATAGATTATATAATTCCGGGAAACGATGATGCCATAAGGGCGATAAAATTGTTTTCTTCAAGGTTTGCCGATGCCGTTCTTGAGGGAAAGAAACGCCTCGAAGAAGCTATACTGAGGGAAAGCGATAAAGGGACTGAAGATCTTCAAGAAGATGTTGAGCTTGACGTCCCTGAAAGCGTGGAGACGAAAGATGGTATACCTGATTTTGAAAAAGATGAGACTGGTGATACCGAACAGTCTTCAACATAAGAAGTCTTTGAGGAGGTAAAAATTGAATATTACACCTGCTATGGTTAAAGAGTTGAGGATAAAAACAGGTGCCGGCATGATGGATTGCAAAGAAGCCATGATTGCAGCTGATGGTGACTTTGATAAGGCCGTTGATTATCTGAGGAAAAAAGGTATGTCTGCTGCTACCAAGAGATCTTCAAAAGCGGCAAAAGAGGGCACTATCGGATATTATATTCATATGGGCGGAAAGATCGGGGTCTTGGTGGAAATAAATTGTGAGACTGATTTTGTCGCCAGAACCGATGAATTTCAGGTGCTGGCAAAGGATTTGGCCATGCATATTGCCGCATTGAATCCATCTTACGTGAAGCCCGATGATATCCCTCCCAATGTCCTTGATCGGGAAAAGGAGATTTATCGAACGCAGGCTCTTACCGAGGGAAAACCGGAAAAGATATTGGACAAGATTATCGAAGGAAAATTGAAAAAATACTACGAGGATGTTTGTCTGTTAGAGCAGAAGTTTGTCAAGAATACTGATGTAACTATTGGGACACTGGTAAATAATATGATTGCCAGGACCGGCGAAAATATTATTGTCAGGAGATTTACCCGCCTCCTGCTCGGTGAAGATTAAAAATAAGAAATTTAAATCGATCGGAAAATGGCTCCGGAAAAGGCAGTTTATAAAAGAGTGCTCCTGAAATTGAGCGGCGAAGCTCTTATGGGGGATCGTTCGTCAGGTATAGATCCTGATGTAGTCAATTTGATTGCCGGAGAAATCAGAGATGTCATTGCTCTGGACGTTCAATTAGGCCTGGTTGTGGGAGGAGGCAATATCGTTCGCGGGGCGGAAGCCGCAGCCGGAGGCGTGGATCGAACAACAGCAGATTATATGGGGATGCTTGCTACGGTGATAAACAGCCTCAGCCTCCAGAGCGCCCTCGAACGTCATGGTATAAAGACAAGAGTCCAATCGGCCATTGAAATGAAAGAGATTGCAGAACCATTTATCCAGAGAAGGGCGATACGTCACCTGGAGAAGGGCAGAGTTGTTATATTCGCCGGTGGTACCGGTAATCCTTACTTTACAACGGATACAGCAGCCTCTCTAAGGGCTATGGAGATAAGGGCCGAAGCTATCCTGAAAGCAACCAGAGTTGACGGGATTTATGATAAGGACCCAACTCGATACAGTGATGCATCGATGTTTAAAAAAATCAGTTATACGGATGTGCTGACAAAATCTCTTAAAGTTATGGATGCAACTGCTATTTCCCTCTGCCGGGATAATAATCTTCCTATTGCAGTCTTTAATATGCAAAAAAAGGGGAATATTAAACGTGTGATTTGCGGGCAATCGATAGGAACTATGGTAGGGAGTTAAAAGATCAATGAAGGATTTAGTTTTCGAGGAACTAAAAGAAAATATGGTAAAAACTATTCATCTCCTTGAGAAATCCTTTAACAGGGTGAGGACGGGAAGAGCATCCCTGGCTCTCCTCGATGGCGTAAAGGTGGAATACTATGGTGTCCCCACACCGCTGAACCAGCTTGCCACCCTTTCCGTACCGGAGGCCCGTCTGATCGTTATCTCTCCGTGGGACAGTAGTGCCATCGGGAATATTGAAAAAGCTATCCAGAAATCTGATCTGGGATTGATGCCCACAAGTGACGGGAAGTTGATACGTATCAACATCCCCCCCCTTACTGAGGTTAGGAGAAAAGAGCTGGTAAAGCTTGTAAAAAAGATGGCTGAAGAGTGTAAGATCAATCTCAGGAATAACAGAAGGGATGCTAATGATCAGTTAAAATCCCTGAAAAAAGACAATGAGATATCAGAAGACGAATTGTACGGCGATCAAGATAAAGTTCAGAAGATAACAGATAATTATATCGAAAAAACCGACAGCATCCTTGCTGACAAAGAAAAAGAAATTATGGAGATATGAGAGGTAAAATGAAAAAATACCCTCGTGTTTCATATGGTAAACATTGATCTTACTAAACTTCCCCAGCACATTGCCATTATCATGGACGGCAATGGCAGATGGGCCGAGAAGCATGCTTTAGGAAGGATACTCGGACACAGGAAAGGTGCCGAAGCCGTCCGGGTTACGGTGAAGACCTGCCGGGAAATTGGTGTAAAATGCCTTACCCTGTATGCCTTTTCCGTGGAGAACTGGCTTCGTCCCGGAGAAGAGGTGCAGGGATTAATGAATTTACTGGACGAGTTCCTCCATTCAGAACTTCAAGAAATGCTTGACAGCGGCATCCGTTTGACAACAATCGGCAACATCGATGACTTAAGAGAATCCCTGAAAAACATGCTCCGCCAGACAATAGATGCAACGGCTCATAATACTGAAATGAATCTCAATTTGGCCCTCAGTTACGGAGGAAGAGATGAAATTATCGAAACCGTGAAGAAGATAGTCGAAGATAGCAACGCCGGTAAGATCGTCTCACAACAAATAACAAAAGAACTGTTTTCCGGCTATTTACAAACCTCCCATATACTTGACCCCGACCTGTTAATCAGAACCAGTGGTGAATATCGGCTGAGTAACTTTCTTCTCTGGCAGACGGCTTATACGGAACTTTATTTCACCGATGTCCTGTGGCCTGATTTTGGACGGGAAGACCTTTTTAAGGCTATTGCCGAATATCAGACGAGAGAGAGAAGGTTTGGTTTGACAAGTAAACAGTTAAAGAACAGTTGAACGGGATGGACCTCCATATCAAACGATGGATCACAGGGGTTATAGTAGCGCCTGTCCTCTTTGCCTTCATATTATACAGTTCAGAGTCTGTATTTTCTATCTTGATTATTCTTTTTACCCTCGTTGCTGTCACAGAATACAATAATATTGCCTTTGATGCGGGGTACTCCTGGGAAAAGGGAGAAGGGTTAATTTTTGCCCTCTTTATTCTCCTTGCCGTAAGCCTCAGAGATCTGCAACTCGTTCTCGCTGTTATAACCTTCGCTGTAATGAGTGCCTTTTTTATCCTCCTCCTGCGGATAAAAGACCGTCCTATTGATCTCGCTCCCGTCAGCAAAGTAGTGCTGGGAGCAATGTACATACCCCTGATGATGTCCCACTTTATCCTGATACGTCATCTGGAAAACGGAAAGTTGTGGGTCTTCTTCATTTTAGTTCTTGTGTTTTCCGGCGACACCTCTGCCTTTTATATAGGTAGAATATGGGGGGGAAAGAAGCTGATGCCTCTGATCAGCCCGGGAAAAACTCTGGCCGGAGCTATGGGGTATTTTGCCGGGACCGTTACGGGATGCGTTTTATTCCAAAGATTTTTTTTCCATGACCTTTCTCCTCTCCACGCCGTAATACTGGGTTTTGGAGGAGGTATTTTCGGACAATTAGGTGATCTCTGTGAATCTCTGATTAAAAGGTCTTACGGTGTAAAGGATTCCGGCGTTATAATGCCGGGACATGGAGGGGTGCTGGATAGACTGGACTCTCTTATCTTTACTGTTCCATTTGTTTATTACTACCACATCTTTGTGTTCAGGTGAGCATTACGAGTCAGAAGTCAGGAGCCAGAATAGAAACAGTGAAAAATCATCGCCAACGTCGGAAAGTGGATAAAACGACGGATATGATTTTTGCTGCTTGAAAATAATCTTTGGCGGGTTTGCTTTTTGGTTCCTGAAGGGGATTTTTTCCTTGAAGAATATAGCCGTTTTAGGGTCCACAGGGTCCGTCGGGGTTAGTACCTTAGATGTGATAAGAAATAACCCTTCTCGATTCAAGATCATAGCCCTCGCAGCCGGACGAAATGTGAACCTGTTAAAAGATCAGATCGAAGAATTCGCGCCTAGGATCGTTGCTGTTATTGATGAAGCTCATGCCCAAAAGCTTAAAGCAATCCTGAATCCTTCCCTGGGGACAGATATCCTTTTTGGAGAGGAAGGATACCGTGAAGTAGCTGCCATGAGAGAGGTAACGATGGTTCTGTCGGCCATGGTCGGTTCGGCGGGCCTTATTCCCACTATGGAAGCCATTGAAGCGGGAAAAGATATCGCACTTGCCAACAAGGAAGCTATGGTCATGGCAGGAAGCATTTTTGTAGGAAAGGCCCTTGAGAAAGGAATCAATTTATTGCCTGTTGATAGCGAACACAGTGCAATCTTTCAGTGTCTTGTGGGTCACAGACGAGAGGATATTAAGAATATCACACTTACTGCATCGGGTGGTCCTTTTCTCCATTTTTCCAAAGAAGAACTGGAAGAGGTAAAACCTTCACAGGCCATGAAACATCCTAACTGGCAGATGGGGGGGAAAATAACCATTGATTCTGCCTCGCTGATGAATAAAGGACTGGAAGTTATCGAAGCTAAATGGTTTTTTGATCTACCCATAGATCGGATTCAAGTAATGATTCATCCGCAGAGCATCGTCCACTCCCTGGTGGAGTACATTGACGGCTCTGTAATTGCGGGTCTCGGTGTGCCGGATATGAGAATACCCATAGCCTATGCGCTATCCTTTCCTGAAAGAATCTATCGCAAAGGACCGTCTCTTGATCTTCTTAAGGTTGGCGCCCTTGAGTTTTTCGAACCTGACTTTGACAGGTTTCCCAATCTTAAACTCGCCTGCCATGCCGGAAAGATGGGAGGAACATTACCCGCTGTCTTAAGCGCGGCAAACGAAGCAGCCGTTAAGGTATTTATAGACGAACAGATAAAATTTACAGATATACCGAAAGTCATAAAAGAAGTCCTTTCATCCCATCAATCGAAGGCATCACCAACACTCAGAGACATTATTGATGCCGACACGTGGGCAAGAGGCGAGGTAACGAAGGTAATATCAAAAAACTTTTCCTAAAAAGGTGGACAATTGGACAGCACAACTATCTTATCTGTTATCATTTTGTTGAGTATTCTAATCTTTGCCCATGAATTTGGTCATTTCCTGGTAGCCAGACTTTTAGGGGTTGGGGTACTGAAATTTTCTTTAGGCTTTGGTCCCAAATTGATCGGGAAAAAATGGGGTGAAACAGAATACCTCATTTCTCTGATACCCCTCGGAGGGTACGTAAAACTCTTAGGAGAATCGGAAGAGGATACTCTCCCGGAAGAAGATGAGAAGAGATCTTTCCTGAAGCAGTCTGCGGCAAAAAAAATCGCTATCGTGGTGGCAGGCCCTGTATTTAATTTTCTTTTGGCCATCCTGATCTTCACCATCGTTTACATGACCGGTGTACCCCGTCTGACCACAGAGATCGGAGAAGTACAAAAAGACTCTCCGGCTTTTAAGGCAGGCATTACCGAAGGGGACAGCATTATCGCCATTGGAGGAAAAGAAGTTATCCGCTGGGAAAAGATGGCCGAAATAATAAGCAAGAGCGAAGGGAAAGAATTAAATATTACAATAAAAAGAGAACAAAAATTAAAAACTCTCATAGTAAGACCGGAACTATTAAAGGCAAAAAATGTTTTCGGTGAGGAGGTTAACTCATATAAAATCGGCGTCACTCCCTCTCCACACATCGTCACCGAAAGAATGAATCCCATTGCCGCGTTCTGGGAAAGCCTTAAACAAACATATCTTGTCAGTAAACTTACCCTGATAGGTATCGCCAAAATTATTAAGGGCTCTGTCTCTGCGAAAAACCTTGGAGGACCTATCCTGATTGCTCAAATTGCCGGAACACAGGCAAAAGAAGGAATTTTACCCTTTGTCATGTTTATGGCTCTGTTGAGCGTTAATCTCGCGATTCTTAACCTTTTACCCATCCCCGTTCTGGATGGAGGACATATATTTTTCTATACTATTGAAATCATAACCGGAAGGGAAATCAATATTACAATCAAAGAAAGATCTCAACAGGTGGGCATTATCCTCCTTGTTCTTTTGATGATGTTTGTTTTTTTTGTCGACATAGAGAGGTTAAATTTAAAAATCTTTGACGACATAGGCAAAATATTCACCAGATAGTGACGATGTTTACCTTAGCCATTGATACCTCAACAAAAACGGCCTCTATAGCCCTTCTCGACGACGATACAGTCCTGTCCGAAGTCCTGATAAACTTAAACTTGCATCATTCTGTAACGTTGCTGCCGGCTATCGAAAATCTCACTAAGATGGCAGGCATAACACCAGCCAGGGTAGACCTTCTAGCATGTACAATTGGACCTGGCTCATTTACCGGCTTGAGAATTGGTGCAAGCACGGTCAAGGGACTTGCCCTGGCTACCGGCAGCCAGGTTGTCGGCGTTTCAACACTGGAAGCCCTCTCTTTGAACATACTGCCTTCATCAATGATAATCTGCCCCATGTTAGACGCCGGTAAAAAACGGGTGTGGACGGCACTTTACAGGGAAGGTCAAGAAGGGATACCGGAAAAGATAGGAAAAGAAGTAGTTACTTATATTGACAAATTCCTGATGGATCTCGACAGAGAAAAAGAGATTATATTCTTAGGTGAAGGGGCTGTAAAATACAGATCCCTTATAAGGGAGGTACTCCCTGAAGGATCGTTTATTGCCTCAGACCATCATCAGTTTATCAGCGCAGCCGCAGTAGGTATGCTGGGAAGAAGAAAATTCAATGATGGCGATAGCCTCAATTTTATCACCTTTACACCTCTCTATCTCCGCCTTTCGGAAGCGCAAGGGGAAACAGTTACGGAATCAGAATAGGAACAGAGAAATATTGACAAGAGCACTTATTCAATATAAAGGTGAAAATTATTCAGATAATCGAAGTTAATGTGAAAGAGCTTTGTGAAAGATCATAAGAATAGTCCTATCGCCCTTGAAGGGCTTACATTTATTATACCAGTAGGGGCTGTCGCATTAGCAGCCTTTTTTTTCGGAGCCACACGGACAGCGGTTCTCCTCTCTGTTGCAACCCTTTTTGTCGTCTGGTTCTTTCGTAATCCGGCAAGAAAAACTCCCGAAGATGCTAAAGCCATTATCTCTCCTGCAGACGGTACAGTTTTAAAGATAGAAGATGTTATAGACAATGAAATGGTCAAAGGCCCATTTAAGAAAATCAGCATCTTTATGAGTATTTTTAATGTCCATGTCAACAGAGTTCCCGTCTCCGGTACTGTTAATAAAATCTGTTATAAAGAAGGCAAGTTTCTCTCAGCTAATCTCGATAAAGCATCTTCTCTAAATGAGAGGAACTCCATCCTTGTTAAAACCGACGACGGGAAATATATTTTAACGGTTCAGATAGCGGGATTAATCGCAAGGAGGATTGTCTGCTGGCTAAAAGAGGGAATGTATGTTATAAAAGGCGAACGATTCGGCCTCATACAATTCGGCTCACGTCTCGAACTCTTTCTCCCCTTTGATACAACCATTTCCGTAAGGGTGGGAGATAAAGTTAAAGCAGGCACAACAACGATAGGATACCTGACATGAACAGCACCTCACCGAAAAAAAGTAAAGTAAAAAAAGGAATTTATGTGCTCCCAAATCTACTTACTACGGCGAGTCTTTATTGCGGATTTTACTCGATTACCGCTTCTATGAAGGAAAATTTCACCCTTGCCGCTGTCTTAATTCTGATCGCCTTTGTCCTGGACGGCCTCGATGGTCGAATAGCAAGGATGACCAACACGTTGAGCAAATTTGGCGCAGAATACGATTCGCTGTCTGATCTTGTTTCCTTCGGTGTTGCACCGGCCATTCTTGCCTACACATGGTCCTTGTCATCATACGGAAAATGGGGATGGCTGGCAGCCTTTTTATTTGTCCTCTGCGGCGCTCTCAGACTGGCAAGGTTCAACGTACAGACAAACATAATCGAAAGCAGGGTTTTTAACGGCTTACCTATACCGGCAAGTGCTGTCGTTGTCGCAACCAGTGTATTGCTTTACTACTATTTCGGCGGAACAGGGAAGTCCCCTAACCTATTGGCATTGATTGTTTCCGTTGCTTTGTCGCTACTTATGATCAGTAATATCAAATACTATAGTTTTAAAGATCTGAATTTCTTTTCACGAAAACCTTTTATGTCATTTGTTCTGATTGTTTTGATCTTAATCATCGTTACTACGGAGCCTGAGATTATGATTTTCACATTTTCTCTGGGTTATTCTTTCTCCGGCCCGTCATGGGCGCTGGTTAAAGCCGTGAGGAAAATATGCGCTAAAACAAAAAGTGAACGACTAAGAAGAATAGCCGGCGGGAAGGGAAGTTCTGTATGAAGACATACAACGTAGCGGTTATTGGTGCCACTGGTGCCGTAGGGAAAGAAATGATTAAGATTTTGGAGGAGCGAGATTTCCCGGTCGGTAACTTGAAGCTCCTTGCCTCGGAACGTTCTGTGGGAAAGGAAGCGATCTTTAAGGGACAATCTATTCCTGTCAATGTTCTCGACAATGATTCCTTTACGGGGATTGACATTGGACTCTTTTCCGCCGGTGGCGGTATCAGTGAAAAGTTTGCTCCCATTGCCGCAAGAGCAGGATGCGTTGTCATCGACAACACCAATGCTTTCAGAATGAACCCCGAAGTTCCTTTAGTAGTGCCTGAAGTAAATCCCGAAACAATTAAGGGGTATAAGAAAAGAGGAATTATTGCTAATCCTAATTGTTCGACCATCCAGATGGTTGTAGCCCTCAAGCCGATTCATGATCTGGCTAAAATCAAAAGAATCGTCGTCTCTACATATCAGGCTGTGTCAGGGGCTGGAACAAGAGCTATTGAGGAACTGGAAGCACAGATAAAATCCCTTCTTAATTTTGAGGAACCAAAGATAGAGGTGCTTCCCCACAGAATTGCCTTCAACTGTATTCCCCAGATCGATGTTTTTTTAGACAATGGTTACACAAAAGAAGAAATGAAAATGTTAAATGAAACGAGGAAAATCCTCCAGGATCAATCTATAGCGGTAACAGCAACAGCGGTCAGAGTCCCCGTTTTTTATGGTCATTCTGAGTCCGTAAATATCGAAACAGAGAAGAAAATTACCGCAGATGAGGTCAGAGAACTCCTGTGCCGTGCCCCCGGGGTCACTGTTATTGACGATCCGAAGGAGAGAAAATACCCCCTCGCAATTCACGCAGCCGGTGAGAATGATACCTTTGTCGGCAGGATCAGGGAAGACGAATCTATCGCAAACGGCATCAATATGTGGATTGTATCGGATAATATCAGGAAAGGCGCCGCGCTCAATGCCGTTCAGATTGCAGAAATCCTCGTGAGAGACTACTTATAATCATAAGTTACCAGTTAAAATATTAGAGTCCTAAAGTAGAAAATCTTTGATGCGCGCCTTCTGAATCTAATTTTCAATACTTCATATAGAAGTTCACAACTAGTGACTTGAAGCGCGGATCGCAGGATATTATTCCCGAGGTTTCATGAGAATCGTTGGAGGTAAGGCCAAAGGAAGACGCCTTGATTTGCCGAGCAGGTACCGCCTCCGACCAACCTCGTGCCGGCTCAGGGAGTCACTCTTCAGTATACTCCCTTCCGTGGAAGGGAAATCATTCCTCGATCTTTATGCAGGAAGCGGAATGATCGGCATAGAGGCCTTGAGCAGGGGGGCAGCGAAGGTTGTATTTGTTGAAAAGAGTAAGATACTCGCCAATGTTATAAAGAAAAATCTTAGCGAGATTAAGCTGGGAAACAGGCATGAAATCCTTGCTGCAGAGGCAAGAAGAGGAATTAGAGTGCTTGGAAAGAAGGAAATAAAATTTGATTTTCTCTTTGCTGATCCGCCTTACGAGAAGGGTTTTGTCGGAGAAACCATGCGCTGTATTAGCGAGGAAAGTTTGCTCTCCGAAGATGGCATTGTCATTATACAACACTCGATCAGGGAAGAATTGGGACAATGCCCGCCAAACAGGTTTACCTTGACGGACCAGCGGAAATATGGTGATACGATCCTGTCTTTTATGAAATTTAAACTCCAGGAGGGATAAATAGATATATGGGAAAAACAGCAGTATACCCCGGTTCTTTTGATCCCATTACGAATGGGCATGTGGATATCATTATGAGAGGTTTAAAAATATTTGATGAAATCATCGTCCTTATTGCCCGTCACCCGGACAAGAAATATCTGTTTTCCGTAGAGGAAAGAATGGATATGATCAGAGAAGTCATCATGGAATACAAGGAAGAGCAGAAGCGAATAAAGATCGATCAGACCGAGGGGCTCCTTGTAAACTATCTCAAAAATTCGGATGTAAACGTCATCCTGAAGGGGTTAAGGGCTGTGTCGGACTTTGAATATGAGTTTCAGATGACCCTCATAAACAGGAGATTAAACAGAAATATAGAAACAGTATTTCTCATGACAGGTTTCAGCTGGTTTTTTACGAGTTCCAGTATCGTAAAAGAAGCAGCGAGTATGGGAGGGTCAATAGAGGGAATGGTACCTGACGTCGTGCAAAAAAAACTACAAAAAAAATATGGCTTTGAAACATCATAAAACATAAGGAGTTATAACTTTGGTCGAAATGAAATTATCATCAAGGATATCCAGGATCAAACCTTCACCCACATTGGCAATTACAAACAAAGCCAACGCGCTGCGGGCCGAAGGAAGAGATGTTATTGGTTTTGGAGCGGGTGAACCTGATTTTGATACCCCCATTCATGTTAAAAAAGCTGCCATCAAGGCAATTGAGGAAGGATTTACCAAGTACACCCCTGTCGGCGGTATAAATGAACTGAAAGATGCAATTATCTGCAAGTTACAAAAGGACAATAACCTGAGCTATAACCGCTCTGAAATTGTCGTTTCCTGCGGGGCCAAGCATACCCTCTACAACTTGGCACAGGTTCTCTTTGAAGAAGGGGATGAAGTTATCATCCCGGCGCCTTACTGGGTTTCCTACCCGGATATTGTCCTCCTTGCAGATGGGCAACCAGCCATCGTAGAAACCAGGGAAGCGGATGATTTCAAGCTGCAACCTGAGCAGCTTGAGAGCGCAATCAATAGCCGTACAAAAGCGATCATCATAAACAGTCCATCGAATCCCACCGGCGTTGCCTATACCCGGAAGGAACTGGAAGCCCTGGCAGAAGTGGTAGCCCGAAAAGGGATTTTTATCATTTCCGACGACATTTACGAAAAGCTCATCTACGATGATTTTCCCTTCTATGATATTGCCTCAGTCAGTGAAGAAATTAAGAAGATGACAATCGTTGTCAACGGTGTATCCAAGGCTTACGCCATGACCGGATGGAGAATCGGTTACGCCGCCGGTCCTTCTGAGATTATATCTGCCGTCACCATGCTTCAAAGTCAGAACACCTCAAACCCATCTTCGATCTCACAGAAAGCGGCTGTGGAGGCCCTCGTGGGAAATCAGGACATTCTCACGGCAATGGTAAAAGAATTCGGGAGCAGAAGAAATTACATGGTAGAGAAGCTCAATGCAATACCGGGCATTAGCTGTATGAACCCTTCCGGGGCTTTCTATGTTTTTCCCAACGTCTCTTCCTTATTCGGACGTTCATGGCAGGGAAAAGTTATCTCCAACTCATCCGGTCTTGCTGATTATCTACTGGATGAAGCCAATGTTGCTGTTGTGCCGGGCATTGATTTTGGCTGTGACAATTATATACGCATCTCTTATGCTCTATCGATAGCGCATATTAAAGAGGGCCTGCAAAGGATAGAAGATGCCGTAATGAACCTCGGTTGATCCGCTCCTTATCAAATAAAAGCCTGTATCGATTTTATAACCCGGTTCTAAATGACTGGCCAGCCAGGTTCTTCATCATCCGTTCTGCCATGGTATGACATTACAACTTCTCCGGTAAAAATTCCCCCTCCCGCCAAAAACACATAATCGATTGACAACCGACAGTGAACGGTATTATTTTTAGCGGCAAATCCCGCAGACAGTTCTACACGATTTCATATCACTATTGGATTTATATGCTGATTGTCTCAAACATCACAAAATCATTCGGCGACCGGACGCTATTTTCAGGCCTGTCTTTTACGCTTTATGCCCGCGACAGACTCGGCATCGTGGGCGCAAACGGCACCGGAAAAACAACTCTTCTCGACATACTTTCCGGCGCAGGCACATACGATTCCGGCGAGGTTCATCTGCATAAGGGCGCAACAATCGGTTATCTCGAACAGAGACTTGCGTTCGATGAAAACCGCAGCCTTTTGAGCGAGGTTGTCAATTCGCGGACCGATACCGAAAGCATCGAACACAAACGCAAACTCATCCACGACAGTCTCACCGAAACAGACGATCCTGACGAACAACGGGTTCTCGTCGAAGAGCTCGGCAAAATTGAGTCGGTTTACGAGCATTCGGGAGGGTATGGTGTCGAGCACGAGGCAAAAAAAATCCTCTCCGGCCTCGGATTTACAGAGAGCGATTTCGATCGTCCGGTTAACGAGTTCAGCGGAGGATGGATTATGCGCATTGGGCTTGCAAAACTGCTGCTCGGCGAACCTGATCTCCTTTTTCTCGACGAGCCGACAAACCATCTTGACCTCGATGCCCTAATGTGGTTCGAAAACTATATCCGTTCTTACGCCGGAGCGATAATAATCATCAGCCATGACCGTGCGTTTCTGAACCGGACAGTCAATAAGGTTGTTTCTCTCGAGCATGGATTGGCGAAACTCTATCAAGGGAATTATGACGATTTCCGGCGGACCCGAGAAAAAGAGCTTGAGACGATCGAGGCCACAATGAAAAATCAGGAGCGGTTTATACAAAGTGAAACCGCTTTCATTAACCGCTTCCGTTCAAAAAGCACAAAAGCATCTCAGGTGCAAAGCCGGGTCAAACGCCTGGAAAAAATGGACAGGGTATCAGGACCAGCGCACGAGGGATCGGTGAAACTTTTCATGAAGAGTTCGCCGAGATGCGGCAAAGCAGTCATAACATTGGACAGAATGTCTTTCGGATATGAAAACACGCCGATATATCGCGACCTCAGTCTTAATATCAACCGGGGAGAAAAAATCGCACTTGTGGGGCCCAACGGAGCGGGAAAATCGACACTTCTCAAACTCATGGCAGGAGAGCTCGATCCCGAAAGCGGCGAACTCATCTATGGGCACAATGTCATCCCGGCTTATTACGCCCAGCATCAGTCAGAGCAACTGAATGACGCAAACACGGTCCTTGAGGAAATGCGGCAAGGAGCAGTCGACGAAACCGACGAACGGCTGAGAACTGTCCTTGGTTCTTTCCTTTTCTCCGGGGACGATGCTTTCAAAAAGGTTTCGGTCCTCTCGGGAGGGGAAAAAGCCCGTCTCGCTCTGGCAAAGCTTTTACTCCACCCTGCAAATTTCATCCTGATGGACGAACCGACAAACCATCTTGACATTCCGTCCCGGGATATTCTTGCCGACGCTCTGTCCGCGTATGACGGCACTCTCTGCCTCATCACTCATGACCGTAAGCTCATCGACGTTGTTGCAAATAAAATAATCGAGGTTGTCCACGGCGTGGTGAATGTCTATCATGGGAATTTCAGCTATTACCATGAAAAAAAAGAAATGGAAAAATCTCTCGAGCAGTCGTTTCCGTCGTCGTCAAAAAACGCAGCACCATCGAAAAACAGCAGTAACGACAAAAAGTCCGATAAAGAACGCAAACGCCGCGAGGGTGAACTTCGGAATATCTTTTACCGCGAAAGCAAACGTATCCGCAACCGGACCGAAATTATCGAAAAAAAAACGACATCCGCAACCGCAAGACTATCCGAGATTGAAAAACTTCTCGAAGATCCGTCCGCTCTCGGAGGCCGTGATAAATTCAACACGCTTCTGAACGAATACGAGGATTTGAAGCTCAGGAAAGAAACGCTCGACGAGGAATGGCTCGAGCTTGAGATCGAGATGGAGGCTGTAAAAGAGAGCTTGTGGGACAGCGACGATCTCAAATCATAGATATAGCATGTAACAATAACCGCCGCGCAAGAGCGCTATCGCAAGCAGGAAAAGACCAAAGAATATCTGATTACATACACATACCGCGTCAAGACAGACTTGCAATAAATAAATTTGCCTGTACTATGACGTATTTTGGATGCTTTTTATATTTGTGGGTATAACCTTATTTCTTCTTTCTTTTTTTCTTCTTTTTTTCCCACTCTTCCTGCTCCTTGATTAAATCCTGGATGCCTTGTGGTTCATTGAAAAAAGTAATGGTCTCGGCATACTCGTTTTTGCTGAGCGTTATCATTTCAATCTTTTTATTTAAAAACTGCTGGATGTCATCCAGACGTTCTTTTTCCTCTTTGCTGCAAAAGGAGATGGCAATACCTTTTTTAACTCCTCTACCTGTTCTTCCCACCCTGTGGACATAATTTTCGCTCTTTTCAGGAAGATCATAATTAATGACATAGTGAACATCCGGGATATCAATCCCCCGGGCACTGACATCCGTGGCAATCAAAATATTTATCTTGCCTTGTTTAAACTGGTTCAGCACATCTGTTCTGTCCTTTTGATCTTTTTCCCCATGAAGGGTTGCAGACTTAATATCACTTCTTTCAAGGACTTTTGCCACCCGTTCCGCCCGGACCCTGGTCCTGACAAAAACGATGATCCTTGCTTCCGGGTTGTCATTAACGAATCTTCGTAAAAAAAACCGCTTATCATCCATTTCAACAAACGTGACAAAATGGGATACATTCTTAGAAACAGGATCTTCCGGGGAAATTTGAATTCTGATAGCAGAAGATTTTACCTGGGAAAAAGCGAGCTTTTTAATCTCATTATTAATTGTTGCTGAAAAGAAAAGAGTCTGGTGCTTTTTGATCAGCTTTTTTTTGACAGCGCGAATATCATCAATAAATCCAAGATCCAGCATCTGGTCGGCTTCATCAAGTACAAGGGTGTCTACACTTTTCAGGCTGATAGCCCCCTGGCTGATCAGGTCAAACATTCGTCCGGGTGTTGCCACAAGCACATCAATTCCGTCGGAAAGCTTTTTGATCTGGGGGTCCTGCTCAACCCCGCCGTAAACTGCAACTATTTTTACCTTAGTATGTTTTGAAAGTTCATCAAACACACCACCAATTTGGGCAGCCAATTCCCTTGTGGGTACCATGACAATACATCCGATTCCCAAGGACCGCTTAGAACTTTTTGTCTTGTGAATTTTATCAATGATGGGAATGGCAAATGCTGCTGTTTTCCCAGTACCTGTCTGGGCAATGGCCAGCACATCCTCTCCTTTCATAATGGAAGGGATAGCCTTATACTGGATGTCTGTGGGACGTTTAAATCCGAGGTCGGACAAATTTCTCTTTATGGCTGACGAAATATGGTAAGTTTCAAATTTCATGGATTCTCCGTAATCAGCTAAGTCTCTAAGATGGAAAAAATAACGCCCTCTAACTAAATGTGCAACTATTCGTTAACAGATTTTCAATCTTATCACCTGAATGCTTAACAAACAATGAACTACCCCGCTGCAAGCGGCGGGGAATTACACCCTGAGAGCTTAAATATGGCATTAACGCGCATCCTACATGTAACTTGTAAAGGGCTTTCCACTGTGGTATACTTTTTTAGTACTAATGCTGGATAGCCTGTTTTGCAACAATAATATTATCAATGAAGAAAAAAATTGCGACTTTGCCGGCCCACCCTGCGGTCGCTGCTCCATCTATAAATCAATGAGAGAAAAAAGCAATGCCGATCTATGAATTTAAATGCAAAAAATGTAAGAACGTATTCGAGGTTTTATTCATGTCCAGTCAGGAAAAATTAGAGGTATCCTGTCCCCTTTGCAAATCAAAAAAAACTGAAAGACTAATGTCGGTCTTCGGGGGCAATACAGCATCATCATGTTCTTCCTGCGCCTCCACCTCCTGCAGCTCTGGGTGAGGACATTGAGATCATGCGGCAGGTTGCCGCATAAATTAGGACAACGAACGGGGAATCACCCCAGTGGAATAAGGACATTAACCTCACATGCACTTTTAAAAGCCTTCCCTGTGTGATAACGGAGGGCTTTTTCTCATCTACGGCACAATGAAAAACATACGTAATTTCAGCATTATTGCACATATTGATCACGGAAAATCCACCCTCGCCGACCGGCTGATCCAGCACACCGGTGTATCCAATGAACGTACATTCAAGAATCAGATCCTTGATACTATGGACATCGAACGTGAACGGGGAATCACGATAAAAAGCCAGGCTATTTCCCTTCCCTACCTGGCAAAGAACGGAGAAGAATATTCCCTCAACCTGATCGATACACCGGGCCATGTAGATTTCTCCTATGAAGTATCGCGTTCCCTGGCCTCGTGTGAAGGAGTTCTTCTCCTGATAGATGCCTCTCAGGGTGTGCAGGCACAAACATTAGCCAATCTCTATCTGGCCATGGAGCATGACCTTGAAATTATTCCCGTGATAAACAAGATTGATCTGCCCTCTGCCGAAGTAGAGATGGTAATTGCTCAGATCAGCTCGGAGTTAGGATTAGCCGCTGACTCTCATCTGAAATGTTCAGCTAAAAACGGAACAGGGATCGAAGACATCCTGGATGCTATTATAGAAAGGATTCCTCCCCCGAAGGGCGATCCGGACGCTCCACTGGCCGCCCTTATCTTTGATGCCAAGTATGATTCTTTTCGCGGCACGGTAATTCACTGTCGTATTTTTGATGGCACCGTTAAGAGCGGTGATATCATTCGCTTCATGTACAACAACGCCGCTTACAGGGTTGAGGAAGTCGGTCACTTTCTGCTTTCCCGCCAAAAGCGTGATAAACTTTCCGCAGGTGAGGTGGGGTATATAATAGCCGGAGTAAAGACAGTATCAGATGTCCGGACGGGGGATACTATCACCCTCGATAAACAGCCCTGCTTAAAACCTCTTCCTGGATTCAAAGAAATAAAAGCCGTCGTTTTCGCCTCCATCTATCCTTTGTCTTCAGATGACTATGAAGACCTTATCGCTTCCCTTGAGAAATACAAGCTCAACGATGCCTCCCTGCTTTATGAAAGGGATTCTTCCGTGGCCCTTGGGCAGGGCTTCCGGTGCGGATTTCTTGGTCTTCTGCATCTGGATGTGGTTCAGGAAAGACTGGAAAGGGAGTATAACCTTTCCATTATCCTCTCCGTACCAAGCGTCCGTTACCGGTTCACATTAAAGGATGGTACCGTAGTAGATGTGGATAACCCCTCACTCTATCCCGATCCGGTTTACATCGAAAAATCGGAAGAACCCTATATTCGTGCCGGCATGATGATGCCGGAAAAATACGTCGGTACGGTCATGAAACTATGCCTGGAAAAGCGGGCGGTCAATTCCATCCTCAAATACCCGGGACCGGGCCGCGCCGAGTTGATCTATGAAATGCCGCTGGCTGAGATGATCTACGATTTTTATGACCGCTTCAAGTCTGTTACCCAGGGTTACGGTTCCCTCGACTATGATCTCATTGATTACCGGCAGAGCAATCTTGTCCTGATCGATATCCTAATAAACGGGGAGAAGGTAGATGCCCTGTCACAGATCGCTCATCGTGACCGCGCCCGTGCCCGTGCACTTAACGCCTGTGAAAGGTTAAAGGAACAGATCCCCCGGCATATGTTTAAGATAGCCATTCAGGGAACAATAGGCGGGGAAATCATAGCGCGAACCACCATCTCACCATTCCGTAAAGATGTAACCGCAAAATGTTACGGTGGAGATATTTCAAGAAAGAGAAAACTCCTCGAAAAACAAAAAAAGGGAAAGAAGCGGATGAAGATGATCGGCTCGGTCAGCATACCTCAGAGCGCATTCATCGCCGCTTTGAAGTCCACCTCTGATTAATATAATGTCTCATAAAAGTCATTACAATAAATGTATCACCCCCCCCTGCCCCTCCCCCATCAAGGGAGAGGGAATAATTATGAAGATTCAAACACTTCCCCTTCCCTTGTGGGAGGGGGTAAGTTATCAACTGTAAAAGAAATCATAAAATGATATATTAATCCGTGCAAACCATAATATAACTTTGGAATCAACTAGGGAAACAGGATGCTGAAAAAAGTAAAATCAATCGTCATTACAGGATACGGAACAAACTGTGAGATGGAGACAGCTCATGCCTGCCGTCTGGCCTCCTCCGACGAGGTGGATATTGTCCACATCAGTACCCTGCTCAACGGAGAAAAAAACCTCGACGATTATCATTTTCTTAACCTCGCCGGCGGCTTTCTTGACGGAGACGACCTCGGATCGGCAAAGGCGGGAGCAAACCGGATTCTACACGCAAAAATTAAAGGTACAGAAGAGAAACTCTACGACCAGTTTACCCGTTTTATCGAGCAGGGGAAATTGATCCTGGGAGTCTGTAATGGCTTTCAGTTACTGGTCAAATTAGGAATGCTCCCCGGCTTCGACGGAAATTACCGCAATCAAATCGCGACCGTGACCTTTAACGATTCGGGCAGATTTGAAGATCGGTGGGTATATCTTTTAGTCAACCGTAATTCCCCCTGCGTCTTCACACGAAATATGGAGGGCATATACCTGCCGGTAAGGCACGGTGAGGGTAAATTTATCACAAAAAATGATGATGTCCTTAAAAGGTTACACAGGGATCAGCGTGTTGTCGTCCGGTACAGTCATGCGGATTATCGAGAGTCAACGATGGATTACCCTGCCAATCCCAACGGTTCTGTTGACGGAATCGCCGGTATCTGCAATGAAACAGGACGGATCTTCGGTCTGATGCCCCACCCGGAAGCATATCTTCACTATACCAATCATCCCCGCTGGACAAGGGAAAAACTCCCCGAGGAAGGAATGGGTCTTATCATATTTAAAAATGCGATAGATTTTCTAAAGAATAACCTTTAACTTTTCCTGTAGTGTTCGATATCCAGGAAAACCTTCACCTGTACTTCCCCAACAAAAAAAGGAAATCTTTTATGTCAAAACGATAATACCGTCTTGACATAGTAAAAAACAATTGGTATTAATTCAAAGTTAATATTAACATAATGGTGAGTTCTATCTACATAGTGTAGTTAGGCAGGTTTCGGAGAATACGGTAAAGGAAAGTATCGTGTCCGATTAAAGGTCCAAGGGTAACCACAAGTAAATACGCCATTAAGGGAAACTTTCTCTTAAAAAAGAGAAGTTCAAAAAATAAAAAAACAGAAAGAGGAGAGAATTATGATTAAACCACATGGATCTGACAAACTGAATCCGCTCTACGTCCAGGATAACGCTAAACGTACCGCACTGGCCAAAGAAGCTGAGGGCCTGCCGTCAATAGTCGTAAGTTCGGCTGCTGCAGGAAATGCCGTAATGATGGGTTGCGGTTACTTCAACCCCCTGACCGGCTTCATGAATGTTGCCGATGCCATGAGCGTGGCCGAAAACATGAAAATGACCAGTGGTCTTTTCTGGCCCACACCGGTTCTGAACGTGGTAAAAGACGCATCAGCCATCAAGGGTGCCAAAAGAATCGCCCTGAGGGATCCCAATGTAGCGGGCAATCCAGTTCTGGCCATTCAAGACGTAAAAGCCATCGAGGAGATCAGTGCCGACCAGATGAAGATCATGACCAAAAAGATCTTTGCCACTGATGATATGAAACACCCTGGGGTAAATGCATTCAACACTGTAGGTAACATTGCTATCTCCGGCCCCATCCAGGTACTCAACTACTCCTATTTTGCAAAAGAGTTCGCCGGAACATTCAAGACTGCCTACGAAATTCGCGACGAAATGGCTAAACTCGGCTGGGAAAAGGTTGTTGCCTTCCAAACTCGTAACCCCATGCATTTAGCCCATGAGGAACTCTGCCGCATGGCCTACAAAGCAGAAAAAGCCGACGGAATCCTCATCCACATGCTGCTCGGAAAACTAAAAGAAGGTGACATTCCCGCCGACGTCCGAGATGCATGTATTCGTAAGATGGTTGAAGTATACTTCGAGCCCAACACCGTGCTCGTCACAGGATATGGTTTTGATATGCTCTATGCCGGTCCGCGCGAAGCCCTGCTTCATGCTATATTCCGTCAGAACTGCGGCTGCACCCATCTGATCGTAGGCCGTGACCATGCCGGCGTGGGTGACTACTATGGTCCTTTTGATGCCCAGACTATTTTTGACGGAATTCCAAAAGATGCACTCAAAATTAAGATCTTCAAGGCCGACCATACCGCGTGGTCCAAGAAGTTGAACAAGGTCGTCATGATGTCCGACGTACCGGATCACACCAAAGATGACTTTGTCCTTCTTTCCGGAACCAAAGTTCGCGAAATGCTTGGTGCAGGGCAGAAACCTCCGAAGGAGTTTTCACGTCCCGAAGTAGCTGAAATATTGATCAACTACTACCAGTCACTCGATAAATAACCAATAGATTCGGCTCGAAGCCGCGTCATATTTGACAAAACAAAAAAGCCCCGTCCCGAATAGGATGAGGGCTTTTTTGTTTTTAGCGCGCGATGGTACCTCGTACAAATAATCCTACACAAGCGAAAACAGGAACTTCTCCAGGCTCAAAACCCTAATCTTGTCTTTTCTCATATCAATATCCCTTTCGTCCACAACCTGATACAAAAAGGGTATATCCAGCCTGTTCCCAAAGTAGGCCAGGCTCTTCGAGATATCTTTCCCTGATGATTTGACCTCAACAGCAAACCAGGGGTTGCCCCCTTCCGTAACTATAAAATCAACCTCTCTGCCATCCACGTCCCTTAAAAAACGCAGCTCTGTTTTATAACCATCGACATCGTTAAGATAATGACATAATTTAAGGAGATGGCAGGCAACGATATTTTCTAATTTAGCACCCTCATTATCAGTGATCTCCGACCAGTCCCACAGATACAGCTTGGGCTCTTTTTTCAGAGACTTTATATTTTTATGAGAAAATGGATAGATCCTGAAGTGGTAATAAAATCTCTCCAGGATATCTACCCAGTTTGACACGGTCTTATGGGCCACAGAAAGGTCTTCTCGCAAGGAATTCAGGGATAAAAGAGATCCGGCTCTATGCGGGAGAAGATCGACTAATATCTGAAGAGCCGACAAGTCCCTGATGTTTTCCAGATCCCTGATGTCTTCTTTTACCAACAGCTCCAGCCTCTGGTTATGCCACCGCCTTAAACTCCGCTCGCTCTGCTTCAATAAAGGTTCAGGAAAACCACCAAATTTTATCAGCATTTTTAACGCATCTTTCGCTTCTGCCGCTACTTCCACAAAATTGATTTCCTTGAATGGAGTGAAAAGATTCTGCTTCTCTAAAAATTCAGCAAGGGAAAATGGATGGAGGCGATAGTAAAAATACCTTCCCATAAGCGAATCCCCGCCCCGCCTGTATACATCCAGCCTTGCGCTTCCGGTCACAAGAAACTTGAAATCGCCCTGGTGTTTATCAAACTGCCCTTTAAGATAATTCTTCCAGCCCTTGTACTTGTGTATCTCATCGAACAAAACGATCTCGGCATCTCCCTTGAACTGCGACTGCATAATGTTCTTCCTGTCGTCTCTGACATCCCAGTTCAGATAATCGTATGACCTGAAGTGGTTTTCGGCAATATACATTGCCAGGCTCGTCTTTCCAACCTGCCGGGCGCCCCCGATGAAAACCATCTTTTCCTCCAAATCTCGGAGTATATGAGTGACAAGATATCTTTTTTTCATGGAGAAGTTTTACCAACTTTTTTGACAATAGTCAAATATTATGTCAAGATATTTTGACAATAAGCAAAAAACACCGTCAAAAATACTTTTCTTTTCAAACAAGCTTCTCCTCCTTATCTAACAGGTTCAGGGCCTGTCTCTGCTTTTGAGAACGATCCGATATGCCTCGCCCCTTTGAAAAAGGTCCATAAAAATTGTACAAATTTACCATTACATATTAATATTACACAAGGTCAAAAGTTCTGTATTATCATCGCGAATGGTCAAAACCCTTGAAAAAATACTGATGGGTCCGGACAGGGGTTATCTCGTCTATCGTGGCAGGAACATACCTTACCGCCAGCCGGTTTCAATCGTCAACTATGCTGATTTCCTGAAAATATGAAGGCTTTTAATTTTGTCATTTCGAGGAACGCCGGCGACGAGAAATCCTTTATCCCTCCCTTCGGTCGAAATGACATATATTGGGCAGTTTTTCAAAGCTCTCGTTATACGTCATGATGTGCGATGTACCGGATCACACCAAAGATGACTTTGTCCTTCTTTCCGGAACCAAAGTTCGCGAAATGCTTGGTGCAGGGCAGAAACCTCCGAAGGAGTTTTCACGTCCCGAAGTAGCTGACATACTAATCAACTACTGCCAGTCACTCGATAAATAACCAATAGAGTGTCGGCTCCATGCCGGCCCTGATCAAATAAAAAATCTTTCACCCACAGTAG
>Ga0265296_1001361_pt1 | contig 28452 bp, 36 predicted proteins | sample MunlanPumphouse1_FD_189073 | JGI IMG/M metagenome (GOLD analysis project Ga0265296, IMG submission 189073) | Groundwater microbial communities from a municipal landfill in Southern Ontario, Canada - Pumphouse #1 | ecosystem: Environmental > Aquatic > Deep subsurface > Groundwater | place... | reverse complement strand
CGTTATACCGAGGAGGCCGGGGCCTTCTTAAAAGATAACGCTAAACTTAAAGAGTGCGATGGCCCGGTATTTAAATGCATTGCCCAGGCAATTCTGGATCTGGGCTTAAAAAGAATAGGTTTTGAAGAAAGACATCTGGCTTTTGCCGAATTTGCCAAGATCAAAGAATACGCCAAAGGGCGCTTTGATCTGATCCCCACGCACAGCATAATTGAGGATAAAAGGCAGGTTAAAGATAAACAGGAAATAGCCAGGCTCAGGAAGGCAACACGGATTACTGCTTTAGCTTTAGAGCATATCAGGAAGTTCCTTGCGCCGGGCATAAAAGAAGTGGAAGTGGTCGCGGAGCTTGAGCGTTTTATCAGGTATCACGGGGCCAGGGCCTCTGCTTTTGATATAATCGTAGCCTCAGGCCGCAATTCCAGCCAGCCGCATCATTTTTCAGGCTCAAGAAGGCTAAGAGATAATGAGCCTGTGCTTATTGATTTAGGGGTTGACTACCTGGGCTATAAATCCGACTTGACAAGGGTTTTCTTTTTGGGTAAAATAAAAGTTCTTGTGCGTAAAGTTTATGATATCGTGCTTTCGGCGCAGGAGCAGGCAATTAAGAGAATCAAGCCTGGCGCAGAAATGGCTGAAATTGATAGGGTTGCGCGGGAATACATCTGTTCAAAAGGGTATGCCGGGTATTTCACCCATAACCTGGGCCATGGTTATGGCCTTGAGGTGCATGAAGACCCGCGTATCGGCCGCCATGAGGCTAGCGCCTTAAAGCCGGGAATGACTTTTACGGTTGAACCGGGGATCTATCTGCCGGGTAAATTCGGGATCAGGATCGAGGATATGGTTTTAGTAACAAGAAAGGGATGCGAGGTATTAAGTGGCTCTATCAATAAATGAGATCAAATCAGGGGTAACTATTTTAGTCGACGGGGATGTCTATGTTTGCTTAGACGCCCAGCATGTTAAGCCGGGTAAGGGCGCGGCCTTTGTGCGGGCGCGCTTACGCAACATGAAAACCAACAATGGCCAGGAAAAGACCTTTCGCGGAGACGAAAAGATCGAGCAGGCCTTTGTGGAGGAGCGCAAACTGCAATATCAGTATTCAAGCGGCGGGATGTTCCATTTTATGGACAGCGATAATTTTGAAGAGATTGCTATATCCGAAGAGACTGTCGGAGATAAGGCGAAGTTATTAAAGGATAATCTGGAGATTCAGGGCTACTTTTTCCAAGGGGATACCTTGTCTATCAGTTTGCCTAATTTCATCGAATTTAACATTGTGGAGACTGAACCAGGCATAAAAGGTGATTCGTCAAAGAGCGGGACTAAACCGGCTACGGTTGATACCGGGGCAATTATACAGGTTCCATTATTTATTAATGTGGGCGACAGGATCAAGGTGGATACCCGCACCGGCGGCACTTATGCGGAAAGGATTAACTAAAGGAGTCCTCTATGAACATCAAAGAAATCAAAGAGATGATCAACCTGATGAATGAAAATGGCCTGGTTGAGTTTGAGGTAGAAAAGGAAGGTATGCGCATCCGCCTCAAGAAAACATCCGCCGGCCTTGAAGGCCTTAACGGCCCGATACTCATAGAGAGACAGGGCATGGCTCCTGCCGGAACGCCCGCGCAGATTGCTCCTGAAGCGCAAGACAAAAACCTGGTTAAAACAGTGGAGATCAAATCTCCTATGGTAGGGACATTTTACCGCGCGCCCAATCCGGAGGCTCCGGCTTACGCGGAGGTCGGGCAGATTATCGAGCCGGGCCAGGTGATTTGCGTAATCGAGGCAATGAAGCTGATGAATGAGATAAAATCAGAGATCAGAGGCAAGATCCTTGAGATACTAGTAGATAACGCTGAGCCGGTTGAATTTGGCCAGCCTTTATTCCTTATCGAGCCGACCTAAACTTAAGATATGTTCTCCAAGATACTCATTGCCAACCGAGGTGAAATCGCCTTAAGAATAATCCGCGCGGCTCATGATCTGGGCATCCGCACCGTGGCTGTTTACTCCCAGGCCGACCGCGACAGTCTGCACGTGCGTTTTGCCGACGAAGCAATCTGCATCGGCCAGGCATCCTCCGCCAACAGTTATTTAAATATTCCCGCGATTATCAGCGCCGCGGAGATTACCGACGTAGAGGCAATACATCCGGGTTATGGATTCTTGGCTGAGAACGCGCATTTTGCCGAGATCTGTGAATCCTGCAAGATCACCTTTATCGGCCCGACACCGGAGAATATCCGGCTTATGGGGGATAAAATGGCCGCGCGCACGACTATGCAAAAAGCCGGCCTTCCCATTGTGCCCGGCAGCCGCTCGATCATTAAAGACAAGGAAGAGGCGCTTAAGACAGCCCAGGCAATCGGGTATCCGGTAATTATCAAAGCAGCTGCCGGAGGCGGCGGCAAAGGAATGCGCATTTGCCACAATGACCTTACCCTGGTCTCCAGTTTATTGACCGCTCAGAGCGAAGCAGAAGCAAATTTTGGCAATTCCAGCGTTTACATTGAAAGATATATTGAGAAACCGCGCCACATCGAGGTGCAGATCATCGCTGACCGCTCCGGGCATATCCTGCAGCTCGGGGAAAGAGACTGCAGCATCCAAAGAAGGCATCAGAAATTATTAGAAGAGTCGCCATCTCCGGTTGTGGACGCTAAAATGCGTAAACGATTAGCCGAGTTGGTCCTCAGGGGGATGAAATCCATCGGTTATGTCAGCTGCGGCACGATCGAATTTTTGCTTGATGAGAAAACGAATAATTTTTATTTTATGGAGATGAACACGCGCATCCAGGTGGAGCATCCGGTTACCGAGATGGTTACCGGTATTGACCTGATCAAAGAGCAGCTTCGCGTGGCAAGCGGCGAGAAGCTGAAGATCCATCAGGATGATGTGCAGATCAGGGGCGCGGCAATTGAATGCCGTATCAACGCCGAAGATCCGGATAATAATTTTATGCCCTGCCCCGGCAAGATCGAGTCCTTGATCCTTCCCGGAGGGCCGAATGTGCGTCTGGATACGCATATTTACGCCGGATACGAAATACCTCCTTATTACGATTCTCTGATAGCCAAGCTTATTGTCCACGGGAATAACCGCCAGGAGGCAATCAGGACTATGCGCCGGGCGTTAAGCGAATTTTATATCAGTCCTATCAAAACTACCATACCCTTCCATCTTAAACTTATGGATAACGCGTTATTCAAGAAAGGCGATATTTCCACCCATTTTTTGCAGGACCTTCTAATAAGCGAAGGCAAAGGAGAGTAAATGAAAAGCGAAGAGTCAAGGAATGAACTGGGCGTAGTCAGGATCCATAAAAACGTGATCGCTTCCATATCTTCCATTGCTGCCATAGAGATCGAAGGAGTAAAAAGAGTGGGAAGGGATTTAAAGAGCGGATTGCTTGAGCTGCTCGGACAGAAATCATTATCCGCGATAAAAGTAGATATCTCCAGGAATGAGGAGGTAAGGGTGGATATTCCGTTAATTATTAAGTACGGTTATAATATTCCGGATATCGCCAGCCGCGTGCAGGAGAATGTGCGCGTGGCCCTGGAGAAGATGAGCAATCTTTCCATCAAGGATATCAATGTGAATGTGCAGGGGATAGAAAGGGGGTAACGATGAAGTTTTTTTCCGTTTTGGGAATTTTATTTTATGCCGCGGCTATTACCATAATCGGCCTGGCGCTGATCGTGTTTTCGTTAAATTTGTTACTGCCCCAGGATATCAATAATTTTCTTACCTACTCCCAGGGCAGTTCAAACTCCCGGGTAATTATCGGCCTATCCGGCGCGCTTTTGATCCTGATAAGTTTTTCCTTTGCCCAGATCATCCTGGGAAAATTCCAGAGGGAAAAGACCATTGCTTTTTCCACCTCCAGCGGCCAGGTAACTATTTCACTTTCCGCGGTGGAAGATTTGATCCGCAGGCTGGCAGGCATAATCCCGGAGATTAAGGAGTTAAGGCCTGATGTTGTGGCAAATAAAAAAGGGATCGTTGTTGATATGCGCGTAGTTTTGCGCTCTGAGGCCAATATCCCGGAACTTACATCGCGCCTTCAGGATATTACCAAGTCTAAGATCCAGGAGGTTTTGGGCCTTGAAGAGCAGATTATTATCAGGATCCATGTGGCTAAGATCGCGCATGACGAGAAGGATAAAGGCAGGAATAAACCAGTAATACCGTTTGGGGGTTATGGACGGGTTTAACATGTGGTTGAAAGGATATTTTGTCCCGTTTCGTAATCGCGTCAAAATTTTCCTATCTTTCTTCGGTGATTTTAATAATTTTGACGCACTCACGGGATTTCGCTAGACAAAAACAGAAGGAGCTCAAAAATGGCAAGGATTGGTATTTTAACAGGCGGTGGTGATTGTCCGGGTTTGAATTCGGTTATCCGGGCAGTAGTGCGTAAAGCCTTACTTGAGGGCTATGAGATCGTGGGGATCAAGAATGGATGGAAGGGCCTGGTGGAAAATGATACCATGTTTTTAGATATGGCTGCTGTTTCCGGCATTTTGCCCAAAGGCGGCACCATTTTGGGTACCAGCCGGACTAATCCGTATAAAAAAGAAGGCGAGTTACAAAAGGTCAGGGATAATTTTAGAAAGATAGGATTGGATGCCCTGGTTGCCGTAGGCGGAGAGGATACTTTGGGGGTTGCTTCTAAGCTGGTTAAGGACGGCCTGCCGAATATCGTCGGTGTTCCCAAAACCATTGATAATGATTTATCTTCTACGGATTACACTTTTGGTTTTGATACGGCTTTGAATGTGGCCATGGAGTGCATTGATCGCCTGCATACCACAGCCGAAAGCCATCATCGTATTATCGTTGCTGAGGTTATGGGCAGGCACGCGGGCTGGATCGCCATTGAGGCGGGTATTGCCGGCGGCGCCGACGTGATTTTAATACCTGAGATTCCTATTGATATGGATGAAGTCTGTGAAGTAATTAAAAAAAGGCACACAAGAGGTAAGACCTTTAGCATTGTCGTAGTTGCCGAAGGCGCCCAGTTTAAAGACGGCTCCATGGTTACCCAGGAACAGAAGCTGGATTCCTTTGGCCATGTCAGGTTAGGAGGCATTGGAGAGAGGCTGGGTGAGGAAATAGAAAAAAGAACCGGATATGAAACCCGGGTCAGCGTTTTAGGCCATATACAGAGGGGTGGTTCTCCGACGGCGTTTGACCGCGTATTAGGCACGCGCTTCGGGGTAAAAGCAGTGGAGCTGATCAAGGGCAAGAAGTTTGGAAGAATGGTCGCCTTGGCAGGGGTAAAGATTATTGATGTGCCATTAGAGGAAGCAGTGAAGGCTTTAAAGACTGTGGACATGGAACTCTACGATATCGCTAAAGTCTTTTTTGCTTAACTTCTGGGGGGGGAATGTAAAATGCGTGAAAGAATTAAGGATATACTTTTAGAAAGCATTCAGGTCAAAGAAGAGATCCTGCGTAGCCAGATCGGCTCAATCGTTGAGATTGCCGAGTTGATGATCGATTGCCTTAAAAAAGACGGCAAGGTGATTGTTTTTGGCAACGGCGGTTCAGCCAGCGACAGCCAGCATATTGCCGCCGAGCTGGTCGGCCGCTTTAAGAAAGACCGTTCTGCTTTAGCCGGTATTGCTCTTACCACCAATACAGCAGTGCTTACTTCTCTGGCCAATGATTACGGTTTTGATGTGGTATTCGCCCGCCAGGTTGAGGCCTTAGGAAAGAAGAATGATGTAGTGCTGGGAATCTCCACAAGCGGCAAGGCCAAAAATGTCGCCCTGGGTATCAAGCAGGCTAAAAAAATGGGGATTAAAACCGTAGCCTTAAGCGGTGGCGACGGCGGGGAAATCGTAAAGTTAGCCGATGTCTCATTGCTTGTCCCCTCTAAGGTTACCGCCAGGATCCAGGAAGCGCACATTACAATTGCCCATATAATATGCGAAATGATCGAGCAGGAACTTTGTCAGGAACAAAAATAATTCAGCTCTCGCGTTTGGCGCGCCAGGCCAAGCGCCTTAGAGGTGAGGGTAAAAAGATAGTTTTTACCAACGGCTGTTTTGATATCCTGCATTATGGCCACGTTAAATACCTTGCGGATGCCAAGGCCAAGGGTGACTATTTGGTGGTGGCAGTAAATAGCGATGCTTCCGTTAAAAAGATAAAAGATAAGGGCCGGCCGGTTGTCCCGCAAGGCGACCGCATGCGCACGCTGGCTGCTTTGGGATGCGTTGATTTTGTATTGTTATTTAACGAAGATAATCCCTTAAAGCTTATTAAAGCGATCAAGCCGGATTTTCTGATCAAGGGCTCGGATTGGAGCAGGAAAAGCATAGTCGGAGCGGATTTCGTAGAAAGTTACGGCGGAAAGGTCCTTACCGTTAATTTGGTTAAGGGCCGTTCAACCAGTAAATTAATTGAAAAAATTGTCAGAAATTTCCCGAAATAATAATATTCACCGTATAATTGACGCTAACCTGAACCGGGTCAAGGAAGGGCTGCGCGTTTGTGAGGAGATAACCCGCTTTATTCTTGATGACCGGAAATTCACGGCGCTTTTTAAGCTCTACCGGCATGAGATTGACGGAATTGTGAAAAAGGTTTATCCTGCGGCTAAGCTGCTTGGTGAGCGCAAAAGCGCAAGCGACGTGGGCAGAGAAAACTGCCGCTCGGAGCTCGCGCGCTCCGGTTTGCGGGATATTTTCTGGGCGAATATCCAGAGGGTTAAGGAATCTTTGCGCGTGCTTGAGGAGTTCAGCAAGCTTAAAAACAGGGGAGCGGCTTTGCGTTTTAAGCAACTCAGGTATAAAGTTTATGAAATCGAGAAGAAATCTTTTAAAAAGATCTTGTCTTTACCTGATCTTAGATAAACCGGGTATTGCCGGGCGTTCTTTGGATAGTTTGTGTTCTGAGATTCTTGCCGGCGGCATCAGCATGGTCCAGCTGCGGGATAAAATTTCCGCTAAGCCGGATATATTAAAGACTGCCCTTACGCTTGTCAGGCGTTTACGCGCGAGCAAGACACTCTTTATCGTAAATGATTATCTTGATGTGGCTGTTCTTGCAAAAGCAGACGGCCTGCATCTGGGCCAGGCGGATTTGCCTTTAAAGAAGGCGAGATCAATATTGGGCAAAGATAAGATCATCGGGATCTCTTGCCATAATTTGCGCCAGGCGTTAAAGGCCCAAAAAGAAGGGGCAGATTATATCGGTATCGGCCCGGTGTACGCGACTGTCACTAAACCGGGGTATCGCCCGATAGGAATAAATGTTTTAAAGCGGCTTAAGGGTAAAATAAAAATCCCGTATTTTGCCATCGGCAATATCAACAAGGGTAATATTCGAAAAATAGTTTCCGCCGGCGCAAGCCGGATCGCGGTTAGCCGGGCAATTTTAAATTCCGGAAATATTGTCCGGCCGGCAAAGGAACTGCTTGTGGAGCTTAATATAAAATGACCCAATTAGAATACGCCAAGAAAAATAAGATTACACCGCTGATGCGCAAGCTCGCGCGGCTTGAAGGGGTAAAACCTCAACTGATCATGCGCTTTATCCGGGATGGCTCGGTCGTCATACCCTTGAACGTAAATCATAAAATTGATAAACCCTGCGCCTTAGGCAAAAGTTTACGCACCAAAGTAAATGCCAATATCGGCACCTCTACGGATCAGTCGCGCATTAGCGATGAAATAGCTAAGCTGAAAGTCGCCTTAAGGCACGGGGCGGACGCTGTTATGGATTTAAGCGTGGGAGGCGATCTTAAGAAAATACGGCAGGAAGTTTTAAAGTATTCAAGCGTCCCCGTAGGCACAGTTCCGGTTTACGAGGTAGCTGTCAGAGCTCAGGAGAAAAATAAAAACTTTCTTAAGTTTAACGCTTCTGATGTCTTGCAGGTTTTAGAAGAGCAGGCTAAGCAAGGAGTGGATTTTTTTACCATACATAGCGGGGTAACCCGCGCCAGCCTGCGGCAGTTGGAAAAACAAAAAAGGCTGATGGGAGTGGTCTCGCGCGGCGGGGCGATTATTGCCAGCTGGATGAAATATCACAAAAAGGAGAATCCGTTTTATACGCATTTTGAGCGGATCCTTGATATTGCCTATAAATATGATATTACTTTAAGTTTAGGAGATGGTTTAAGGCCGGGCTCGATTTTAGACGCCACTGACAAAGCGCAGATCGCGGAGCTGAAGATTCTGGGAGTATTAGCCAGGCGCGCTTATGAAAGAAACGTGCAGGTAATGATCGAAGGCCCGGGCCATGTCCCATTGGATCAGATTAAGAAAAATATTGATTTAGAGAAAAAATATTGCCACGGCGCGCCATTTTATGTCCTTGGTCCGTTGGTTACCGATGTTGCCCCGGGTTATGATCATATTACTTCCGCTATTGGAGGAGCCCTGGCAGCCAGTTTTGGCGCGGATTTTCTTTGTTATGTGACCCCGGCCGAGCACCTGCGCCATCCGACTGCGGAAGATGTGCGGGAAGGGGTAATTGCCTCGCGCATTGCCGCTCACGCCGCGGACCTGGTCAAACGCAATAAAGCTGCCATAGGCTGGGATAGGAGTATCTCGGCGGCGCGTAAAGCGCGTGACTGGAAAAAACAGATTGATTTATCCATTGACCCGCAGAAGGCCAGAGAGTATCGTTTATCCAGCAAGCCGAAATTATCCGGCGTATGCACGATGTGCGGGAAGTATTGTTCTATCAAATTGATGGAGGATTGCGCGGGTGTAATTCAATGGTAGAATGGCAGCTTCCCAAGCTGCATACGGCGGTCCGATTCCGCTCACCCGCTTATAGATTTATATGAAAAACATTATTCTGACATTAATAGTTTTCCTGGCAGCAGGTTGCGCAAGCGCCCCCACTTATACAAGGCCTCTGCTGCCTACAACGGCCCAGGTTGTTCCCGGCGTGCATCACCGCGTAGAGGCGGGCCAAACACTCTGGAGGATATCCAGGATATACGATGTGGATATCGCTGATATCCTGCGGGCTAATCATATCTCAGAGGACGCGGCTGTTGAAACAGGCCAGCTGCTTTTAATACCTGACCGCTTAAGGCAGCAGAATATTCCGGTTAAATCCGGAGCGGCAGGCGGTGATGATTTTATCTGGCCGCTAAAGGGAAAGATAATTGCCGGTTTCGGAGTTTCCTATCGCAATATAATGAATAAAGGCATTAATATACAGGGTCCGGCCGGAGCGGATATTGTGGCCAGCCGCGGCGGAAGGGTGGTTTTTTATGCCGATAATTTCGGAAATTTCGGCAAGACCGTAATTATCGACCACGGGGATGGCCTGCGCAGTGTTTATTCCAGGGCCTCGGATATTTTCCTGCGTGGGGGAGAAAATGTGCAAAGAGGCAGCGTGATCGGGAGAGTCGGCTCTGCCGGCAGGGATAAAAACGATTACCTGCATTTTGAGATCCGTAAAGGGGCATTGCCTGAGAATCCGTTATTTTACCTGTCCCGTTAGAAACTATGATAAAAGACAAGTTTTTTGACCGCGCCAGTTACCTTCAGATTTTGGAAAAGCGCATCAGCAGCCTCAAGGAAGGGTACCGGCAGAATATCGCTATTATCGGCGAAGAGAATGTCGGAAAGAGCAGCATCGTTTTTAAATTCCTGGATAAATTCTTTGACCCCCGCATTATCACGGTGTTTTTAGAGGTTCGGCCGGAGCCTCTGGAAGGATTTGCCCGGAGATTTATCGGTGCGCTGCTTTATAACTTCCTGTCCAATAGCGGGATACCTTTGAAGGAGGACGTTACTTACTTAATTGAAAAATCATCTAAGTACATACCTAAGACTACCGCGAAGATAAACTCCCTGCTTGGCGCCCTTTCTCGCAGGAAAAAGGTAAATATCTTTACCGATATTTTTAGCTTGCCCGAATCGATTCACCAGGAGACAGGAAAATTTACGGTTCTCTTCCTGGATGAATTTCATAACCTGGAAAATGTCGGTTTTAGTAATTTATACCGGGAGTGGAGCAAGCTGCTGATTTTGCAGAAGAACACTCTCTATGTCATAATAAGCTCAATGATCTTTAAGACCAGGCTTATACTTTCCAAGCAGCTTTCTTTATTGTTCGGAAATTTCGAAATAGTTTCTGTCGAGCCTTTTGATATTTATTCAAGCAACCGTTACCTCCAGCGACGCCTGCCGCATTTTGACCCGCAGGGGGGATTACAGGGGGGATTACAGGATTTTATAATTAATTTTACCGGAGGTTATCCGCTCTACCTGGAGCTGGTCTGCGACGCCATGTTAAAGAGACCGGAGGGCCCTGCTTTGGCGGATATTTCCGCGGATTTAGCGGGTATTCTTGAAGGCCTGCTTTTTAATACCTCGGGAATCCTTAACCAGAGGTTTTCTAATTATATCAAGCGCTTCCTGGACCTGCCCGCGGCCGATGATTACATCTCCATACTTTATTTGATCTCAAGCGGCAACAACCGCATCAAGGATATCATCCACATCCTGCGTAAACAGAAAAAAGAACTTAATTTAAAAATAAATTATCTCCTCCAGTTGGACGCTATTACGCGCAGCGGGGATTTTTTTAAGGTCAGCGACCGCCTCTTTGCTTATTGGATGCGCTTTGTGTATCAGGAAAAGATGCGTTCATTGACATTTGACGCCAGAAACCAGAAGGAAAAGTTCCGCGACAGCATTACGGAGCTTATCCGGGACTTCTTAAAGCAAACTCAGAAGCCGCTGGCCAACCGCGTATATGAACTGATGCAGCTATTTGAAAATGACCTTATGCAGATCGAGCGCAAGAAGATCCGGCTTAATCATTTCCGGGAAATAAAACCCCTGGCATTCAAGCACCGTTTCTTAAAGGAGGGCTTGTTGGGCCGTTGCAGCGAAGCGTTATGGATTATGGCGATCAAGCCCGACGCGCTCACCGAGCAGGATATCGCGGATTTTGCCAAAGAGTGCAAAAGATACCACCATAAGTCGCAGCGTAAGATTATGGTTACCTTAAAAGAAGTTGACGCGAATACCAGGTTAAGGGCTCTGGAAGAGAAGGTCTGGACCTGGGACCTGACCAGCTTAAACCAAATCCTGGATTTATTTTCACAGCCGCGCGTGATAGCATGAAAATCGGCGTAATATCTGATACGCATATTCCGGGTAAATTCGAGCATGTGCCCGGCGTGATCATTGACGCTTTCAGAAAGGTGGATATGGTTGTGCACGCCGGAGACCTGGTCGGTTTAGAGGTGGTCGCGGAGTTAGAGGCGGCTTGCCCAAAGGTGTTTGCCGTGGCCGGGAACATGGATTATGAGCCGGTGAGGAAAAAATATCCGGTAAAAGAAATTTTGAATATTGAAGGTTTTAAGCTCGGCATTATACACGGTTGGGGAGCCCCAGTTAATCTCATTGATCTGCTTAGGGATGCTTTTAAGGATGACAATTGTGATATCATTATTTTCGGGCATTCGCATAAACCTATGAACGAGTTGATAGGCGCGACACTGTTTTTTAATCCCGGAAGCGCCACCGACGAAGCGGCTCCCTATAACTCTTACGGCATAATTGAAGTGGATAAAGAGATCCATGCACGTATAATCAAAATCTAAATATGGACAGGTTCTGGGTCAGTTAATTAAGCGTTTAAAAAATGCCAATAGATAAAATCAAAGAGTTTGAGGATAAGTTTCTCGCTTCCTACGCTATGAAGAGTTATAACTCTCGCGGCCGCGCGCATAAGGAAGAGGAGCATGCCTATCGTTCATGCTACCAGCGTGACCGCGACCGCGTCATTCATTGCGCGGCCTTTAGAAGGCTGGAGTATAAAACCCAGGTTTTTGTAAACCACGAAGGAGACTATTATCGCACCCGCCTGACGCATAGCATTGAGGTCTCCCAGATCGCCCGCACTGTAGCAAGCGCCTTGCGTTTGAACATGGATCTAACCGAGGCCATTGCCCTGGCGCACGATCTTGGCCATACCCCTTTTGGCCACTCCGGTGAAGAGATACTTAATGAATTGATGAGCAGCTGCGGCGGGTTCAATCATAATCTGCAGGGTTTGCGGGTTGTAGATTACCTTGAAGAGCGTTATCCGGATTTCCCGGGCCTGAATTTAAGCTGGGAGGTCAGGGAGGGGATAGTTAAGCACTCATCAAGTTTTGATATCGCGGTTAAGATCAAGGAATTCTTTCCCAAAAAGATGCCTTCATTAGAGACGCAAGCCGTTGATGCTGGCGATGAAATTGCCTATGATAACCATGATCTTGATGACGGCCTGACTTCGGGGTTGATCAAGGAGAAAGACCTGGAGGGGTTTGAGATCTGGGAGAAAATAAATCGCAAAATTGACCAAAAATATGCTAACATTGATTCCAATCTGCGTAAATATTTGATCATCCGCGGGTTGATTGATCTTCAGGTTACGGATCTGATCCGGCAGACCAGCGAGAATATCGCGCGTTTTAAGATAAAGAAATACGCGGATCTCGCGAAGATCGACGGCAGGATAGTAGTTTTCAGCAGCCAGATTGGGGACTTAAGAAAACCGCTGCGCCAGTTTCTTATGCAGCGCCTGTATCATCATTACCGGGTTGTGCGCATGAGTATCAAGGCCAAGCGTTTTATCCGAGAACTATTTTGCGAATATCTCCGCTCCCCCGCTCAACTGCCCTCTGAAGTGCAGCTTAGGATCGCCAAAGAAGGCTCCAGGCGGGTAGTTTGTGATTATATAGCGGGAATGACTGACAGGTATGCTTTAGATGAATACAAAAAACTATTCAACCCCTACGAAAAAGTATAGGTCTTTGATCTCGGCGGTGCACAGTATTTACCGCCTGATCAACTCTACTTATGAACTTAAGGAATTGATCAGCCGTATGGCCCGGCTGTTTTGTCAGTTCTTTGATGCCCAGTATTGCCTGATTGTTTTGCTGGATCCCGGCAAGAAGTATTCGATCATCAAATGCCTGGTCAATGATAAAAAAAAGCTGCTCCTTGACAAAAAAACCAAGATTACCGGCAGGGTCGAAAAAATGATCTTAAGGACATCCTCATCCATAAGAAAAGGCAATCTTCTGGGCATCCCGCTTATCTGCGAAGATGTGCTGGGTTTTATCATTATAAAACGCACCGGGGTTGATCAACCGTTTGACATCTTCAACCAGGAGATGCTCATGACTATGGCGGAGCAGGCGGTCATCGGGATTAAGAACCTGCAGCTTTATGAGGAACAACAAAAAATAGTTTTTGGCAGCATCAAATCTTTAGTTACGCTTTTGGATACCCGCGTGCCGCAGGAGTACATCCATTCGCCGTGTTTCAGCAAGTTGGTCTGCGCTTTGGGCTGCGAAATGCACCTGGATGAGAAGCAGATCGAGACCCTTAAGTATGCCAGCCTGCTGCATGATACCGGAAAAGTGGATATCCCGGTTGAGATATTGACTAAGACCGCCAAGTTGACTCCCGAGGAATATGATATCATCAAGAAGCACCCGGTTAAGGGGGCGCAGATATTAAGGCCTCTTCAGGTTTTACGCCCGGTCATCCCGATCATTATGCATCACCATGAGAAATATAACGGGACCGGTTATCCTTCGCGGCTTATAAAAGGCCAGATCCCGCTGGGCGCGCGCATTATGTCCGTGGCAGACGCGTTTGAGGCGATGGTTTACGGCCGGCCATACCGCGAGAGGATGGATATTGCTTCGGCGATCAAGGAAATAAAGAAAAAAAGCGGCACGCAATTTGACCCTAAGATAGTGGAGTCCTTCTTAAAAGTGATCAAGAAGTTCAATAAGAGAATTTATTTGAAACAGGATCACCTGAAAAAATAATATGGATAACCCGCAAGGCGAACTTTTTACCCAATCTCTGGATAACGGCCAGTTTAAAGGGCGTAAAGCCGGAGTTTCCTTTTTTACGCGCATCCGGGGATATGAAAAAGCCACGCTTCTGATTATGTTCCTGGTTTTGGCAAGCATTGTTTCTTTTTCTTTGGGAGTGGAAAAGGGCAAGCGCGCCGCTTTCTCCCCCTATACTATCCAGGTCGCTGTTTTCAAAAACAGGGAGTCGGCCGCCCGGGAAGTGCTTTTGTTGGCAAAAAAAGGATTCACCCCGTTAGCTTTTACTAAAGGAGACTATATTATTTTGTGCGTAGGCAAATTTTCCAATCAAGAGAGCGCGCAACCTTTGCTGAGCCAGTTGCAAAGAACCTACGCCGGTTGCCGCATAAGGAGGTTATAAAGCTATGTCACTACACCCGTCATTAACTGTTTCGGAAAAAGACAAACAGGCCCGTTCAGTATTAAAACGCACTGAGCGCATCAGGCAGATGCAGGAAAAGGGCAAGTGGAAAGAAGGGGATTCAGTTTACAACCTGCCGAAGATCAAGACCTTTAGGATTAAGATTAAGAAAGAGAAAGCGGAGAAGGTTGAAACCGCCACTCCTGTTGGAGGCGTCGCCGGGCCGGCAGCAGGCGCAGCCCCCGGGGCAAAAGAAACAGCCAAATCCGCTCCTAAGGCCCAGGACAAAAAGTAGCCGTACATGCAGCTAAATCTAAAACACAAAATAGCCGTAATAATTTTCTCGGCACTGTTAGCCTCCTGGCCGCAAGGCCGTGGTTTGGCTTCCGATGGGCCGGAAGGCCATGGTTTGCCCTCCGATAGGCAAAGCCATAGCCATGAGTTTAGCGTGTTTACCGGGCGGATCAACGCCAATAGTATAAATGTCCGGGTTGACGCTACCACAAGCGCTCCCGTTGTCTGCGCGCTTGATAAGGGCGGGCTCGTAGAAGTGGTCGGGGAAGCTTATGATTGGTATAAGATCCGACTGCCTAAAACTGCCCCTTCTTATATAAAGAAAGATCTGGTCGAATGTATTAACAGGGATGCTTCTCTTTCTGAGCCGGCAAAATGCCTTAATGCCAAAGTAACCGGGGAGAGGGTAAACATCAGGCTTGGCCCTAATGAAACCTCCTCGATCCTGGGAAAAGTGGATAAGCTTACGGTAGTAAATATCCTCGCGGATAAAGGCGCCTGGTATAAGATCGAGCCGGTGCACCAAAGTTATGGCTGGATGAACAAGAAGTTTGTAGATAAAGATAGTGGCGAAACTGTTGTTCTCCGGCCAGCGGCTTTGGCTAGCGGAAGCCAAACCGCGGCCCTCCGGCCAGCGGCTTTGCCTATCCAGTCTTTAGTGCTTGAAGGCATAGTCAGCCCGTATGGCGTGGTTCTGTGGCGGACGGCAACCCATAAGTTGATTACTTCCGGCAACAAAATATATTTCTTAAAAGGCAACCGGAAAGCATTAGACAGCCTTAATTACCACAGGGTTAAAGTTACCGGGAAATTAATCAGCCCGGCCAATAGTAAATCTTCGATCATCCAGGTTGCTATTATAGAGGCATTAAATTGATCAAGCTTAAAGTTAATTTGGGGCCGTGTTCATACAATATAATCATCGGCAGGGGGATATTAAATAAGCTTGGCTCAGAGCTGCTTAAGCTGCAAGCCGGTACTGACGCTTATATTATCACCAACTCCTGGCTGAAGAATAAATACGGCGCACAGTTGCAAAAATGCCTGCATAAGAGCGGGTTTAATTCTCATTTTAAAATAGTCCCTGACAGCGAAAAAAGCAAATCCCTGGAGGCCGCAAGCGTAGTGATCAAGGATCTGGCTGCCTGGGACCGGAAAAGAAGGGTTTTTATTATTGCCTTCGGCGGCGGGGTAGTGGGGGATCTGGCAGGGTTTATCGCCAGCCTTTATAAGCGGGGAGTCAGTTATGTGCAGGTTCCCACGACCTTGCTTGCCCAGGTAGATTCAAGTATCGGCGGTAAGACCGCGGTGGACCTGGATCTGGGTAAAAACTTAGTCGGCGCGTTTTATCAGCCCAGGCTTGTTTTTAGTGAGATCAATTTCTTAAAAAGCCTGGATAAGAAGCAGCTGGCTTCGGGAATGGCTGAGGTGATTAAATACGCGGTTATAAAAGACAGTCGGCTGTTTAGTTTCCTGGAGAATAAATATAAAGATGTGCTTAAGAAAGACCCTGCCGCGTTGGAGAAAATAGTCAGCGCCTGCAGCGGTATTAAGGCTGGAATAGTAAGCCGGGATGAAAAGGAAGTTTTAGGTTTAAGGACGATTTTAAACTTTGGCCATACTATAGGCCATGCCGTAGAGGCTGCCGGCGGGTATAAAGGTTATAACCACGGAGAGGCAGTCAGCCTGGGCATGGTTGCCGCCGCGGATTTAAGCAGGCTTCTTAAGTTGATCGATCCAGGGTTGGTTTCGCGCATCAGTGATCTGCTCCGGATTTACGGCTTACCGGTAAAGCTTAAAGGCGTATCCACGGAAAAGATCATAAGAGCGCATTACCGTGATAAGAAATTTATCGGCAAAGAAAATAAGCTGGTTCTGATTAGCGGGATAGCCCGGCCTAAGATCGTGCGCAATGTTCCCTTAAGTCTGATAAAAGAGGCGATCAGGAGCAGGCATTGACATGTTTACAAATCTGTGCTATATTTTTTCATCAGTCGCAAATTAAAGAAAGGAAAGAAATAAATGGCAGCTGAAGTAGTCAAGGCTCAAGAAGCAGAGGCAAAACCCAAGGCGGAAAAACAGACTAATTGTTTAACTTGTAATAAGCCGATCAGGAAAATAAAACACTATTACCGTAACGGGAAATTATATTGCAGCAAAAAGTGCTGGCGCGCGTTTATCGCTAAGTCCAAATTGGAAGAGAAGAAGGTATGAAGAGTATCAAAGAACGCAGGATTCATCCGCGCTTAGAGCAAAAGCTGCCGCTTAATGTGGCGGTAAACGGCTATGATTTTTCTACTTTCACGAACAATGTCAGCTGCGTGGGCGCTTATTGCCACCTGGATAAGTATATGCCGCCTTTTACCAAGATTTCCGTAAAACTATGCCTGCCTGATGAGAGCCGGGCGCATAAGAATGTGGTTGTTGAATGTAAGGGTGTGGTGGTCAGGAGTGAAGACGAAGCCAGTGGCGGCTTCAATATTGCCATATTCTTTAATGAAATCCGCGCAGAGCAGCGCAAAAAGATCGTCCGATATATAAGCCGGTTCTTGCCTTAAAATTTCCTTTGGGAAAAACCAGAAAATACAATCCGGTAAAACTCATTATCGGCTTCATCTACAAAGATGAAGTTGTCTTTACTAAAACCAAAGATAAACTAAGAAGAAAATTCGGCAAGATTGATTTCCAGTCGCCTGCCCTTGATTTTAACTATACGGATTATTATGAGCCGGAGATGGGCAGCGGCTTAAAAAGAAGGTTTATCAGCTTTCGGAAGCTCGTCCGCATGCAGGATCTTTACCGCATCAAGCTTTATACTAATAGGCTAGAGAGCCATGGTTTGGCTTCCGATTGCCAAAGCCATAGGTTGGAGAACCGTGGCCGGAAGGCCCTGGTTTGCCCTCCGATTGGCAAAGCCAATGGCCGCCTGATCAATATTGATCCGGGGTATGTGGATCTGGCTAAACTTGTGCTGGCCTCAACTAAGGATTATGCTCATAGGATCTATCTGCGTAAAGGCATTTTCGCCGAAATAACTCTTTCCTACAGAGGTAATTCATTTTCCCCCAATGACTGGACCTATCTGGATTACCGCAGCGCGGAGTATATCAATATCTTTAACCAGATCAGGGAACTTTACGCTTCCTAACCTATGCCGGATTATCCGTCTTATCTTGATGCCTTTAAAAGCGGTAAATTAAAGAAAACAGCTGGCCGGCTTTTTGATTCCTTGCAGTCCTGCGTTATCTGTCCGCGAAAATGCAAGGCCAACCGTCTGGAAAATAAGCTTGGTTTCTGTAAGACCGGAAAACTTCCCCAAATTTACAGTTTCATCTGTCATCATGGCGAAGAGCCGCCTGTTTCAGGCACTAAGGGATCCGGGGCGATATTTTTCAGCCATTGCAATATGAGCTGCGTTTACTGTCAGAACTATGAGTTCAGCCAGTTAGGCGCGGGGCGGGAGTATACATTTGAGGAGCTGGCTGAGGTTATGTTAAAGCTGCAAGGCTCAGGCTGCCATAACATCAACCTGGTCACCCCCACGCATGTTTTGCCGCAGATACTAAAAAGTTTGGAATTGGCTGTCAGCCGGGGGTTAAAAATACCGCTGGTCTATAATACCAGCGGTTATGAATTAACCGAAATCATAAAGTTGCTTGATGGTATAGTTGATATATATCTTACGGATATGCGTTACGCGGATAGCGCGATTTCTAAAAAATTATCGCAAGCTGCGGATTATCCGCGATATAACCGGGAGGCAGTCAAGGAAATGCACCGGCAGGTGGGAACAGCGGAGTTTGATAAAGAGGGAGTAATTAAAAAAGGATTGATCATCCGGCATTTGGTGCTTCCGAATGGCGTCTCCGGGACAGAGAAAATAATGAAATTTATTGCCGAAGAGATTTCCAAGGATTCCTATATCAGTTTAATGAGCCAGTATCTGCCTTATCATAAAGCTTCCGCTTATCCGGAGATCAGCCGCCGCCTGAAAGCAGGGGAATATGAGGAGGCAAAGAAAATACTGGAGCGTTATAATTTACTTAACGGATGGGTCCAGGAGTCATACGGCAGCGAGCGTTTTGCCGGAGTGAACATTAAACCCGCTTAAATATGCCTAAAGAATCATTATTTAGAAAGATCGTCAGCTTCATTTTTACCAAACTCTTTAAAATCAATGATTCCCCGCAAAAGATCGCTTTAGGGGTAGGCTTGGGGGTATTTTCCGGGCTTATGCCGGGAACCGGTCCGGTTGCGGCGTTATTCCTGGCATTTATTTTTCGGGCGAACAGGGCGGCAGCCCTTTTAGGCAGCATGCTTACCAATACCTGGCTTAGCCTGGTAACCTTTATCCTGGCAATAAAAGCGGGTTCTCTTGTGCTTGGTTTACATTGGCAGGAGGTAGAGCGGAAAATGCAAGGACTGATCCATGATTTTGGTTGGGCTAAATTCTTTAAGTTTTCTTTTCTGGATGTTCTCCTGCCGGTTATCATTGGCTACATAATTATCGGTTTATTCTTAGGCGCAGCCGTTTACCTGATAACCCTTGCGATAATCAAAAGGCCGGTATCTTTTGGATACCGGCCTTCGTAATTCCGGGGACAATACTTAATTTCCTGTCTGCCGTTGAACCACTCTGTCAAATCAGTGAAACTGAAATAAACCTATCCCTGTGGGATAACATATGCCAGGATTCTCTTACGAAAATTTTGGCACACTCAGCGGGATAATTCGCGCATTGACTTACTCACACTTTTGTGTTCGTAAGTCAAGCGCTCATAAATTTTATCTTGCCAAAATCACCTGTAAATAGTAATATATAACATTGACTTCGGGGCCCATAGCTCAGTGGTAGAGCAGGTGACTCATAATCACTTGGTCGGAGGTCCGAACCCTTCTGGGCCCATGAGTTCCGCTAGAAGCGAGGGAATACATTAGTTCAAGGGCGATTGGCTCAGTTGGTTAGAGCGCCACATTCACATTGTGGAGGTCAGAGGTTCGAATCCTCTATCGCCCAATTAAAAACTATAAAGGGAGAAAAGTTGGCTACAACCGATCTGAAGACGCAGATAATTGGCTTGGTAAGTTTGCAGGAGCTGGATAGCGAAATATACGCTTTAAATAACGAAAAGGAAGCTAAGCCTTTGGAGATCAAGGCTATGGAGGCGTCTTTTGAGGCAAAGAAGCAGGACCTGGCGGCCTTGGAGAAAAAATCATTAGAGCTGCTCAAACAACGTAAGGATAAAGAGCTGGAATTGGCTTCCAAGGAAGAAGCAGCCAAAAAACTTCAGAGCCAGCTTTATTCGCTTAAAACCAATAAAGAGTATCAGATTATGCTGCAGCAGATCCAGGATGCCAAGGCAGACGGGGAGCTGGTTGAAGAAAAGATCCTCATGTTCTTTGAGGATTCCGATAAGATAAAGAAGGAGATCGAGCAGGAGAATATAAAAATTAAGGAAGAGGAGAAGGTATTTATTGAGCAGAAAAAAAAGGTTGAACTTCGCGTTAAGGAGATTGACGGGCGGCTGGAGGTGCTCCAGGCGCAGCGTAAACAAGTTGCCCCAGGGATTGATGCCAAGGTATTTTCCCTGTATGAGAGGATATTGAACAGCCGTGACGGCCTGGCGATCGTCAGCGTTAAAGATAACTCCTGTTCCGGTTGCAACATGAATGTGCCTCCCCAGGTAATCAACCTGATCAAGATGTATGACGTTATTATTACCTGCGAAGTTTGTAACCGCATCCTTTATATCAAGGAATGAGCCACCTAGAGATTTATATTGACGGGGCATCCAAGGGTAACCCGGGCCATAGCGGGATAGGTGTTGTAATCTACAAAGAAGGCAGGGCCATAAAAAATATTTCAAACTATATCGGTACTGCCACTAATAATGTTGCTGAATACACCGCTCTTATATATGCACTTGAAGAAGCGCTGTTGCTAAAAGCTAAAAGTTTAAAAATTAATACGGACAGCCAGCTTTTAGCCAGGCAATTAAACAAGGTTTACAAGGTCAGGCACGCGGGGATAATAAATTTATACAACCGGGTAACGCGCCTTTTGACCGGCTTTGAAAAGGTTCTGATCAATCATATTCCGCGTGAAGAAAATCGCAGAGCGGATAAATTAGCAACCGAAGCGATTAAGAAAACACTAAAGAAATCTTTGACAATAAGCAGGCAGAATGTGGCTGCCCGTCATTGAATAAATGGCGGGAGGAAAGTCCGGGCTCCAGCGGATAACGTAATGGGTAATGCCCATCTCCCGCCCTTTTGGCAAGCCATGTTTTTATTGACGGCTTTGCCAAAAGGGCGGGACGGATCAGAGCCACAGAGACGAGCGCCCCGCTGTGCTAAGCGGGGCGGGTGAAACGAGGCAATCTCTACGCGGAGCAAGGCACAAAAGTCCCGCCCACCCTACTTTATTGTAGGTTAAGGGCTATCCGTCTGAAAATCCCGGAGTGATCCGGGTAAGGGCGGGAGGGTAAGCTGCTAAAGTTACCGCGGCAACGCGGTAATTGAGAGGAATAGCCACTAACGGCGTGGATAATCACGCTAAGACAGAACCCGGCTTATTCTGCCTGCTTTATAAAATTAAAAATGAATAAAGATCAACAAACGGAGGAACAAGATGTCAGGTCATTCGAAATGGAAGACAAATAAGGGAAAGAAAAGCATAGCCGACGCCAAAAAAGGGGCAACCTACACTAAGATCATCAAAGAGCTTACAGTGGTCGCCCGCGACGGCGGAGGAAATCCGGATACCAACCCCCGCCTGCGCGCAATAATGCAAAAAGCAAAGGAAGCGAATATGCCTTCAGATAACGTAAAGATGGCGATTAAGCGCGGGACGGGTGAGCTTCCCGGGGTAGTTTACGAGGCGGTTATGTATGAGGCCTATGGCCCGGGCGGTGTCGCGATCTTAATTGATTCGTTAACCGATAATAAAAACCGCACTACTGCCGAATTGCGCAATATTATGTCGAAAAAAAACGGGAATATGGCAGGCGCGGGCGCAGTCAGCTGGATGTTTACCCAAAAGGGCTATATATCAGTAACGAAAGATAAGGTCAAAGAGGATGAATTGATGAATATCGTCCTTGATGCGGGGTGCGAAGATATGAAACATGATGACAACATCTATGAGATTTTTACCGCGGTCCAGGATTTAGAGAAGGTCAAGCAGGCGCTTCAGAATAAGGGGATTAAATGGGAAGATGCCGAATTAACCATGATCCCGTCATCTACGGTTAAAGTGACGGGAAGTGAAGCCAAGCAGGTTTTAAGCCTGGTGGAGTCGCTGGAGGAGCATGATGATGTGCAGCAGGTTTATGCCAATTTTGATATCCCGGATGAAATTCTGGATGAGGTTGCCGGTAAAGAATGATTATTTTAGGCGTTGACCCTGCCTTGAGCATTACCGGTTACGGAGTTATCCAGGTCAAAGGTTCTGCTTTAGCTTTACGTGAAGCAGGTATAATCCGGACTAACGCAAAAGACCCAACCCCAAAGCGATTGGATAAAATATATCGCGGGGTGATCAAATTAATTGAGGATACGAACCCGGATTGCCTGGTGCTTGAGAAAATATATTCGCATTACCGTCATCCGACTACCGCCTATATTTTAGGGCAAGCCAGGGGGGTAATCTGCCTGGCTGCGGCGGAAAAAAATATACCATTTTTTGAATACGCGGCCACGCGCATAAAAAAAGCAATCGTAGGCAAAGGGCTGGCTTCTAAGAGCCAGGTGCAAAGAATGGTTGCCGGCACTTTAGGATTAAAAAGTTTGCCTGTTTATATGGATGTTACTGATGCCTTGGCGTTGGCTATCGCGCATAGCTATATCGTAAAGGTGAAGATATGATTTCGCGGATCTGCGGAAAGGTTTTGGAAAAAGGATCGAACTACCTGGTGCTGGATTCAGGCAGTTTAAGTTACGATGTTTTGATCCCGGCCTGCGTGATGCAGCGTATAGATGAGTCAATCGGGCCTGACAGCAGGATCAACCTCATCACTTATCATTACCATCAGGTTGAGCCGGCCAGGAGTATCCCTATCCTCATCGGGTTCCTGAATCAGGTAGAAAAAGATTTCTTTGAAGTTTTTATTACAGTTTCCGGTATTGGGCCGCGCGCGGCGCTTAAGGCTTTAAATAAGCCTATCTCGCTTATCGCCAAGGCAATTGACGAAGGGGATTTAAGTTTCTTAAAAGGCCTGCCTGGCATAGGCGAGCAAAGGGCAAAAGAGATCGTTGCTAAGCTGCAGAACAAGGTAGGTAAATTCGGCTTGATCCAGGATCGCCAACCCCAAGGCAAATCAATGCCTAAGGATATCTCTGAAGAGGCGCTTGAGGTTTTATTACAGCTGGAGTATAAGCGCGGCGAAGCATTAGGTATGTTAAAAAAGGTGCTGGAGGATAATGCAGGTGTTAGCAGTACTGAAGAGTTGCTTAACCTGGTATATAAACAAAGGCGTTTGAGGTAGGTATGGAAGAAAATAATTTAAAATCAGCGGTAGAGGCCTTGATCTTTGCTTCGGAAAAGCCGGTAACCTTAGAGCAGCTTAAAAAGGTTTTGGGCAATCCGGAATCAGGGGAGGTGCGTAAAATTGTTGATGGGCTAAAGAGCGAATATGAAACGCAGAACCGGGGTTTTCGCATAGTAGAAATCGCCGGCGGGTTCCAGATGATCACCTGCTCTGCCTTTGCCCCTTTTTTAAAAAAGCTTTATAAAGACCGCAGCGTGGATAAATTGTCAAAACCCGCCCTTGAGAGCCTGGCGATCATTGCCTATAAGCAGCCGTTAACCAAGTCAGAGATTGAATCCCTGAGAAATGTTAACGTGGACGGGGTAATGAAAAGCTTGCTTGAAAAAAACCTAATCCGCATCTCAGGCAGGAAAAAGGTTCCGGGCAGGCCCTTTGTTTTCGGCACAACGCGTCAGTTCCTTGAGCATTTTGGTTTAAAGTCACTGGAGAATTTACCGAACTTTGAGGATTTTATTAGCGAAACCAAACTACGGTCTTACGACATGGAGGTTGAAAATGAACCTGGAGGAATTGCGCAAGAAAATTGATATACTTGACGCCAAGTTAATCAGCTTGTTAAATTTGCGTGCCAAGGTAACCAAAGAGATAGGAAAAGTAAAAATCAACAACGGTAAAAGCATCTATTCCCCTGAACGGGAAATGCAGGTCTTGCGTAAAGTTGCCGGTTTAAATAAAGGGCCTTTGAAAAAAGGAGCGCTTGAGGCGATTTACCGCGAGGTTATGTCAGCCAGCCTGGCATTGGAGAAATCTCTTACCATCGCCTATCTTGGGCCGAAAGCAAGCTTTGCCAACCTGGCGGCATTAAAGAAATTCGGCTCTCAGGTAAGCTATTCGGCCTGCAATTCGATTGCCGATGTTTTTACGCAGGTCCAACGCCGGGATGCGGATTATGGCGTTGTGCCGGTTGAGAATTCAATCGAAGGGGCGGTCAGCCACACTTTAGACGTTTTCGTGGATTCAGATTTGAAGATCTGTTCCCAGATCGTCCTGGATGTATCGCACAATCTGTTAGCCAATTGCCCGAAAGATAAAATTCTGAGGGTTTATTCCAACCCTTATGTATTCGGCCAGTGCCGGAACTGGCTGCAGAAAAATCTCCCTAACGCGGAATTAATAGATGTTGCCAGCACTACCCGCGCCGCGGAAATGGCGAAAAAAGACAAACATAGCGCCGCGATTGCCTCGACCCTGGCTTCTAAGGTATACGGGTTAAAAGTGCTGGCAAGCGGGATCGAAGATTCACCGCATAATATTACCCGGTTTTTTGTAATAGGCGCCAATAATGTGGCTAAAACCGGACACGACAAGACATCATTGTTTTTTTCGGTGAAAGACCGCGTAGGGGCTTTATATGATATGCTCCTGCCGTTTCGTAAATACGGGATCAATCTTACCAAGATCGAATCCCGGCCGTCAAAGAAAAAGGCCTGGGAGTATTATTTTTTCATCGATATCCTGGGGCATCAGGATGACGAAAAGGTTAAAAAGGCGTTGCGTGAATTGGAAAAGAAATGCAATTATTTAAGAATCCTGGGTTCATACCCTACGGGTGAGTAATTAAAAATGAAGGAACTGGTGCGTAAAAATGTTTTAAATATCAAACCTTATGTTGCCGGTAAGCCTATAGAAGAGACTAAAAGGCAGATGGGGTTAAATGAGGTAATTAAACTCGCTTCTAATGAAAATCCTTTTGGAGTGCCTCCTAAGGCAATCAGCGCGATGAAGAAATGCCTTGGCGGGGTTAACCGTTACCCGGATTCGCAGGGTTATTATTTAAAAAAACGCTTAGCTAGATTTTTCAAGTTAGATCCGGAAAACTTTGTGTTGGGGAATGGCTCAGATGAGCTGATTGATGTGCTGATCAAGACTCTGGTTGAGCCTGATGAAAATATCGTTACCTCTGATACTACTTTTCTGGAGTATGAGATTATCGCGCAGGCCAACGACCGCAAGGTTAAAAAAACTCCCCTGCGCTATTTTAAATATGATCTGGGGGCAATGCTTAAGCTGGTGGATAAGAAAACCAAGCTGGTTTTTATCGCCAATCCCAATAATCCCACCGGCACCTATGTTACTAAATACGAGGTTGAGGAGTTTTTAAACGCGCTTCCTGAGAGGGTAGTGGTTGTTTTTGACCAGGCCTATGATACATTCATCGATGTAGATGATTATCCGGATTCTTTGAGTTATTTAAGGCGCAGGAAAAACGTTATTCTCCTTAAAACATTCTCCAAGGCGTACGGCCTGGCAGGGTTGCGCTTAGGTTATGCCATCGTTAACGCGGAACTAGCCTCTTTCATGGAGCGGGTCAGGCAGCCGTTTAACGTAAATATACTGGCGCAGGTAGCGGCATTGGCTGCCATGGAAGATAAAAAATTCCTTAAAAAAACGCGGCGGCTGACTTTGCAGGGTAAGGATTTTATGTATCAGGCGCTTTCATCTATGGGTTTGGGTTTCCTGCCAACGGTAGCGAATTTTATCCTCATAGACGCGGGTATTGATGGAGTGGAAGTATTCAGGTCCATGCTTAAATTCGGGGTGATCGTCCGGGATATGAAACAGTATGGCCTGAAGAATTTTATCCGTGTGACCATCGGCACGCAGAAGGAAAATGAGAGGTTTGTGCGTGTTCTAAGAAAAGTTTTAACACCCGGCGCTAAGGAGAAAAACTAGATGATCATCGTTTTAAAGCCCGAAGCAACAGAGGTCCAGATTAATCATATAATCGATAAGGTCAGGGCTTTAGGGTTGACTCCCCACCTTTCAAAGGGCTCAAGCAGGACGATTATCGGAGTTATCGGGCCGGAGGATGTATTGCGGGTTACCCCCCTGGAGATTTTCCCCGGAGTAGAAAATGTTATCCCTGTGCTTTCGCCGTTTAAATTAGTCTCCCGGGAGTTTAAGAAAGAGGATTCGGTAATTGACCTCGGTAAAGGCGTAAAAATCGGCGGCAAGGAAGTGGTGGTTATGGCCGGGCCCTGCTCCATTGAAAATATCGACAGCTTATTTGAAATCGCCAGGGAGATCAAGAAAGCCGGGGCAACGGTATTACGCGGAGGAGCTTTTAAGCCAAGGAGCTCACCTTATAGTTTTCAGGGGTTAGGTAAAGCGGGCTTGCAGATGCTCAGAGAGGTCGGCAATGAACTAGGCCTGGTTACGATAAGCGAGGTAATGGATCCGCGGGATGTAGGCCTGGTTGCCGATTTTGCGGATATCCTGCAGATTGGCTGTCGTAATATGCAGAATTTTAACCTTTTAAAGGAGGTTGGGGCTGCTAAAAAACCGGTACTATTAAAACGCGGCATGGCTTCTACTGTTAAGGACATGCTTATGTCTGCTGAATACATATTAAGCGCAGGGAACTTCTCGGTTATTCTTTGCGAGCGCGGGATTCGCACTTTTGAGGATTCAACCCGCAATACTTTAGATATAAGCGCTGTGCCGGTAGTTAAACAACTGTCGCATCTGCCGATAATTATTGATCCTTCGCATGCAGCCGGAAAATGGGGGTTGGTTCCGGCTTTGGCCAAGGCCGGGGTAGCTTCTGGCGCGGATGGCTTGATCATTGAGGTGCACAACCATCCCGAGGAGGCTGTCTCGGATGGAGCTCAATCCCTGATCCCTGATAATTTTTCCAGCCTTATGAATGAACTGAAAAGCATTGCCGTCGCGGTAGGGAGAAAAATTTCATGAAAATGTTTAACAAAGTCGTGATCTTTGGCACAGGTTTAATCGGTGGGTCTATGGGCCTGGCCTTAAAAAGAAAACATTTGGCCGGGCAGGTTATAGGTTTGAGCCAACATAAGAAGAACGCGGAATTGGCTAAGCAAATGGGCGCCATTGATCGCGTCACTTCTTCTTTAGGGGCGGCGCGGGACGCAGATTTAGTCATACTGGCTGCCCCTGTTGATTCAATTATGGATATCGCGCCAAATTTAGCAAAAAGGTTAAAAAGAGATTGCCTGGTAATTGATGTGGCTAGTACCAAGGAAAAGATCGTATCCAGGTTAAGCGGCCTCATTCCTAATTTTGTCGGCTGTCATCCTTTGGCAGGGAGCGAAAAGAAAGGGATCGTAAATGCCCAGGCAAATATTTTCATAGGCTCTATTTGTGTTATTACTCCAATTGCCAGCACCAAAAAGAGCGCTTTAAATAAGATTGAATCGCTTTGGCGCAAATTGGGAACACAGGTATTTTTACTGCCGCCGGCCAGGCATGACCGGGTTTTGGCTTTTACCAGCCACTTGCCGCATGCCGTAGCTTTTTCTTTAATGGGAACTATACCGGATAAATTCTTAAAGATAAGTTCCACAGGCCTTAAGGATACTACGCGCATCTCCGGTTCAGACCAGATACTCTGGAGCGAGATTTTTCTAAGTAACCGTAAGAACCTGTTAGCTTCAATTTCTTCCTTCCAAACAAAGCTTGCCGCATTAAAGCTGGCCTTAGAGAATAAGGATATGCAGCGTTTGACAAAAATATTATCCGCTGCTAGGAAAAAACGTGAGCGCTTACTGAAGGTGCAGTAGATGATCATAGCTGTCGATGGCCCGGCCGGTGCAGGAAAAAGCACGGTAGCCAAAATTTTAGCTAAAAGATTGGGTTTTCTTTATATCGATACCGGCTCAATGTACCGGGCATTAACTTTAAAAGCATTGGAAAATAATATACCCATAAGCGATGAAAAACAGATAAATGCCCTGGCAGCTAAGGTTAAGCTGGACCTGCGTAATAACCCTGACGGTAGTTTGAGCGTTATCCTTGACGGCAGGGATGTATCCCTGGATATACGGCAGGCGCGGATTACCCGTTTTGTTTCGGATGTGGCTAAAATAAAAGAGGTGCGGGAAGTTTTGGTAAAGATGCAAAGGGAATTAGGCCTTAAAGGAGATTGTGTTTTGGACGGCCGGGATATCGGGACAGTGGTTTTCCCGGATGCCCAGAAAAAGTTTTTTATCGATGCCTCAAGCGGCGTGCGGGTAGCTCGGCGTTTCAAGGAGCTGAAAGGTTTAGGCCAGGATATCTCGCTAAATGAGGTGGAACAGGATTTGTCTAACCGGGATAAAATCGATTCTACCCGTCAGGTTTCTCCTTTGCGCAAGGCGCAGGACGCCATTTATATTGACACAAGCTGTCTTTCCATAGAACAGGTAGTAGATAAGATGTTTGAGTTTATAAAATAGATGGATAAAACCCTACTTAGGAATTTTTCTATTATTGCGCATATTGATCACGGAAAATCCACTCTGGCTGACCGTATATTGGAGGTAACTGGAGCTGTCGATATACGCCACAAAGGTGACCAGCTGCTTGATGATATGGAGCTGGAAAAGGAGCGCGGTATTACCATCAAGGCTTCCATGGTCAAG
>Ga0265296_1001360_pt1 | contig 28473 bp, 19 predicted proteins | sample MunlanPumphouse1_FD_189073 | JGI IMG/M metagenome (GOLD analysis project Ga0265296, IMG submission 189073) | Groundwater microbial communities from a municipal landfill in Southern Ontario, Canada - Pumphouse #1 | ecosystem: Environmental > Aquatic > Deep subsurface > Groundwater | place... | reverse complement strand
TCTGTTTCCAACTCTCTTATTGGAGGAACCTTAAACGATGCGGTTGGCAACACCGTCACCGCCCTCACCAACGGAAACTATGTGGTGCGTAGCACCAGCTGGGACAGAGTTGACGGTGGCGCATTAGCAGATGCCGGAGCTGCAACATTAGGCAATGGAACTTCTGGGACTTTTGGAACCATATCTACAAGTAATAGTATTATTGGCCCTGTGGCAAGCGCTATTTTAAGCACGATTGTCACAGATACGGTCAATAGCCACTTTATTGTTCGCTTTACCGCGGTCACGGCTCAGAAAGTTTATTCTGCTTCTAATAATATATTTGACTCTGCGCCGAATGACTACACTTTTGCTTATGATTCCAGCGCCACCTACACGCTAACGCCCGGCTTTTTAACCACAGTTTTAAACGCGGGTACAAATGTGACAATGCAAGCTAATAATGATATTACCGTTAGCAATGCTATTACAACTAACAATGCTGGTGGCAATGGCGGGGTTCTTACTTTTCAAGCTGGCCGCAGTATTTTAGTCAACGCCAATATCACCACTGACAATGGCAATCTCTTTCTTTATGCCAACGAAAAAGCAGCTACTGGCGTAACAAACGCTGACCGCGCTTCAGGAACCGCAGCTATTACCATGGCAGGCGGTACTGCCATAGACGCTGGCTCGGGAGCTGTTACTATTCGTCTTGATGATGGTACAGGCAACACCTACACCGCCGCAAGTGATATTACATTAGTAGCTGTTACAGGCGGTACTATTGCCGCAACAAACACCAACAGCGGAGGAGCCATAATTACCAGCGGAGCTCTGACTGCCACAGGTGCAGGGAATGATATTACGCTTTATGCTGATGTTATGACTTTAAACGCCAGCACAACCTTAGTCAGTTTAGATAGCATTTTAATTAAACCCTATACCTCATCCACAACTATTGGAGTTGGCGCAGGTTCGGGCACCACCAGCTTAAGCGACACAGAACTTGGATATTTTAGCTGGGGCAATAGCGGAGCGCTTACCATAGGAAGCACTACAGCCAGCGATATTGCCATTAATACAGCCAGCACTATTTTAAACAAAAGTGTTACCTTTTTGACCGGCGGAAATATTACTTTAGCGACCACTGCCTTGGCTCATACCGGCGCAGTCGCTGCCACACTAACCATGGATGCATATGGAAACATCACTACCACCTCAGCCATCACGGCCAGCACTAGCGCATTAACTGTATTGTTATACTCTGACTATGATGTTAGTGGAGCAGGTGAGGTCAGCATTGGAGCTGGCATTAGCAGCAATACGGGCACTATTACTATCAGAGGCAACGGCGGAACTATTAGTACTGCTTCTGCCTTTGATAATTTAACAATTAATTCAGCTGGAACATTAACTCTCGGAGCAGCGCTTAATGTAACCGGTAATCTCACTATTACCGCAGGAACGCTTGATGTTTCTGCTGCAGGATGCAGCGGTGTTTCCTGCGCTGTGGCAGTAGGAGGCAACTGGACAAACTCAGGAATTTTTACAGCAAGAACAGGAACAGTCACTTTCAACGGAACCAGCCAGACCATCTCAGGAAGCTCAACTTTCTACAACCTCACAAAAACCGTAACCTCTGCCGACACACTCACCTTTACAGCAGGAACTACGCAAACAATTACCAACACCCTCGCGCTCAACGGAGCCGCCAGCCAGCTTCTCTCGCTCCGTTCCAGCTCCGCAGGAACCCAGTGGAGCATCAACCCGCAAAGCACCCGAACATTGAGCTACCTTGATGTCAAAGATTCAAACAACACCAACGCAACAATAATTGATATGGCAGGAACCAACTCCACCAACTCTGGCAACAACACCAACTGGCTGTTTGACGCCACAGCCCCAACTACCACGGCAACAGCCACCTCCAACGGATCCAGCTACACCTTTGGCAACTGGACAGCCAGCAATGCAATAGTCACTTTAACTTGCGCCGACAACGACGGCGGAACAGGATGCGCCTCTGGTTATCCCAAATACTGCACAGACACCACAAACACCTGCACCCCAACCACCGCCTACACAACACCTTTCACAATCTCCACCGAAGGAACAAGCTACATCAGATACTACTCCGCCGACACTGTCCCCAACACAGAAACAACAAATAGTTCCACAATAAAAATAGATACCGTGGCTCCGACCACCACAGACAATTTTACAAACAACAATACGTGGGTTGCGGCAAACCAAACAATCACCCTGACTCCGGCAGACGCAACCTCAGGAGTGAGCTGGACAAAGTATTGCGCAGACACAGCCAACACATGCGAACCTTCAACTGGAACAAGCTACGTCTCAGCAGTCACCATATCAACAGAAGGCACAAGTTATTTCCGCTACGCTTCGCAAGACAATGCCGGCAACACACAAACAACTGTCTCTCGCACAGTAAAAATAGACACAGCGGCTCCGATAACTGTTGTGTCTTCCACAAACGCAAACAATACCGTCACCTCTACTTTAACCTGCACCGATACCTCTGGCTCTGGTTGTACTTACACTTACTACTGTATAGATCCTTCGTCGGGCTCAGGACCTTCGGCCTGTACCCCGACAACAGTCTACGCCACTCCTGTTTCTTACACTATTTCCCAAAAAACATATTTTAGATTTTACTCTGTTGACGCTGTCTCAAACACCAGTTCAACCACCAGCAACGCAACCGCGCTCAGCGGCGGAGGCGGCGGCGCAGAGATTATTACCCCGTGGAGCCAAACACCAGCGGAAAATTCCAATGCCCAAATCCCAATTTCCAATCAAGTCCCAAATCCCAATGTCCAAACCCCGGCACCGACCGTTGTTCAGCAAATAGCCGAGGCCCCCAAACAGATAGCAGAACAGATAACGGAGATAATAAAACAGCTTGCGAAAACCCCTCAACAGCTGGCGCAGAATATTCAGATTATAAGCAAAAAGATTTCTGATGTTTCAAAAGAAATCGCCCAGTTGATTGTTTCGCCGTTTGGAGAACAACCGGGACTGCAGAGATTGGGCCCATTAGCCCAAGCAGTGCCAAAAGAGACGCCCGAAGCGTTGAAAAAGAGATGGAGTGTTATTTCTCAAAAACAATTTGAAGATTTTATTGCTCTGCCCCTTCCTCAAGGGCTAAAAGATTTAGCAATAAAATTTCCTGAGTTTATATCAACATTGGAAAAAACCGGTATAACAAAAATTGGTGATATAGAAAAATTAAAAGTGGCAAAAATTACGCTTCCCGGAATTTCTGAAAGCGTTGGTTTTTCTGCCACAGCTCCGGAAGTTTCTAAATTTACAACAGAAGAAAAGAATTTAATACCTACAGATGTTGTTTTTGCCAGAGTTGCCAACCAGAGTGTGGATTTGGATATTAAGGTTTCTATTTCTGGTTTGGGCGAGCCGATACAAAATATAAACACAATTCAAAACAAGCCGCTTTATTTGGTGGTAAAACCTGACAAACCGGCAAAAAGCGTAAAGGGTTATGTAATTTTTAAGTCTGCCGATCTTGTATCCGCCAAACTTGCATCTGTTCTTTTATCTTCGTTAATGGACGCTTTTCCATTGTCAACGTCGCAGCCCCAAGAAGAAGCAACGGCCGCAAAAGAGTTTGTTTTAAACCAATTTGATTATCAGAATACCGGGAAAGACGGAGTTTTTTCGGCAACCATTGATTCGCCCGCGGTTGACGGCAAATATGAAATAAGGACAGTGATTAATTATCAAGATGAGACCATCAAGCCAAAGCAGTTGAGCATGCTGGTTGTTGTTGATCCTGAGGGGTATATATATAGAAAGGACGGAAAGGATGAGGCGCGCATAAGCAACGCAAACGTTTCTATATACTGGCTGAACCCTTCGACAAGCTCAGGGCAAGCTCCAAAATATGAATTGTGGCCAGCCAAAAAATTTCAGCAGCAAAATCCGCAGACAACAGACAACACTGGTAAATACTCTTTCTTGGTTCCGCCGGGATATTATTATCTTAAAGTGGAAAGCTCTAATTATATTACCTACCAAGGAAAACCCTTTCAGGTGCAGGAAGGCATTGGTATACACCAAAATATTGAGCTTCAGGTTAAAAACTGGTGGGCAAAAATATTTACCGTAGATAGAATTTTAATGCTTACAATAATAGCCCTTTTGATTTTGGTTATTGTAGTTTTGCTATATTTATTCGGTCGAAATAAATATATCGCTACGCTAAAATATAAAATTATTAAATAAATTTTATTAAAAATGGAAAAGACAAAATTTTTTACAACTGTTATTATTCTAATTTCAATAATTTTGGCCGGGGTGAGCTTTTTTTATGTTTTTGACAGAATAGAATTGAACAACGCCCAAAAACTTTTGAAAGCCCAGCAGACCAATGAAAAAGCGCTGGCTTTGACCAAACTTTTTGTTGAAAAAGTTTTGCAGGGAGAAAGCGAAGTTGGTTTTGAAGACAGATTAAAATTGGAAAATGCTGTCAGGGATTTGAATGACCAGCAGATTTTTGACCAGTGGCAGAAAGTGGTTAAAAGCCAGAGCGCTGAAGAAACCCAGCAAGCGGTCGGGGATTTTTTAAATTTGTTATTAAATAAAATTTCATATTAGGCCTGCTGACTAAAGATTTTTGTTATGAAATTTTTAGCCAACAGGCCTAAAGGCTTGAGTCTTCACCCAAAATTTGGGTGAAGACTTGACATATATGTCAATATAGAATAAGATAAATATCATACATAAAAGAAGTGGATATTTTACTCTGGTAAATAAAATTTTATCCCCTTGTCCGGCGATTTTTGAATGCGCTCGGAATTTTTTTTGTTTTTAATTTGTAGAGTCGAACTCTCTCTACAGCAATTTTTCACATGGCGGAAATTATAAAAAAAGTTAAGAACTTTTCAAAATCTAAGATCTCTTTTTCAACTCCCCACCTTTTAACGATGCAAAGGGAGACATGGCAGGATTTTTGGAAAGTGCGCGTAAAAGAACTTTTTGAAGAAATCTCTCCGATTAGAGATTACACCGGCAAAGAATTGGAGCTTTGGTTTTTAGATTATAAATTAGGAAAACCAAATCACAAAGACGGTTTTGATGCAAAAAGAAACAATGATTCTCTTGAATCTCCGTTAAGAGTCAAAATCAGATTAGCGAATCTCAAAACAAAAGAAGTAAAAGAGCAGGAAGTTTTTTTGGCTGATTTTCCCGTTATGACAGAGAGGGGAACTTTTGTTGTAAACGGAGTAGAAAGAGTGGTTGTTTCCCAGCTTATCCGTTCTCCCGGAGCCTTTTTTACAGCAAGGTCTTTCCGCGGCAAAAATTATTTTGGCGCAAAAATTATTCCAAACCGCGGAGCTTGGCTTGAATTTGAAACAGAAGAGTCTGGTTTTATCGGAGTAAAAATTAACCGCAAAAGAAAAGTTCCGGCAACCACTTTGCTTATGGCTTTAGGTTTAGAAAATGTAGAAAAAGTAGAGAAAGAATTTAAAAACGCAGATACGGGAGAAATAAAATATATAAAAGAAACCTTAAAAAGAGATTCCTGCAAAGACCAAAAAGAAGCGTTAGTGGAAGTTTACAGAAGGTTAAGGCCTGGAGATTTGGTTACTCCAGACACCGCTCAGGATTTAATTTTCAATATGTTTTTTAATTTTGACAGGTATGATTTATCAAAAGTTGGAAGATGGAAAACATGGCAAAGGCTGCCTCAATTAGCTCCAGATAAAAAAGATTTTTCTGCTGATAAAGATATTCCAAAGGAAGACAGAATGTTGAAACTTTCTGACATTGTTGAAGTTGTAAAAGAAGTTATCAGATTAAATAATGATCCTTCAGCAAAACCTGACCAGGTTGACCATTTGGGAAATAGGAGAGTGAGGACTTTGTCTGAACTTTTGCAAAACAGGATGAGAGTAGGTTTGATGAGAATGGAAAGAATTATCAAAGACAAAATGTCTACCTTAGACATCGCTACAATAACTCCGATTCAACTGATAAATCCAAGGCCTTTAATGGCGGTTATTAAAGAATTTTATACTTCTTCCCAGTTTTCGCAATTTATGGATAACGAAAATCCAATTGCTGAATTGGAACACAAAAGAAGGTTGACAACCACAGGTCCCGGAGGATTAACCAGAGAAAGAGCTGGTTTTGAAGTTAGAGACGTGCAACCTTCCCATTACGGAAGAATTTGTCCGATAGAAACTCCAGAAGGCCCCAATGTGGGATTGGTGGGGCACTTGGCCACTTTTGCCAGAGTAAATCCATACGGATTTATTGAGGCGCCATATTTTAAAGTTAAAAATGGAAAAGTGACCGACGAGGTGCATTATTTATCGGCCCAGGAAGAAGAGAGGCATATTATAGCTCCAGCTTCCGTTCCCATAGATGAAAAGACAAATAAAATTTTGCCTGAAGTTCCGCCGGATAAAGTTGAAGCAAGGGTGAAAGGAGAGCCGGCTGAAGTTGAAATTTCAAAAGTAGATTATATAGATGTTTCGTCAAAGCAATTTATATCTGTCGCCACTTCTTTAATTCCATTTTTGCAGAATGATGATGCTTCCAGAGCTCTTATGGGTTCAAACATGCAACGGCAGGCGGTTCCCTTAATAAACCCTGAGGCTCCTTTGGTTGGAACGGGAACCGAAAGAAATGTTGCCAGAGATTCAGGCCAGGTAGTTTTGGCAGAAGCCAATGGAGTTATAAAAGAAGTTGACGCAAAGCATATCAAAGTATTATATGAGCAGGGCAGTCCGCCAGCTGGCGGAAAAAATAGAGAAGAAACCTATGAATTGCAGAATTTTTCAAGAACCAACCAATATTCTTGCTTTCATCAAAGGCCAATAGTTGTAAAGGGGGAAACAGTTAAAAAGGGAGACGTGCTGGCTGACGGATCTGCTATTTCGCAGGGCAGGCTGGCATTGGGCAGAAATATTTTGGTCTGCTTTTTGCCGTTAAGAGGCGGAGGATTTGAAGACTCAATTGTTATTTCAGAAAGATTGGCGAAAGAAGACGAGTTTACATCAATTCATATTGAAGATTTTACCTCTGATGTAAGAGAAACAAAACTTGGGCCCGAAGTTACAACTTCTGATATTCCTAATGTTGGAGAAGAAAAATTAAAAGATTTAGACGAGGAAGGAATCGTGAGGGTGGGAGCTGAAGTCGGGCCGAACGACATTTTAGTTGGAAAAATTTCTCCAAAAGGAGAAGCCGAATTAACTCCAGAAGAAAGATTGTTAAGGGCAATTTTTGGCGATAAAGCGAAAGATGTAAAAGATAGCTCATTGAGAATGGAGCACGGCAAAAAGGGAAAAGTTATAAATGTTAAAATATTTTCTCGCGATCTCGGCCATAAATTGGAGCCTGGAGTTATAAAAAGAATTCAGGTTGAAGTTGCCGAAACGAGAAAAGCAAAAGTTGGAGACAAATTAGTTGGAAGGCACGGAAACAAGGGTGTTGTCTCTAAGATTCTGCCTGAAGCCGAAATGCCATTTTTGGCAGACGGCACGCCAATTGATTTGGTTTTGTCGCCTTTGTCTGTTCCGTCTCGTATGAATATCGGACAGATTTTAGAAACTCACCTTGGCTGGGCAGCTCATAAATTAAACTACATCGCAATTTCGCCGGCCTTATTGGGAGCCGATAAAAACGATATTAAAAAAGAATTAGCTGAAGCAGGATTGCCGGAATCAGGGCAGGTAACTTTGTATGACGGAAAAACAGGACTTCCTTTCCCAAAACCAATCACAGTTGGCTACATGTATATAATGAAATTGATTCACATGGTTGACGACAAAGTTCACGCAAGATCAATTGGCCCTTATTCATTAATTACTCAGCAGCCGTTGGGGGGAAAAGCCCAATTTGGAGGCCAGAGATTTGGAGAAATGGAAGTTTGGGCTTTGGAAGGCTATGGAGTTGCCCACACTTTGCAGGAAATGTTAACCATTAAATCTGACGATGTTATAGGCAGAGCCGCCGCTTATGAATCAATATTAAAAGGAGAACCAATAAGAAATCCAAACATTCCGGCTTCATTTAATTTACTTGTAGCTGAATTAAAATCACTTGGCATGTCTGTTGAAGTAAAAGAAAAGCCGCGCTTGTCGCGCGACGACGAAAGAGAAGACCGAAGAGACAATAGAAAATAAACAAAAAATCCGCATTTCTGCGGATAATTTGGGAAACGCGACCAGTTCCAGAGTTCGGAATTGTCATCTATATTAAGTATAGCAGATTAAAAGTCCTTATCAAGAGCATGAGTGAGTTTTAGCAAATAATTCGTCATTCCCAACTTGATTGGGAATCTAGGTTAATTAAATCTGGATTCCCGCTTTCGCGGGAATGACAAAATAAAAATATGCAAAAACAAAAAGGTTTTATTATCTCACTCGTTATCGCCGTCGTAGTTGTTGCTATTTTGGGGACAGGCGGATATTTTGTGTATAAACAATATTCCGCGCCAAAAGAACAGCCAAAAACGGTTGCCTGCACACAAGAGGCAAAGGTTTGTCCTGATGATTCGTCTGTTGGCCGCACTGGCCCCAACTGCGAATTCGCCGTATGTCCTATAGCGCAAAATCAAACCGACCAAACTGCTAGCTGGGAGATTTATAAAAATAACAAATACGGATATGAGTTGAAATACCCAAAGGGGTGGTTTGTTTTTTGGTCAAAATGGACTGAGGGAGGGCCGTTGTATTATAAAGAAGAAATTGATCAACGCGATGATGTTATAATCGCTTCAAAGTATCCTCGAGCGTATCAGGAAATGAATAGTTTAAATTGGATTCAGATAAGCAAACAAGGCGGAATTTGGACAGAAAATTCTAATACTGTGGATGATTTTTGGAATAAACTGGGGAAGAAAGATCCTCAAACGGGAGAAATTATAAATAGATTTGTCGAGAAAAAAAGAATAAACAATACAGACTTCATATTTTTTGAGCAATATAATTGGAGTGTAAAAAGCCAAAAGAAAGTTTGGGAGCAACAAGCATTATTTATGTATAATAGAGAGTTTTTTTGGGTGAGGAGAAGCGAAATAATGGATGCAAAATTATTTACACAGATGCTTTCCACTTTTAAATTTACAAAATAGAAATTAGAAATGGAGCAAAAAATAGAAACAACAAAAATTGCCTTGTTCAAGGGTAGAAAAATAAGAAAAACTATTTATCAAAATGAATGGTGGTTTTCAGTGGTTGATGTTGTTGAGGTTCTCACCGATAGTATAGATCCGAACGATTATTGGTATAAAATGAAAATTAGGGTAAAGAATGAAGAAAAAATTGAGTTATCGACAAATTGTCGACAACCGAAATTCACAGAACAGAAAATTCAAAAGGCGTCAAAAAGTTAAAGAGTGATGCGGTCGCCGGGGGTAATATTGCCGGCGGAGCTAGAAAAAAATTGGAAAAAAGATTGGGAAAATCAATAGTTTCTAAAAATAATTATTTGAAAACACAACAAAATAGGAAATTAATAAAATAAATAAAAATTATAAAAATTAAAAATTTACGCAAATGCGAGTACTTGACTTAGAATCAATAAGAATAAAATTGGCGTCGCCGGAAGATATTTTGTCGTGGTCTCACGGCGAAGTAACCAAACCGGAAACCATAAACTACAGGACACAAAAGCCTGAAAAGGACGGGCTTTTTGATGAGCGGATTTTTGGTCCGGAAAAAGACTACGAATGCGCCTGCGGAAAATATAAAAGAATAAGATATAAAGGAGTTGTCTGCGACAGGTGCGGGGTTGAGGTTACAAAGTCTCAGGTAAGAAGAGAAAGAATGGGCCATATTAAACTGGCCGCGCCGGTTTCGCATATTTGGTTTTTGAGAGGCGTTCCGTCAAGGATGGGCATGGTTTTGAATAAAAGCTCCCAGCAATTGGAAAAAGTTATTTATTTTTCAAATTACGTAATTACCAAAGTTGATGAAAAAGTTAGAGATGGAATTTTAGATTTGATTGAACAAGAATACAAATCAAAGGTTAAAAAAGAAAAAACCGAAGGCGCAAAAAATGAATTGAAAGCGGCAAGAGAAAGAGCCAAAGAAGAGGTGCTGGAAATAAAGCCGCTTAAAATTTTATCTGAGGTGGTTTATCATACTTTGTCTTTAAAATACGGAGAAATTTTTGAAGCAGGAACCGGAGCAGAAGTAGTAAGGGAAATATTTTCCAAAGTTGATTTGAAAAAAACAACCGATGAATTGGTAAAAGAATCAAAAGAAGTTCCGCCAGCTTTAAGAAAAAAGGTTTTAAGAAGGTTGAAACTTTTTCAGGGAATGCTTAATTCTGGCGTGAAACCAGAATGGATGTTTATGGATGTATTGCCAGTATTGCCTCCTGATTTGAGGCCAATGGTTCAATTAGACGGCGGAAGATACGCTTCATCTGACTTAAATGATTTATATAGAAGAGTTATAAACAGGAACAACAGATTAAAATATCTGTTGGAAATTTCAGCTCCGTCAGTTATCGTCAGAAACGAAAAAAGAATGTTGCAGGAAGCGGTTGACGCGCTAATTGACAACGAAATGAGAAAAGGAGTTACAACCACTGCCACAACCGGCGGAAAACGGTTGTTAAAATCTTTGGCCGCAATGCTGGCTGGTAAACAGGGAAGGTTTAGGCAGAATCTTTTGGGAAAACGGGTCGATTATTCTGGCAGGTCAGTTATTGCCGTGGGACCAGAACTTCATTTTTCACAGTGCGGTTTGCCAAAAACTTTAGCGCTAGAAATTTTTAAGCCCTTTGTTATCAAAAGAATTTTGGATAAAGAATTAGCCTACAACATAAGGGGAGCTGCAAGATTAATTGATGAAAAAACTCCGGAAGTTTGGGCAATATTGGAAGAAATTATAAAAGACAAATTGGTGCTCTTAAATAGAGCTCCTACTTTGCACCGTTTGGGCATACAGGCATTCCGTCCAATTTTGACCGAAGGAGAAACAATAAAACTTCATCCGTTGGTTTGCGAATCGTTTAATGCGGACTTTGACGGCGACCAAATGGCAGTTTATTTGCCTTTGTCAGACGAAGCCCAAAAGGAAGCCAGGGAAATAATGCTTTCTTCTTTGAATCTTTTGAGGCCGGCAACTGGTTTGCCGGTAATGGGGCCATTCCGCGATATTGCTTTAGGGTGCTATTTTTTGACAAAAATTAAAAATGAGAAAGAGCCGTCAGATATAAAGACTATAAAAATATTCTCTGATATTTCAGAAGCGATCATAGCTTTTGAGTATGGATTTTTGCCTCAGACCGAAAGAATCAAAGTTGCAAATCCCAAGCCATTCGGCGCGGCTCAGGACGGGTCTGCCGAAAAAGAATTGATTGAAACGAGTGTTGGAAGATTAATTTTGAACTCTGTTTTGCCAGATGATTATCCTTATGTAAATAAATTAGTTGATAACAAAGGATTAAAACAGCTTGTAAGAAATATCATTGAAAAATATCCCAACGAAGAAGCTGTAAAAATTGTAGACAAAATAAAAACATTGGGATTTGAATACTGCACTTTGTCTGGAATCAGCTGGGGCATGGATGACTTGGTTGTTCCAAAAGAAAAGAAACAATTGATTTTTGACGCAGAAAGAGAAATAGAACAAATAGACAGCCACTTTGAAAAAGGCCTTCTTTCTCATGACGAAAAAACTTCTCAGAAGATTTTGGTCTGGCAGTCGGTTAAAACAAAAATTGAAGCTTTGTTAAAAACCACTTTGCCAGAAGACGGACCCGTGCTTTCAATTATTAACGCGGGCGCTAGAGGAACATGGGCGCAGCCAGTTCAGATGGCTGGTATGAAAGGCTTAGTAAATAATCCAGCCGGAGACATTATTGAGCTGCCGGTAAAGAGTTCTTTTGCCGAAGGATTTAACGTGCTGGAATATTTTATTTCAACTCACGGAGCCAGAAAAGGCACAGCCGACACAGCTTTGAGAACATCTTCAGCAGGTTATTTAACAAGGCGCTTGGTTGATGTTGCCCACGATATGATAATTTCAGAAGAGAACTGCGGAGATAAAACAGGAATTACAGTTTACAAAAAAGACGCAGATGACATTGAAGAAAATTTTGTTTTCAAAATTGTCGGAAGAATTTGTTTAGAAGATGTTGTAAAAGATAAAAAAGTTTTGGCAAAAAAAGGAGAATTAATTGATTGGAAAACAGCAGATGAAATTACAAAAGAGGGAATTGAAAAAGTTATTGTCCGTTCGCCATTAAGTTGTAAAGACTCAAGGGGCGTTTGCCAAAAATGTTATGGCTGGGATTTAGGCAGAAACCAATTAATAAAATTGGGAGAAGCAGTTGGAATTGTCGCGGCCCAGGCAATTGGAGAACCAGGAACACAGTTGACTTTGAGAACTCACCATTTGGGAGGCGTTGTGGGAGCTGGCGATATTACACAAGGTTTGCCGAGAATTGAAGAAATTTTTGAATCAAGGGCTCCAAAGGGAGAGGCGGTAATGTCTTTGACCGATGGAAAAGTTATAAAAATTGATGAAGAAAACAGAATTGTAAAAATTCAACCCTCAAATAAAAAATCTTCCGGAGGTCCTGACAAAGGAAGGGCAAAGAAAGATGTAATGGAATATAAAATTCCGGGCAAGATTGCTCTTTTGGTGCAAGAGGGCCAGGAGGTAAAAGAAAATCAGCCTCTTTGCGAAGGAAGTTTGGACCTGAAAAAAATGTATAAATCAGCAGGTCTGGAAGAAACCCAAAAATATATTTTGAAAGAAGTGCAAAGAATTTATGCCTCGCAGGGTGTTGATATTCACGACAAACACATTGAAGTTATAATTCAAAAGATGTTTTCCCGCTTCAGAATAAAAGAAGAGGGCGACAGCCAGTGGGTAAAAGGCGAGGTTGTTGAGGGATCAGTATTTAATGAAGAGGTGGAGAGGTTAAAGAAACTGAAAAAAGAGCCTCCAATTGGCGTTCAGATTTTGTTGGGAATTTCCGAAGTGGCTTTGAACTCGGAAAGCTTTTTATCAGCAGCTTCTTTCCAGCAAACCTCAAGGGTTTTGATTAAAGCAGCTTTAGAGGGAAAAGAAGACAAGTTAAAAGGATTAAAAGAAAACGTAATTATTGGAAAACTCATCCCGGTCGGCACAGGATTTATTCCCAAGGCCCGACCTCAATAAACTTTATAAATCCGCATACATATTGGAAGAGGTCGGGTCTTGTCATGCTTTTCCCGAAAATACCCCGCCCTAAACCGGCGGGGTATTTAGTTGCCGCGTGCTATTGACAAATACTCTTAACGGGTGTATAATTAAATATTAGACGTTGAAATTCAAAACCCCGCTTTCGCGGGACGGCAAGGCAAGCCGAAACTCCTAACACGAAAGGAAATTGCCATGAAGAAGTGTTTCGCGGTAAAGATGCAGGACGGCAGGACGATCTATGTCGATGCCGAACACGAAGAAGATGCTCGAAACGAGGCTATGGACATAGCCATCTGTGGCGATGGGACGATTGCCATAGAAAGGGTCACGCAGGTCGTAGGGGCTTGATGATAGCCCGATTACTGACGAAGTCGGCAAAAAAAGCATCGCATGACCGCATGGTTCGCCCAGCGGTTTTTTCTTGTAAAAAAAATTTGGATAAAATCCATAAGTAATATAAAAAAAGTAATAAAATAAAAAAGAGGTGTAGAAATAGTAAGTTTTTTGCCTCGAGGCAAAAAACTTACTATTTAAATAAAATTTTGGTATAATAAAAACATGAATCAAGTTGTAGAAGAAATATTATGGCATATATATTATCATACTGACCAGCATATCGGTGGCTACGATGATGCCCGATTTTTTATTTTAAATGATATTTTAAAAGATCTTCATAATTTTAGCGCAAAACAATTGAGAACTGCGGTTTGCGACCTTTCAAAACAAAAATTAATTGAAAAGAAAAAAGGCTATGAAGACTCGGTTTTGGTTTCCCTAACTGAAAAGGGGATGTTGCGAGTGATTAATTTTAGATTTAGAAGGCTTAATGATAAAAAAGAAAAATGGGATGGCAAATGGAGAATGGTGGCTTTTGACATACCAAACGAGTGCAGTAAAGGCAGAAAAGCCCTTAATTATAGGTTGAAAATGGGCGGGTTTTATGAACTGCAGGAAAGTATTTTTTTGCATCCGTATGATTGTAAAAAAGAAATTGATGCCTTTGTAAAGCTGTTTAAGCTTGAAAAATATGTCCGATTTGGCCTGCTCGATTTTATAGACAATCAAGATAAGGTTAAATTTAAATTTGGAATAAAATAATTGAAATAAAATAAATTATGTTCATAAATAGTAAGTTTTTTGCCTCGAGGCAAAAAACTTACCATACTGTTTATACTGTGTGCTACTCCTGCTTGAAGGAATATTTTGAAGTGATATAATAAAGTAATTTAGAGGAGTTAAAATTATAATTAATATCATATTATATATGAAAGCTCAAAAAGGAATTTCAACGTTAGTTGGCATTATAATTATTGTTGCTGTGGCAGTTGTCGCCTTCGGCGGAGTTTTTGCATATCAATATTTAACACAGCAAAAAGGTGAGCCAGCCATAATAGAAAACAATCAGCCCATTGTTGGCAATGACAGAGATGCCCACGGATGCATTGGGTCGGCCGGATACACTTGGTGCGAAGTAAAACAAAAATGCCTGCGCACATGGGAAGAACTCTGTGTAGCCGACCAAACTGCCGGCTGGAAAACATACAAAAATGATGAATACGGGTTTGAACTTAAATATCCTTCTAATTTGAATATAGATGAAGAAAATGAAAATGGAATAACATTATTAGATTATGAAAGAGGCAAGGAAAATTTTGATGAGTCGCAGCGATATATATCTGTTAAAGCTACTGGAATTCCTCTTAATTCCCAAAATAAAGATACTACACCTGTGTTACAGGAAAGCTGTATCGGCAACAATAAAAAAGAAAACCCACTTTTATTCAAAGAAAACTTTGTAAATTCCGATGGGGCTAATTTTTCTTATTACGCAAATTATCCAGAAAACATAAGCGCTTTTTGTATGCCAGAGGGGTGTGCCTATCAAGACAACTACCGGACATTTTATAGCAACATTTGTTTGAGTATTTTATTTTTAAGAAACGATTTGGCTTACGCTGAAGATAAAAATCAGAATTTAGGGAATTTTAAACAAATGCTTTCTACTTTTAAATTTACAAAATAAGATATTATCTGGATTCCCGCTTTCGCGGGAATGACAACATTTATGACGAAGGATAAAAATAACGGGAAAAGTAAAAATGGGAACGGGAGGAACGGGAGAAACGGAAAAGACGAAAAACTAAAAAATTCGCTTTTTACGTCTTGGACAAAACGCTGGATGAAAGCAATTTTAATGTTTTTACTTGCGCTTATCACTGTTTTGTCATTTCCTTTTTTTGATATGGCCGGGTCTGCCGGGCGTTTTTTTATAAAAGCCGCCGATTTTTTAATTGGCAGGGCGCTTTATACAATTCCTTTGTTTTTATTTATAGCAGGCCTGATATTTTTAAAATCTAGAAAAAAAGGCAGAAGCCTTGCCATGGTTTTGGCAATAATAATTTCTATTGTGGGCGTGGCGGGAATTTTGGCCGCAAAAGATTTAACCCAAATGGCCGGCGGATGGATAGGATATTTACTTGCAAAATTATTGGTAGGCTTTTTTGGTCTGCTTGTTGCCAACATTATATTCGGCGCAATTTTACTAATTGGTTTATTTATATATTTGCAGTTCATCTGGTCCGAAATTCCAAAAGAAAGAAAGAAAGAAAAAGAGCCGACTTTTGTCACAAATAGGCCTGAAAACGAAAATTTTAAAATAAAAGGGGTTACAGATGGAAAACAAGAAAAACAGGCTCCGGCTGCCTCAAAAATATCTTTGTTTAAGAAAGGAAATGACGATTTGGAATCAAAAGAAATTAGAAAGCCGGGGGCCGCCGCGGTAAAAGGCAGTTATGTTTTGCCTCCGTTAGATTTGCTTAATAAAAATGAATCGGCTCCAACTTCGGGAAATATCAAAGAGAACTCAATGATAATTAAAAGCACCTTAGAAAATTTTGGAATTCCGGTGGAAATGGAAGAAGTAAATGTGGGACCAACTGTAACCCAATATGCTTTTAAGCCCGCCGAAGGCGTGAAGCTTTCAAAAATTACAACTCTGTCAAATAATTTGGCATTGGCTTTGGCCGCCCATCCTATCAGAATTGAGGCTCCAATTCCCGGAAAATCATTGGTTGGAATTGAAGTGCCAAACAAAGTAAGGTCAATTGTTACTTTAAGAAATTTAATCACTCACCCAAATTATCACAACGAAAACAGTCCGCTTACCGTTGCCTTGGGCAGAAATGTTTCAGGCGTTCCTGTTTTTGCTGATATCACGGAAGGCCCTCACATATTGGTGGCAGGAGCTACGGGCACTGGTAAAACTATATTTTTAAACACTTTGATTTTAAGTTTGCTGTATAAATGCACGCCAGATAATTTGCGTATGATTATGGTTGACCCAAAAAGAGTTGAATTTCAGAATTATAATGATATCCCGCATCTTTTGTGCCCTGTAATTTATGACGCAACAAAAACAATAAATGCCCTGCAGTGGTTAACGCGTGAAATGGAAAGAAGATTTGAGGTTTTTTCAGAAGTTCCGGCAAGAAATCTTGCCGCCTATAATTTAAATAAATCAATAGTTGCATCAGGGCTTCAATTGCCATACATTGTTTTTGTTGTTGATGAATTGGCAGATTTAATGGCAGCCAAAGGCAGGGAAATAGAAGCTGGAGTTGTAAGGCTGGCTCAAATGGCAAGAGCTACGGGAATTCATTTGGTGTTAGCCACGCAGAGGCCGTCAGTTGAAGTTATTACCGGTTTGATTAAGGCCAATGTGCCAACTAGAATTACTTTTCAAGTTGCTTCGCAGGTTGATTCAAGAACTGTTATTGATACATCAGGAGCTGAAAAATTATTGGGGGCGGGAGATATGCTTTTTTCTTCGTCAAAGTCAGCTAAAATTAGCAGAATCCAGGGTCCGTATATTTCAGAAAAAGAAGTTAAAAGGGTTGTTGATTTTTGCGCGGAGCAAGGCAAAAAAATTGAGGAGCATCAGTCAGCAATGGCGCAAAGCTTGGCAGAAAGCCTTGAAAAATCAGACGCTGGAGGCAAAGAGGGAGGCGGGGAAACATTTTTTGGAGACGAAGATCCGTTATTTGAAGAAGTTAAAAAAATTGTTTTGGAAACTAAAAAAGCTTCCGCGTCATTTTTACAAAGGCGTTTGAGAATCGGCTATTCAAGAGCCGCCAGATTAATTGATATGTTGGAAGACAAAGGACTTGTGGGCCCGGCTGACGGAGCCAAGCCTCGCGAAGTTTATAACAACCCCGGCGTGAGCTTTGCCGACTCTCCAAAATCTAGCCCAGACGAATTAGAAGAACCAGATAATGGCAACTGGAAAAAAGTTTAATTAAAATTTTAAAATTATAATTTTTTAAAAACATGGTAAAAAAAGAGAAAGTTGAAGAGAAAAAAGAAAATAAGGCGCTGAACAGCGCAATTGATGAGATTAAAGAACGTTTTGGCGAGGGGGCGATTATGAAAATGAGAGACATTCACGCTGTGAATGTTGATGTTATTCCAACAGGTTCTATTGCCATGGATATGGCTTTGGGAGTTGGGGGAATGCCGCGTGGCAGAATAATAGAAATTTATGGAGCTGAATCATCGGGCAAGACAACATTGTCTTTGCATGTTTTAGCCGAAGCGCAAAAAAAAGGAGGCACATGCGCATTTGTTGACGCAGAGCACGCAATGGACCCAGATTACGCAAAAAGAGTGGGCGTTAATGTTGACGACCTTTTAATTTCCCAGCCGGATTCTGGCGAGCAGGCATTGCAAATTGTAGAAACTCTTGTAAAAACAGGAACGATTGCTGTAATAGTTGTCGACTCTGTGGCTGCGTTAACGCCTCAACGAGAAATTGAAGGAGAAATTGGCGACCAGCACATGGGGCTTCAAGCTAGACTTATGTCCCAAGCCTGTAGAAAACTTTCCGCAGTGATGTCAAAGACAAACACAATGGTTATATTTTTAAACCAGACAAGAATGAAAATTGGCATGGTTTTTGGAAATCCTGAAACTACTCCAGGCGGATTAGCTCTAAAGTTTTATGCTTCTGTGAGAGTTAATCTGGCCAGAACCGCCCAGATAAAATCTGGAGATGAAATTATTGGAAACAGAGTTAAAGCAAAAGTTGTAAAAAATAAAGTGGCAGCTCCTTTTAAAACAGCTGAATTTGATATTTATTATAACGAGGGAATTTCAAAATCTGGAGATGCTTTGCGGGCTGGTTTGGCTACGGGAATAATAAAACAATCGGGAAGTTTTTTTACTCTTGAAGGGGAAAAAATTGGCCAAGGCACTGAAGCTGCTAAAGCTTATTTAAAAGAGCATAAAGAAGCAATGGCAAAAATAAAAGCTGAGGCTATGAAAATAAAAGAATAAAAACAAACAAAACAGCTCAAAGAGAGGGCTGTTTTTATTTACTCAGAGATTTTTTTAATGTATAATCAAATCAGACAGGAGGTGCACTATGAAAAAGTCATTGCACCAGGCCTGCCTCTAGAACGTTTCATTCGGTGGCGATCGCTCTCATTGGTTTTGGCCTGCAGTAGGAAAAGGGGCAAGTTGTAATGCGTCTTGCTTCCTACTTGGCGAGGAATATGCCGTTGTTCCCTCATGAGAGATGCTAAGCCACGCTGCCTTCGGGAGATGGCAATCCCACAGAGAGAAGGTAAACAACGGAAAAGCTAGCCACGCTTTTGGGCACTGTATGCTGTCCCAGGGAAAGAGACATGTGTTCTCAGCACAGGGAGAGCGCTCCTCTTCCTTCTTACGTAGGGCGAGCTTCTCTGTCTCGCCATTTTTTTTGTTACAGAACCATATAATTCACTAATTTGTTAGTTTAAAAGCTTTCCTTTGTAAATACGATCGTAAACACAATGGAAAACTTTTAAAATAATAAAAAAAACGGCCGAGAGTTGCTTAACCCAAAGCCGTTAAAGTGCTGAGAGCTGTTAAGCTCGAAGCTTAAGATAGAATGTGGGTCAAACCCATGTTTTCAATAATTGCTTCAACGTGTTCCCTTTTGACCACAAATATTTCTTCTTCGGGCGGCGATTCTCGTTTTGCGAGTTCTGCCGCTTCTGCCATTATTTTTCTTCGGAGAACTTGAAGCTGTCCTTCTAGGTGCCTAAAAGTATCAAGCGGAAAATCTTCTCTCTTCTGCATGGGCGATTGGGCGGTACTCACTGTAAATTCTCCTTTATGTGGATGGGAAGGTTCTGACCTTATATTAACAAATTATAATTTTTTTGCAACAAAAACCCCGGTTTTTAGTTATCTTGGAGTGTAGGGAAGCATGCCCATTTGGCGAGCGCGCTTTATGGCGACTGCAATTTTTTTCTGGTGGTGCCCGCAAAGCCCGGTTTTTTTTCTTGGTTTTATTTTATAAAATCCGGAAATAAAACGCGACAGTAATTCTGTATTTTTAAAATCTATGTCGTCAATATTTTTTTGGCAAAAATAACAAAACATAAGTGCGAATTTGAAATTTGAAGTTTGAAATTTGAAATTAATATGTGTATTTTTATTATTTCAAATTAAGTAAATTCAAATTGATTTCAAATTGTAAATTGTAAATTTAGAAGGGTATGTCTTTTACGTCGATTTCGTCGGAGGCGTCTCCTTGAAAGGAATTTTTCGGCTCTTCTGCGTTGTCGGTTGCTGGCGGAGTATAGTTTTCTTCAATTATTGGTATATCTTGTCCGCTAGCTGGTGGATTGGCTGTTTCGGGTTCCGGGCTTGAAAATGGTTTTTCGTAATTTGAACTTTTATATCCCGATCCTCCTCCAGATGAACCCCCGATATTTTTTGGCCCCAATTGAAGGCTTTCAGCAATTATTTCTGTTTTATAATGTTTCACGCCAGCTGCGTCTTGCCAGTTTCTTGTTTTTATCCTGCCCTCTATCAGAATCAACGAGCCTCTGTTTAAATACCTTGAGCTTATATCGGCTAATTTTCCGAAGCAAACGATATTGTGAAATTCAGCCTCTTCCTTTTTTTGTCCGGCGCTGTCGGTGTAATATCTATTTGTGGCTATACTAAAAGAGGTAACTTGGTTTCCATTCGGCAAGGATCGGACTTCCGGATCGCGGGTAACGTTTCCTAAAATGAATGCTTTATTTAAATTCATGATTTTATGAACGGAGTGAATAAAATCATCCTGAGCCCAATGGGCGAAGGATTACCCTACTCGCCTAAAATTTCTTCTAATTTTTTTTCGATATCTTCTAACTCAATCTTTTTATTAGGTTTTTCTTTTGTTTCCTCTGTAGCCATGCTTTTTTGCTCTGCGGGTTCAGTTTCAGCAGAGAAAAGCGGTTTTCTGGCGCCTCTTCTTTCCTTCCGCGCTTTTACGGGTTTTTTTATTGTAATCATATGGCGAAGGATTTTTCCTCCGCCAGCTGGCGGATTTTGCATATATTCTTTTAATTCATTTAGTTTTTCAGGTTCTATTTGAAACTCTAAAACAACAAAATAACCAGACCCCAATTTTTTGATGGGATAGGATAATGTTTTAGCAACAGGATTGTCGGATTTTAAAATCACTCCCTCTTTGCTTTCTATAAAGGAATTTATTTTTTTTGCTGTTATCCCTGCTTCTTCGCTGGTGATCTCTGAAGAAATTATATATGTTAATTCGTATGTCTTCATAAATGTGATACTAATCTGTTTATGTTGGTATTATAACCGATTGCGCTTGAAAATTCAAGTCTTTGGTAATATAATTATTTAATATGGAAATCAACCAGTCTATTTTTAAACCTTACGATATAAGGGGAATTTATCCAAAAGAGCTCAACAAAGAAACTGCTTTTGAAATAGGCCAGGCTTTTGTTGAGTATACTGGAGCTAAAAAAATAGCTGTGGCAAGAGATGCCAGGCTTTCTTCCGATGAGCTGTTTAGGTCTTTAACCGACGGAATTACATCTTTGGGAGTTGATGTTTGTGATGTTGGACAAATTCCAACCGAATGTCTTTATTTTGCGGTAGGCGCTTACGATTTTGACGCTGGCATTATGATAACAGCCAGCCATAATCCAAAAGAGTACAACGGTTTTAAGATGATTAAAAAGGACGGGAAAGATATAACTATAATCAGGGGCAAAGATTTGCTTTCCTTTGTTGAGTCCTCCGGCAAAGATAGAAAAGTTTCTGGTAAAAAAGGCAAATTGGTGAAAAAAGATATACTGCAAGATTTTATAACCCACATCTCTTCTTTTAGCGATTCTGCTCTGATAAAACCATTTTCAATTATTGTTGACGCATCAAACGGGGTTGCGGGATCAGTTGTTGCAAAAATTGGAGAACAATTACCGGCTAAAATTTCTCTTTTAAATTATAAGCCAGACGGTCATTTTCCAAATCACAGCCCGAATCCTTTACTTGAAGGGTCTACCGATCAAATCAGGGGCGAGATAAACAGCCAAAAAGCTGACTTTGGATTTATTTTTGATGGAGACGCAGATAGAATATTTTTAATAGATGAAAAAGGAGAAATGGTAAAAGCAGATGTTACTCTTTTGCTTTTGGCTAAATATTTTTTACAAAAATATCCAAAATCTGCCATTGCGTATAATGCAATTTGCTCAAAGGCAGTTCCTGAATTTATAGAAAAGTGGCAGGGAAAGCCCATTAAGACACAAGTTGGTTTTGTAAATGTGAGAGAAGGATTGTTAAAAAATGATGGCGTAATGGGCGGGGAATTGTCGGGACATTATTGCTTTAAAGATAATTTTTATTTGGATTCTGGCGCGATAGCTTTTTTGGTTTTATTGCAGGTAATTTCAGAAGGCAATAAAAAAGTTTCAGAAATAGCCGCTGAGTTATCTCCTTATGCAAAATCTTCCGAAATTAATTTTGAAGTAGAAAATAAAGACGAAATACTAAATAAAATAAAAGAAAAATACTTTGACGGAAAACAGGATTATTTAGACGGAGTTACGGTTGAATATAATGACTGGTGGTTTAATGCGCGTCCATCAAACACCGAACCGCTTTTGAGATTAACAATAGAAGCAGAAAGCCCGGTATTATTAGACCTAAAGAAAAAAGAATTAAGCGATTTTATTAAAAATTAAGCGAGACCCATTTTGGCGCGGACTTCCTGCATGGTGGTTTCGGCTATTATTTTTGCTCTTGCCCGGCCCTTTTTCAAAATTTCCTGAACATAAACTTCTCTTGAAAGAAGTTCTTTTTGTTTTCTGCGGAATGGCTCCAAATAATCAATTACAACCTTTGCCAAAGATTTTTTAAAGTCGCCATATCCCTTTCCTTTAAATTGTTTTTCAATTGTAGAAATTGGTTTGTCTGCCAGCAAACTATAAATAGTTAAAAGATTTGAAATGCCCGGCTTTTTTGTAACATTGAAAACCGCTCCTTTTCCAGAATCGGTTTGAGCTGACATTATTTTTTTCTCAATATTCTCTTCTGAATCAAAAAGCGAAATGTAGCTTTTTGGATCGTCAGATTTTGACATTTTCTTTTTTGGGTTTGTGAGCGACATTATTTTGGCTCCGGTTTTTGGAAGCAAGGCTTCAGGCTCCGAAAAAACTTTGCCGAATTTTTGGTTGAATTTTCTGGCAATTGTCCTTGCCAGCTCAACGTGCTGTTCCTGGTCTTTTCCAACAGGAACTCCGTTTGCCTTGTAAAGCAGAATGTCGGCTGCCATTAAAACAGGATAATTGAATAATCCGGCGTTTATGTAATCTTTGTGGGCTTTTGATTTTTCTTTAAACTGGGTCATTCTTGAAAGCTCGCCCATTGGAGTAATTGTTCCCAGAAGCCAGGCCAGCTCGGTGTGTTCTTTTACCTGAGACTGCACAAACATAATTGATTTTTCTGGGTCAACTCCGGCCGCCAAGTAAATACTGGTGGCTTCAAAAATGTTTTTTTGCATTTCTTTTACGTCGTAAGGGGTGGTGATTGCGTGCATATCAACAATGCAAAAAACGCATTCATTTTTTTGTTGGAGCTCTATCCATTGTTTTACAGCTCCTAAATAATTTCCAATATGAATGTTTCCTGTTGGCCTTATGCCTGAAAATATCCTCATGTGTTTTATATAATTTTACAATTTTTAGAATTAGACTTCAATGACGACGGGCAGGATCATCGGGCGGCGTTCAGTTTTTGTGTGCAGAAAATCGCCAATTTTATTTCTTAATTCGTCTTTCACATAAACCCAATTAACTGCTCCTCCGTGGCCAGCTGATTTGTCTACAACTTCAATTACCTTTCTGCGGGTTTGAGCCAGCAAGTCCTTAGATTCCCTCAAATAGACAAATCCGCGGGAAATAATATCGGGCGAGCCCCTGACCCTTCCTGTTTGTTTATCTATTATAGCAACAATAACAAACATTCCGTCTTTTGCCAACGCCTGTCTGTCTCTTAAAACTATTTCTCCAACGTCTCCCACGCCCAAGCCGTCAACAAAAACATAATTTGTTGGAGCTTTTTCTTTTAATACTTCAGCGTTTGCCTGCCCTGAGCTTGCCGAACGGGTAAATTTTATTATAGATCCGTTGTCTGGCACAATCACCTTATCTTTTAAAAGCCCCATTTCATAGGCGATTTTTGCACCCTCTTTCAGCATATAATGGTTTCCATAAACGGGAACAAAATAATCCGGTCTTATTTCTCTTATCATTTGCTTGATGCCGTTTATGTTGCCATGTCCCGATATGTGGACATCAATAATATCTGAATGGTACACATTGTCTGAAAGGCGATAAAGGTTGTCTTTTAGTCGCTGAACGGTTCTTTCGTTACCTGGAATTACAGAAGAAGAAAAAATAACAGTATCTTGTTTTTTAATTTTAACAAAGCGATGGTTGCCGGCAACAATTCTTGACAAAGCCGCCATTTCTTCTCCCTGCGCTCCAGTACAAATTATTACAATTTTGTTGTCAGGATAATTATGAGCCTTATCCGTTAAGATTATAACGCCTTTTGGAATTTTTATATAACCTAATTTTGTTGCAAGCTCAATATTTAATTTCATTGAAAAACCGTCCAGGGCGACTTTTCTGTTGGTTCGCGCGGCAAATTCTAATATTTGCCTTATTCTTTCAATTTGAGAAGAAAATGTGGCAATAATTGTTCTGCCCGGAGCCTTTGTTATTAATTTGTAAAGGTTATTTAACATTTCTTCTTCGGTTACAGGTTCTTTAGAATCTGTGGCTCCCAAAGATTCAAGCATTAAAATAGTTGGCCGCGGCAAGCCAGCTAAATGAGAATAAGTTATAACCTTTTTGCCTTCAGAGCCTTTTCCTATGGTCCAATCGCCGGGGTGTATTACCGTTGCGACCGGGGTTTCTAAAATTACGCCAACAGCGTCCATAACAGAGTGGTCAATCGCAAAAAAGCTTACTCTAAAAGCTCCAAGATTAAATTTTTGCTGCAGGTCTTTCACATAAGTTGTTTTTAATTTTTTTGAAGAGTTTCTGTCTAAGTCTTCCACCCTGTGTTTTACCATTTCTATAGTTAACGGCCTGCCGATAATTTGCGGATTGCCGAGTTTTTTCAGCAAAATGGGGGCGGCCCCGATGTGATCTAAATGTCCGTGAGAAAATACAACTGCGCGGATATTTTTTTCTTTGCCTTTTAAATAATCGGGGTTTGGAATTACATAATCAATTCCCGGCATATCTTCTTCTGGAAATTGCAAGCCCATATCTAAAATAACAATATCTTGGCCGTATTCAAAAACGGTCATGTTTCTTCCAACTTCTTCGCATCCTCCGAGAGGAATAATTTTGAGAGCGTTCTCCGCCTTTCTCGGCGGAAATTTTTGAAATTTTATCATAAATAAATTTTAATTATATTGAGAATTTTAATTGTGCCCGAGGTGGGACTTGAACCCACAAGCCTTACGGCATACGGCTCTGAACCGTACATGTTTGCCAATTTCATCACCCGGGCAAGAATTAGCCTTGTTTTAGGAATTCTAAATTTTCAGGGATATTTTTTAGAGGTTTTTCAAAACGCAGTTCGGGAACTGATTTGTAATTTCCGTTTTTTACCCACTGCGCATCGCCGTAGTCCCGCCTTAGCGGGGCGGAGGCGGAACCCGTTTTGACATAAAAATAACAGGCGCCCTGTAATTTTTCATAAGGCAGATAATCAACTTTGCAGTTTGGCGAGACCCAGTTAGCCATTTTTAATTCTTTAGTTTCAGACGGGTTTATTGTCACATGGCCGTATCCTGGCTTAATAATTATTGATTCTCCCTTTTCTGTTTTTACAGTATAAACATCTTTAATCTGTCCTGCCTCTGGCCCCGCCAAGGCGGGGCTGCGGCGGGACATTAAATAAATTGCAGTTCCCTCTAACACCGTGTAAACTTCCTGCCAGTTGGCTAAATGATAGTGCCCTTTTGTTTTTACAAATTCAGAACCCAAAAATGCCGGAGGAATAATTGTTATGTCGTATCGTAGCCCGTCTTTCTTTTCTACACCCCTGTACATATAATATAACTCAATATCAGCAGAATTTTTTGCAAAATCCTTGTCATACAAAACTTCGCGCATATTATATAGTGAGCGGATATCGGGAGTAAGTTTTGTTAAATCTATTTCCATGCTCTTTTTGTATTGATGTACCAATTTTCAATATTTGAAAATCTTTTTGCCGGGTCAACAATTTTTGTCGTGTTTATTCCATTTATTTTTTGAGAAACCCAATAAATATAATCAGGGTTGTACAAAAATAGGGCAGGGGCGTCGTTGATTATGATATTTTGTAATTTTTCATAATCTTCCTGTTTTACGGCAATGTCCAATGTTTCTCTGGCTTCTTTTAGCAGCTGATCTGCGTCTTTATTTTGGTACGCTGACAAATTTAGCCCGGGATCATTTACCTGCGAAGAGTGCCAAAATGGATAGAGGTCGGGCTCTGACCCCAGCACCTCGCCATAAAGAAGAGCATCGTAGTCCCTTAATTTAATTATAGACTTTAATTCTGATATTTCTACTGCTTTTACGTCAACTGCAACTCCTGCCTTTTGCCAGTAATCTTTTAAAACATTCGCCATTTGGACAAGCTGAGGCTGGTTTATTGTAGTTAGAGTGAATTTCAAGGGTAACGAACTGTCCTGCGGAGTTGCGCAAAGCTCGTTTAATTTTTGCCTTGTTGCTTTTCCTACTTCGCCCGTTGGAGTGGTGTCTGGCAAATATTTTTTTTGAAATTCAGTTACTGTATTTTCTGTTCCCTTGCCGTAAGTCCCGCTGGTTTCGTTTTGCATAAGATTTTTAAAATTATTATTCAGCCTCGCCAGGCATCCCTGAAGTTCTGTCACGTCTTTAGATTTATTTCCCACGGCTAAATAATTTTTAAACTGGAAAGCCGGTTTTTTGTCGTTTGGTTTTGCCCTTCCGCCAAAGCCCGTGTCTTTGTATCCGCTTTTGTCTAAAAGTTTTTTTGCCTGTTCTGTATCAAATACATATGGGCTTGAAGGAGTTTCGAGGCCATAAAAATCAGGCAGGATTGGCGAATCAACTAAAGATACTTTGTTTTTTGTTGTTGAGCTTATTTGGTTTATTATTTCTTTTTTATCAACAGAATAATTTAACGCTTTCCTTATATTGTTATCTGAAAGTATTTTTGTTTTATTTGTGTTAAAAAATACTGCAAAATATCTTGGCAAAGCCATAGAATAAACAGCAAATTTTTCGTTTGTTGACCAGCCCTGGCGAATTTCTTTTTCATCTGAAAAACCATCAATAGTTTTTGCGTTAGCCGCTTTTATCATATCGTTTTTGTTTGCAAAAAACTGAAACGAAATATTGGATATATAAGGAAGTTTATTATAATATTTGTGGTTGGATTCAAGGTCAATGATTTTTATAAAACCAATGTCTGTCTGCTCTAAATTGGCAAACGAATAGGGACCCGAGCCAATTGGCTGTAAATTATAAGAAGATAGGGCAAAGTTTTCCGCCAAAATATTTTCCCAAATATGTTTAGGTATTATTTTTACTGTGGAGTTTTCCAAAAAAGAATTGTAAGGGGTTTTTAATATAAAGCTTAAAGATTTATCTGAATTTTTTTCTACTTCTACGCTCAGCCAGTTAGCTCTTAGCGGGCTTTTGTAATCAGAATTTTGGATTGTTTTTATTGTAAAAATTATGTCGTCTGCTGTCAGGGGCTTTCCATCCTGCCAGAAAATATTATCTTTTAACTGGAAGCCGTAAGTTTTTCCATCATCGGAAATCGTATAACTGCTCGCCAAATCATTCACAATTTTGCCGTCTTTATCATAAGTCATTAGCCCTGAATAAATAAGGTCAATTAAAGTTCTGTCTACGTCATTTGTTTCTCCATAAATCGGATTGATAAATCTGGGTTGGCCCACAACTCCTTCTGTATATGTCCCGCCAAAAGCAGGAATTATTTTAGTGTTATTTATATAAAAATTAGTTGCCAAAAAAAACAGAGAGCCTACTGCTAAGGCTGCGAGAGCCAAAAGCGCTATTTTTTCGCTTTTTTTTAGTACTTTAAAAATTTGTTTCCACTGGGAAAAACTCGGGAATTTTTTTTTAGCCATTTTTAAAAGGTTTTATGGAATTAAGAGGTTTAAGATTCCTAAAATTATAAAGAGAGCTGAGGCTGCTATTGTAGCGTAATAAATTTTCTTTTGTATGCCACGCCTCGCAGAATAAAATTCGCCGCCTCCGCCGAAAGCAGAGCCCAAAGCAGCGCCTCTTTGCTGTAAAATTATGAGCACTATTAAAATTACAGATACTGTAATTTGCAAATAAAATAAAATTTGGTTCATGTTATTTAATCTTCGTCTCTAATTAATATTTTTTGAATAATAAAGTTTGTCGCCCAAATAACAAGGCTTGTTAAAAACAAGGGTAGATATAATGGAACGGTTAATTCTTTAAATATTATGGTTACTATCCAAATCATTGCCATGCTTATTATTATACTGAAAAATCCAAGAGTTATTATTTCCAAAGGAAGAGCTAATGTTTTTAAAATAGGTTTTACGAAAAAATTTAGGAGTCCTAAAATAATTCCCAAAACTAAAAAAATCTGCCACTGCTGAGTTATATTTACGCCAAAAAAGTTTGAGTCAGGCAGTAAATTTACCTTAACTTTTGGTATAAATAATGTTGCCAGCCACAGCCCCAAAGCCGCGGCTATAATCTGCGAGAGAAGCTTTCTCATGTTGTTTATATTATATCAGATTTTAAAAGCAAATACAATACGCAAGGTGTTGACATATTTAAGATTTTATGATAGATTAAAAAAATATCGGACGAAGACAATGCCAACGAAAGGGAGACAAACATGGACTTGTTTGATGGATGGGTAAAGGTAAGCTTGGAAGAGGCGG
>Ga0265296_1001359_pt1 | contig 28473 bp, 26 predicted proteins | sample MunlanPumphouse1_FD_189073 | JGI IMG/M metagenome (GOLD analysis project Ga0265296, IMG submission 189073) | Groundwater microbial communities from a municipal landfill in Southern Ontario, Canada - Pumphouse #1 | ecosystem: Environmental > Aquatic > Deep subsurface > Groundwater | place... | reverse complement strand
TTGAAGATCAAGGTAAGCTCCGAGACGACGACCTCTTTCAAATCACACCTTAACCTTTTAAGACTTTAGTCTGTTCTTCTAACCTCTGGACTTTCAGTCCAGAGTGGTTGAGTTTTTGAGTGGTCATATTTTTTATTTCTCCATTATTAAAATATACTCTGTTGGATAGGCAGAAACTTTATTTTTATCATTTATGCCCGCAAACCTACCCGTCTTTTCATCTCTCACAGACGGCAAATTTTTTGACGGGATTTCTCTTTTGATAATATCAACGATTTTCAATCCTAAATTTTGCAATTGCTCGGCAAAAACTTCTGCGTTTAATATCTCAACGCCCTTTAAGCTGGTATTGCCGATAACAATGCAAGTTTTGCCGCCCTTTTTTAGCATTCTTTTCATTTCAACAAAAACTTGATTCATTTCGCTAAAATATGTTGAAACTTCCTCGGCGGTTTTCTTGTTCTTTTCTAACAATTCTTTTCTGATATTTTCTGCGATTGTGCTATTAAGTGTCAAATCTTTTTTATTGTGATACGAAGTGCCAATAAATCGCTTTCGGAAATCACTCAAATCTTTTGTGTATTCCAACCATAAAGCGGTGAGCTGGTGCAAATCGGCATATTCATAAGATGTAACATAGGGCGGTGAGGTAACAATCAAACTAACGCTGTTATCTTTTGCTGGGATTTTTCTTGCGTCCGTGCAAATTACTTTGCTTGGAATTTTCAAATAACCTTTTTCTGATAGCAATTCAAATAGTCGTGTGTTGCCTCGCAGCATCATTTTTATTTGTTTCAAAAATGTTTTGATTGGTTCTGATGGTTTCTTCTCAAAATCTCTCGTTGGCTTATTACTCTTTTGCAACCATATTGAGCAATTTTTGAGAATATTTGAAAATCCGCAAAAGAAAAAATCCTGAACATCCTGATCTTTTATTTTTGAAATCTCGGCAAAGATAAAAGCAAGCGTTCTTTTTTCTTCCGGCTTGAACCAATAATCAATCCTTTCATGTTCGGGGGCTTTTACCCTCGTTTTTTCGCTATATGTTTCCAATCTATTTTTGAGTGCTGTAAATTCATTTTCAATTTTAACTGGATCAATCGGCGTGATTTTTGCCTTTGTAATCAAAACAGCAACAGGGTTAATATCAACAGCAATTGATGGTCGTCCCATTACTTTTGATTCAACAAGCGTCGTTCCACAACCACCAAACGGATCGACAATGAAATCACCCTCTCGTGTATATTTCTCTGCCAAACGAGAAACTATTTGAGGAATAAACTTTGCAGGGTAGCGGTGGTATCCGTGAGTAATATAAGCAGTATCTTTTCTGGTTTTGTCAGAAAAAGACCACGAATAGTCAATTTTAGTTTTTGAAAATAATGTTGCTACTTGGCTCATATTTTTATTTGATTAAATCGTCCACCTTAACACCTAACGCTTTGGCGATTTTTTCTATTGTTCCAATTGTGGGGTTTGGATTATTACCAGCTTCAACATTAACAATAGTATTCAAAGATAAGTCAGCTAATTTTGAAAATTGGCGGAAGCGGGAGGATTCGAACCTCCGGTACCCTTGCGGGCACTCCGGTTTTCAAGACCGGTGCATTAAACCACTCTGCCACGCTTCCTTATTCCTGATTCATGATTCCTGCTTCCTGCCTTATCCTCTCGCCACGGCTAACCCCCAAATTGCCTTTGGGCGGCAGGTCCGACGCAAGACGCGGGCGCATTCTTCTAAAGTCGCGCCGCTCGTCAGCACGTCATCAAGCAGAATAATAATTTTATTTTTTAAAGAGGGATCGCGGACAGCGGTAAAAGCCTCGTGGATATTTTGCCGCCGTTCTTTTTCTTTAAGCTGCGCTTGCGGGGTAGTATTTCTGCGGCGGATTAAAATATCTTTGGCAAATGGCAGATTAAATTCCCGCGCTATATGTTCGGCTAAAAGTTCGGCTTGATTGAAACCGCGGAAGCGCAAGCGTCTTTTGTGCAAAGGGACGGGGATTAAAATAAAATTTTGTGGTTCAATGTTTCTGAAGAGCGGTTTTAAGTATTCAATTAAGAGTCGGCTTAAAATTTCGCTGATATCCTGCACGAAATGATATTTATAAACCTTGATGAGTTTTTTGACGAGGGGGTCGCGATAAGAAAATGGCGCAATCAATCTATTGAACGGGGATTTTTTTAAATGAGGAGGAAAGGGGGAGTAGTGAGACTTAATTTGATAATAACAACGTTCACAAAGCCATTTTCCGGCGCGGTGACAACCCAAACATTGCACGGGAAAAATCAAATCGGCTAGAAATTTTCCAATTTTAGACAGCCAATTTTTAACTTCTGATTCCTCGTTCATAATTCCTGCTTGCCTGCCGACCTGTCCGCCGAAGCTTCAGCGAAGGTGGAAGCCTTGGTATAGGTGGGACCTGATTCCTTCCCGTTAATCCTTAAAGCCACCTCTCCTTTTTCTAGTTTGACATGTACTTTTTGACCCGCTTTAATTTTTTCAGCGAGGATTAATGCCGAGAGGGGATCTTCCACGAGGTCTGAAATTAAGCGGCGCAAAGGTCGCGCGCCGCGCGCCGGATTAAATGATTTTTCGGCTAAAAAGTGAGCCGCTTGGGGCTGTAAATTTAAGGAGATTTTTTGGTCCTCCACTCTTTTCTGCAGCTCCTGAATTTGGAGCGCGGCAATTTTGGCGAGTTCGGCAAGATCTAAAGATTTGAAAACAATCACTTTGTCAATGCGATTTAAGAACTCGGGTTTAAATTTATCTTCAATCTCTTTTAAAATTTCTTTTTTGAGATCTTCATATTTTAACGTCCATTCTTCTTCTAAATTTTTGGTTTTTTTATTTTGCGTCGTTATCTGAAAACCCCATTTTTGCGTTTGGGACAATTTCGCCGCGCCAATATTGGAAGTCATCACCACAATGGTATTTTTAAAATTAATCACGCGCCCTTGGGCGTCGCTTAATTGACCGTCTTCCAGAATTTGGAGGAGAAGGTTTAAAGCGTCAGGATGGGCTTTCTCTATTTCATCAAACAGAACCACGGAATAAGGCTGACGGCGGATTTTTTCCGTGAGATGTCCTCCTTCCTCGTAGCCAATATAACCCGCTGGGGCGCCAATCAAGCGCGAAACATTAAATGATTCATGAAATTCGGACATATCAATGCGGACTAAATTTTGGATGTCCCCGAAAATCTCCTGGGCTAGAATTTGAGCCAGATAGGTTTTACCCACTCCTGAAGGTCCCAGGAAAATAAAAGAACCCAAAGGGCGGCTCGGGTTAGCCAGCCCCGCTTTCATCCTCCGAATACACTGGCAGATATTTTTTATAGCCTCTTCTTGTCCGATGACTTTCGCGTTTAATGCTTTCTCAAGATTGAGAAGTTTTGTTTTTTCAGAGAGGGTGAGGGATTCCAAGGGAATTCCCGTCATTCCACTCACGATCAATTTAATTTCCTGATCCGTGATTTGACCCCGAAAAAGTTGCGGTAGCTTTTCAATTTTTTGCTTGACTCTCTTAATTTCTTTCTGGAGTTTGACCTCTGCTTTTTTTAAGATGCTTGCTTCGCGGTAATTTTCCGCCCTGACTGCTTCTTGCTTTGCTTCCTGAATTTTTTGGAGTTCTCGCTCATATTTCTCTAAGTTCAGAATTACTTTGGGCAATTTCACTTTCATTTTTTCTCGGGAAGCTGCCTCATCAATTAAATCGATCGCTTTGTCAGGAAGAGCGCGGTCTGTAATGTAGCGGTGCGCTAAATAAGCCGCCGCGCGAATGGCTGGAGGGGTGATGTGAATTTGGTGATATTTTTCATAGTTTTCCCTTACGCCCTCCAATACTTCAATGGTTTCTTCGGGAGAGGATTCTTTGATTATTACAGGTTGAAATCTGCGCTCAAGGGCGGGGTCCTTTTCAATATGTTTTTGGTATTCAGTAAGCGTGGTCGCGCCGATACAGCGCAGTAATCCGCGAGCAAGGGCCGGTTTCAGAATATTGGCCATATCCAATCCTCCCGAGGCTCCACCCGCCCCAATCACAGTATGCAATTCGTCAATAAAGAGAATGATGTTGGGATCTGCTTCAATTTGATTGAGAATCTTTTTGAGGCGCGATTCAAATTCCCCGCGAAACATTGTGCCCGCGACGAGAGCCGTCAGATCTAAAAGCAGAATCCTTTTATTCTTTAAAAAAGGAGGCACGCTATCATGGACGATTCTGGAGGCTAAGCCCTCTGCGATCGCGGTTTTCCCGACGCCCGCTTCGCCGATTAAAACGGGATTATTCTTCTTGCGGCGGCCTAAGATATTGATGATTCTTTCAATTTCTTTTTCTCGGCCAATAACCGGATCAATGTCGCCGGCAATAGCTTTTTGATTTAAGTCCGTGCCAAAGCAGTGTAGAAAGTTATCTGAATCTTTTTTATATTTTTTCCCTTTGTTCCTCGCAAACGGTTGGATGATTTGGGAAAATTTCGTGGCATTTTCAAGGAGCAGCTCCAAATGTTTTTCTAAGTCATCCAGATTAAACTTATTTTTTCGCAAGAGAAGATAAGCGCGCCCCCTTTTCATTTTTACCAAGGCGGAAAGGAGGTGTTCCGTGCCCACAAAACAATGTTGACCTTCATAGGCGAGGGCGACTGCCTTGGCGATAGCCTCTTTGGCGGTTAGGGAGAAGCGGAAATGGTCCAGCCTAAATTGTTTCTCTCTATTTTTTTCCTCCTTTTTTCCGGGGATATTCAGCGCGTCATCTTTTTTGTTTGGTGTTTGAATCGGAGTTTTTTTATAATGCAAAATTTTCCAAGCCAAACTGCCTTTTTGGTGGATTAAAGCGGATAAGAGGTGGGCCGTCGTGATGTGGTCTTTATTTTCCTGGCGCGCTAAAGAAGAAGCAGTCTTTAATGTTTGTTTAAATTGGGCGGTAAATTTATTGTTAATCATAAAACCTTTTGTGAAATAATTTTTCATTACGAAATTGGCAGATTCCGAGCGAAAATGTTGTCTGAAGATCCTTCGGACTGAATTCCTTAGGACTGAAGTCTAGCGTAGCTATGAAAGGGCAAGGAAGCCGTATTTCACTCTAAAATACGGCGACGAGCCCTGAAACATTTACAGCCGAAATCTGGCAATTACAGTGAAACCCCGCACCGTCCCGCACCCTTTTTTAAAAGGTAGGGGGCTGGTGCGTGGGCAGAAAATGTTATTTTGTAAAAGGTCATATGTTTTAATTTTAGCGAGTTTATTGTATAATAAATTAGGACTTTCAGCAAGACCTTCACCTTTAGTTAAGGTCTTCACCTTTAGCTAAAGGTGAAGACTAAAGGTGAAGGTCAAGACATAATTTTTTTCGTGACTTTTTAAAACTGGAAATTGTTCGGCGATTGCGTTTTTTAGTTTTTCTCTCCTTAGCGATTTATACACAATCTGTTTGGCGGATATCCTTTTTTGTGTTAGAATAAAAAGAGTTAGTTTTATGGGTTTCAAAAAATAAAGATCAAATATTAAATTTTTTGGCATCAATACAATGGGATTTTTTGGTATTAAATCCAAAAATTGTTATTTGGGCGTAGATATTGGCACTTCTAATTTAAAAATTGTGGAGTTGAATAGATGGAAAGGGGGAGTGAATTTATCTACCTATGGCGCGATTGATTTAGCCGACGATGTGATTAGAAGCGATTCACCCGCGGTACGAGAAAAAATCTGCAAAAGCCTTCAAAGAATTGTTAGGGAAAGTGGAGCGAAGGGTTCGCGCGCGATCGCTTCTTTGCCGGGGTTCTCGGTTTTTACGACGATTTTAAATCTACCGAGGATGGAAGAAGAAGAACTGGCTTCCGCGGTCAAGTGGGAATCCAAGCGCTACATTCCTTTTCCTATTGAGGAGATTATTTTAGATTGGGAGGTTATTACACCCAAATCTCCCCAAAAAAATCAGAAGGCTGAAGCCTTAAAATCTCAAGGAGGGATAGAGGTTTTTTTAACCGCTGTGCCCAAGAATATTGTGAAAAGATATAGAGATATTTTCAAGAAGGCTAATCTGGAGCTAGTGGGTCTGGAACCTGAAGCAATGGCTTTGGCGCGCGTTTTGGTAGACGCGCAAAAAGAAGGGGCTATGATTGTGGATATTGGAGCCACGGCGACGGAAATTTGTATCATTGAAGATGGTTTCCCCAAGTTAAATTTGAGCGTAGATATGGGTGGAAATGCTCTCACCCGCGTCATTGCCCATAGTCTTCAGGTAAGTTTTGAACGCGCCGAGCAATTTAAAAAAGATTTCGGTGTATCCCGCGAGAAGATGGGAGGGGAAATTCCGCGTGCCATCAAGCCTGTGATTGATGTGATTGTGGAAAAGATTCGTCATTGTTTGAATTTATTCTATAACCGCGGCGGCAGCCAAGTGTCGCAAATTATCCTTTCCGGCGGGAGCGCGAAATTACCCGAGTTCACGAGCTATTTATCTCTCTTTTTAGACAATAAGATTGTCGTGGCCGATCCTTGGAGCAAAATTATTATTCCCCAAGAGCTCAAAAAGGTTCTGGATGAACTGGGTCCCACATTTGATGTGGCGGTCGGCTTAGCCCTGCGGGAATTATTACCCTAAAGTGTAAGAAGTAATTTATGAAGGAAGTAAAATCATCAGAGAATTCCACTAAAGCTGTTTTGCAGAAAATGCGGGGTAGAAAGTGGGAGAAAAAAAGTTTATTAGATGTTCTAGAAGAGAAGCAACTGATTGATGAGGAAAAGCGGAAGCTGATTGAAAAGGAAGCCCAGAAAACCGACCTTCCTTTAGAACAGCTAATCCGTGATTTAGATCTCGTGCCGGAGAAATCCTTAGTCCAAGTAGTAGGTGAATTTTTAGGCGTGGAGTTTGTAGATTTGGAAACGCGTCCTATTCCGCCGCATATCCTGAAATTGATTCCTCAAGAAGTCGCTGTCTCTTACCGTATGGTTGCCTTTGAGCGCGGGGAGGATAATGTCGTGAAAGTAGCGATGGCTGATCCCGCGGATTTTAAAGCTCTGGAAGCTTTAGAGTTTGCGACGGGGAGACAGGGTTTTTCTACAGCCATCTATATTACCAATAAGGCGAGCTTGGATTTTGTCCTTCGGCAGTATGAGCAGAGTCTCAAGGAGGAAGTGACGAAAGCCTTAGAAGAGGTGGTGGAGAAAAAGCACGAAGAGAAGAAGGTTTTAGAAGATAGAGAGAAAGAGATTGTTAAATTAGTGGAAGCGGCTCCAATTTCCAAAATCTTGCAAGGGATTATCAAGCACGCGGTGGAAGCGAGGGCTTCGGATATTCATATTGAACCTGAAGATAAAATGGTGAGGGTGCGTTATCGGATTGATGGTGTGATGCGGACCACCCTTTCCTTACCTATTAAAATTCGCGAGGGTATTGTTTCCCGGGTGAAGGTGCTTGCCAATCTGAAGATTGACGAAACGCGGATTCCTCAAGATGGTCGCATTCGTTTGGAATTTGGTGGTCATCCGGTAGATTTCCGGATTTCCACGCTGCCCACGATGAGCGGGGAGAAGGTCGTAATGAGAATTCTGGAAACTGGGGCAAGAATGTTTTCTTTGGAGGAATTAGGTTTGAGCGGTTTAAGATTGCAACATATTAAAGCAGAAATAATTAAAGCGCATGGTTTATTATTAGTGACGGGTCCCACGGGGAGCGGCAAGTCCACCACGCTTTATTCAATTTTAGGGATTTTAAATCAAGAAGATGTGAATATTGTGACCTTGGAGGATCCCGTGGAATATTTTATCCCAGGTATTGCTCAAGCCCAGGTTCACCCGGAAGTGGGATTGACTTTTGCCTCGGGCTTGCGTTCTATTTTGCGTCAGGACCCGGACATTATTATGGTCGGCGAGATTCGCGATCAGGAAACCGCGGAAATGGCCATTCATGCTTCCCTAACGGGGCATGTCGTTCTTTCCACTTTGCACACTAACAGCGCGGTGGGCGCCGTGCCTCGCCTGATTGACATGGGCATCCAACCCTTTTTAATCAGCGCGGCGACAAATGTTTTGATCGCCCAAAGGCTTGTGCGGAAGCTTTGTAGGGAGTGCGTGGAGAAGGTGGAAGCTAGTGAGGAAATTCGCAAGATTATCCTTAAAGAGTGGGAAATGATTCCGGATTTTGAAAAAGAAGGACTCAATCCGAACAAAGACAAAGTTATTATTTACAATGGTAAGGGTTGTAAGCACTGTAATAACGAAGGCTACAAGGGGAGAATTGGCATTTTTGAAACCATTCCTTTAACACCTGACTTGCAGGAATTAATTCTTTCCAAACCTTCCGAAAATCAAATTGAAGAAGTTATGGTTAAGAAAGAGCTTATTAATATGAGACAGGATGGGATTCTGAAGGTTCTGCGCGGCGAGACAACTTTAGAAGAAGTGCTTAAGGCAACGAATATCTGATGTAAAATGCAAATAACCCAGCCCACCTCGCGTTAAACAGTCTGCCGATAATTACTCATTTATATCTGTTAAATAACATAAATAAGAATTATTCTAATTATTCTAATTGACCTAATTAACCTAAGAAATGACCAATGACCAAATCCTAATAACCAAAATTAATTAATTTTTTTAGACATTGGTCATTGGGTATTGGGATTTGTTTAGAATAATTAGAATAATTAGGTTAATTAGAATAATTTTAAATGAGATTCTCAAGGGTAGATTACTATTTTTTTAGCATTTTATATTATTATTTTAATTTTTGATATTTGCATTTTAGTTTATCTTTATGGCTTTTTATGATAATGTACAATTAACGATTAAGCGACTCCTCCTCGCCACCGCCCAGAGGAATGCTTCGGACCTTCATCTTTCAGTGGGTCGCTACCCTACATTGAGGATTGATGGTGAATTAATCACCATGAAAGAGGAAAGGATGCTTGATCCGAGTGACACGGAAAAAATTTGTTTAGGTTTATTGAGTGAAAAGCAAAAAGAACGTTTAACGAATGAAAAATCGGTAGATTTGTCCTACGAATTTCAAGAGAAAGCGCGCTTCCGGATTAATGTTTTTTATCAACGCGGTTTTTTGAGCGCTGCCCTTCGCCTTGTTCCTATGAAGATCAGAACGATTGGCGAATTAGGTCTCCCTCCGATTTTAGAGGGGTTAACAGATTTAATTCAAGGTCTCATTCTTCTCGTCGGCCCTTCCGGGCATGGTAAATCAACCAGCCTAGCCGCCCTTTTGGATTTAATTAATCATAAGCGCGCCGAACATATTATCACTGTTGAAGATCCTATTGAATATCTTTTTACCCAAGATAAGAGTCTCATTGATCAAAGAGAGTTGTATCAGGATACCAATTCTTTTCCCGAAGCATTGCGCGCGGCGCTCCGAGAAGATCCGAATGTGGTGATGGTGGGGGAAATGCGGGACTTGGATACGATTGCGACGGCGGTGACTGTAGCCGAGACAGGACATTTAGTTTTTTCCACGGTCCACACCAATAATGCTCCCCAGACGATTGATCGGATTATTGATGTTTTCCCTTCGCATCAACAAAATCAAGTGCGTTTTCAATTGGCTAATGTTCTGGGCGGAATTGTCTCCCAAAGACTGTTGCCCCGCATCGGCGGGGGCTTGGCCGTGGCTTGTGAAATTATGATGGTTAACGCGGCGATCCGCAATCTTATTCGCGAACAAAAAACTCACCAGATTGAAAGTGTTTTGCAGACCGGAGCCGAGGAAGGGATGGTTCCTCTAGATAAATCCCTTGCCCGTTTGGTTAAGGAGGGAGTGGTTGATATAGCTCATGCTTTAATGTACTCTCAAGATCCCAGAAACTTTCGCTCTCTGCTCAAATGAGATTCTTATTTTTTAATGTCTTCCTTCTAAGTTCTGACCTTTGTACTTTTAGTCCAGAGCGGTTGAGCATGAAACTAAAAATGTAAAACTAAAAATGAAAAACCATCATCGCTTTGCGAGATCTCGCGAAGCGAGACAATGCAAAATTCAAAATTTTAAAATTAACTTTTTTTGCATTTTAACTTGCCTGATGGCAGTCAGAAACTGTAATTTTTCATTTTTCATTTTTCATTTTTAATTTTATTTCCGTGCCTGCATTTTCTTACAAAGCGAGTAATAGTAAAGGAGAGATTCAAGAAGGGATTGTGGAAGCCTCTAATAAAACCCTTGCTGAAAACACCTTGCATGAACAAGGTTTGACCGTTATTTCTTTAGAGGCTCGGGAGAAGCCTCCTCTCTTGGGTATTTCCCTTAATTTTTTCAACCGCATCACGGCCAAGGATAAACTAATGTTTTTCCGGCAGTTCGCCACTATGATTGAAGCGACTTTGCCTGTGCTTCAAGCCTTAAAGATCTTAAGCGGCCAGACTAAGAAGGTTAAGTTGAAGGATATGATTGATCATATTATCCAAGAAGTGGAAGGGGGGTCTTCTCTCTCCGCGGCGCTTGCTCAATATCCGCATATTTTTTCTGAGTTTTATATTGGAATGATTCGCGCTGGAGAAACGAGCGGCAATTTAGACCAAACACTGCTTTATCTTGCTGATCAAACTGAGAAAGATTATGATTTGATGAGCAAGGTGAAAGGGGCGATGATTTATCCCGCCTTTATTGTCGTCGGTATGGTGGCAGTGGGGATTTTAATGATGATTTTTGTCATTCCTCAACTTACGAGCGTTTTAGAAGAAGGGGGGCAGGCGCTGCCGTTCACGACGAGGATTTTGGTTGGGACAAGCAAAGCGTTGAAGGGTTACTGGTGGGCTTTCTTGGGGGGATTGTTGGGGCTTGTTGTGGGCGGCCGTATTTTATTGCGCTATCCCTCCGGTCAGCGTATCGTTGACTTTTTAAAGATCAAAATTCCTGTGGTGAGTATGCTCTTTAGCCGTATTTATCTAGTGAGGTTTACCCGCAATTTGTCCACGCTTCTTGCGGGGGGTGTGCCCATTGGCGAGGCCTTGAAGATTGTGAGCGGAGTGATGGATAATTGGATTTACTCTGACGCTTGTTTGCGCGTGCGGCAGGGGATTGAGAGCGGGGAGTCTTTGGCGCGCATCTTTAAACGCGAACCGGTTTTCCCCCCCATTGTTTCCCAAATGGCGCGGGTCGGGGAACGCACCGGAAGGTTAGTGGATGTTTTAAAGAAACTTTCAGAATTTTATGATCGGGAAGTGAATGAGGCGGTGAAGGGTCTTGTTTCACTTATTGAGCCAGCGATTATGGTCATCTTGGGTCTCGGAGTAGCGGTGATGGTCTCGGCGATTCTACTGCCGATTTATGGTATGGCCAATGCGGTATAAAAGCGGACTTTGTCACGCTGGAAGCTAACTTCATCCTGCTGAAAGCGGAAATCGTATAACGCAAAACGCCCGTCCGCCTCGCTCTGCAAGGCGAAGCGCGGGAAGCGGGCCCGCTACGCCGAAGCGTTAGCGAGGCGAGCAGGCCGCGCCCGCCATGCAAGCCGAGCTTGCGAGGCGTTGCGGGCGGGTAAAATAAAAATGCAAAATAAGAGATTACAAAATAATAATGGGATTACCCCCACACCAAAATTTTTGGTGCGGGGATTTACCTTAGTTGAGTTGCTCGTTGTAATCGCCATTATTGGCTTATTGGCGGCGATAGTGGTGGTAAGCTTGACTAATACAAAGGCGAAGTCGCGGGACGCGCAAAGGATCGCTGATGTGAAAAATATTAAAACCGGATTAGAGTTTTATAGTAATAGTGTCGGTACTTATGTCGTGGCGGGTGATTGCGATAACAATACGTGGATTACTATGAATGGCGCGAGCGATGCCTTATCTACCGCTCTTATCGGACAAAAACTTTTTTCAGCCGGAGACGCGCCGCATGATCCTTTATATCCAGCGCAGATTTATGAATATTGTTACGCGTCAGCCACAAAGAAGTATCAATTTCGGTACACTTTAGAGACAGATTCCACTGCTGGCAGCAAAGGTCAGCACACTGCAGGGCCATAGGGCCATAAAGATAAACAATTTTTTATTGTCTCCCTTTGAGTTTAAAACTCTGGACTTTTAGTCCATAACTTCAGTATACTGGAGTTAAAATATGCAATACTCCAGAATTACTTCCCATACAAAGTTTGACAACAAGTATCACCTAATTTGGATTACTAAATATAGGAAAAAGATTCTCAAAGATGCGGTAGGACAGAGAGCCAGAGATATAATTAGGCAGATTTGTGAAAAATTCGGTGTAGAGATCATCCGCGGTCATCTTTCACCAGATCATGTTCATCTCTTCGTCTCCATCCCTCCCCATTATGCTGTTAGTAAGATTATCCAAAATTTGAAAGGTAGAACATCTAGAATTCTTCAGCAAGAATTTCCCGATTTAAGGAGACAATATTGGGGCAGACACCTTTGGGGCATCGGTTTCTTCTGTATTACCTCCGGCAATGTTACCGATGAAATGATCATTCAGTATATTGAAGATCAAGGTAAGCTCCGAGACGACGACCTCTTTCAAATCACACCTTAACCTTTTAAGACTTTAGTCTGTTCTTCTAACCTCTGGACTTTCAGTCCAGAGTGGTTGAGTTCATCATGGATAGGTCCGATTAAAAGGCAAGAAACAAAAAATAAGCAAAGCTTGAAATTCTTGTTCGGTCTAAATGAAAGTAAACTTTCATTTATTCCTCTACTAGCGAATTATAAAAAACGAATAAAAAATACGAAATAAGAAATAATAAATAAGAGGCAGAAATTTTGAGTTTTGACATTCTAAAATAAGAATTATTAAGAATCTAAAATTATATTGGAAAGGAGGTGTATAAAATAAATGCGCAAAATCTTCAGGTCCAGAGGGTTTACCTTGGTGGAGTTGCTGGTTGTGATCGCGATTATCGGTATTTTGGCGTCAGTTGTGATGGTTTCTTTGAATCCAGCGCGCGCTAAAGCCCGCGATGCTCAAAGAAAGAGTGATCTTACTAACTTTAGTTTGGCATTGGAGATGTATTATGATTCCCAAACGACCCCTAGCTATCCGACTACAGCGCAGGGTTTGGCTGTTTTAGCTCCGACCTATATGCCGCGAATTCCGGCTGACCCCGGTGGTCATACCTACACTTACATAGGTTGCAACGCTATTGTAACTAAAGCCGCTAATGGTTCCTGTAACGCTTGCGGCACTGCCTGCGCCGCTCCACCCTGCAGTAATTATTGCATGCATGCTATATTGGATAATGACACAACCTATTTCGGCAAACCGTAGGGCGTCACAAGCTGTCTTAGGATTGCGACTTCTTAAGGAATAGAAACGAATATTTAATTAAGGAATAAAAAGAGGAATATGTAGTTTTTTGGAAGATTTTGTTTCTGATCGGGAGAACAAACTCCCTCGTTGTAGACTTTAGTTGGCTTTATAGTTCCCGAAGGAGGCGGGTAAGTTATTAAAAATAACCAGTGGTTTGCCTCGCCTACCGTGAGGCAGGCATTATGGCTCTATAGGACTTCATCCCGCAGATAATTATCAACAGATTTTGCGACTAAAGCGAATTATTATTCCACTTCAAATCAATTATATATATATTAGATTAGAAAGGAGGTGACTTCAATGCGTAAAATTTTTAACAAAAGAGGTTTTACCTTGGTTGAGTTGCTGGTTGTGATCGCGATTATCGGACTTTTAGCGGCGATTGTGATGGTTTCCCTAAATTCAGCGCGCGCTAAAGCCCGCGACGCTCAAAGAAAGAGTGATATTACTAATATTAGTTTGGCGCTGGAAATGTATTATGATTCCCAAACGACCCCGAGCTATCCGATCACATCAACCATGGCTGTTTTGGCTACGACCCTCTCTACCTATTTACCGAAGTTTCCGGCTGACCCCGGTAGTCATACCTACACTTATATAGGTTGCGGCGCTGTTGTGACTAAAGCCGCTAATGGTTCCTGTAACGCTTGCGGTACCGCCTGCGCCGCTCCACCCTGCAGTAATTATTGTTTACACGCTCAGTTGGATGATGATACAACCTATTTTAGCAAACCGTAGGGTGCCGCAATCTGTCTTAAATGGACCGACGAGAAATAGATTATCCGCTTCGAAAGAGTGGATTAAGGAACAAAAAAGAGGAATACAGAGTGTTGAAAAAGTTCAGTCTCCGCGCTTACAGGGCTTTAAGCTCGTGGCTTTCTGATGCGGAGGCAAATTTAAACAAAAATAAATCAATGATTTATTTCAAAATCAATATCAAAGAAAGGAGGTGACTTTAATGCGTAAAATTTTTAATAAAAGAGGTTTTACCTTGGTTGAGTTGCTGGTTGTGATCGCGATTATCGGTATTTTGGCGGCAGTTGTGATGGTTTCTTTAAACTCGGCACGGAGTAAAGCTCGCGATGCCCAGAGGAAGAGCGATGTTACCAATATTAGTCTTGCTTTAGAGATGTATTATGATGATCAGACTACCCCCCAGTACCCTGCGGCGTTGACAGATGCGGGGCTTGATAAATATTTCCCCACCGCGAAAGTGCCTTGCGATCCTCAAAATGCCTGCGCGGCGGAAGGAGCGGGATACACTTACACTCCTACTGGCACCCCGCTTAGCTCTTACACGATTTGCACGACTTTGGAGAATAATAATCCTACCGGCGGTTGGTGCAAGCCTTAAATTAGGTAATAGTGGGGTAGTTTGCAAATCCTAGATGTGCGCAAAACAGGATCTTGGCTAGGACTTCACTACCCCGCTAAGGGCGTGGATTTTAAATTCATTTTAGAATCCAGACCCTTTCTGTTTTTAGAAAATATTAATAGCATAGTGGAATTTTTAATTTTTATTTCTCCCGCCCGCCTCGCCTGAAGCGAAGCGATGGCGGGCAGGTAATTTTTAGCTAATTTTTATTGAATTATTGAATTATTGTTTTATTTTTAATGGCAATAAAAATTAAGCAAATAAAAATTAGTTAAAAATTAAAAATCAAAAAATAAAAATTAATGTTTCTGATATTATTTATTTCCCTTTTTGGTTTATGTGTTGGTAGTTTTCTAAATGTAGTGATCTATAGGACGAAAATTAAGAAATCTATTCTTCACCCTCCCTCCTTTTGTCCCTCCTGCAAACACCGTTTAGCTTGGTATGATTTGATTCCGGTAGCGAGTTTTATTATCCTGGGTGGCAAGTGCCGTTACTGCCGCAAAAGAGTAAGTTGGCAGTATCCTTTGGTTGAGCTGGCTTGTGGCGTTTTATTTACCCTTTTCTATATAAAAGTCGGAAGTATAAATCCTTTGCTGTTCTTTAATTTATTTTTTGTTAGTATTTTCATTGTGATTTTTGTGTACGATTTGAAGTATTATTTAATTCTTGATAAAATAATCTTGTTGGGCGCGACATTGGCAATTCTGGCAACTATCTTCTTGGGGAAGCCCAGTTTCCCGGCAGCGCTTTTAGGCAGTTTGATAGCAGGAGGATTTTTTGCTATAATTGTTTTAGTATCAAAAGGCAAGTGGATGGGGGGAGGGGATGTTAAACTTGGATTTCTCTTAGGCTTCATTTTGGGCTGGTCTCAAGTCTTAGTGGCATTGTTTATCGCCTTTATCCTGGGTAGTATGATTGGTTTGTTGCTGATAGCTCTCCAGAAGAAGACTTTAAAGAGCACGGTGCCTTTTGGCACTTTTCTAACCGTCGCAGCTATCGTTACTATGCTGGAGGGGGAGAGGATCTTGAAATGGTATTTGAATTTAATTACTTAATTTGGAATTTACCCCGTTAGAGCAAGCCACCGACCTGCCTGACGGTAGGCAGTTTTCATCGGTGATCATTATCACTTAAAGCTGACCCCCACAAGAATAGTAAACATCTAAATGGGTCAGGGAGAGAACCTTTGGAGAACTTTGTTCTCTAACGGGGTTTACAAATTTTATGAATCAAAAAGACCAAAATCAAAGCAAAAGATCTAGTGTTTTACTTATTGACGACGCGGGAGATTTAAGGGAAATTTATGCTAAAAAGTTTAAGCAAGAAGGTTTTGATGTTTTGGAAGCAAAAGATGGATTAGAGGGTTTAAATGTCGCTTTTGATAAAAAGCCGGATCTAGTCATTACGGGGATTATGATGCCGCGCGTGGATGGTTTTGAAGTGATTAATACTTTAAAAAAAGACGCCCAGATGAAGGATACTCCGGTTTTAGTTTTTTCGCATTTAGGTCGTCAAGAGGATATTGACAAAGCCTTATCTTTGGGGGCGGATGATTTTTTGATTCAAGCGACCTTTTCGCCCGATGATGTCGTGGAAAAAGTGAGAGGGCATCTGGGAAGACCGAAGTCCGTAGCATCTTCGGGAGGTGAGAAATTAGGAGGGCATTTTAATTTAAGGTTGGATCAATACCGTGGCGATACGGTGCGTTTGGCAAAAGCTTTAGGGGCGGACCCCAAACTTTCTTGCGGAAGTTGCGGCGGCTCCTTAGTTTTAGATGTGGTGCAGGACACGGGCAGGGAAGGAAAATGGGTTACTGGATTTTTGAAGTGCTTGAGATGCGGGAAGAAAGTGGAATAAATAATTTAAAATTATCAAATTAAGGAGGATAATTATATCACATCATAATTAGTTTTCAATGAAATCAAAATAAAATATTAAAATTTTATGCTCAAAATTGATTTAATTCCTGAAGATGAAGGGGAAAAACGCAAGAAGAAGTTGCGCAACGTCAGTATTTTTGTATTAGTCTTGATCATACTTTTGGGAGGAGGGGCATATTTTGGTTTTTCTTTTTTACAGAAGAGAGAGAACATCAAACTGAGCGATCTTAAGAGCCAGATTGAGGGGGTGAATCAAGAAATCCAAAATTCGAAAGCACAGCTCACCCAAGCGCTTATCGTTCAGAAACAGTTGGATAGTTTGGATCGGCTTTTGAACCGTCGGATGTATTGGGTCGCGTTTTTCCAAACCTTAGGTCATGTTACTATCCCTGATGTTTTTTATACGAGTTTCAAGGGTGATATTGACAGCCGTAAGGTTAGCCTCCCCGCCTATACGCGAAATTATCAATCTTTAGCCCGCCAACTTAAGGCCTGGGAGCAGCAACAAGCTATAGAAAAATTGGAGGTCGCGTCCGCTAGCTTGGATGTTACTGAAGATCAAGCCGTGATTTCTTTCCAGGCTGATTTAACCTTTAAGGAAGAGGCGTGGCAAAAATAAATTCAAAATTTTCGCGCTTCTAGGGCGCCTGACTATCGGGGCAGATAGGCCTGCCCCGTAGTAGAGAATCTCACTACAGGGCCTGTCGCGAGTGCAGGGATCAGCTCTTCGAGTTCATCGAATCCCTCGGGACTGAGTCTCCTCGAGCCTGAGACTCTCGGAGTCGAACGACCTTAGGGTGAAAAATAAAAATTAAAAAGTTTTGACATTATGCAATTCAACATCCAGACAATTTACAAAAATTTAAATCTGATTATTATAATAGTCATTTTGGGAGCGATAGGGACGGGTTTTTATTTCTTGAAGCCGCAGTATGATGCTTGGAGGAATATAGGGACACAGATCAAAGGAGAAGAAATGAGTCTTGCGAACAACCGGAAGGCTCTAGAAGACACAAAAAAGTTAGTCAAAAATTATGAGGGCGTCAAAGAGCAGTTGCGCACTTTAAGTTTAGCCTTGCCTTCGGAAAAGGACATACCTAATCTTTTGGTTCAACTGGAAGCTCTATCCGTAAAAAATGGAATCCTAATGGAAGAGGTAAGTTATAGCGAAGAAACTAAGAAGGAGAGTAAGAATCCTATAGAGTCTCCAGCGGCGGATGCGGCGGATTTAGGGCAAAAGAAATCTCAAGATAATAATGCTGCCTCTAATCCTCCCGCGATGGTTCCTCTCGTCTCTCCAGCTCCAAGCGAAGGTTACGCGACTTTAAAAGTTTCCCTTTCTTTAACCGGACGGTATGATGTTTTTATGCGATATTTAGAAGATGTGCAAAAAAACTTACGCTTTTTGGATGTAGTTTCCGTGGATTTTGACACCAAAGAGAGCGATTCTCAATCCAATAAGAGCGGTGAAGGCGAGACAGGTGGAGTGAAATTTGAAGATAGGGTTTTAAGTTTTAAAATAGAGTTAAGGACATACTACTTAAAATAATGCAAAATGTAAAAATTAAAAATCAAAATGACCCGCCCGCCTCGCCTGAAGCGAAGCTTGTGAGCGGGCAGGCAGTTTAAAATGTTAAAATGAAATGATTTTTAAAATTTTGCATTGTCTCGCCTGTCATGGCTACGCCAGATCTTCAGACGAGATCTCGTGAAGCGATGATCATTTTACACTTTGATTTTTAAATTTTTGATTTTATTACTATGGACAAAGCCAAACGCAAGCAAACAATACTTATAGGTATTTTCTTAGTAGCGATTTTAGTGACCGGTTATCTAGTTTACACTAGTTTTTTTGGCAGAAAATCTTCAGAGCCTGTGCCAGAACTAGGAGCAGTGCCTGATATTATCCCGGTAGTGCCTGGGGCGATTGTGACTGCCCCTAGCATTACCACTCCCTCACAAAATGTTCCCTCTTCTAAGCTCAAAACCGATTTACTTACTGATCCGCGTTTTTCCCAGTTGGTTATATTTGGCGAGGTGCCTATAGAGGTGGGGCCAGTAGGGCGGGATAACCCCTTCATTCCGTATGAGGGATACAAAAGCGGGGGCGAGACGGGTCCGGGATAAAGAATGAAACCATTTCACAAAAGTAAGAACCCGACCGCCGCCAAGAAGGTTGGAACAATTTTCAATTTCTAATTTCTATTAAATTTTTTACCCTCATGGGTGACCACTGGAAAAGGGTGGCAATAAATCAATTTTCAAACATTCGTTTTAATAATGTCTTGCTGAATTTATTTCAGCATCTTCAGGGTTAGATTCTGAAACAAGCCTGTCTTGATGAATATCTTAGGTTTAGGTCGTTCAGGCCGTTCAGGTTCTGAAGAGCCTTCAGGCTCTGAAGAACTCTGGAGAGAAGACAAACCAAGGAAGTTGAAAAATTCAAACATTATAAATTTAATAAAAATTGTCTCGCTATGCGAGATCTGGTCATAAAGATCTCGCGAAGCGATGACGAAGTCAGAAAAATTAGAAATTAAAAATTATTCCATACATACTGCGACGCAAAAAAAGTGTTTTTTCTCAAAGGGGTTTCACTATAGTAGAGATGCTTATAGTGAGTTTTGTTATTGGGTTGATTGCCGCAATCTTGGTGGCTAATATGCGTAAAGGAAATGAGGAGACTAACCTGCGCTTTGCGGTGCAAAATATGGCCAATGTTTTAAGGCAGGCGCAGACAATGGTTGCTGGCGGCAAGACAATAGACGGCAGTGTCCCCGGCGGGTGCGGAGTTTATTTGACTTCAAATAATGTTTATACTTTTTTCGCGGACAAAAATGATAACGGTCAGAGCGATTCAGGCGAGGCTTTGGAGGTTATTACTCTGCCTTCTAAAGTCACGATGAATCGTGCCAATGACACGATTCTTTTTAAATCCCCCCACGGCACGATGCGGATTAATGGACAAGGGAGTGGATTTTTAACGATTACTTTTGCAAACAGCATAGGACAGACAGGCACAGTTTCTGTATATGCTAGTTCAGGGTTAATAGAGAGCAGTTTTTAATGCTTCGGCTTTTCTCAGCACCTCTTCGAGCTCTTTGAGTTCATCGAATCTGATGATTCTCTGAATCAGAAGATCTGAACGACCTGAACCCTAATTGTAATTGTTTTCCTGAACTTGGTTCAGGATCTCCTCTGAAAGATGAAGATGCTGAAATAAATTTAGCAAGACATTTTTGAGTCAAACGCGAAAGTCCTAGGAGGGTTAATTTTATGAAAATTCATTTAAAACGATTCTTTTTCATCCCGTTAACATTTATTTATAGATGCTACAGCGGGATATTCCCGCCTGCCCAACGCCCCACATATTGCCACGTTGTACCCCGTAAGCCCATGGCGAATGGGTTTAAAAGGGAAGAAGGGATGACGCTTCTGGAGACTCTGATCGCGATTTTTATCATCGTGGTTGGACTTATTGGCAGTCTCTCTTTGGTTATATATTCCACTACGGCGATGCGCCAGATGAAGGAAAAAACCACTGCCTACTATTTAGCTGAAGAGGGTGTAGAATTAGTGCGCGCTTCCCGCGATTCCTATTGGCTCGCGGGCGATAATCTTTTTAGCGGTAGTAATCCTATGAAAAATAACCGCAACAACAGCACCAATGATTATTATGTAGCGGATTACACTGGTTATTTGGGGTGCAGAGGAGCAGGATGTTCTCCCGCGGCGAACAAACAGCTTTACCTAGACGCAAATGGGTTTTATACTCACGCGGCAGGAACAGCAACGCAATACAGCCGAGCAATCCGTAAGTACACAAGCGGCAATGCGGTTGTGATTGTGGGCGAAGTGAGCTGGAAAAATAAGATAGTCAAAGTAGAAGCGCATTTATATAATTGGCGTGATTTTTAGCTTTAGAGTAAATGGGAAACCACGTGGGGTATCCCACTGTGGAATGAAGCAATATATGGGATCAACAAATGATAGGCAAACAGAATTCGTTCGCAATGATCAAGCTTTTGCGGAATCAAGAGAGAGACGCGGATCTTCGTCGCGCGCGGTTTGGTTAAAAAAACGCGGCAGGGGGTTTATCCCGTTAGAGAAAGTTCATCCCGTTAGAAATAAATTTTTAAACGGGATTAGAGAACGGGGTTCTCTAACGGGGTTTACAGTCATTGAAATGTTAGTGGCAATGGCGGTATTTTCTTTGGCGCTAGTGGCAATCTGCGGCATTTTTTTGTCCATCACAAAAGCTCAACGCAAGAATAGTATTGATCAAAAGGTGCAGTTCGAGGCATCTCATGCCCTGGAAACAATCGCCCAAACGGTAAGGCGGTATGGTATTGATTACAGCAGTTCTATTAATAATCCCGCCTCTTCCTTGGTTTTAGCGCGCCAAGATAAGGAGAGCATTACCTTTTTTAAAGGCGGCGACAACAGATTAAAAATGCAGATAGGGACGGCAGCGGCAGAGAATATTTTAAGTGATAAAGTGAAGGTGGATGATTTGAAATTCTGGATTGTGCCCGTGAGTGACCCTTTTGTTCTCGGAGGACCGAATGAACAGCCGCGGGTAACAATCGTTTTGAGTTTAAGCCAGAGCAAAAATACAGCGAAACCAGAAGAGCAGGCTTCTATTCGGGTTCAGACCACAATCACGCAGAGGATATATAAAAGATAAAAGAATTCATTGTTCAATTGTTCAATTACTCGATTGTTGGCATTCAACTTTCATTTCCAACAATGAAACAATCGAACAATATTTTACAATGAGGTTAGCAAGATTAAAATTGAATCACCGTGTATTCTTAAAAACATCTAGGTCCGGTGTTGCCTTGCTTTATGCCCTTCTCGTGCTGGGCACTGTCTCTTTGGTTAGTTTAGTGATTGCCACCCTCGCCTTAAGAAATATCAAGATGGCTAGGGATGTGGGTAGCGGCATCATTGCCTATTACGCGGCGGACAGCGGTATGGAAAGAGCGCTTTATGAGATTATGGTTAATGGGAATACCAGTGATATGCCCAATACCCCCCTTCGTGAACTGACGAGCGCCAATTATAGCTATACCGTGGATGATACTTTTAATTGCAGCAATTATTACACCCAAGATAGTTTAGATATGGATAAAGCCTTAGATTTTGATAATCTAGGTAATCCCACAAGAATGCATTTGTCTTGGTCGCAAAGGCTGGGCAATGCCAATGAGGAGGTGGAGGTGACGTGGGTAGGCTGGGAAGACAATTTTAGCGACTTTGGACCCGCGGGGGCGGGAACTTACGAGTTTGGTCAGGGAGCGCAGACGGTGTTCAAGGATACTTTTGATTATGCCGAGTTGCAGAGTGAGGGCGGAGAAATTGTGCGGCAACTTGTGAACAAACCGAATAACCTGGTGCGCGTTAAACCGTTGAAGGATTTTGTTTCCGATTTTAAAATTTGTTTTGATAATGGGGTTGATATTACGGATAAAGTAAGGATTGATTCTGTGGGCACTTTTTCGTCTTATAAAAAAGCGATTGAGTCCACTTATAGCAGCACCGAAGCTGGAGTATCGGGTTATTTTGACTATGTAATTTTCTCCGAGCAGAGCCTAAGCAAGTGAATTTCAAATTTACCTAATTTCTAATTAACCTAATTAACCGTTTCACGCTTTGGAGGTCAGACCGAAGGTCCTGTAAGGACGAAAGTCTGACACTGACTCGTGTCGCGCTTTCGCGCGACCTCCTTAGGTATTGGTCATTATTTAGAAATTAGAGCAATTAAAAATTAGAAATTCCCGATTGATGTCTTCTCATAAACTTTTCCTAATTTCACTTTTTTTATTAGTTATTGCTGGATTTTGCGTTTACCAGATTTATTTTGCGCAAAAATCAGAAGAGATTGCCCCATCCTTTTCTTCGGGCGATACCAGTCCAGCGTCGGTCAATTTCCCGGAACATCAAAAGATTCCGGTAAGCCCGCCCAATTATGAGGGTAGTGTTGCGGAGGGGAGCGAGGAAGAAAGTGCTCCGAGCGATACCTCGCCATCTTCCACCGGTGAAGCGCCCAGGGAAGAAGCTAGCGAGAAGCCAAAGGTGCCGAGCGCGCCTAGTGAATTCATTATTATGCATAGCGGCTCCATTACAGAAATAGGGTCGGATTTCCTTGCCTTTGAGGAGTCATCCGCGGAAGAAAGCAAGAAAAAGCTCAAAGCGCAAATCACCGCGGATACGGAAATAAGATTAGTTACCGTGCCGCGCACCGTGGACACAGAGGGTGGCAAGGTATTATTTCAGGTGAGCAAGATCAAAGTCAGCGAACTTGAAATCGGCGATCAAATTCTTGTTCTGGGTATGGTGAAGAGCGCTCGCGATACGGTGTTTCGGGCAATCCGAATAGATAAAAGTGATTATCGTTAATTTTCTTATGAGCTCTAAAACAATAAAAAACATCAAAATTTTAGGCGCGGTTTTTATTTTCGTCTCCGCGACGTTCTTTTTTAATCTTCTGATTGCCCAAGCCGCCACTTTTTTTAATTGTGACCCTGACCCCGTGAGCGGCAAATGCAGATGCAGCCGCCTCGGCCAGCCCATTTGCATAGGCTTTGTGAATCAGAGTTACACTTTTGAATCCAGAGCCAGCGATCCAGAAGGCGATCCGCTTTACTACACTTTTTTTTGGAATGATGCCAGCAGTAATACCAGAGCGCCTAGCTCCGGTACTGTTCCTTCAGGTACGTTGCAGCAGGCAAATCATAGCTTTTCCATTAAGAATCTATACTCTATTTACAGCACAGCCACTGATGTTAATGGGAATACTTCTAGTCCCTCATCTAATATCTCTTGCGATATTCATAATAACGCGCTTTTAACTGTTGATTTTGATAGCGGTCCCTCAAGGGTCAGCGCGGGTACTATCGCTTCCTATTCCATTAGTTATACCGTGGCTAATGATAACGCTTACGGTTTAGAAATAAAGTATACACCCGTGGGCGGGGGAGCTATAGTTTTAGGCGCTAATCCAACTTGGAACCGACGGGTGGGAGATACTTTTTACTGGGATTTTAATACTGTGGCGCCAGGTAGTTACAGTATTCAGTTAAGTTTAAGAATTAATAGTACGGTGCAAAATCATGTTGAGATTAAGGCAGCAAATGGCGATCTTAAAAGTGATGATAAATGGGTGATTGTGGGCGAAGCTTGGTGGCAGACGATCTGGGGCGACATTCACAGCAATGGTGGCATCAATAATAGAGAGACGCGGGGAAACAACACGGCTGATGCCGTGATTACCGCCCGACAAGGCATCAATAGTAATGTTACGAGCGGCATTAACCAAATTTTTACTCCTTATCCCCCTCATAAGAATCTTGTTTTTGCGGCAGTGGATAAACAATCTTTAACCCAAGGGCTAAGCCCGAATTGTTCGGATAGTTATTGGCAGGCAGTGCATATCCCAGATTCTCCCGTTTTCCCCCAAACAACTTCTTTATGGGGGAATGGTGACCAGCGCGACCGCAATATCCGTTATTGCGATGGCAATTTAACAATCGCGGCGAATCCCATCATTCCAAAGCCGCCCGCTATTTTGAATAGCGAGCCCCCCGCCCTCTTTTTAGCAAGAGGGGGGACGGTGGTTGTAGATGGCGATTTGTCTATTGCCAATAATGTTTATTATGATCCGAATATGGGGACGGTGGATGAACGGGCGAAAATACCTTCGGCAGGCTTTGTTGTAGGTGGAGATTTAATAATTCAAGCCAACGTGGAGCATATCGTGGGTAATTTTTACGTCTTGGGTGATGTTTATACGGCTGATACCGAAGACACGGGATTGGTTATTGAGGGATCCCTCGTTGCCCGCAACTTTTTGAATTTAGAAAGAAGATATACAGACGCCAGCAATACGCCGGCGGAATTAGTGAAATATGATGGCCGTGTTCTGGTTAATCCTCCGCCGGGATTTTTGGATCCCGCCACGCTTCTTCCTTGCTGGGCTGGTATTAAACCTTGATTGGATTTTATGGAATTTTTAGTTCGTGGTATAATAGAAACAAGCCGCTAAATATGATCTAACGAAAAAGAGTTGTTAGCATTAAAATAAAAACTAATATTTTATTAAAATTATATGTCTTCAACCTTACGCGCTCAAAATAAAAAATCCGGTCTTGCTTCCTGGATTATTCTTTTTGTGATTGGAGTTGTTATTGTGGGGGGTTTGATCTTTGTTGCCTTTTTCTGGCCTAAAGGAGAAAAAACTCCCGCGGCTTCCTCCCTGCTCCAGAATCCCTCTTTTGCCGTGAACACGGAAGAGGTATTTTATTCTTTAATGGGTAAGATTACAGAAATTCAAGATGGCGCGTTGAAAGTTCAGGCGAAAAAGGAGCAGAATTATTTTTTATCAGAAGACACTGATTTTACAGCTGAATTGCAAGAAGACACGCGTTACTCCCGCCGCGTCATTCCTTCTAATCCTGATGATCCTTTAAAAACCGAGGATATCTTTTTGTCCGATCTTAAAGTGGGGGATGAAGTGAATATTGTGGCAGGGGAAAATATCAACGGCAAAAACACCTTTACCGCCGCCGCCGTGCAGGTGGTGGAGATTCAACCCGTTAAATAATTTTACCCTGTTAAATGGGTTTCGCCCAAAATCCGAAGGATTTTATTTAATAGGGTAAAATTAAGACTTAAGCAGCATCAACAAAAAGAAGTAAAATCAACTGAAAATAGAGGCTCATTTCAATTAATCTATTTTGAAGGTTGTTTGAATCAGCAAGATGCTACTCATAGAGAAAAATATCTTAAGACCTATTTAGGCAAAATGTTTCTTGGAAATAGGCTTAAGTCTTATTTAACAGGTTCAACCTTGTTAAATAATTTTGTGAGAACAAAATTACTGCCTCGCAGTATTTAACAGGTTCAACTTTGTTTGCGCAAAGAGGGAAGGATATAATAAGGGTAATGCTTTCATACTGAATAACCACTGATCATAAAGATTTCACATATGCCCCGCGTCAATTCTACTTCTAAAATATTAAAAGAGTATACAAAAGAAGTCAAAGCCACTTTTGTTCAATATACTAAGAGGATTGAGAGGCATTTTGATGTTGTGGCGGAAGACATCAAGGGGAAAATTCAAGGGCTCTCCGAGCAAGTTGCCGTGAATACGGAACAATTAACTTTTCATAATCAAGAATTTGAAGACATTAAAAAAAGATTAGACGTTTTAGAAATAAAGTTGGATGGGTATGAAGAGATTTTGAATTCCCATTCTGCTATCTTAGAATCCCATACCAGAGATTTTGCGATTATTAAGGAAGATCTTTTATTTGTCAAACAAGAATTAAAATCAAAAGCGGATCGGGAAGAGTTTAACTTTTTAGAAAAAAGGGTGATGATTTTAGAGAAGAAGTTAGCCAAGGTTTGATTGCGCTTCTCCCACTGACCGTGTCTTGCCGAAGCCCGCTTCGGGCGGACGTAGGAGGACAAGGGGAGACTCAAGAGGGGTTGTGCAATTTTCCCGCTTACCATGGGGAGGTTAAAAGGGGTCTATTTTTTCTCCCCCTTACCAAGGGGGAGTGAGAGGGGGTCTAATGTGGGGGTATAAAAGGGGGTTATCCAAGCTCTTTTAAATAATAAAAAAGACCACAGAAAATTAGATTTTTATCTAATAACTATGGTCAGGGTTTACTATTTTTGTCTTAGTGACCCCCATACTGTGGCGATCTTGGTTCTATTAATAGGAGGTAGTGGTTTGGTCAGGTTTTTTGCATCCCAATGCCCAGTAAAGGTTATGCCAGGTATCAGTGTTGTTTCGTATTTTACAGTTGGCGATTGTATCAATGGAACATAGTATATTCGGAACAATATTGTTCCTTCACACCATTTCGGATTTTTTATTGGGTTGAGCGTTGGGTTCCATATTCCATTTATCTTTATAACAAAAGAAGTAAAAGATTCCCGAAATGTTTCTTCGGTGTATATTTCCTTTGACCACCAACTATCACCTTGGTCTATCGATAAGATCTTTATTTCTCGATTATCAATTAGGAATGTATAACTATCCTCTAAAGACAATTCGTTACCATTTTTGAAATTCGGCAATATTAATATTCTTTCCTCGTAGAAACTTTTTTCTCCGACCATTTGTATAGTTCTATAGCTAGAACCTACGCCGAAACCTTTTTGTGCGAGAGTTATACTATCTTCCGCGTTCGTTGTTTGGCTTACTATAATCATTACAATCAAAACAAAAAATGCATTCGTTACCCTTCTCATCTTTACTGTCCTTTCTCTTATAATTTTGAGTTTTTAAAAAGATCTATCTATAAAACACCAATAAAAAGGTCAAATAACCTATTTATATATTACTATATTAACATTTTAATGTCAAGAGAATTCGGGTTCCGAGTTCAATAAATATAAAACAATGAAAACTCATCATCAAAAAATATCATCAGGTTCATTTTATAAAACAAGAAATATCAAATCCGTATTCTTTTGCATTTTAGCTTGTTTTACAGTCTTAATTTTGTTCAGCCAGAGTTTTATTCAGAAAGCACAAGCTGCGATTGAATGGCCTTGTTCTGATGGCATTGATAACGACGGTGATGGTTTAATTGACTGTAATGATCCGGATTGTGCTGCTGAAGGTTCTCCTTATTGTCATATTAACTTTGGGAAGTGCATGAAGGGCTCTTGCAATAGTGTGACTGGACAATGGTCGTGCGTTGTTGATGATTCTAGCGGTTGTAATTGTGGTAGTACAAATTCTCCCGGTGTTGAAGGTGCTATTTACTGTTCTGATGGGACAGGGGGGAGCGTACCAACACTGGAGGGTTATGTTAATTGTGAATGTTATAATGGAACTTTTGTTTGGGGTGAGAGCAGACAGTACGATCAGGTCTACACATGGCCATGTGATAATGGAGAATTACTCAAATCAACTTTGTGTGTAAAACAAACTAATTATCATGATCTTGAGTGCGGCGGCGATCCAGTCTGGTCGCATTGCTATTGTATGTATATAGACAATGGTTCTTGCACACCTACTCCCCCCTCCTGTGCTGGTTCTGCTCCTACCTGTGGCGAGTGCAGCACTCCAACCTGTGTGGGTACCGCCTGGGCTTGCGTGCCAGCAATTGATGGATGGTCCTGTAATGACGGGGACTCTTGTACCCAAACAGATACCTGCCAGTCCGGTTCTTGTGTTGGGGCGAGTCCTATTACAGCTTGTATAAATGGTGATAATTGTTGTCCGGGTGGATGCTCATGCGCTAATGATAATGATTGTCATGTTGGAACAGAATGTAAATTGAAGAACATAAGTTGTCCGGCTCAAGCTGTGCCAGGATCTAATATAGATATTTCTTATGAATTTTGGGGCACTGAACCTCCAGAAACTTATGAAGGCAGGACTATTTATGGCCCCCGGGATTCCGTGTTTGGTAATTTGGAGCTTGATAAAAGGCTTTGGTGTTCAGTTGCATCAAGCGGCTATAAGGATTTTCCAAGTTGCTCTTGGCATTCAGAAACAAAGAGTTTCACTTTTCCTGCCAAAGCTGTAGTTGGAACTTCCTATAATTTTAAAGTTTTATGTGAAGGGGTTTCGTATGGCAACTCTACTTGTGGAAGCGACTCAAACACGCTGTCTTGTGATATTTTAGCGGTTGCCCCGCCTACCTGCTCCTTGCGCAATTTAAGCTGTCCGACTAGCGCCAATGTCGGTTCCAATTTTAATGTTTCTTATGAATATTTTAATACCGGACTTAGCTATCCTTATGAGGTCAGGATGGGACTTACCAATATTCAACCTGCCGCGGGATGTACATCCGGTTCGGGGGATGTGCTCTGGTGTCAATCTTCTAACACCAATGGTCAAGGATCTTGGAGCAGTGAATCGCGAACCGTGAAATGTCCTGCCGCTGCTGGCAATTTCAAGATTACTGCCGGTTGCTTTGCCG
>Ga0265296_1001358_pt1 | contig 28489 bp, 27 predicted proteins | sample MunlanPumphouse1_FD_189073 | JGI IMG/M metagenome (GOLD analysis project Ga0265296, IMG submission 189073) | Groundwater microbial communities from a municipal landfill in Southern Ontario, Canada - Pumphouse #1 | ecosystem: Environmental > Aquatic > Deep subsurface > Groundwater | place... | reverse complement strand
TTTTTGTCAATCCTGCCCAGTTCGCCCCAAATGAAGATTTTAAAAAATACCCCAGAGATTTATTGCGCGATGCCGGATTATGCCGCAGGCAAGGGGCGGATATCATATTTTGTCCATCGCCGGCGGAAATGTATCCGCGAGGGTATAAGACGTTTGTTGAGGTAGAAGATTTAAGCTCTTTATTGTGTGGAAGCTCGCGCCCCGGGCATTTCCGGGGAGTAGCTACGGTGGTGACTAAACTAATAAACATCGTTTGCCCGGATATTGTCTATTTGGGCCAGAAGGACGCGCAACAGGTGGTTATTATCCGGAAGATGGTTAGAGACCTAAATTTGCCCGTGAGTATAAAAGCCATGCCTACGGTGCGCGAAAAAGACGGCTTAGCTTTGAGCTCGCGCAATGCCTATCTGGATGAACGGGAGAGGGTTGATGCTGTGGCCTTATCGCAGTCGCTAAAGTTGGCTAAAGATTTAATCCGCTGCGGCATTCGTGATTCGGCAGTAGTGATAAAAAGGATGTGGTATTTACTTCAGCAAAACAAGAGCGTGAAAGTAGATTATATCTCGATTGTGGACAGGGAAAGCCTTAAGCCGGTCAGTAGGATTAAAGGCGCCTGCTTAGTTGCTTTGGCAGTTTATATCGGCAGAGTTAGGTTGATTGATAATGCAATTTTAAGGATACCCATGTAATCAAGGGTATCAAGTCTAAAGGGTTATCAAGGTATCCGGAGTATCAAGTTACAAATAATCACTTTTTCTTGATACCATGGATATCCTTGATACCCCCGATAAACTTGATCCCCTTGGTACCCTTGATATCCTATATAACACATGGCTAAACAATTAAAAATCGGAATAGTCGGATGCGGGGCTATTGGCAGTTCTTTAGCCAGGGCGATCCAGCGTGATTTTGGGCTTTTAGCTAAAGTAGTTGCCCTTTATGATATTAACGCGGAAAAATCCGCGAGGCTTTCTGAATTACTAAAAAGGCGCCTTTCAGTTAAGACGCTCGGCCAGTTAATTAAAAAATCAGGCTTAGTCATCGAAGCTGCTTCGGCCAAATGTTCTTTTGAGGTCGCGAAAAAGTCTTTAGCCGCCGGCAGGGGGGTTATGATTATGAGCGTAGGTGGATTAATCAGCCATCTTGGCGAATTAACCCGTTTAGCCAGGCAGCACCATGGGAGGGTTTATATCCCCAGCGGTGCTATCTCCGGCGTCGATGCTTTAAAAGCCGCCAATATCGGCAAGATAAGGAGCGTTACTTTGACCACGCGTAAAAATCCGCTTTCTTTTAGAGGGGTAGATTATTTAGCGGCACAGAATGTTCGATTGGACAAGATAACCAGCGATAAAATATTATTTTCCGGGCCGGCAGAAAAAGCGGTTAAATATTTTCCTCAGAATATCAATGTCGCCGCGGTTTTAAGTTTAGCCGGCATTGGCGCTTCAAAGACCAAGGTGATTATCGTGGCATCGCCTTCGGCGAAAAAGAATATCCATGAAATTGAAATTGAGGCTGAGTCAGGCAGGGTTTTTACCCGTACGGAAAATATCCTGCACCCCGATAACCCAAAGACCAGTTTCCTGGCGGTGTTATCGGCAATTGCGGTATTAAAGCAGATCCTGGAACCGCTGAGGATTGGGACATGACGAAGAGCTGTAGGGAAAATAATGGGGCCGTTTCTATTTTTTTAAAAAAATAGAAACGGCCCCGTGTTTTAATTCCTAACGAAGGGAGGTGAAAAATTATGGCAGAAAAAGTAGAAAAGCTGGGGATCAAAAGAGAAAAAGGGTTCCTCTATTACATTGACAAGCAAGGTGATGTTTCTTGCGCGAAGATGGCCCGTGGCAAGAAAAAGGGAGGCAGCCCCAAAAAGGTAGCTAAGTGCGGCATCAAGAGAAAAGTCGGTTACCTTTATTTCTTGGACAAGAAAGGCGATGTTTCCTGCGCCAAGATGAAAAGAGGCGGCAAGAAGAAAAGGAAATAATAAGGTAAGAGGATTTACCCCTCCCTTAACTTGACACTTTGAGTCGTGCACAAAGTGTCAAGTTAAGGGAGGTGCTTTTTAGTATCAGGCAAAAATTATGGAAAATCTGATAATCATTAAGGGTGCCAAGGAACACAATCTAAAAAATATTAATTTAGAGCTGCCGCGCAACAGCCTGATTGTGGTTACTGGCCTCTCTGGCTCGGGAAAGTCAAGCCTTGCCTTTGATACTATTTATGCCGAAGGCCAGCGCCGTTATGTGGAAAGCCTTTCCAGCTATGCCCGGCAGTTCTTAGAGCAGCTGCAGAAGCCGGATGTGGAAAATATTTCCGGCTTATCTCCTACCATTGCCATTGAGCAGAGGACAGCCGCGGGGAACCCGCGCTCAACCGTAGCGACGCAGACTGAGATTTACGATTACCTGAGGCTGCTTTTTGCCCGGATAGGCAGGGTGCATTGTTATAACTGCGGCGGGCTGATTCAGCGCCAGAGCGCGCAGGAAATCACTGAACAGGTGATGAATTTGCCTGTGGAAAGCCAAATTCAGGTTTTGGCACCCCTGGTCAGCGGCAGAAAAGGAGAGTCCCGGGAAATTTTTTCCTGGATACAGAAGGCCGGGTTTACGCGCTGCCGGGTAGACGGTAAGATTTATGAGCTTCCGATAAATTTAAAACTGGCTAAATACAAAATTCATAATATCGAGGTGGTAGTGGATAGGCTAATCGTGAAGCCGGAGATTAAGAAACGCTTAACCGATTCCATTGAGACAGCTCTTAAGGCCGGCAAGGGCAGGGTGATTATTGTTGCCGGCAAAGACCTGGTTTATAGCGAAGAATACGCCTGCCTTAAATGCGGCATTAGCTATAGCGAGGTTGAGCCGCGCGCTTTTTCTTTTAATTCTCCTTATGGCGCCTGCCCCGAATGCAACGGCTTAGGCAAAAAAATAAAATTTGACCTTGATTTAGTGATTCCCGATAAAAATAAATCGGTTAATCAGGGGGCAATCGAAGCCTGGAAAAGAGGAGGCAGGGGTTACATCCTTTATTACCGTTGGCTGCTGCGCGAATTATCCCGAGAGCTTCCTTTTGATTTAGATACACCTTTTAAGCAGCTGCCTAAGCAAGCTCAGAAAGCTATTCTTTTTGGCACAGAAACCGAAGTTAACGATAAGCCTTTTGAAGGGGTTATTCCGCACTTAGAGCGCCTGTTTCGCCAGAGTGAAAGCGACTACCTGAAAGAAGAAATCTCCAAATTTATGTCCAGCCTCCCTTGTCCGTTGTGCAAGGGTGCCAGGCTCAGGAAAGAAAGCTTAGCCGTAGAAATTAACAACAAGAATATCTGGGAAGTAACCACGCTGTCCATAAAAGAAGCGCAGCTTTTCTTTAGCAATCTGCGCTTGAATCAAAAGCAAAGCTTAATAGCCGCGCAGGCTTTAAAGGAAATCAAGCAAAAGCTGAAATTCTGCGTTGACGTGGGGCTGGAGTATTTGACTCTTGACCGCTACAGTTCCACGCTTTCCGGCGGAGAGGCGCAGCGCATCCGTTTGGCAACACAAGTAGGCTCAGGCCTGGTGGGGGTATTGTATGTTTTGGATGAACCTAGTATCGGCCTGCACCAGCGCGATAATGATTTGCTGCTGGCTACCTTAAAGTCCCTAAGGGATTTAGGCAATACTTTGATTGTCGTTGAGCACGATGAAGCTACCATCCGCGCGGCGGATTACATCGTAGATTTAGGGCCACTTGCAGGCAGGCACGGGGGAGAAGTAGTTTTTGCCGGCGTAAAGGCCGATTTGCTAAAAAGCAAAGATTCCTTAACCGCGAAATATTTAAGGGGAGAATTAAAAATTTCACCCCCGGAGAAAAAGCGCCCCTGGCAGGAAAAAAAGTTTTTAGAGATCAAGGGGGCCGCGGAGCATAATCTTAAAAACATTGACGTAAAGTTTCCGCTGGGCGTATTTATTTGCGTTACCGGGGTTTCCGGCTCGGGAAAATCCACGCTGATTGACGAGATTCTTTACCGTTATTTAGCGCAAAGGCTGTATAAATCAAAAATTAAACCCGGGATTTTTAAAAAAATCAGCGGCGCGGAATTTATCGATAAGGTCATTGTGGTGGATCAATCGCCGATTGGCCGAACTCCGCGCTCCAATCCTGCCACTTACACCGGGGTTTTCTCCCGAATTCGGGAACTCTTTAGCCTGCTCCCCGAGGCAAAAGTTAGAGGATTTAAGCCGGGAAGGTTCTCCTTTAACGTCAAGGGCGGGCGCTGCGAAGCCTGCGCCGGCGACGGCATCAAGAAAATAGAGATGCATTTTTTGCCCGATGTTTATGTGAAATGCGATGTCTGTAAAGGCAAGCGTTTTAACCAGGCCACCTTGGAAGTAGCTTATAAAGGTAAGTCCATTGCCGATGTGCTGTCTTTGACTGTGGAAGAGGCATTAGAGCTATTCGCTAATATCCCGCAAATCCGCAATACCCTGGAATACCTGTCTGCCGTGGGTTTAAGCTATATTCAGCTGGGCCAGGGGGCTACTACTTTATCGGGAGGGGAGGCGCAGCGGATTAAGTTGACCTTGGAATTAAGCAAACGCTCTACCGGCCGAACAGTATATATTTTAGACGAACCGACAACCGGCCTGCATTTTGCCGACGTAGAAAAGTTGATTTCAGTGCTGCAGCGGCTGGCTGATAAAGGCAACACCATAATAGTAATCGAGCATAACCTGGATGTGATCAAATGCGCCGATTATATTATTGATTTAGGCCCGGAAGGCGGGGATAAAGGGGGAGAGTTGGTTGCAGCCGCAAGCCCCGAGGAATTAATCAAGATAGATAAGTCTTATACCGGTCAGTATCTTAAGAATATGTTGAAGAGGCAGTGAATAAGTGCTATATTTAAGTAGTTATTACTGAAAAACTCCTGTAGTTGCCCAATTTATTGGGCAAAACATTCGCCCAATTTATTGGGCTTCAACCGAAGCCTGATAAATCAGGCAACTACAATACACGGTATGAATAAAGAGATGACAACATTCTCCCGTTTCCTTTCCAAAATTAAAGTTATATCTATCAGTATTTGTGTTTTGAGCTTATCTTTGGCTTGTTGCTTTGGCGGGAATCGCTCTTGCTTTGCCCAAGACTCAAAAGAAGAGGAAACGCTATTTGTAGCCAAGAAGGCCTTTGAAGACGGTTTCTACGAAGTAAGCCTGGGGCTTTTAGAGCGTTTCTTAAAAAATTTCCCCGAGAGCCCGAAAGCCGCGGAGGCAAACCTGCTTATCGGGGAATGTTTTTTCCATCAGGGCAGGTTCTTGGATGCCTTGTCTAAGTTTGAGGATTTGTTAAAAAGCCCGGAGGCAAAAAGCATCAAGGACGCCTGCCTTTACTGGATCGCCGAGGTGCATTTTAAAGGCAATAATTTCCAGAAGGCAGCTGAATATTACAAAATGATCGTTGATGAAATACCTAAGTCTTCCTACTTAGCGGCAGCAAATTACTCTCTGGGTTGGTGCCTGTTTCAACAGCAGGATTTCACCGCCGCTCTGGAGTATTTTAAAATTGTAGAAGAAAAATTCCCGCAGGAGCCGCAGGCAAAGGACGCGCCTTTTAAGATTATCGAATGCCTCTATAACCTGAAAAACTATTCCTTCTTAAAAGAGAAAACAAAGCCATATCTTAAGGTTTTTGCCAAGGATTCCGCGCGGCTGTCTTATCTTTATTTCTACCTGGCAGAAGCAGATTTTTACTTAGATAATTTCAATGAGGCAATCGACGAATATACAAAAGTGCTTAAGAATAACAGCGATAATAAAATGCAGGCTTTGGCAAAAATGGGTTTGAGCTGGTCATACTTGAAGCTCAAACAATACAAAGAAGCGGAAAGCGCGTTTTTTGATATCAAGCAAGAGGATCTGGATAAAAAAAGCCTGGATGTCCTGCTTCTGGGAAAAGCCGTGTTGCTGGCCCAGACAAGCCGGGTGAATGAGGCAAAGCAAGTTTACGAAGAGTTAATTCGGGCTACCTCTGACCCAGTGGTTTTGCTGCAGTCTTACCTGGGATTGGCTGAGGCGCAATACAGTTTGGCGGATTATGCCCAAGCGATCAATGCCTATAAAGAAGCCCTTGGCAAAATCCAGGAAGGAGCGATCCCGCAGGAGCTGCTGGATAAATTGTATTACGGCCTTGCCTGGGCTTATTTAAAGCAGGGCGAATTTAAAGAAGCGATTATTGCCTTTCAGCGGATTGCCAAGACTAGCGACGATAAGATCGTTAAAGTCAGCGCCTTCTGCCAGATCGGAGATGCTTATCAGGATGCCGGAGATTACCTTAAAGCCCAGGAGGCCTATGATACTATTTTGAAAGATTACCCGGACAGCATATATGGCGATTACGTGCAGTATCAGCTGGGGCTTACCCTGCTGAAAAAATCTCATTACGACGGCGCGGTCATGAGTTTTCTTGCTCTGCGGAAGAATTTCCCTGCTTCTAAACTTCTGGATGAGGCGAGCTACGCTTTAGGCCTGGCCTATTTTCAGAAGCCGGACTACAATTCCAGCAGGGATGTATTTGAGAGATTTCAGGAAGAATTTAAGGACAGCTCTTTGCGGCCGCAGGCAATGTATTTGTTGGGCTCCAGTTTCTATAACCTGGAGAAATACAGCGATGCTATAGGGGTGTTTAAGAATATCATCCGGTTTTACAACCAGGACGCGGATTTAGCCCAGAAAGCCGAGTACGAAATTGCTGATTGTTTTTATCAGATGGGCGAGGAAAAAGAGGCGATGAACAGGTTTCGCGCCTTGCGTTCCAAATACCCGGACTCCAGCTTAACCGTGGAAATTATCTGGTGGCTGGGCAGTTACTATTACCGGCATAATGACTTGGCCCTAGCGCGGCGCTATTTTACAGCGCTAATCCAGGATTTTCCCAAAAGTAATTTAGTGGTGGATGCCTATTATGCCCTGGGTTCTACTTATAGTGAAGAGTCGAAATTCGCTGAGGCAATCGAGAATTTCAGCAAGGCCGCAGAGCTGGGCAAAAGCGAACTCAGCGGCCAGGCTGCTGTGGCGTTGGCGGATATTTACCTGAAACAGGAAAAATTTGATACGGCGTTAGTTACCTATGAGGGTGCCTTAAAGGGGTACCCAAATTTAGCTAATTTAATCTACCCTAAAATGGCGGATTTATATTATAAAATCGGCAATAACCCGCAGGCCTTGCTTTTTTACCGCAAAAGCTTAGATACCGTGCCGATAAAACAGGTGCCGGATATACAGCTTAAAATCGGCGAGATTCAAGAGGCCTCAGGCGATACTAGCGCGGCCATCGAGGAATACCTGAAGGTGGGCTATCTTTATAGCGAGAATAATATTCAGGCAGTAAAAGCGTTATTGAGGGTAGCGAATATCTATGAAGCCAAGGAAAATTACGAGGAGGCTCTGAGTATCTACAAAAAGGTTATCGCCTCCGGGGCCCAAGAGGGCAAATACGCGCAGGAGAGGATTGACTGGATTAAGGCAAATGTGAAATAGTTACCGCTAAAAAGACTTCTTTGTTTATATCCGTATTGTAGTTGCCCGATTTATCGGGCCCAATAAATTGGGCAACTACAGGAGTTTTTTAGTAAATAGGGAGGAATAAGATGGACCTTTATAAGATGAATTTATGGCAGGTATTTTTAGCCGGCGGGCCGGTGATGTGGCCGATACTCTTGTGTTCTATATTTGCCTTAGCGCTGGCGCTGGAAAAGTTCTGGTATTTGCATAAAATCAGCATTGATACGCAGGAATTCTTGAGCCGGATCTTAGAAAAGATGAAGCACCATGATACCAAGGAGGCGCTGCAGATCTGCGAGAATACCAACAGCCCGGTGGCTAATATCCTAAAGGCGGGGATTTTAAAATACGACCGGCCGCGGCCGCAGATCATCGAGGCCATTGAAGATGCTTCTCTATACGAGGTGCCGCGCATCGAGAAAAATCTTACCGCCCTGGCTACGATTGCCCATGTCTCGCCGCTATTGGGGCTTTTAGGCACGGTAACCGGCATGGTCAGGTGCTTTCAGACCATCCAGGCCAAGTCTACCAGTTTTCATCCGGTATCTCCGGGGGATTTAGCAGGCGGGATCTGGGAGGCGCTTTTGACCACTGTCGCCGGTTTAATGGTAGCTATACCGACCTTTGTCGTTTATAATTATTTAGCCAGCCGGATTAATCATTTTATTCTGGAAATGGAAAAGGTATCAACCGAGCTGGTAAATTTTTTGACTGAACAATAAATTACAGGCAGCAACATGTTTCCCGCCGTAGCGGGATCCCGCAGCTGGATAACGGACAGCGGGAAAAAGCGGTTATCAGATTATCAGGGTACCAGTGGGTAGGTTATCAGAATATCAGGTAATCAGGAAAATCTGATATCCTGATAACCTGATATTCTACCCACTGATATTCTGATATTCTGGTATCCTGATAAACGCATTTAGCCTGTAGAAGAAGTTTATTATACGGAGGTTCGTTTATGCGCTTTAAAGGCAGCAGGATGGAATTGGAGCACGGCTTAAAGCCGATAGATATAGCACCCCTTATAGATATTGTTTTTCAGCTATTGATTTTTTTTATGCTTACCTCCAGCTTTATCATGCAGCCGGGGATTAAAGTGAACCTGCCTAAAGCGGTGACCAGCGAGGTAGTCAGGTATGAGAATATTGAAATTTTAGTTACCGGAGAAAATGTAGTTTATTTAAACGGCAGGATTGTCAACACGCAGGAATTAAAGTTACTCTTGACGCAGGCAGCCAAAAGAAACAGCACTATTTTAATTAAGGCTGATAAGCGCGCTTCTTTAGGCAGGGTAGTGGATGTCTGGGATATGGCGCGCGATTTGGGAATTACCCAGATCAATATCGCCACCAATCAGGAATGACGACACCGGGTTTTAGAAAAACGTTTTTTATCTCTTTAGCCGGGCATATTGCTGCTTTTAGTTTTTTTAGTTTTTCCTTCGGCTATAAATTGCAAAACGCTAATTACGCGGCAGGGTCATTCTGGGGCCAGCTGTTGCCGTCATATCAATTAAGGCCGTATGTTTTAAGCAAGGCAAAGCAAGAAAAAGTTTTTTCCTTTGCAAGCCTCCCGCTGCCAGCAGTGCACCGGCAGGCGCAGAATTTAGAAAACCAGCTCTTTTTGGCCTCGGATGTTTTTATTAAGCCGGCGCCGCAGGCCCCCGGCGTTAGGGAAAAACAAGCGTTGAAAGACGCGTTTAAGGAATTGAATCTTCCCGTAAGAAGAAAGGACGCCTTTATTTTACTGCACCCGCTGTTGCCTTACAGCTTTGTGCTCTATTTTAAAGACAGGCAATCCGCCCATGTGGAGCTGGCGTTTAACTTAGTGAATAATGATTCCGGGCGTTACATATTAGTCAAAAGGAAAATTTCTTCGGGTAACTTAGAAGTTGATCTTTTGGCGATGCGCTATATCGAGCACTATCTGTTTATCCAGCAGGCAAAATTTGCCCAGAACAGCTGGCAGAGCGTAAAGATAGAGCTTTCCGCGAATAGTGATTAACCTTGACTTTTCTTTAGCTATCGCGATTTATTCCTGCGCCTTACTTTTAGTAATATTATTTATCTGGGTATTTAAGCGCAAGGCCAAAGACAAGGACTTAAGGCTGGACGCGAAATACCTCTGGTTCTGCAGTATCTGTTCTTATACCTATATTAATACCAAAGAAGATGTGATCAGCGCCTGCCCGCGCTGCGGCAGCTATAACAAAAAAGGTTGACCGGGTTATTCTTTGAGCTTATAATAATTTGAATTTTCAGAAGGTTAGGATTGAAAGAAAGGGTGACGGTTTAGCGTTTAGAAGAACCCTCTTGTGTCTTTGCGATTTCAGTGTCATTGCGGAGAATGCACTGCATGTGTCATTGCGAGGAGCGCATTTTGCGACGAAGCAATCCTGTTTTAGATTGCTTCGGGCTTCGCCCTCGCAACCTTCGGGATTGCTTCGCTTCGCTCGCAATGACACGTTGATGTCGCAATGATACGTTTCGTCGAAACGCTTCCGAAAGCTGAACTGTTACAAAGAAAAGAGGAGGGTAAAATGATTACCGAGATAGGGATTGTGGCCGGCGATATCTGGCATTATTTAGACCGCCACGGAGAAGCCAGCTTAAGCGAGTTAGTGGGAGGCATTGATAAGCCGCGCGATAATGTGCTGATGAGTTTGGGGTGGCTGGCCCGCGAAGGGCATGTTTTATTGCAGCAGGTGAATAACGAATATAAGGTCAGCTTAAGGAAAAATGCCTGATTGCGCCAAACTTAAACCAAGGGGTATAGTTTTACTGTTAGTGCTGGCGGCAGTGGTGCTAGTGGTGATATTGGCCGGCGCGATTTTAAGCCTGATTTTAAACCAGGCCAGGATTACTAACCATCAGGTAAACCGCATCCGCGCTTATTATGCCGCCCAGGCAGGAGTAAATTTAGCCATGGAAAAACTAAGAGTCGGTGATTGGACAAATCCCGCAGTGCATATGCTTTGTAATGCTACTATTTGTTCTTGTAATTCTCCAGGCAATGTTTGTGATGAAGATATGCCTTTCTTAGTGAATATCAATATCACTCGCTACGGAGGCCAATTCAATATATCCGCTACTGCAAATTATACCGCCTCCGAAATTTAATCCCAAATAATAATCCATTAAATGTAGTTGCCCGATTTATCGGGCTTGTGCCGGTTTCAATCTATCGGGCTCGGCGAGTCTGTTTTGCCCCATAAATGGGGCAACTACAAAAATATTATAATCTAAGTAAATCTATTATATTTCTATTTGCCTAGATATGCTTGTTTTTCCCTCATGCTTTATACTCTAAGTAGTTAACGCTGAAAAACTCCTGTAGTTGCCCAATTTATTGGGCCCGATAAATCGGGCAACTACAATATATGGTATGGACAGAGGGGTTTTTCAGTAGTAACTAAGTAAGTATAAGTAAGCCTATATGTATTTAAATAAAAAAACAGTTGACAAAATAGATTTCTTATGGTTCAATATGAATCGATGTTAAAATTTATAACAAAGGTAAAATTTTTATGGTTAGGTTGATGAACTTGGATGAATTAGCAGATTACTTAAGGCTGGAGAAGCAGACTATCTATAACTGGCTGCACCAAAGAAAAATTTCCGGGATTAAGGTAGGAGGAGTCTGGCGTTTTGACCCTAAAGAAATCAATGCCTGGCTGAATAGCCGCAGGCGCGCCTCTTCTTCTGGAGAGAAAAAATGAGCATATTAGGAATTAATTTCGGGCATAAGCTGATCACTGCCGTAGAGCTAAAGGGCAAAAAAGTTTTAAATACCTTAAGATTGCAGGAGTCCAGCATCTTAGGCGATGAGCTTAGCGGCGAGTTAAAGGCAAAGGTCCCGGATGAGATTAAAATCGTCGCCCTCTTTAATGACGAATTAAGGCGCACAAAAATTGAAGCCAACGAGGCTAGCATTGCCCTTTCCGGAAAAGACTTGATCATCCGCACTTTTGATATGCCCTATATGCCTCAAGGCGAATTAAACAGCGCGATCAAATTCGAGATTAAAAAGTATATTCCTTTTAAGGTGGAAGATTTAGTCTTTGATTTTCAGGTACAATTTGACCGCGCTGCCAGAAAATACCTGGTTTTATTTGTGGCTATAAAAAAAGAAACCTTGAATAAGTACCTTTCTATTCTTAACCAGCTTAGTATTAAAGCAAATGCCTTTGAATATTCCGCCTTTAGCGTTTTGCGGTTTCTAAGGCTCGCCGGCGTAAATTGCGGCGGCATTACCGCGGTCTTAAGCGTGGATTTAGTGGAGGAGTCCGGGGCGAATTTAATTGTGCTGGACAACGGGTTCCCGCTTTTTGACCGTGATATCACCTTAAGCGCTCCCGGCGAAGAAGCCGGCAAGGTTGAAGACGGGGGCGCCGTCCTGCCCATGGAGAAGCTTAAGACAGAGATGCGCATTTCTTTAGATTACTACTACCGTAAATATCCAGGAAAAAAAATAAAGAAGGTTTGTTTGTTGTCCAGCGCGGAATGCCGGCTTGACCTGGAGGCGTATTTTAAAGAAATCGGCCTGCCTACGTATTACCTGGAGACAAAGAAATTTATAGCTAAGGATTCACCTTTTAGCCTGGGTTTCATCAGAAGCTATGGCTGCGGACTTTCTAAAGCGATCAAGACTAACCTGAAAATTGATCTTTTATCTATGCGGGCAAGGGTTACTCAATCTAAAGATGCAAAGGCTTCCACCTTTAGCCTAGGGGAATCAATTGCCCTTTTCAGGGGGACTAAGCCGGATGCCCGGGTTCTGATCGCGGGAGTGCTTATCTGCGCTGCCTTTTACGGCCTTGCCGTTTACCGCAAGCAACCCATCCGTAACGAATTAAATAAAATTATCAGCACGCGGCCTAAGGTTACCAGCGTAAATGCGGATGCCAGTTACAGTGAGCTAAGCGCTAAAGGCGGGGAGTATAAACAGAAATTCGAAACCATGAACGCCCTGATAAATAAACAGGTTTATTTTACCGAGCCGTTGAAGATTTTACCTCAGGTAATTCCTAATGGCATCTGGCTGGTTAATTTTAGTTTCAGCAAAAGTGACAGGGTAAATGAGCTTAGCCTGCAGGGTTTTTCCTACTTAGGCGACAGCAATAAGGAGATCAGCGCCGTGCATGTCTTTTACTATAGGTTGAAGAAAGACCCGGTGTTTTCCCGCTATTTCAGCGATATAAATATCCTATCGCTGGAACAGGCTACTGCCGGTGAAGTCACGGCTACTAGGTTTGCTATCTCCTGCCGGGGCAGGAATTCGTAAGGAGTGAGTTTATGCATTTAGCCGATATAGAGCAATGGAAAAATAAGGCGCTGAATTTAGGGATAATTATATTGGCTTTTGTGATTGCTTTTAATATTTATAAAGAGCAGGCAAAAGAAATCGCTGTTTTAAATGAAAAAAAGGATTCCGAGAGCAAAAAAATCCCCGTTTTAAATGAGATCGCCCAGTGGGAGAAGAAACTGTCGGTTTATAAAGGTTTCATCGATAATAAAGAAATCAGCAGCGTGATGAATACCGTCAGTAATATTGCCGAGGATTCCGCGGCGAAGATCACCTCTATCAGGCCGGCTGGCAGCGCGGATTATCCGCTCTATACTAAATACTCTTTTTCGCTCACCGTGCTGGTTGAGGGCTACCATGCCTTAGGCAGGTTTACCAGTAAGCTAGAAAGCCATTCGAATATTTATAATATTGATTCGGTAGTAATCAGGCAGCAGGTTACTCAACAGGACGGCAAGGTTTATAAGATGGCAGTAGATTTAAATATCAGCACTGTTTTTATGAAAAACTAAGATGGCAAAAATCAAAGGGTTGTTAATCATAACTTTTAGTGGTTTATTTTTAAGCAATGCTTTCGCGCTTAAACAGGATAGGATGATCCAGGAGATTGAGCAAGAGATGAAGCAAGAGCAAAGCCCGGAAGCTAATCTGGTGGCCCGGCCTATAGTAGAATATGATGTGGAGGGCTTAAGGGATCCCTTTAAGGGGTATGAAAAAGAGAAGACATCTGTCGACGGCAAAGAAGGTGCCCCTGCGCAGAAAGCGCAGCCTGTATTTATAGTCAACGGTATTATCGCCGGAGGGCCTGCGCCTTTGGCGATTATTAATAATAAGGTTATGCGGCAGGGAGATGTTATAGAAGAAGCCAAGGTAATTAAGATAGAGAAAGAGGGAGTAGAAATGCTTTTTGAGGGTGTAGTAACCCGCTTGCCTTCGCCGTTGGAGAATAGCTTAAGCAAACTTAACTTAATGATAGGAGAGAAAGATGAAAAAAAACCTTAAGGCAGCCTTACTGATTGCTATTTTTTTCTTTAGCCTGTTTTACCCGCGGCTGAATGCCGAGCAGGAAAGCATTCCCTTTTTTGACTCGGAAGTTAATATATCCCTGGATTTTAAGGAGGCCAGCCTCAAGGATATATTAAAGGTATTTTCCCTGCAGTCAGGGTTGAATTTTATTCCTTCCGAGGAAGTAAGGGAGAGGTCAATTACCTTATACCTGGATAAAGTGACCATAAAAGAAGCAATTGATACTTTATTTAAGGCAAATAACCTTACCTATATAATAGATAAAAAATCAAACATTGTTTTGGTAAAAGATTTAGGCAAGTTGGAGGTGGAGACGGTAACGCGGGCATTCGCCTTAAAGTATGCTACAGTGCGCAAGTCTTCTTTAAAAGCAGATATGAAGGCAGACTCCAGCATTATTGATGTAGTAAATAAGCTGCTTTCCAGTAACGGTTCGTTAATTGAAGATTCCCGCACTAACAGTTTGGTGATTACAGATATTCCCAGCCGCATGCCGATTATTGCCAAGGCCATTGTTGAGCTGGATGTGCCGGTGCCGCAGATCTTAATTGAAGTGGAGATGTTGGATGTAAGTAAAAATAGCGTGGACAAGTTAGGGGTAAAATTCGGCGAAACGCCATTGCTGGCGGCGATTAAAGGGACTACCGGAAACATCGGTTTTCCTTTTCAGAGTTGGGCTAAGAGTTTCTTTACCAGCGGCGCTGCGGGCTTGGTTGGTACTTTATCCATAAACGGTAGTAATACTTATCAGGTACAGCTCGATTTCTTAAAAACTCAGAGCGATTCCCGCATTCTTGCCCGGCCGCGGATTTTGACTTTAAATAACGAGCCGGCGGAAATTAAGATTACCACTAATGAATATGTCGGCCTGATTACTACTAGCCAGGGCACAGGGACATCAGCCTTGGTGACTACTTCCGCGGAAAGGTCAGAGTCAGGAGTGCTTTTGAATGTTACGCCGCAGGTCAACGTAGAGACAGGGGAGATTATGATGTCTATTATCCCCAAGGTAAGAAGCAGTACCGCCAGCTCGGTTGCCGGATACCTGGATACGGAGGAGCGTTCGACAAAATCAGTTGTGCGGGTTAAAGACGGAGAAACCGTGATTATCGGTGGTTTATTGCGCAACGAAAGAATTGAAACTATCACTAAGCTTCCTGTTTTAGGGGATATTCCTTTTATCGGCGCCGCGTTCCGGCACAAGTATAAACAAAAGGATACTGAGCGCGAGCTGCTGATTTTTATCACTCCGCGCATTGTTAAAGACGCGTTTGTTGAGCTAGCCCAGATTAAGAAACTCGGGCTTCCTGAGAGGGAGCAGGGCATGGCTTCCGGCATTGACCGTCAGGCGATTATCGCCACCAGCCTCAATAATTTCGAGAAAAAGAAGTAATAAACATCATATGATTACACAGATTATAAGGGCCGATTACATAGTTACTATTGAAAAACCCCTCTGTCCATACCATATATTGTAGTTGCCCGATTTATCGGGCTTGAATAAATTGGGCAACTACAGGAGTTTTTCAGCGTTAACTACATAGATTAAAACGTTTCGCGGGATTTAATCTGAGTAATCTATTTTTTAATCTTGTAGTCATTTTCAAAAAATGCCAAGGGAAAAATATTTAAGGTTAGGCGAGCTGCTGATTAAAGAGGGCTTAATCAGCGCCCAGCAGCTAGAAAAGGCAATTTCTCTGCAAAAGCAGGAAGGCGGCAGATTAGGCGAGATATTGCTGAAATTAGGCGCCTTAAGCGAAGAGCAACTAGTCTCCGTTTTAGGCAAACAGCTGAATATCCCTTATTTCTCTTTAGGCACCGGGATGCTTAAGCCTTCTTTTGGCCAAAATTTAGAAGGTTTGATTCCGGAAGAATTTGCTTTGAGGAATTCAGTGCTGCCGTTATCGCGCACAATGAATTCTCTTACCGTAGCGATTACCGATCCGTTAGACCTGATCCTGATTGATAATGTAAAAAAAGTGACCGCTTGTGACCTTAATTTGGTGATTGCCACAAAGTCCGATATCTCCAAAGCGGTCCAGGAATTTTACGGCAAGTCTTGGATGTTTAAACAGGCAGTAGATGCTTCTTATGAAATGCCGCAATTAAGCCTCGTGGCTGAAGGCGGGGAGGCCATAGAGTCAGAATTAAGTTTAGATAAGCTGATTGCCCGGGCAGAAGAGGCGCCGGTAGTAAAATTAGTGGATTTGATTATCCGCCAGGCGATTGACGAATCAGCTTCGGATATACACATTGAGCCGTTTAAAGACAGGATTTCTCTTAGGTACCGTATCGACGGAAAGCTTTACGAGATCCCGCCTCCGGCGCGGCATCTGCACCTGCCGATTATCTCCCGGATTAAAATCTTAAGCCGGCTGGATATTGCCGAGAAACGGCTTCCTCAGGACGGGGCATTTTTAGTCAAGGTAGAGGAGAACCCTATAGATATCCGCGTTTCTACCCTGCCGACTATCTATGGCGAGAAGGTGGTAATGCGCATCTTAGATAGAAGTGCGGTGGTGCTAGATCTTAACCGGTTAGGTTTTGACGCCAAGGAACTGGTATTAATGCGCAAGGCAATACACATGCCATATGGTTTAGTGTTTTTAACCGGGCCTACCGGAAGCGGTAAGACTACTACCTTGTACGCGATCTTAAGCGAGATCAGAGACTCCACGAAAAATATTGTCACTATCGAGGACCCGGTTGAATATAAGTTAGACGGGATTAATCAGGTGCAGCTGAAGCCGGAGATCGGGCTTAGTTTTGCTTCTGCCCTGCGCAGTTTTTTAAGGCAGGACCCCAATATAATGCTGGTAGGCGAGGTCAGGGATTTAGAAACCGCGCGCATTTGTATCCAGGCCGCGCTTACCGGGCATTTAGTTTTAAGCACACTGCATACTAATGACGCGCCTTCAGCGGTAACCCGGCTTATTGATATAGGAATCGAACCGTATATGGTGGCACCTTCTTTATTGATGATTGTCGCCCAGAGGCTGATCCGCAAGCTCTGCCCGGAGTGTAAAGAGGCATACGAGCCAACCGTGGAACAATTGAAAGGCGTTTTAATCAAAGCAGATTTGCTGTATAAGGCCAAGGGCTGTGCTAAATGCGCGCAGACAGGATATAAAGGCAGGGCTTGTATTAGCGAGGTAATTTTGCTAAATGAAGAGTTAGAGGCTTTGATTAATCAAAAGGCATCTACCCAGCAAATCCGGGAAGCCGCCAGGAAGAACGGTATGCAGACTTTATACGAATCCGCCTTAAAAAAGGTGGAGGCAGGCACTACTTCTTTGGAAGAGGCATTTTCCATTACTCTGGGAGCGGAATAATGTCCAAGTATTTTTATATTGCCCGGAATAAGTCAGGGGTTAAGGTTAACGGGGTTGAAGATGCTTCTTCCGAAGAGGAAGTGGTGAATCGCCTGCAGTCTAGGGATCTAGTGGTTATTAGCTTAATTTCTGAAACTAAAGGCGATACAGCCGGGATGACGCAGAAACAAGAAGGCGGGAAAAAAGCGGGTTTTCGCATTCAACGCCATAGCGGAGTCAATAGCAACGATTTAGTGCTTTTTTGCCGGCAGCTGGCAACCTTGCTTGGCGCGGGTGTAACGATTTTGAAAAGCTTAGACATAATTTCACTGCAGGTTTCCAGCCGCCGCCTTTATACGGTAGTTAAGAATTTAGAAAGAGACATGGAAGGGGGGGCAAGCTTCCATCAGGCAATGGCTAAACACCCTAAGGTTTTCTCGGACTTATGGATTAACTTAGTGGAGAGCGGAGAGGCTTCAGGCAACTTGGCGGTGGTTTTAGCCCGCTTAGCCGGGTATATGGAAAGGTCCGCGGCATTCAAAACTAAGATTATTTCGGCAGTAATTTATCCGGCAATTCTTTTTGTGGTAGCTATGGGAGCCTTGGTCTTTTTGACAGTAAAAATTATCCCTACTTTTGCCGAATTATTTAAGGGGTTTAATATCACACTGCCGCTTTTAACCCGGATATTAATTAAAATAAGCGAGCTGATGCGGCATTATTTCTTCATAATCATTATCGGGATTGTTGTTGGGGTAATTCTCTTTCGTAAGTATATTGCCACAAAGCCCGGCAGGAGGAGTTTTGAAAATCTTTTGTTTCATCTGCCGGTATTCGGCGAGTTTTTCCGGGTGCTGGTGGTGGAGCGCTTTACTTCTGAAATGTCAACTTTAGTAGAAAGCGGGGTGCCGATTTTATATTCCCTGGAGATAGCTGAGCGCAGCGTAGGAAACCTTACTTTGGGGGAAGTTATCCATAAAATCAAAGAAGGCGTGCGCGACGGCAAAAACCTATCCCAGCCTTTGGAGGAAAGCGGTTTTTTTGACCCGATGGCAGTGCAGATGGTGACTATCGGAGAAGAAATCGGCGAATTATCGGCAATGTTTAAGCGTTTAAATGATTTTTATACCCAATACGCGGATACCTTTTTAACCCGCTTCGCCTCAATGTTCGAACCGATTATGCTGGTAGTAATAGGCGCTATAGTGGGCGTAATTGTTGTTGGTATGTTTTTACCGGTATTTCAGATCGCGCAGATTAGTTAGGCTTGTATCTGAGTCGAGGAAAAGTATTAAAAGTTTCTTGACTTCCTAATATAGATTTATTATAATAACTATCTTAGAAGGAGGTGATTAGGCGAAAAAATAATCGAGCTATTTTAATATAGATTTAGCCTTAATAAAAAAAGCAAGATAGAAGCATAAAAAGGAGGAAAAATGAAAAGAGGATTTACACTGGTAGAGCTCATCGTGGTAGTAATTATCATTGGTATTTTAGCGGCTGTAGGCATTCCTCAGTATCGTAAGGCTCTGGAAAGGGCAAGGGGCGCAGAAGGTTACGCTGGTTTAGGCCATATCCAAGGCGGCGAAAAATTGTATTATGCAAATAATGAAACATATCTCAATATATCTGCGGGAACAAGCGGCAGTGAATTAGATATCCGTCTCATTAATAAAGGTTGGAATTTTACCGTTACAGGAGCTAGTAATAAAGCCTTTAATGCTACAGCTGTCAGGATAGCTGGTCCGTGTTCTACTAAAAATATGACCATGAATGAGACTGGTGTGATTGTTGATTCAGATTGGATGACTTGTGTAAACGGTTTGTAGCTAATGAGATAAGCCTTTTCTGCTAAAAGATGCCTAGATGCTAAAGAAAAAGCTAATCGTGCCTTTTGTTCTTAAGAAAGCAAAGGAAAGGAGGAGGGGAGTATACTTTAGAACAGGATTCACGCTTGTTGAGTTAGTTGTAGTGGTGATTATCCTAAGCACATTATTGGCGTTAGCCAGTGCCATGTATAGCAATATTCACGAGAAATCGCGCGCCGCGGAAGCTAAGACAATCTTGGCGCATATCCGGGCAGCAGAGGAGCTTTACCGGCTGGAGGATATTGTCTACAACAGCTATACCGGGAATATCACTTATCTAGCAGTGGAGGTGCCTTCAAACTGTCAGAGCACGCATTACTTTAATTATTCGCTTACGTCGGCTGATAACGATCATTTTACTGCCAAGGCAGACCGTTGCATCGCTGGCGGCAAAGCCCCGCAAGCAAAAAGCACTTATGCCTTCACTATAAACGAGACCGGCACCCTCACCAAGCCGGCTAATTTTTAAGTTCTTTCCCAAGTTTGTAGCAAAATAGGAAAGAACTTGATTACAGAGATTTGAGCAAGATTACAGCGATTTTCGTCGTAAAGATAATCTCGGTAATCTGTTTTTCCCGCTAAAACGGGATCCCGCTAAATAAAAGCTTGTTGAGCGGGATAATCGCTGTAATCAGAAGCTTTCCCTTAAAAAGGTTTTAAAGCAAAAAATATTATGCAATTTCCATGTTCCTATAAAGTTGTAAAAAATCTTGCTGCAAAGTCGGGAAAGCTTCAATTTTTAGCATGAAGGCCTTGACTTTCCTTGAATTGATTATGGTGGTGGTAATTATCGGGATTTTGGTAGTTTTGGCAATGCCTAATTTCCGCAGAATGCGGGAAAACGGCTTAGATAAGGATGCCAAGTCAACACTAAAATTGATTATCGCCGCGCAGAAGATCCGTCATATGGAAACCGGCAGGTATTTTAACGCTACCAGCCATGAAGCGATTAATGGCAATTTAAGCCTGGCTTTGCCAGTGCCACCTTTGAACTGGAACTTTACTACTAAAACCACGGCTGATGGCTGCTGCGCGCGGGCAGAACGGTTATATGATGACCACAGAAATTGGACGTATAATCTTAGCTTAATTGAACCTGATCCTACTGATGTGGGCTGCCTTTAAAAAGCTGCATAATTGATCTTACTGCCTGCCTGTTATCAGGCAGGCTTTTTTATTTGATGGGCCGATTCTATTTTTCTCTTCATTGTAGTTGCCTGATTTATCAGGCTTCGGTTGATGCCCAATAAATTGGGCAACTACAATGTATGGCATGAAGAGAAAAATAGAATCGGCCCCATGATTCAAATGCCCGGAGAAAGATAGCAACGGCCCCATTATTACTATTTAGATGATGAGAAGAGCCTTTACTCTGCTTGAAGTCTTAGTAGCCGCGATTATTTTGACGTTAATTACCGGCTCGCTGATTGCCACTTTTATCCATGGCAAAAGGTATGTATTGCATAGCCGCAACCGTATGACAGCCGCCGAGGCAGGTAAATTCTTTTTAGAGCCCCTGCAGATGGAAGTGCGGCAGGATACATGGGATACTGATGTAAATAACTTAAAAGTGAAGGGTTATCCAAACAGCGTTGTTAAGGTAGATGTTGAAAATTATACGGCAAATTATACTATTACTAATTTTACCGGCCTGCGCAAGGTAAAACTTAACTTAACTTGGGATGATGTCACGCCTTAAGGCTAAAGCCCTGACCTTCTTGGAATTGATTATTGCTATGCTCTTGGCGGCAGTTATTCTTTTAGCCATACATAACATTAGTTTTTATACTAATTTCCATGTCCTAACTGCTGACCGCAGGGCCAAAACACAGAACGAAGCGGTCTTTTGCCTGGAGCATATGAGTAAAGAGCTTGCTCGGGCGATAGGCAACGAAAAAATTAACGTAGGACAAATAGTGGATATAACTGGTGATGTGAATATATCGGCTTTTATTGATGCTTACCCGGGAGATGGGCAAAGAGGAAGTGCTGATTACTGGATTAAGTATAGTTTTAACCGTGGCGAGCGTAATTTAACCTACTGCGGTAACTGTGGGGCTGATAAGAATTGCGCTGTATGCGGCTCTTCGTGGGAAAAAATAAGCGATAAAGTGTATGATTTTAACGCAAATCCCACTGACAATTTTATTTCACTAAATATCACTGCCTGTTACGACCCTAAAGAAAAAAAGTTCCTTTGCGGAACGCCGGATAACCCTACAGCTAACCTGACTACCCGGATTAAAATGCCACAGGTGTCAGTAAACTAATAATGGCCTGTTGTCTAATAAGAAAAATATGCATATATTCTCGACTCGGCCAAAATTATTCTTCGAGCATGGTCGAGAAGAAGAATTTTGACCTCGCTCGAACAATATATTTTGGGCTTAATAATAAGCTCAATAAAGAATAAGATATGAAAAAATATATTTTAATCGGCATTTCACTGATTTTTGTTTTAGGTGTCAATATCTATTTCCGCAGTTTCCCCATAAATTTCCCGCAGTTAAAAATCCAGGCAAAAGCAAAAATAGAGGATAAGCTCCAGAAACGGATTCTCGCGGATATAGAAAAGAGATTTCCCGATTTAAGCCCTTCGGTAAAGGAAAAGGCTTTTCTTTCGGTAGTAAAGGATTATAAGAAAAAAAACCTGAGGGCGATAAAAAAAGAGGTTACGGATGAATATCAGGTATTAAAATCCCGATATCAGGACAGCCGCGGCCAGACTTATTTGATGGAATTAGACTGCTGGCACTGGGCGAGGTTTGTGGAAAATATTCTAGTTTTAGGCCATCCCGGAGATCAGGTAATCAAAGGAAAACAGTTTGATAGCTTGATGCTGGCCCCTTCTGGGACCTATTTAAGCTGGAATCAATTCCTTTTTTATCTATCTGCAGGCCTTTATAAAATTTTTGCGATTTTTAAACCAATCCCAGTTTTTGATTTTCTTTTTTACCTGCCAATATTCTTTTCCGCTATCTTTATCATTGTTCTTTATCTGTTTTGCTGGCGTTACTTCGGCAATATCTGCGCTATTGTTGCAAGTTTGTTCGTTGGATTGTCCTCTATGTTTTTACAGCGCAGCTGCGCGGGGTGGTTTGACTCAGATGTTTTAAATCTGCTTTTCCCCCTGATTATTGTCTGGGCGTATTTATTGGTTTATAAAGCCGGGTCCTACAGGGCAGGTATATTCTGGCTGTTGCTTTCCGCGTTCTTTCTCGGGCTATTCTCTTTTGCCTGGTCGGGGTGGTTGTTTATTTTTCTGGTGCTCGTTCTATACGAGATATATTCGTTATTAAACCTCGCCAGCCTGCATTGGCAGTATAAACAGAAGAATCCCAAGCAAATTAGGCGGCACGTTTTATCTTTGGTCTTGTTTATTCTCTTTAGCTTCTTGTGGATTAGGATTATTTCCGGCCCCGTGCCCTTGCAAAATTTTTATTATTCAGTGAAATTGATTTTGTCTTTAAATAAGGCTTTAACCGCTGATATCTGGCCGAATGTTTTTTCTACGGTAGCAGAGGTAAAAAAAGGTAATGCTTTTAGTATTGCTGCGTCAATAGGCCCGCCATTTTTATTGCTTGTTGCTTTATTCTCTATGCTGGGATTATTTTTAGCGGTAACGCGAGGTTTTAGGTATTCCGGCTTTAAGCGAGAGATTATCATAGTTTTGGTTTTTTGGTTTTTGAGCATGTTTTTTGCCTGCTCTAAAGGTATAAGGTTCGCTATGTTTTTAGTAGTGCCACTAGGTATTTCGCTGGGCTGGGGATTGAATGAGGCATTTTCATATTTTCAGGAAAGAGGCAGGCATTGGTTGGGTTTAATGATTATTCTGCTTGTTGCGGCTTTGTGCGCGGGATTAGTGAGAAATGCTAGCCATACCGCGCAGGGGATTTTTCCCTTAATGAACGATAGCTGGTATAATTTATTGAGCGCGATCAAAGAAAAAACTCCCCAGAGCGCGATTATTAATTCCTGGTGGGATTTTGGCGATTTTTTTAAAGTGGTTTCGCGGCGTAAGGTGATCTTTGATGGCCAGAGCCAGGCAGGGCCGCAGGCATACTGGATGGCTAATACTTTGCTATCTGATAATGAAGACCAGGCCTTGGGGATCCTGCGTATGTTAAATAACGGGGGAAATCAAGCCTATGACTTAATGAGTCCTTATTTTAAAGACCGCTTTAAGCAGATTCTGCTGCTTAAGAGGGTGATGGCTTTAGATAGGCAAAAGGCGGCTAAGGCGCTGGCGAAATACCTTCCTGCTAAAGCTGCTGGCGAAGTAATAGAAATATTATTTGCTAAGCCTGCGGCAAAGGCTTATTTTGTGGTAGATTACTCCATGAAATGGAAAATTCCAGCGATTTCTTACTTAGGCAGGTGGGATTTTAATAAAGTTTACTTAGCGCAGGTTCTGGGTAGGAAGAAGCAAAGCCAAATTGTGCAATATCTGATAGGTAGCGGTGCTAGTAAACAGGAGGCAAGGAAATTATATCGCGAGGGTGTTTTAAACCAGACTGCAGAGAGCTGGATTTCCTCGCGGTTGAAGTTTCATACGGATTTAGTAACTGGCCAGAAAAAAAGCGATGATTTAGTGCTTTTTGACAACGGCTATGTTTATAGCCCTAAAAGCCGGGATATTTATTTATATTCCTGCAGAAATACCAGGTTCAAAATTCCACAGAGCCTTTTTATTTTTAATCAGACAAAGCTCGATGAAGTTAAATACGCGAAAAATGATCTGGACTGGTCGGCGCTAATTATAAATAATAGCACTAATTATGAGGCAATGCTGTTGGACCGTGATTTGGCAGAATCCTTATTTACGCGGCTGTATTTTTTTAACGGGCAGGGATTAAAGCATTTTAAGCCGCTGATAGAAGAGAAAGACGGCGATAATTATATCCGGGTGTTTGAAATTGTTTGGGATTAACTAGTTAACGCTGAAAAAGCTCTTTGTTTATACCATGTATTGTAGTTGCCCGATTTATCGGGCACAATAAATTGGGCAACTACCGGAGTTTTTCAGTAATAACTAACTAATATGCCTGAAAATATTGAGGTTTCTGTAGTCCTGCCTTGTTTGAACGAAGAAAACGCCGTCGGAGTTTGCATAAAAAAAATAAAAGAAGTTTTTGCCAATGACGGTATTAAAGGAGAAATTATTGTCGCTGATAACGGATCTACTGACCGCTCCCGGGATATTGCAGAAATTGCAGGGGCGAAAGTATTCTTAGAGCCGCAAGGCGGTTATGGCGCGGCGTATTTGTGCGGCCTAAAACAGGCGCAGGGCAGATACATCGTTATCGCCGACAGCGATAATAGTTATGATTTTTATGACCTTCCTAAGTTTATCGCACCGCTAAAAGATGGCTATGGTTTTGTCATCGGTTCAAGGTTTAAAGGGAAAATCTGTAAAGAAGCAATGCCATGGATGCACCGCTATATCGGTAACCCGATACTTTCCGGTATCTGCCGTTTATTTTTTAAAACCAAGCTAACGGATATTCATTGCGGAATGAGGGCCTTTAGCGCCAGCGCCTACCAAAAAATGCGCTTAAGGACATTAGGTATGGAATTTGCCACAGAGATGGTGGTAAACGCGATACAGAATAACCTTAAAATATGTGAGGTCCCTATTGATTATCATCCGCGCTTGGGTAAGTCAAAGCTGAACCCTCTGTATGATGCTTGGCGGCATATCCGTTTTATGCTGCTTTACTGTCCCAGCTGGCTGTATTTTATTCCCGGACTGATAGGTTTACTGGGCGGCTTGGCAATCCTTTTATTTTTATTAAAAGGGCCGATAGTTTTATTTGGCCGTTCCTGGGACACGCACTTGATGGTTTTTGCCAGCGGGATCAGCATCCTCTCTTATCAAGTGATTAGCTTAGGTATTTTTGCCCATACCTTTGCGGTTAATGAAAGGTTCCTGAAACAGGATAGATTCATCGGTTCTTTACAGCGGAATTTTAGCTTAGAAAAAGGAATATTCTTTGGCGGGATTATTTTCTTTAGCGGATTTATCATTAACCTTCTAATATTTATGGAATGGTTCTCTAAGAGTTTCGGCACTTTATACAGGATAAGAGAATCTATTTTTGCCATAACTTTGCTAATTATCGGCCTGCAGACAATTTTTTCTTCGTTTTTTATCAGCCTTTTATTCCTCAAGCGAAGATGAAGCAGTCATTTATCCCGCTAAATAAGTATTGCCATTTAGTTATAGCTAAATTATAATACTTACTTATGGTATTTGTTTAGCTTTTTGAAGGAAATTAGTTTATTCCAAAGTCATTCTGAGGAGCGACAGCGACGAAGAATCTCAAAAATGATAATTCTTTTAGAGATTCTTCGCCCCCTTGGGGCTCAGAATGACACCGACGGACAGTTCAAAAAGCTAAACAATTACTACTTATGGATAAAAACTATTTGACAAGGAGTTAAAGATATGTCATACTTTAGTATGAAGGAGGTATGAAAATGAGCAATACTATGAAAATTGCCATTAGTTTACCGAAAGAGGATTTTTACAAAATGGAAAGGTTGCGCAGAAAGCTTAAGGTTCAACGCAGCGCCTTTGTTGATAAAGCGCTAATCTTCTGGTTTAATTATTGGGAACAGAGAGAATTGATTAAACGTTACGAAGCAGGATACAAGGCGCAGGCCGAATCTCTTCAAGAAATAAAAGCATTGGAGCAGGCTTCGGCAGCTGCGTTCAAGGAGGAGGGGCTAGCATGAAAAGAGGCGAGGTCTGGTGGGCAGAACAGCCTGAGCCTATCGGCAGGCGGCCTGTAGTTTTGCTTTCCCGGGATGAGGCTTATGAAGTGCGTAACGCCGTTACTGTGGCGCAAGTAACTACTACTATCAGGGATATCCCTGTAGAAGTGCTATTAGATGAGGGAGACGGCCTCGCGCAAAGATGCGCGGTAAATTTAGACACGCTTGCTACTATCCGTAAATCAATCCTGATAAAGAGGATTTGTTCTTTGCGGCAGGAGAAAATAGAGAAGATCAACCAAGCGATAAAATTTGCTTTAAGTTTGGAATAGCCAGCGATAGCCCCAACATAAGAGATGAAGCTATCTGTAGTAATCCCAGCGCACAATGAACAAGAGTGTATCGAGAGCGTATTAATCCGCCTTTCCGGAGAGCTGGAAACTAATAAAATTGAATATGAGATAGTGGTAGTCAATGATAATTCTACGGATAAGACCGCGGAGATCGTTGCCTCGCTGGCAAAAATAAACAGTAGGATAAGAGTTATTAATAACCAGCCTCCCAATGGTTTTGGCAGGGCAATTAGGAAAGGGTTGGAGAGCTTTAGCGGCGATATCGTGGTTATTTGCATGGGGGATGATTCTGATGATCCGGAGGATGTAGTAAAATACTATCAGAAGATCTTAGAGGGCTATGATTGCGTTTTTGGTTCTCGTTTTCTAAAAGGCAGCCATGTGTCCGGGTATCCGAAGCTAAAACTTCTCTTAAACCGCTTGGGAAACAAGTTTATTCAACTCTTGTTTATGATAAACTATAATGACACCTCCAATGCCTTTAAGGCATACCGCAGGGAAGCAATCCAAGCCGTACAGCCTTTAGTCTCGCAGCATTTTAATATTACCGTCGAGATACCGCTGAAGGCAATCGTCAGGGGTTTTTCTTATGCGATTGTCCCGATTAACTGGCAGGGCAGGGATAGCGGAGTGAGCAAATACCGCATCAAAGACCTAAGCCGCAAATACTTCTTCTCAATCCTTTATGTTTGGCTGGAAAAAATCCTGCTGCAGGAAGAGATCGGGAAGCAGCTTAGTTTAAGTAGGCGAAGAGCAGTAAAACCGCAGTAGTTTTATATTACGTCATGCCAGTAGCGTTAATGAGAACCAGTTTCTTATCAGGTAAAATATGAAATCACGGAAAAAGATAATTTTAGACCGCATCATTGCGAAACCTTGCGCTTTTTTATTAAATCTCATTGCTTGGCCACTGGGGCAGATTATTGCCTTGGACCACGATGACTCTGCCGAAAAAGTAAAGACTATTGCTATAGCAAAATTATTAGGGATGGGAAGCATCTTAAGGGCAACACCAACGGTCCGTGCTTTAAAACAAAAATACCCTCAAGCAGAATATATTTTTATAACTACCTTAAAGAATAAGACTCTAGTTGAGAGGCTGGGGCTTTTTGATGTTTGTTTATATATAAGAGATGAGTCGTTGTTTACGCTTTTTATTGATACGTTGTCCTTAATTATAAAATTGTGGACTTACCAAATAAGGCTCTATTTTGACTTAGAGGTTTATTCTGCATTTTCTACTATTCTTTCGTTACTTAGCCTTTCAAGAAACCGCTATGGTTTTTATAAAGACACTGCCGCTTTCCGTGCAGGGCTAAACACTCATTTAGTGTATTTTAACGATACCCAGCCTATAGGTCTGGCTTATCTGCAGTTAGTAAAAGCCTGCGGGATAAAATATCAAGATTGCAGACCGGAGATGATAAAGTTACGGGATATTGATAGGCAGGAATTAAGTAATTGGTTAAGGTTGAATAATTTAACTAGCGGCATAAATTATGTTGTTGTCAATTCTAACGCTTCGGATTTGTTGTTAGAGAGAAGATGGCCGAAAGAATATTTCGTTGAATTAATAAATGCGCTAGTGAAGGTATGGGATGGTTATATATTTTGTGTTGGCAGCCCTCAAGAGGCTCCTTATGTGGCCGCTTTATGCAAAAGACTTTCCGCGGAGGCAGAAAGGAAGATTTTTAATATCGCAGGCAAAATTTCTTTGGGGGCAGTTATGGCATTAATTGAGAATGCGTGGCTTATAATTAGCAATGACTCCGGCCTCTATCATGTAGCCATAAGTTTTAAGAGGCAGGTAATTTCTTTATGGGGGCCGGTTAATCCCGCTCAATATGCGGAGAGCGATAATTCTCAGCAATCAGTTTTTTATAATAAAGAAATATACTGTAGCCCCTGTCTGCATAAGACTGATTTTCCTCCTTGCAGAGGAGATAATATTTGTATGAAGTCAATATCCCCTAAAGTAGTTTATAATAAGGCATGCGATATGCTTGGGGTTATTGCCGGCTTGGATACGGCACAGATGGATGCAGTGTATCGGCAGCAATATCTTTTAAAAGACAACGCTTAAGGAGATAAATTTTATATGAGGATAGTTTTTCTAAATCCTCCGGTCAGGATATGCATATAAAGACCTTAAAGAATATTATGTGCCTTGGGGGCCTGATGGCAGATTAAGTAATGTTACCAGGCGTAATAAGATTTATACATTTCAGATGCGGCTTGATGATATCGAAAAATATTCTTCCGGAAAAAAAATCCTTGATATCGGTTGTGCTATGGGCCTTTTTCTGGAGGCTGCACAAATGCGCGGGTGGGATCCTTACGGGATAGAAGTATCGGAATATGCGGCG
>Ga0265296_1001357_pt1 | contig 28493 bp, 24 predicted proteins | sample MunlanPumphouse1_FD_189073 | JGI IMG/M metagenome (GOLD analysis project Ga0265296, IMG submission 189073) | Groundwater microbial communities from a municipal landfill in Southern Ontario, Canada - Pumphouse #1 | ecosystem: Environmental > Aquatic > Deep subsurface > Groundwater | place... | reverse complement strand
GCCGAAATCAAAGGGCTTCTGTCGATGCACGGCGTTGATGGTCTGGACCGCGGCGTCCAGGACGTGGGTCGTAGAGAGAATAATCCCTGAATACGCCGAAGAATTACCAACAGGTCCCTGCGGGGTCATGAGTTCCGGATAATGGTAACCTTCGTAGGGGACCTGGGCCGGGCTTTCTTTGTCGGTGATATGGATGTCGCTGATGGTAAAGAAAGTCAACAGCGTCGCGGCTGCGGGATCAGGGCCCGGCGATTGCAAGATGACCGGCGGGTTTTGCATGTCCGGGCGAACATACGGAAAAGGGGGTCCAACAGGGAAGCCTGCCTCATCATGACCCCACACGCCGTAGCCCTGACTAGCATAGTCCTGGAGCTGACACGGCAAAAGAGTCGCGTTTGGATACTCGGGAGGGTTGGTCGCGGGAATGACCGTCTTCTCCAGGGTCGTGAAGACCTCGGCGGTGATCGGGTAAGTCGGCGCCTGGCCCGGCGCCGGTCCGATTTGGACGGGACCGTCGATGGCCAGCACCTTCTCCAGGGTTCCGAGCAGCGAAAACTCCAGCCCCAGAACTGCGGCGGAACCGACACAGTACTTTACAAAATTTCTTCTGGAAACGCCCATTAGTATTCCTTGTAACTTAACTTGAGATTAGGCAGCAGTCATGACCGCCGCAGGTAACCATAGCTTTGACAATCTTATGCCCGGGCTCAACCTCCGGAATTTTCCTCTTGCCTATTATTTTCGGTAGGAAGTCGCTTTTTCTGAAGGAATTTTTTCCTGTCATCTCCGCCCAGGCAGATGCAAAGCCGGTCAGGCAAATCTGCGTCCCAGGACCGCAACCCTCGGTCAGGCCGGGGCAGGCGAAGAAGGCCGCGGACCCTCCTTCCTTTACCTCATAATGAATGGCCCGGGGCGGCTTTAGTGCCATTATCCGCCAACCTATAATTTTTGCGATACCTAACTGAAGAAATTTACTGGTGATTTTTTAAGATTAAATCTAAGGCGTTTCCTTAAGATGGGGGGTGGGGCGATTGGAGCCAGCAGGCTTGCAGGCGCAGCAGGCGATTAGTGCCATCAGGGCAGGAGACCACCTCCAGGAGCGACCCGGGGGTGGTGAGGCGCTGGAGAATTTCCTGGAATAGCGCGGCCGGAAGAGAGCCGCGCCACTCCGCCTCCCAGAAAGGCTCGCCACCATTGGTAATGAGCCGGTCCCCGACCTGGACGGCCAGGTGCGGGGCGAGGCCCGCCAGGGCCCCGGCCGCGTGGCTGCGGATGGCCTCCCCCCGGACACGCAAGAATTTATCGTTTAACGCGTAGCGTACGGCCGCGGCCCGGCCCGCGTTGTGACTCAGAAGCCCGTGGTGCAAAAATTTCTGCACATATTCCCACGCGGTCTTCCGGTCCACCCCGAAATATTCCTGGAAATCCCCCAGGCGGAACCAGCCGCCCCGGGTGCGTCCCAGAAAATCTTGTAGCTTGTCACCGGTCAGCTTGCTGCGGGGCCGGTGGGGCAGCACCCCCCGGAGGTCGCTGATTGCTGCCGCCAGCAGGTCGCGGTGCAGCGACTGGCAGTTGCTCAAAGAGAGGGGAGGTTCTTTTGGGAAATGCCGCTGGGCAGCTGGGCCTGCCTCCGGCTTCAGGAGCAGGTTGGAGATCAGGGGGAGATAAAAGGAAAAGGATTGCTCCAGGGTGTTAATCAGGGTGCGGAAACGGTCCAGGGTGATGCGTCCGGCCAGATGTGACAGCAGAGCCTCTTCCACCCGGGTTTTGAGGACCCGGCCCCGGGCCAGGGGCTCCTGGGGCAAGGCCGCGGGACCCAGGGCTGCGTCCAGCATGAGGCCGGCCACCAGGGCCCGGTCCAGCCGTTCCTCACCCGCGCCCAGCCACTGATAGCCGCCCCCGGCGGTCAGCCCGTAGAGTTCCTCCAAGGCCCCGGCCCCTCCCTACCGGGAGAAGAGAAAGGACCCCCCTCTCCCGGCGCCGCAGTTCTGGGAGCCGTGCACTCCGGCTCCGGGACCTTACCGCTGCAAAGACGCGGCCAATCCGGGAGAAGCCAACTATGGTTAATCATTTAACAATACTTTACAAAATTGCGAAGGCCGGAGCCTAGTCCCGGGACATGTCCTGTAGCCGGGTTAGTCCCAGGTTTTGCCGCTGTACATGGTCTGCTGGCATATGGGGCAGACGGTAGGCGAAACCTCCCCGGCCAGGGCGGCGATAATGGTGCGGCAAAACGCGGGCAAGTCCTCGGGCTTCCGGGAGGTGATGAGATTGCCGTCCACCGCCACCTCCAGGTCCACAAAATTGGCCCCTGCGTGCACCAGGTCATCCTTGATGGCAAAAAACGCGGTCACCGTCTTCCCTTTGATGACCTCTGCGGAAGCCAGCATCCAGCCGCCGTGGCAGATGGCGGCCACGATCTTGCCTTGGCTGGCCGCGTCCCTGACCAGGGAGACCATCGCGGGATGGCGGCGCATGTGGTCAGGCGCGTAGCCCCCGGGGATGATCACCGCGTCGAACTGCCCGGCCTCCACCTCGTGGGCGAACTTGTCCACCCCCACCGGGTAGCCGTATTTGCCGGTGTGCACCTTGGCAGTGCCGGAGCCCACCACCACCACCTCCGCGCCCTCCTCCCGGAAACGCAGCAGGGGATACCAGACCGCCAGCTCCTGATATAAATCTTCCGCCAGGAGGGCGATGCGTTTGCCTTTGAGCCTCATGGTTTAATTCCCCTTAATCTTATTTATAAGGTTTTGGACCTCACGAAGGAATTTTTCAAAGGACGGGCAACGACTTTTTGTAAGGTCAAAATCAAACTTAGCTGCTAATACAGGTTGATCGTCGACCTCAAGATACCTTCTTTTGTTCACCATATTATTACTAATTCGTTCCTTTGCCCCCCGAATGTTTTCAGGATTTAGAGGAGCGATGGCGTCTGACCTGATACCACATACTCCCCGCAAAGATTCTTTCCCGCCGAGAAACCAGCCCTCCATCTCCATTTTGGCTAAAACCACCGCTATCGGCAATTGCGTTACTTGCTTGCCTCTTTCCATGAGTTGCGGTCCCAATATAGCAGGGCAATCATCATCGGCATCCAAAAGAACTAATACTGCCCCGACATTATCGCGGTCACTGACCCCCTGAACTATTGCCCTTTCCAATTGCCCTTCTTGAACCACTTTATTACGCTTAATGCGAAATGGCCTTGCAATCTGAATACTGAACGCCTGCATTTGATTTCGAATTCTACGAAGCAAAATTGGCACAGATTCGACTTCTGATTGACCTTCAACTATTGCAAGAATTTTTTGGTTCATTTTTATACAGTCTTTAAAAAGAAATTTTCAACTGCTTAGAAGCGTTTTTGCCTGCCTCAATATCAGGGGTTAATTCGTCTAGACGTAAAAGTTCTCCTGCAGTATATAGGTGACCGCGAATAGCTTCTCGATTTGATGGGGAGAGAGAAGTGATAATTGTACGGAAATCTTTCATGGTAACTAATCTTATTTGAGAATCTTGAAGATATTTATAATCCAGTATATCCGGGCTGTGAGTAGTTATTATGATTTGTCTATCCATGGAAGCATTCATGAGCACTTCAATTATTAGTTCAGTTATTCCAGGGTGAACAGTTGCCTCTGGTTCTTCTATAGCAATAACCGAATGAATTCCTGGCTGGTAAATCGCCAAGAGTAAGCCAAGAATACGCAATGTGCCATCAGACATGTTTAATGCTTCAAAAATCCATGGATGCTTAGTCCCCACATCCTGCTTGAATTGAATCCCTTCCAACTGGCCCACTGAATGAGATTCCACTTTCTTTAGCCCTTGAACTACTTTTGAAAGCAGGTTACAAATGCGTTCATAACGCCAAGATGACTGGTCGTCTCTTTGTAGACGCTTTAAAATGGAGGCAGCATTGCTGCCATCATGGTTAAGATAATAATCCTCTCGACCAGATTTTTGTATTTCTCGTAATTCATCTGGGATTATGGAATAAAATCTCATGGAAGTTAGAAAATCGAATACAGGCCGGTATTCATCCAAAGCAGAGGCAGCATATAGCATAAGTCGGTCTGAAGATACCTTTGGTCGGATACCCGTTATCTCTTTTATAAATTTGCCATCTTTGGTTTCAAATTCATGTTCTTTTTCTTCAAAAAAACCCTTTACTTTACATTTTTCATGAGACACCATAAATTCTTTACCAAACTTAGCGGCTATTTTAAAAGAATAATAAGCCGATGCATTATTTGGAAAATCTATAATGAGACTAATTTCGATATCGGTGGGGTGACCGGCTGACCTTCGCCGAACTGCGCCAATTCCTCCTTTTTCCATAAACGCAACCTCTATTGAATAAAAAAGGCAATTCTTTACAAATTCAAGTGCTTCGATAAAGTTACTTTTTCCTGTACCATTACGCCCGACTAAAGCAGTGAAGTTCTCTAGATTTACTGTTAGTTGGGCTATGCTTTTATAGTTGCGGATTTGAACCTGGCGGATAAGGGGAATCATTATCTATTCTCCTTTTACTAGATGCTATTTTAATATCCGAAATTCATGTTTAATTCAAAGAAATTTCCTTCAGTTCATTCTATCATAAAGGATTGATCGGGAACCTTCCCAGGTTTTCTCAAAGACGCCTTGCCGCTGGGCCAGCGCCAGTAGGGGCGTTGCTTGCGGAAGGGAATCATGAGGAGGGCGCGGAGATGGTTATCCCGGGGCAGGAGATAACCGGGAACGCCGATAATCACCTCTCCTTGGGGTACGTTCAGGCGCAGGCTGCGGTTGAGCCGGTCCCACCAGGAAAAGATGACGGAGTAGTTGGAATTGGTCTCACCCCCCACCACGGAATGATGGAGGCCGTGCATCCGGGGGGTGACCACCACTTTATTCAGCCCCCGCTCTAAAGCAATGGGCAGGGCCAGATTGCTGTGGTGGAACATGGTGGCCAGGTTGAAGACGATTTCATAGGCCAGATAGGTAATAGGCGAAATACCCAGGAGAATTACCTGCAATACGCGGAAGCCGGTGGAATAAAAGGTCTCTGCGAAATGGAAGCGGAAAGAGGTGGTCACGTCCATGTCCGGGTCCACGTGGTGGATGTTGTGGAAACGCCAGAGCAGGGGATAGACGTGGTTGGCCCGGTGCCAGAAGTAAAAGGTGGCGTCCATCCACAAAAAACCCAGGAGGAATTGCACCCAGAAGGGGAGGGCCAGCCAGGGGAAGAGGCCGAATCCGGAGGACTGGGCCCAGACCGCCATTCCTAGGGCCGCGGGGCGCACCACCGCCACGCCCACCACAAAGGAGAGTCCGGTTACCAAAAGATTGACGGCCCAACGCCGGGGCCGGGCCCGCTTGCGCCGGCGCAGGGGTCGCAGGGTCTCCAGGAGCAACAGCCCGGCAAAGCAGGCCAGGAGCATGATCGATCCCCAGGAATGGAAGGGTAGGGGCATAGGCTAAAATCCTTGTTAAGTTACCGGGCAACCGGCCCGGGTTCATTTTCCCGGATAATTTCCAGGGCTTTTACCCTATCTTGGGCTTGCCTGATATAACCTTCTGCTTTCTTAGGGGCATATTTGAGGAAGCTTTGATAGGCCTCTAACGCCTCCTTATTGGTACCATATTTATCTAACAGCTCGGCCTTCCGGTAATAGACTTTAGAGTTTTGGGGATTGATTTCCAGGGCCCGGTTCCAGTCAGCCAGGGCCCGGTCAAAGTCCCTTTGCCGGTAATAAGCTAACCCGCGGATTTGGTAAGCCTTCTCATACCTAGGATCGATCTCCAGGACCCGGCTGAAGTCATTGATGGCCCGGTCCAGATCCCAGATCCGATTATAGGCGACTCCCCGGTTATAGTAAGCCTCGGCATATTCGGGACTGACTCCCAGGGCCCGGTTGAAGTCATTGATGGCCCAGTGCCAATATCCTTGATGATAATACAAAAGTCCTCGATAGTTATAGGCTTCCCGATGTTTGGGGTTTAATCTGAGAGACTCATTATAGTCGGCCAGGGCCCGGGCCTGGTCCCCATTTTCATAATGGGCATGCCCTCGATAAAAAAGGGCATCAGCATCTTTGGGGTTTAATTCCAAAGCCCGCTGGTAATCGGCTAGAGCCCGTCTTAAATCCCCTTTTTGATAAAAGGCAATACCTCTGAAAGTATAAGCCTCCGCATACTTGGGGTCAATATCCAGGGACCGGTTGAAATCGGCCATGGCCTGGTCCATGGCGCCTTTCCAAAGATAGGCCGCGCCTCGAAAATTGAACACCTTGGCATTGGGGGGAATAAGTTCCAGGGCCTGGTTGAAGTCGGCGATGGCCCGGTCCCATTCTCTTTTGCGTAAATAGCCATATCCTCGCTGGCGATAGGCCTGCCCATCTTTGGGATTGGCCTCCAGCGTACGGCTGCACCCGGCAATGATCAGATCGTAATTCTTCACCTCTTCCCGGCTGGAGCAGGCCGGCAAGCACGATACCACCAAGAGCGCAAGAACCGTATGCTTCCAGAGTTTCATCAGATGCTCCGGGGAGAATAGGAACAGGCGCAACTGCTAAATAATATCATCTATCCCTGATTTTTAATTGCCTGTGGTTCTTAATTTTTCCGGCGCCAATATTTAGCTCGCTGAAGTTTGGCGATCTCCGGGGCTCTCCCCCCGGCCCATCTTCTCCCAGAAGGACCAGGATTTCAATTCCCGGCCCAGATGATGGCGCAGGAATTTTCTGAGAATCCCCAGGCTCTGGTCCCGTTGGGGACGCGGGAAACGGAGGCGGGTGAGCTTTTCCGGGGGCATTTCCTGGGCCAGGCGCAGCAGTTTCCAGGTCCCGGGATTGAGTGGCAACAAAGGGCCGGAGGGGGTGCGGCTGCAGAGGCCGCAGACCACGCCGCCCTGGGAAACGTTGAAATATAGAGGCGGCCCGGGCTCTTTGCCGCACTGCCGGCAGGTGTCCCAGCGGGGGCCGTAACCCCCCAGTTTCAAAAGATGGAGCAAAAAGGGGGGCAGCAGGGAATCCGGGTCCGCACCGCCATCCAAAAACTCCAGGGCCAGGCTCAGGGTCCGGAAAATTTCCCCGGTGGTTTCCGGCGGGGTGGAAAGTTCCCCGGCCAGCTCTCCCAACACGGCCGCAGCCGCCAGCCGCGGCAGATCCCGGCGCAGGCTGGAGAAAGAGTTGACCAGTTCCCCCTGCTGGATAAATTCCAGGTCGCCCCGGGCCCGGGGGGAAAGGTGGAAGATCACCCGGTTCAGGGACTCCAGGCAATTAACAAAACGGCGGCGGCTCTTTTTGGCGTGTTTGGCCACCCCGGAGACCCTGCCCCCCTCCGGGGTGAGAAAGGTCACCAGCCGGTCGGCCTCGCCGTAGTCGCGGATTTGCAGGACAATAGCAGGGGTTTGCCGGGAGGTCATGGAAGATTTTTACCACAAAGACACAAAGAGCACAAAGGAGCACAGAGGATTATTTGGTGCATCTTTGTGTCTTGGTGTCTTTGTGGTAAATCCTTTAAATCAATTTATACTTCTCCCGCAGCCGGGCGGACATCTCCCGGAGCCAGGCGTAGGCCAGGGCCACGGTCTTTTCCCGGTCCGGGTTGATCAGGCAGCAGGTGGCCGGGCTGAGGAGACTTTGGGCCAGGAGTTGGTCCCGGTCGATGCCGGCTTTGTCCAGGAAGGCCCACAGGTCCTCCAGGAAGGTCATCAACCCCGCCGTGGTTTCGCCGCTGAAGGCCTCGCAACCGGTGGGGACCAGGCCCCAGACCAGGACCCCGCCCCGGTCCAGGAACCGGCGGATGGCCGGGGCGTAAGCCTGAAAGATCTCCCGGTTGGTGTAGATATCCATGGACAGGATATCCAGGTCCCGGTTCAGGAGGAATTCCCAATCCGGGTTGCCGCAGAGGTGGATGCCCCGGGGCCGCTCGATCAGGGAGAAAAAGCGGTCCAGGTCTTCTTTGGCCCGGATATCCGTGTAACCGGAGATGGAGCTGAAAATGAACTGCATGCCCGGCTCGTCAATAAACATGAAGGCCCCGGGGTGCCGGGCCTTGAGGCGCGTCAGTTGGGCCTGGACCCGCCGGGCCATGAAGTCGATCATCAAGGCCCGCACTTCGTCGTTGAAGATCAGGGGCCGGTCGTTTTCATCCAGGACCTTGAGGCCGAAGCTGACCGGGCCCTCCAACTGCCCCCGGATGGCCGGATACCGGCTCAGGTCCATCTCCAGAAAGCGGTGATAGACCGCGGAATAAGCCGGCGAGATGTCGAAGTAGTCCAGGTCGTCCCAATGCTCCAGGAGTTCGGGCAGTTCTTCGTAAAATTTGCCCGTGTCGAAGCGGATGCTTTCGGTTTCCGGAATGACGATGATACCGGGGAAGTGCTCCGCGGCCTGGACGTACATATCTTCGTAATAGCTCAGGTGGGGCAACTGGGGCCAGAAGGGGATGTCCAGGGACAGGGCCAACTCCAGGGCCGGCTCCACTGCATCGTGGGGCAGGATGGCCATGGCCGTGGTCAACAGATTGCCGGGAATTAGGGGAGGCATGGGGATAATATAAGGGGCGGGGAGGATTATGGCAAGTTAAGGAAAATGGGGGAGAACTGGTTATTAACTAAGGAAACAAAGGGTTGCCGGCCCCAGGCTTTTGCCGGCGGGCCTCCAGCTCTTTTTTCAGATCGATCATCTTCGTTTCCCAGGAGCTGACGTAACTGGCGCGGTCAATCTCCGTTAGGCTCTCCAGGGAGGCGATCACCGCTTCGATGTCCTGGGAGGCCTGCCGGACCAGCTGCAGTTGACGGCTCAGTTCCGGGTCTTCGAGCCGTTTCTCCACCCGGGCGCTGAAGCCGCCGATGACCACGTTGGCGTTGCGGATATGGTGCGCCAGGGTGACCATTAATTCCCGGAGGGTTTCCAGCGCGGCCAGACGCCGGGCTGACTCCAGACGGGCCTGGGCCAAACGGTCTTTTTGGAGATGCCAGGCTCCCAGGAAAAACCCGGCCACTCCTCCCATGCAGGCAAAAGCCAGGCCCATGGACAGCATGCCGGCGCTGAAGGAGACGCTCAACTGGTAACCCCACAAGGAGAAGTCCCAGGGCACATGGGGGTGCTGGGGCCCCATAATATAAGCCAGCATGGCGAAGGGGTGGACCAGGAGGTAACCCGCGAGCATTCCCGCCAGGGTGAACCAGATCATTTTGCCGGTGCGTGCCGGTTCAGCCATAAATCTTGCCTGCTCCCCCTTTGGCAAATACTGTTTATGGGGTTAATGGTGGGGAAGCTCTCCTCCTTTCAGGCCAACATTATTATCAACGTTGCTGCTCCGGCACAATGTAAGGAAAAGTGTACCAGTGGCGCATGGCCGGGTCATTATCATACCACGAGGGCGGGACCCGGTTGAAGGCCGGGTCTCGCGTATCGTAAGGGCTGGGCTGGTAATAAGTTTCTCCGGCTGAGGCGCACCCCGAGAGAAGGAGGCACAGCCATAGAACTGCGCCACAACAAACTTTCAGTCTTATTTTCATAGAGCCTCCAACCCTTGGTGGCATTTCCATCGCCAGCTTGGGCCACGATCAAAACTTATTAGCGGCTCATTGCAACTCCGGATTATTATAGGGAAAGGTGTACCATTGCCGCAGGGAGGGATCGTTGCCGTACCATGAGGGGGGGACCCGGTTGTACGCGGGGTCCGGCATGTCGTAGGGACTCCTCTGGTAGCCATAACCGGCTTGGTAACCGGAATAACCCGCGGCTTCACATCCCGACAGAATCAGCAACAACCCCAGAACTACCCAAAACCTGGTTTTCATGGTTTAATCCTTGAACTCCCTGCAAGTTGCTGCTTTATCCGGACAAGTAGGGGCGAACCTTGTGTTCGCCCCGGAGGCTGGGCGAACACAAGGTTCGCCCCTACACTGTAAAACCTTTTTGATTGCAACTCAGTATAGCTTCCCCGCCCGCTCCAGGGGGTGCGGCAAGGGGGAGGAATCTCCCGGGGCCGTCTACGCCGCCCCGGGCAAAGGAGATTAACCGCACAGGTAATTAAAAAATAAGCATTGGCGCGGGGTTGTAAACCGACGGAACTTATTTCTCTTTAAAATCGCTGTGCCGTTTCCAGAGGAGATAGATGGCCGGATAGATGAGGAGTTCCAGGAGGAAAGAAGTGGTCACGCCCCCGAACAGAGGCGCGGCGATGCGTTTGGCCACTTCCGCGCCGGTGCCCGTGGCCCACATGACGGGCAGCAACCCGAAAATGTTGGCCAAGACCGTCATCAGTTTGGGCCGCAGCCTGAGAACCGCGCCGGCCATGACCGAATCTTTCAAGTCTTCGTAAGTGTTCAGTCGTCCTTCTTTTTTCCGTTCGTTATGTACTATGTTCAGGTAAAGGAGCATGATGGCCCCGGTTTCCGCGTCCAGGCCGGCCAGGGCGATAATGCCCACGATCACCCCCACGCTCAGGTTATAGTCCAGCCAGTAGATGAGCCAGATGGCCCCGATCATGGAGAAGGGCACGGCCAGGAGGATGATGCCCACCTCCGCCAGGGAAGCGGTGCTCAGGTAAATGAGCAGCACCACCAGGACGATGGTAATGGGAATGACCACCTGGAGCCGGGCCCGGGCCCGCTCCATGTACTCGAACTGGCCGCTCCAGACCATGGAATAGCCCGCAGGCAGCTGCAGGTGCGCGGCGATGGCCTCCTTGCCCTTCTTGACGTAGGTGCCCACGTCCACGTCCCGGATATCCACATAGACCCAACTGGTGCGCCGGGAGCCCTCGCTCTTGATCATATCCGGCCCCTGGTGAATACGAATCTTGGCCACCTGGGCCATGGGGATCTGCGCGCCGCTCATGGTGGGGATGAGAATCCGGTTCAGGGCCGCCAGGTTTTCCCGGTAATCCTGGAAATAGCGCAGGTTCACGGGATAGCGCTCCAGGCCTTCCACGGTTTGGGTAATGTTGGCGCCGCCCAGGGCGCTCAAAATGACGTCCTGGATATCCCCCACGTTCAGGCCGTAGCGGGCCGCGGCCTGGCGGTCGATGTCGAAGTCCAGGTAATAGCCGCCGGTGGTGCGCTCGGAATAGACGCTGGCCGTGCCGGGCACCGCCTTGAGGATGGCCTCCGATTCTTCGGCCAGGCGGCTCAAGACCGCCAGGTCCGGACCCAGGAACTTCAGGCCCACCGGGGTCTTCATACCCGTGGAAAGCATGTCGATCCGGGTCTTGATGGGCCCCAGCCAGGAGTTAGCCAGCCCGGGGAACTTTACCGCCGCGTCCAGTTCCTTGATGAGGCCCTCGTAACCGAGCCGGTCCGAAGTGACAACCCGGAATATGGGTTTCAGCCAATCCGGAGCCCAGGAAGAGTACCAGGTGGGCACGAAACGCCACTGCTCCCGGGGCTTGAGGCGGATGGTAGTCTCGATCATATTCAGGGGCGCGGGGTCGGTGGCCGTTTCGGCCCGGCCCGCCTTGCCCAGCACGTACTCCACCTCGGGGAAGGTGGAGATTATGCGGTCGGTCTGCTGCAGCAGCTCCTTGGCCTTGGTAATGCTCAACCCCGGCATGGTGGTGGGCATGTACAACAGATCACCTTCGTCCAACGCGGGCATGAACTCCGACCCTAACTTGGAAAAGGGGTAGAGGGTGACGGCTACCAGGAGCAGGGCTATCAGTATGGCGGTCTTGGGAACGCGCAAAATCACGGTCAGTAGCGGCCGGTAGACCGCCATGGTGAACCGGGACAAAGGATTTTTGCTCTCCGCGGGAATCCTGCCCCGGATGAAATAAACCATCAAAATGGGAATCAGGGTGACGGCCAGGATGGCAGCGCCGCCCATGGCGAAGGTCTTGGTAAAGGCCAAAGGCCGGAAGAGTCGGCCGCTCTCTCCCTCCAGCGCAAAGATGGGCAGAAAGGAGACGGTGATCACCAACAGGGCGAAGAAAAGGGACGGCCCCACCTCTTTGGCGGCGTTGAGGATAATGGGCAGGCGGTCCGTGCCCGGCGGCGCGTGCTCCAGGTGTTTGTGCGCGTCCTCCACCATGACCATGGACGCGTCCACCATGTCGCCGATGGCGATGGCGATGCCCGCCAGACTCAGGATATTGGCGTTGATGTGGAATTGATATTGCAGGATGAAGGAGATCAGCACCCCCAGGGGCAGGCTGATGATGGCCACCAGCGCGGAGCGGAAGTGGAGCAGGAAGACCACACAGATCAGGGCCACAATGGCGATTTCCTGATAGATGGCCTCCTTCAGGGTGTCAATGGCCCGGCTGATGAGACCGGAGCGGTCATAGGAGGTGACAATGCGCACCCCGGGGGGCAGGCCCTTTTTCAGTTCCTCCAGCTTGGTCTTCACCCGGTCGATGACCGCCAGGGCGTTTTCACCGAAGCGCATGACAATGATGCCGGCCACCACTTCGCCCTGGCCGTTGCCGTCGGCCACGCCCCGGCGCAGCTCCGGTCCCAGGCGCACCTGGGCCACGGTTTTGATGAGGATGGGCGTGCCGGAGCCATCAGTCCCCAGCACGATGCTTTCTATGTCCGCCACACTCTTGAGATAGCCCAGACCCCGGACCATGTATTCGGTTTCCCCCATCTCCATGAGGCGGCCGCCCACGTCCATATTGGACTTCTGGATGGCCTCCTTGACCTTGGAGAGGGGGATGTTATAGGCCGCCAGCTTGTTGGGATCCACCTGCACCTGGTACTGCTTGACGAAGCCCCCCAGGGAGGCCACTTCCGCCACGCCCTGGACGGTGCGCAACTGGTAGCGCAGGTACCAGTCTTGAATGCTCCGCAGCTGGGCCAGGTCGTGTTTGCCGGTGGGGTCTTCCAGGACGTATTGATAGACCCAGCCCACGCCGGTGGCGTCGGGGCCCAGGGAAGGATTGACATTGGGGGGCAGGTTGCCCCGGACGTAATTGAGATATTCCAGGACCCGGGACCGGGCCCAATAGATGTCGGTGCCGTCCTCGAAAATGACTTGCACCATGGACCAGCCGTAAAAAGAGAAGCCCCGCACCACCTTGGCATGGGCCACCGCCAGCATGGCGGTGGTCAGGGGATAAGTCACCTGATCTTCCACCACCTCCGGGGCCTGCTCCGGAAAATCGGTGGAGATGATGACCTGGACGTCGGAGAGGTCGGGGATGGCGTCCACCGGCAGATTATAGGCCGCGTGTATGCCCCAGGCGGTGATGAGGGCCCAGAGGAGCAACACCAGGACGCGGTTGCGGACGCAGAGTTCGATGAGTTTGGCGATCATAGAGGGCCGGTTGTCAGTGGCCAGTGGCCAGTGGTCAGTTTCTCCTCGTTCCCGAGCTTAACGTGGCATCTAAACCCTAAACTTCTCCATCCCTAATGCTTGTGTGCGGGTGGGGCCGCGGGGGGAGCAGGCTCCGGTTTCGCTGCCGGTGTGGCCTCTTTGCCCGGGGCGGGTGTCGCGGTCTGCTGCGACCTCAACATCTTGGCCACGGCCTCCCGGATGCGGGATTCGGAGTCCAGCAGGAACTGGGCGGAGGTCACCACTTCCTCCCCGCCTTTCAGGCCGGAGGTCACTTCCCGCCAGCCGCCGTCGCCCTCCACCCCCACCTTCACCTCCCGGGGCTCGAAACGGCCCTTGCCCAAGGCCAGGAAGACTACCTGCTTTTCCCCGGAATCCAGCACCGCCTCGGTGGGCACCGCCACCACCGGCTTAGGCAAAGGCGCCTGGATCATCACCTGGCCGTACATCTCCGGCTTGAGCCTGAGGCCCGGGTTGGGAAAGCTGAGGCGCACCTTGGCGGTGCGGGTGGCGCCCTTCAAATAAGGATAAAGGTATTGGACCTTGCCGTGGAAGGTCTCCCCGGGAATATAGGGCAGGGTCACCTCCGCGTGCTGGCCCACCTTCACCCAGGGGAGTTCGTATTCATAGATATCCCCGTCGACCCAGACCTCCGAGAGATCCGCCACTTCCAAAAGGGGCATGCCCGCCTGTACCATCTGCCCCTGGGTCACCATGCGCTTGGTGATAATGCCGTAGGCCGGGGAGGTCAGGGTCAGCTCTTTTTTCACCTGGCCGGTCTTCTCCAGGGCCTCGATCTGGCCCCGGCCGATGTCCCAGTACTCCAGGCGGCGGCGGGAGGCCTCCACCAACCTTTTGGCGGACTCACCCAACTCCGGAAAGGTGGATTTCTCCAGGGTCTTGAGGTTTTTCAAGGCCATCAGGTATTCTTTTTGGGTGGAGACCAATTCCGGGCTATAGATGCTGATCAGAGGCTGGCCCTTGCGGATGGGCTCGCCGGTGGTCTTGAGGAACAGACGATCCACCCAACCGTTGATCTTGGTGGTGACTATGGCCAGGCGGCGTTCGTCGTAATTGACGATGCCCACCGCCCGGATGGTGCGGCTCAGGGACCGCACTTCCGCTTTGCCGGTGCGCACCCCCATGGACTGGAGGGTGCTGGGGTCCACGGCAATGGTGCCCGGGGCCGCAACCTCGCCCCCCACCTCTTCATAGACCGGCACCAGGTCCATGCCGCAGGGGGCCTTGCCAGGCTTGTCGCTGACGTAGCCGGGGTCCATGGGGGAGACCCAATATTTGACTTTCCGTTCTTTCTTGGCGCCGGGAGCAGGGGCTGCGGCAGTCGCGGCCATCTCCCCGGTCAAGGGCGCCAGGTCATGGCCCATGGGATCCTTACCGGGTTTGTCCCGGACATAGGTGGGGTCCATGGGGGAGACCCAGAGTCTCACCTGTTTGCCGGGGGGGGGCGGTGCGCCGGGCTGGGCGGGGTAAACGGGCAGGAGTTCATTGCCGTCCGGGTCTTTTCCCGGCTCAAACTTGATAAATTCCGGGTTCTTGGGAGACACATAGCACAGCGGCTTCTTTTCCACCGGAGCCGGGGCCGCGGCCGGTACGGCTTCCGGTGGGATCGGCACCAGGTCCATGCCGCACTTCGGGCACTTGCCCGGTGCGTCCCGGATGATATCCGGATGCATGGGGCAGTGCCATAACTGGGGTTTCTTTGCCGCCGGGGCTGCGGCCGGGCCGGTGGCCTTGGCCATGTACATGAAGTGGTAGCCACTCAGGTGGAGGACGCCAACAATGACGAGGCAGAACAAAACCCCTAAAACCAGACCCCAAAGCAGAGAGCGGCGGGGAGACGGATTCATTTTTTTCCTCCGGGCGTCCGGGTCAGCTCCTGGCCCACCAGCCACTCCAATTCGGCCCAGTTTTCTTCAAAGTCCTTGAGGTATTCCTGCAACTGCATCTCCGCATTATAGACCGCGATCTGGCTCTGGTAGAGCTGCGCGAAATCCAGGGCCCCCACCTGATAAGAGGCCAGGGACGCGGACGCGGCCTGGCGGGCCTGGGGAATGATCCCCTGGTCCATCAGGGTTATCTGCCGGGAGAGGCGCTGAAGCTTGGCGTGGCGGTCCTTGATGGTCGCGGCCAGCATGTTGGCCGCGGCCTGGTGCGCTTCTTGGGCCGCACTTTGCCGGGCCTGCTCCTCCCGGATGCGGGGCTTGATCTTGGAGCCGTACCAGATGGGGACGTTGAACATCACCGTGGAGGTGAACATGTCCGGTTGTTTCTGATTAACAGGCGGAGCCAAGGTCTCCCGGAAGCCATAGCCCAGTGCGATCCGGGCATCAGGGAAATACTCCTTCTTGGCCAGGCTCACGGCCTTTTCCTGTTTGGCGATGATGGCCTTTAGGGCCTGGAGTTGGGGCCGGGCCTCGGACCGGGCCAGCAATTCCTCCAGTTTCAGGGAAAAAGGCCGGGGCTGTAAAGGCTGGGGTTTGGCCACCGCGGTGTTGGGGGATTGGGAGCGCAGGGCGTTCAGATCGGCCCTGGCTGATTCCTGCTTCTGTTGCCACTGGAGCAGCCGGTCCAGGTAATTTCCCAGCTCCACCTGGGCCTGGAGCACGTCCGCCTGGATGCCCTGGCCCACGCCGTAGCGGGTCTCCGCCACCTGCACCACCTGTTCCCAGAACTGCTTGTTCTTCTGAGTAAGATCAGAGGAGATATGGGCCAGGGAGAGGGTCCAATAGGCCACCACTACTTTCGCCCGGACCTCGTTGATCTTTTCGTAGTAGGCCAGCCCCTCGGAGCGGGCCTGTTCCGCGGCCACCTCGGACCGGAGACGCCTCTTGCCCGGAAAGGGAAACTTTTGGGACACCTCTAGCATCTTCTGGGTCATGTCTTCCGCGTTGGTGCGCCAGGTGTCCACGGGAACGTCCTTCATGGTGAAGCCGATTTCCGGGTCTTCCAGAGCCCCCGCGGAACGGATCGCCTCTTTGGACGCGCGGTGGAGGGAGTGCATCTGCTTCACTTCCGGGTTGGCCTTCAGGGCTTCAGTAATCAGGGCTTTAAGATCGGCAGGCAGATTGTCGTTGGCGCCCGCGGCCGGTGAAATCCCGCAGGCAAAGAGAAGAAGCAGGCTCCAACCCAGGACCAGCGCTGCCATTGCAGGTTGCGGCTTATACTGCATGCAGCTTTACCCTCCCTCAAGCAAGTATAGACATCATTTTGTTGGGCGACAAGGCTTAAGCGCCCCTTGGATAAAAGTATTTTTGAAAATAATTGGCTCGGAAAAATAATCAGGAGAAAGGGGACCAGGGCCCGGACCACCCCGGCGCGGCTGGTAAAAGCCGCTGCCCCAAGTGGGACCCCGGTCCAGCCCTGGAATTGAGACCTGCCTAGCCGGTGGCAGCCAAATTTATCCTCAGGATATCTAGTCCCGATAATCTTACAAATAGGCGTCACCGATGGGGGATTATGAGAAATGGAAGCAGAACTTCTCGCGGTCTTAGCAAATTGCTGTAAAAATGTTTTTAGGGAAATGAGCAAAGCCGAGGTAAGGAACGTCTCCATCCGAAAAGATGAGCGTTTGCAGGAAAATTACGCCATTGCCCAGTTCGTCCGCTATGAGGATTTTCCCGGAAAGGTGGGCGGCTACTTTTTATTGGGATTCCCCAACGAGCCCATGGCTATTGTCGTGGCTTCGGCCATCGCCGAAAATTACGGCATGCCTCCCATAAACCATTTTGACGATACCGCCAAAGACATTTTGAAAGAGGCCATGAATACGATCATCGGCCATACCGTCACCGGCTGGGACAAAATGGGTTTCCGGGTCAGATTCATTCCTCCCACCTCTATCCAGGATGCCCGCATCGACGGCAGCACTTTTGCCGACCACGAGGTTCACAAGATAATTCTCGATATGGCCATCGGCCAGGTAATCTTCAAGGTCACTTGTTCGGTTAATTATAAAGAGCCCCCCCGCAAACGCATACTGGTGGTGGACGATTCCGCGGTCATCAGGGGCATCATCGCCAAGGCCCTCAGTGACGCGGGGTTTACCGTGGAACATGCGGAAGACGGCCGGGTGGCCGTGGAGAAATATCAGAAGTTCCAACCCCACCTGACCATCATGGACCTCAACATGCCCAATATGAACGGCCTGGAGGCCATGCAGGAAATTCGCAAATCGGCTCACGATGCCAGTTTCATCGTGCTCACCAGCACTGCCAGGAGGGATGAGGAGCTAATCGCCAGGAGCCTGAACGTCTATGCTTATATTATCAAGCCGGTGCAAATGAGGGATTTTCTGCCGGTGGTCCTAAGAGCGCTGGGATAAGGGATAAGGCGCCAAGGCCCATGCGCCTCCATCTTCCGGAAGTGCCGGCTGGCTGCCCGTAACCGTAAGGGTCAATTCCTGCCCCCTTTTAGCGCAGGCAGATGGGGTTTCAGCCCCTCTTTAATCACCCCGGCCGCGTATCCGGAGCCCCGGTTGGTGAAATGCACCAGGTCGTAAATATATTCTTTATCCGGAGGCACTGCCTGGGCCAGGTCAATTAAGAGCACCCGGTTCTCTTGGGCCAGCAGGCGGATGGCCTGGTTGAAGAGCTGAAAAATCTCCCGGTACTCTTGATAAACAAGGCCGTGGTCCTTCTCCAAACCCTTGGTGAGTCTGCTGACCAGGGGGTCAGGGGTCGCCGTCAACCGGCTGGCCATGGTCATCAATACCGGCGTGATCTTCCGGGCCCGGCAGATATTGATAAAGGTCTGCTGGTTCATCTTAAATTCTTTTAAGAGATGGTCCCGGTCGAGACGTATTTTCTTGCCCCTGATCTCCCGCAATTCATCGTCCGGAGCCCGGGCCTGCTTGGGGCGCAAGGTCCGGCGCAGGCCTTTCTCCAGGGACTTTAACGCCTGGGATAGGTGGGGAAAAAAATAATCCGGCAGTTGCCGGAAATTGACGGCCATGGGCTGAAATTCCATCAGGGGCGAAGTTTTGCCCTTCTTGAAATCCTGGCTCCAATAAGACCCGGCGTACATCAACACGGCCAAGTCATTAATATTATGCATCATTACCACCATGTCCGGTTTCATGGGGATAACTTTGTTTAGCAAGATATCCAGGGAATGGAGGGAGTAATTGCCGCCCACGCCGGAGTTGTAGGAATTCACCCGCAGTTTCGTCTCTGCCTCCAGCAGCCGCCCCGCCAGGTAAGGAAACCGTTTCTCTTCATCCACGTAATAGCAGGCCGTGGTGGACCCTCCCAAGAAAACCAGGCACAGGTCCGGCTGTTCATGGACCCGGGCAGGCAGGATATAGCCATCCCGGTCGGTGCGAAAGGGATATTCTTTTTTGACCAGGCTGTCCGCCAGCCGCAGATCCTCTTCCGTGGGGGTGAATTTCCCGATAAACAGGGGCTCCTCTTCCCGGAGCCGGATGCATCTCTTGACCCCGGATTTCTTAGTAGGGGATTGCCAGGCCAGGACCTTCTCGGTGATGAACGCGGCGCTGAAAAAAATCAGCGCCAGAAACAATAACAGGGTCTTACGGGGATGCTGTTCGAACCAGTTGCCCATGTTCCCGCCATTCCTTCCCTTCCGCCCGGATAATTAGGGAATATAGCCCCAATCGGCCTCCATGACAAGCTCTGGTGCATCTGCAGGGGAACCACGGAATTGAGGGGGGGAGTCTGAGGGATGATGGTCCGCGAGGCCGTGGGGCCTCCCCATGATTTTATGGGCTAAAAAGGGACACGGGCCTCATCCCCCCTGGGGGATGGCGGCCCGCGACAAATGGTCAATTTAGGGCAGAATCGCGGGACTAGATTAAGAGGCCAAGAGATGATCCGGCTTTAACAGCACCGCCACCGCCAGCTATTTTCGTTTTTTAAATATCACCTTGGTTTCATCAGGCATGGTAATGATTAGTTGACCTTCTTTAAGCGAACCATACATAGTCAGTCCCGGCACATCAATTTTCACCCGGCCATCCTCCAAAATAGACCAGTCTCTCTTTCCGGATGGCAGTACGACGGTTTTATCGCCGAAAAATTCAATGATAAATCCCACTTGCCCGCTTCTCCCGGGAATGCCTGGTTCCCTTTCAATTGCGATCCACTCTCCTTGAATGTCTTCCATCTTGGGTATGGGCCCGGTACACCCGATTAAACAAATGCCTAAAAAAGATACCAGGAGAAATATTCTAATCTTTACGCCAACATTTCGCATCGCAGCATCCTCAAGGATATTTGATATGAGAGGTCCTGTGGAGTTGCGGTCAAAAAATGAGCATGGTCATTCTGAGCGCCTGGAAGAATCTAGATTCTTCTATCCGCTGCGCGCCATTCAGAATGACACTCTCAATATTACCTCTTTAACCACAACTCGGTGTCAGGCTTAAATTCTACCCGGAAAAAATAGGCGAAAAACGCGCCGGCGTCAACTTTTATTGGATTCTCCGGAGGTGAGATTTTGGGGTCATTCCCCAAGCAGACTGATCATGTAATGCTGAACCGCCGGGGCGGCGGCTCTCCTGCCGGGGGCCTTAGCGCCGGCCTCTGCCTCTCCCCGTGCCACCACCTCCGCCGGACCTGCCAGGCGAGCGTCCGCCCTTCGGTGGGGCTTGTTCTTCGACGGCCGGCCCACCTCCTTCTTGGGAGTCCTCCGACTCCACTGTTACTCCCTCCGGCAGGATGATCACCGGCTGCCACGGCTCCGCTTCCTCCGCCGGGGGAGCAGCGGCCTGCTCCGAAGGCGGCCATTCTTCCTGGAAAGGTGCAAAGAACGGCTCCGGCCGCGGCTCTTCCATCTGGGGAGGTACAGTGATGGGCTCCGGCCGCGGTGTTTCTACCTGGGGGGGTGGGGCGGACTCTGGGGGCGGCTCCGGCGTTTTGCCCGCCGGGGGCTTACCCGGTTGCGGTTCTGTCCCGGGCTTGCCTGGCTCCGCTTTTCCGGGAGTGGTAATATGTACGGTGCCCTGGTCATCTTTTGATTGTTTGACCTCAGCCGCCGCAACGCCATGGCCGATCAGTCCCATACCCAGAAGAACGACTGCCAGGCAATATTTCAGGTTCAAGGTCATGCTGCTTTTTTTCCTGGTATGGTCCATATTTTTTAAAAAAAATGCGCCCCGCGTCCCCCCAAGGGGAAGCGCGGGGCGCAGCAAGGGTTTACGGAACATTAACGAAAGGTGGATTCGGTCCGGGCCAGGGATCAAGCTGGCCAAACACCGGGCCACCGGTGATGGGTCCGCAACCGGAGAACAGGAATGGCATGGTATCGAATTGGTTCGGAACCGTCGGGTCGCCATGTGTGAGCCGTTCCCCAAAGAGGAAGTCGAAGCAGGGCAGGCGGTACTGCCCGGACATGAGTCCGTTGGCTTGGAGCTGTTGACCGGTTCTGCTCATGGCGATATAGTCCCGGGTCGGCGGGAAGATGCCCGTGGTTCTGGACGGCGTGAACCGGAAGCGGCCTCTCACCCGGCCACCTCCGAGAGCTTCCGGCAGCACGGTGGCATAGGTCGTCATAGTCTCAGCGCCGGTAGTGGGATTGACTTCGATGCGCTTGATATCAATGAGCCGGGAGGGGTCAGTGGTGAAGCCGACGACAACGGCCCGGGTCGAATTCTCCAAGGGTATGGAGGTGCGGGGATTGCCGGCAAAGACCGGGGGCGCATTGCGGGTCAGCGCCGTGGGAACAAGCAGCGCCTCCACAAACACGTAGCAGGGCCGGACGCCCGGCCTGGTGAAGACGCCCAGGTCCACACTCACCGTGTGCGCGGAGATGTAGGTGTTCGCCGCAGTGGCGGGACCGGCGGGGAGGATCTTGTACATCGTGCCCGCGTAATCCACCGTGTCCCCAACTCTCAAAGGCAACTCTCTCGTTGGGTCGCAGTTGAGGCCGGGGCCGGCCACACCCATGTTAAAGGTCTTCAAGGGCTCGCCCGCCGCGGTCCAGGGGTCATGGCCCGCCGCGCCCACTGCCGGGTTCACCGGCCGGTTGATGTTCGGGCGCAAGGGGTCATTGGGCCCTATAAAAGGAAAGGTATTAAGAAGATTACCGGGGTCCGCCACATTGGGGACGCCCACGGGGTAGCCTTGCGCCGTACAGACCGTGGGGTTGCCGGTGTCCGTGGTGAAACGCCCGTCGGGGCTGTGCGTCCTGCCCCAACGGCCCTGGAAATTCGGAGGATTGTCATCCACCGGGTCATTGATCTCCACTATGGCCCCGGTGCCCGAGACACCGATCTTGCCGCCGACTTCAAAACGGTTGGGATGGGTCGGGTGGTTATTGGGGTAGATAAAGTTGACGATCCCGAAGCCGCCCGCCAGCTGCTCCTGGGCGATGGGGGCGATCAGGCCCACGATATAGACCGGTTCACCGACATGTCCGGGCAGGTCAAACCGGATGTTGCCGACGACCGAGATCTCAAAGGAGGGGAAGGGCGGGATGGTGTCGGTCAGGGCCAGCCCGGTTTGCGCGCCTGTGGCCTGATTGGCGGCGGGGATGGGGTTGGGGCTGTTGACCGGCGCCGAAAAGGCAGGGTCAAAGAGTTGTTTCCAGCTCAGTGCGAAGGCCGGCATCTGCACGTAGGTGTTATTGGGGACATAACACCTGATGCCGTTGACAACCACCGTGCCCCCGGCCCGGTCATCGGTGTTGGCCACCGCGGTGGCCGCAAGAGAGGCGCCAAAAGAACCATCCGGATTGACAAATCTGACTTGCCCGTCCAGGGTGGCTTCCTGGATAAAGCCGATCATGCCGAACGCCGCGGGCGGCACCAGGACCTGCGGCTGCGCCATTGCGCCGGTGGCCCCCAGCAGCCCTAAGGCGATTACCAGGCAGGTTACTTTAAATATCGACCTCATGACATTTCCTCCTTTTTTAACGGAACCCTTCCGGGTCCTGTTTACGGAAATTTAGGTTATGCCTCCCACCCGGGGTGGGAAAACCGGGCGCCGCGTTGACGCGGCGGCCCGGACTATAGTTAACCGCCAAACTGAGGATTCAGGTTCAAGAACCTGGGGATGGGATTGGGCTGGCCATTTATAGGAGGCCGGCCGGCATTGCCCACGGCCTTGATTTCCAGCATCTTATCCCCGGTTAAATTACCGCCGGTAGCGCCGTTGGGCACGAAGAGCTGGGGATGATCGAAGGGCCCCTTCTCCAAGGCCACCCGCTGGTCCGTTAAGCCATTGGCCAGGAAGGCCACCAGAGCTTCAACATTCTGCCTGGCGTTGGGGTCAAACTCGGGGAATCTCAGCTCATCGATGCCCTCGATATTCTCCGTCAGCTCGGCGAAGTTGGTGTTGGGGAAGTTCCCGCCCCGGACGTAGAATTCCACGACCTGGCGCAGGGTGGCCGAATCCCCGTTATGGAAATAGGGACCGGTGAATTCCGCATTGCGGATGTTGGACACCTTGAAAGCGCCCCGGGTGACCCGGCGGTCCAACATGGGCACATTGGGGACAAACCTGGCCACATCCGGGGGCAGCAGACTGGCTCCACCACCGTTATTGTTCAGGGCCGTCAGCTCCACGTAGGAGAGCGGGAAAGGCTCACCCGTCTCGGGGTTTATAAAGGGCGCGGTGCCGGCCTCGCCCAGGTCTTCCAAAGTGCGCCGGACGGAGATGTTGTACACGCCATGGTCATAATTGGCCAGCTCGCCGTCCCCCATGACCATGAGTTCGATCATGGCCTCCAAGGCCTCAGGCACCCCTTGGGCGGTGGGTTTCATGTCCAAGACGGTGTGGCCGCTGGTGATGGGCAGGATATGGCAAGTGCTGCACTTGGCGCCCTTGCCGACGTCGCCATCAACACCGGGATCATCGAAGATGGCCAAGCCGAGCCGCTCCTGCTCAGTGAGGGCGTTGAAGTCACCGGGTATTCCCAGAGAGGTGGCGCCCATGAACTTATCAAAGGGAGTGTCGTCGGAGATCAGAGTCGCCTCATAGGCCTGCACTGCTAGGCCAAAGAAGAGGGAGAAGTTCCACATCATCTGGGTGTACTCATTGGCCGCCAAGGCTTTAGCGCGGACATCGAGGCCATTGACCGCACCGGGTTTCTTGGTGCTCACCGCGGCCTTGCCCGGGCTCACTACCTGGACCCGGGGATCGGTGGCTGAAGCCTTTTGCACCACCGCGGTGCCGGGGATCGGCGCTAAAATGCTCGCGGTGTCATTCCACCACTGGTCTTGAAACGCGTCCTGCACCATCTTGGTGTAAGTGGTCGCCTTCTTGGTTACGGGGTCTATCAGGCCCTTCCCACCGGAAGTTACTAATTTAGGATTCGTCTTACCCCGGGCCATGGGGCCCAGCACGCTATCCTGGTTGCTGACCACTTGTTTGGCCAGGGGCACCATGGTCAGCATCTTTTTGCCGATGTCCGGGAAGGTGCGTCCGCCCCAGGACATCTCGAAGGGGCTGCCCGGAGGGCCCACGGCCTGGGAAGCCAGGCTGGAGTTGGTGACCCGGACGAACACGGGTGTTTGCACCGGAGCCAACGCCGTGCCGGTATTCAGTTGCAGGGTGCTTTCCCGGTCCCGGAAGCCGAAGGGGTTGGCGCCGTTAAAGATGAAGCTGGCCCGGGTGTCCCAGAAATTGTTGAAGTTGAAGCCTGCGTTGATCACGGTGGGGGCGTTTCTAGGCTCCACCCGCCTGACCTTTTTCAGCAGACTGAGTTCACCGGGAGTGGCCAGGTTCCAAACGTCGGGTTGCGGGGTGCCAGCATCCACCGCTTTTCCGGGGGTCACCGAGACGAACTCGGTGCGGCGCACGCCCATGGAGGAAACCACGTCGTTGGTGTCCTGATCAACGTTGTCCAATTCCTCAAAAACGTTGACGCCGGGTCCCCGGGGTACGAGGGACGTGGGATTGAACCAGCCGTTCAGGGGGAAATCGGTCGACACCAACTGATAGTTGGGCAAAAATTGCGGCAACCCCGGCACATTAAAGGCGGGATCGGGGGGATCTATGGGGCCGCTCGGATTATTGGGGTCATTGGCGGTAAAGGGCACGGTGGAATTGCCGAAACGGGTGTCGCCCGTGCCGCCGTCCAGGGGATTGTTAAGGAAGTTCGTGTCCAAAACCCCCGGGGAAATCTGGTTCTTGGAGCGCACGTCCGCGCCCGCGTTGAAATGACAGGTGGCGCAGGACTGGATCCCGTCACTACCCACCTGCATGTCCCAGAACAGGGCTTTGCCCAGTCTGATGAGCGCGGCCTGGTCTTTGACGATGCCAATTCCTAAGTCGTTGGTAGGGGGAATAACGACGGGGAGAGGAGTTGCCACATCCAAAAGCTGGAAGTTCAAATCCGTCTCCGGACCAGGAATGTTGGTGATCGGCGCGACAATGACCGCGGCTGTGGGCACCGGGAGCGGCGTGTCCTTCAAAGAATCCGGGAGAAAAACGGTTTGCGCCCTCCCGGCCACGGGCATCAGGACGCCCGAAAAGACCAGGGTTAGGCAGGTCGTGAAGACCAGGGCCCTGGCCAGGAAGGTGGGCGCCCGGCCCGTAAAAAAGAGCCTCGGTTTTACCCTAGTTACAGTTTCCATAAGCCACGCTCTCCTTTATAGAGGTTTATATTTGTTGACGAAAGCGGCAAGGAGGTGAAAAGGTTACCCCTACCGTTCTGCGATTGCCCAGGCCAGCCGATGCCAAAACTTCTTCTTAGACCCGCTGCAGGTTGAAGATGAGATTTATTGGGTTCCAGGGGAAATTCTATTTATTTGTTTTTATATGAACTCTAATGATTCTAGAAGTAATTGTATATAGGCAAAAGTGCCTATTTGGGGGTCAGTAAAAGTACCCATTTACTTAAAAGAGCCTGGCGAGCAAACGGGCTTTAACCGCACTGCAGACGGCTCTTTGCTGCCTTAGGGGGTAATCTAAGGATGACTAGTTGGTTGCAAAATTAGGTAAAAGTACCTATTTACAGGTAGACAAAAACACTATCCCCAACGCCTGGCGGCCACCAAGGTTAAATCAGCGCCGCAGGCGGCTCCCGGCGGTTGATGCCTAGAGAGACATTTTTACTCTTTAACCCCGGTTCCATCCCTGGGAAAGGGATTGCACATCTCTGTTTATTTCTTATTTAAGGATATGCATTGTCATCATTGGATCAAATCGGCAAAAGAACCTAATTTACCGATTAATAATTTGCTGTTAATAGACAAACTAACTACTCATCAATCGGTATAAATACGGGGACAGGGATTTAAACTTTTCTTCTTGGCGGTTTTTTGCAGAAAGGCAGTCTATCGGGGTGTGTCAGCAGTTTGGGGGGACAGCAGGCATGATAACGGTGCGGCGATCAGGGAATATAGCCCTTTTTGAAGGCGTATTTTGCCAGTTCGATGTTTTTTCTGAAGGATAATTTCTTCCTAATTTTGGCAAGATGGTTCCGTACCGTGGACTCAGTGATGGATAACAGCGTGGCTATCTCCTCGGTGGGTTTTCCCGTGGCAAAATATTTCACCACTTCTATTTCCCTGGCGGATAAGGGGTCCGATTCGGGTCTGGGTGTTTTTTTGGGGATTAAAAATTCGACCATGGTTTTGGTGGTCAGATTGGAGAAATACATCCCTCCCTGGCGAACCATCTCAATCGCGGCGATTAAATCTTGGAAGGCATCCTCTTTCAGAAGATAGCCGTCCACCTTGGCGTTGATGGCGGCTTGCAAGTGATTCTTGGACTTATGCATCGTCAAAATCAATATCTTAATGTCCGGGGAAGTCTCCTTAATCTCTTTGGCGGATTCGATCCCCGACAGGTGGGGCATCTCAATATCCAAAATAATCAGGTTGGCGCGCGGCTCTAACTTTTGTAAACAGTCCAACAGCTCCAGACCGTCAGCGGCCTCCCCCACGATTTCAAGATCTGGAATTTCCTGGAGACTTTTCTTAATCAACTCCCGGAATATCAGATGGTCATCAGCCAGAACGATTCTATACGGTTGCACTGCCCTCACTCCTTTTATCAAAGGGAATATTGAAGACCAGCTTTGTGCCGCTGCCTGGTTGGCTCGCAATCGTTAAAGAGCCCCCCATCATCTGCACGCGTTCCCGCATGGTTCCCAGCCCGCTGCCCCGATCCCGGATATCCCGGTTCATGACTTCCCGGGGATCGAAACCCTTGCCGTTATCTTCAATGTTGAAGATGGCCTGGTGGTCCTGCTTTTCCACCTCAAAGATGATTTTATCAGCTTCCCCGTGTTTGGCGATATTGGTCAAGACTTCCTGAAGAACCCGGTAAATATTGATCTGGAGCAGGAGCGGCAAGAAATCGGCAATGCCTTCCAGTTGGCCGGCATCCCACTTGATATCGTAATATGCTTCAAATTCACTAAAAAGCTTCTTAATAGCCGCGGCCAGCCCAAATTCCTTTAAGGCCAGGGGGCTCAAGGCCCTGGAAAGCCGGCGGACGTTTTCGATAATCTCGTCCAGATACCCGAGCATGGAATCGCAACTCTCTATCAAGGTCTTTCTATTTTTGGGCAACTTCGACTTCAGGGCGTTGACCTGAAATCTTAAGACCATTAAGGCCTGTCCCAACTCATCATGCAACTCCTTGGAAATCCGGCGCCGTTCATTCTCCTCCGAGGTAAGGAGCCTGGAGGAGAGAAAGCGCAGTTGCTGCTCGGATTCCTGCAAGGCCGTTTCTCTTTGTTTCCTCTCCGTGACGTCGCGCACAATATAGAGATGAAATCTGTTGCCCTCTATCTCCATCAGAGAGGAGCTGATTTCCACCGGAAAAGTCGTGCCGTCTTGCCGGCGATTGACGGCTTCAAACCTGAGTCCCTCCCTCCCTTCCACCTCCACCATGGTGTCCATGGTTATGTACCAGCGGGTGTCGGCAAACAGGTCCCAGATACGGCGGCTATAGAGTTCGTCACGTTCCAACCCATAGGCGGCAAGCGCCCGGTCATTGGCCTCGATGATCTTCCAGTCCTGGTCCATGATCAAAATGATGTCATTGGCGGATTTGGTTAAATATTCGCACCGTTGCGCCAGGGCGCGACGTTCCGATTCCAACGCATACTGTCGCTTGTAAAATTGCGCATCCCCATGGCGCCAGACAAAGGCAATGGCTAGGCCCGCGAGGGCAACCAAGGTAAAACCGAGAAAGGAAATAATGGCAAACCACTTGCGCAAGGGGCCTTGCAACTCGTCCATATCCACTTTGGCGGTGAGGAACCAGGGGGAATCGGGGATAGTTCTATTTGCGGCCAACACGGGGACGCCCCGGTAGTCTATGCCCCGAACGATGCCTTCTTTCCCCAGGGCCGCCATGACGCTGGGTAATTGAGCCTCCGTCAAGGATCTACGCAACGTGAGGGGAGCGCCCTCCCAAAAGCGGAGCTCATTGAGAAAAACTATCTTATTTTCCTGGGACGCCTTCCTGATCATGACCAATTCCGCGGACTTAGACGGGGTAGGCCAGGATCTAAGTATGGGATAAAGAAAATGGTTGGGATCAATTTGGTATAAGAGTGCGCCGACAGTGATTCGCTTGCCTTGTTTGCTAAAATGGAGCGGGATGGCCAGCGATAAATAAGTCTTATTAGTCTTAGCAATAAGATAGAAGTCGGTGAAGACTATTTCCCCGGTGGCTAAGGCCTCCAAACAGATCGTCTTGGCCAGTTCGGAGAGCTCCGGCGGTAATTCGGGCACCGATAACCGCGATACTCCTTGAGGATCTACCAGCACCAGCGCCTCATAAAAGTCCTGCTTCAAACCGGCCAACCGGAGAAGGATCAGCTCCCTTAGATCCGCCTCTCCCTTGCCATCAAACCAGTCTTGAACGTGGCTGGCAAAAATAGGATCTTCAAAGACCAACTTGGCGTCATGCATGCGCTCCAGGCGCCACTCCATGATCTGGTTGACTTTCATGTCCGCGATGGTTTTAAGCTCCCCCTCTTTATCTCTCAGGAAGAGGGAGACGTGATTCTTGTAATAAACATATCCCAGCACCAGAATCCCCACCGACAGCATCGAGAAGATGAGCGCCAGGACCCAGGGGGTTTTTCGGGGATATAACAGTTTCTGGTCAGGTGTCATTTTATTAACTTAATAAATACCTTGGCATATTTGTCAGGGATGCTGGTTAATCCGTTTGTTTTGGTAAATATTAGGCATTACTTAGAAAAAAACAAGGGGATGGAGTGGCACCAGAACCGTGGCCACGGCCCTGGAAGAGGGAGGGGCTTTACCCACCG
>Ga0265296_1001356_pt1 | contig 28527 bp, 18 predicted proteins | sample MunlanPumphouse1_FD_189073 | JGI IMG/M metagenome (GOLD analysis project Ga0265296, IMG submission 189073) | Groundwater microbial communities from a municipal landfill in Southern Ontario, Canada - Pumphouse #1 | ecosystem: Environmental > Aquatic > Deep subsurface > Groundwater | place... | reverse complement strand
CGTCCGGATGGCGGACGATGCTGTGCGGCTGGCCGATCAGTTCCTCGCGCGCGAACCCGGTGAGCGTGCAGAACAGGTCGTTGGCATAGGTGATGTTGCCCTGCAGGTCGGTGGTGGAGATCACCATCACGTTCTGCATGGCGTTGAGCAGTTGGGCGTTGTCGGGGGTGTAGCTCATTGCAGGTCCTTTGGATGCCGGTGACGCCGGCGTGTTGGGTTCCTGCATAGAGATACGCGCCCGTGGCGGTGGGCGGATTGATATAGGTCAAGCGTGTGCCGGGAGGGGGCTGCGACCGGCTGTCGCAGGGGCAGGTGTCGATGGTCTGTAACGCCGGACGTGGGCTCGGCTTTACCGGAAATCCTGCTCACCCCATCACATACCGCAGCACACCCGCCGACACCACGCCGATCAGCACCGTCGGCAGCATCGACAGCCGCGTGGCAGCCAGCAGCGTGATTGCCAGCGCGGCCAGATCGGCCGGCTTATCGGCCACGAAGTCCGGGGCAATCACCGAGATCAGCACGCAGCCTGGGGCGGCCTCCATCACCGTCACTGCGCGCTTGCTCAGGGTACGGTTGCGCAGCGCGAGAAAACCGATGATGCGGGTGAGATAGGTGGCGGCGGCCATCAGGATGATGGTCAGCACCGAGGTCCAGTGGATCAGGCCGTTGAAGATCATGCCGCGTCCTCCGCCAGCAGCCAGGCGGCGGCGAGGCCGGCCAGCGCGCCGCTGGCCACGTACCAGGCGCCGGGCACCAGCAGGTAGGTGCCCGCTGCCACCACCAGGCTGACCAGCCATGGCCGGGCGGCGCGCATGCCTTGCCACATGCCACGCAACAGCACCAGGAACACGGCGGGGAAGGCCATGTCGAAGCCGTAGGCATGGATGTCGCCAAGCAGCGGGCCGACGCTCGCGCCCAGTGCGGTGCACAGCACCCACACGGTGTACAGGCCGGCCGATACGCCGAGGTAGTAGGCCAGGCTGAAGCCCAGTGCGCGACGGCGCGCATCGGCCACGCCCAGCGCCCAGCTTTCATCGCACATGAAGAACAGCGCCGGCAGCACGCGACGGCGCGGCAGGTGCTGCAGCAACGGTGCCAGGCTGGCGCCCATCAACAGGTGGCGGCTGTTGACCAGTGCGGTGATCGCAACGATCAGCGCGATGTGCGGCGGCGAGGTCCACAGCTCGACTGCGGCGAATTCAGACCCGCCAGCGAAGTTGAGGCCGGTCATCATCGGCACTTCCAGCGCCGACAGGCCCTTCTGCGCCGCCTGGGCGCCGAGCACCAGGGCAAGGGGAATGAAGCCGATCATCACCGGTACGGCGGCGCGCAGGCCGCGCAGGAACTCGGCGCGTGGTGCGGTGTCGCAGGCGGGATCAGGCAGGGGCAGGGTGGTTCGGGCGTCCATGGATCAACAGCGAGTGGGGGTGACCCATGCTAACGGTCCGATCACGAAATCGGGTTGCGTTGATGCCATTGGTTCGGCCAAATGTGCAATATCATGCGGTGATCCGGTCAAGGAGTGGAATTCCATGCAGTACCAGCTCGACAACCTGGATCGTCGCATCCTGGACGCCCTGCAGCGCGATGGCCGCCTGCAGAACCTGGAGCTGTCCCGCCAGGTGGGGCTCTCGCCGTCGGCCTGCCTGCGCCGGGTTCGCCTGCTGGAAGAGGGCGGCTACATCGATCGCTACGTGGCCCTGCTGAATGCGGCGAGGATCGGACGGGGGTTCACCGTGTTCGTCCGTGTCTGGCTGCGCGGCCAGGACGAAGACACCACCAATCACTTCATCAACAGCATCAAGTCCTTCCCGGAAGTGCTTGAATGCCATCTGATGGCTGGCGACTGTGACTTCCTGCTGCGGGTGGCGGTGGCCGACCTCGACGCGTACCGGCAGTTCCAGATCCAGCACCTGAACCGCATCGCCGGGGTGCAGAACACCAAGACCGAAATCCCCATGCAACGGATCAAGCAGACCACTGAACTGCCGGTCTGAACTGGCCCGGCGCGTCCCCTGCGCGCCGCCGTCATCGCAATGACACGTGACGCCGCTACGGTGTGACCCGCTTGCCGGCCGTGTGCAGGCCGACCCACCTGGTCGTGCCGCGCTCCGCCGCTGCAGCTGATGTCGCTGCCGAGGGTCATGTGTTCTACGTCAGGGGGCTGAATGGACAGCATGCGATCAGACGTTGGAGGGTGGCTGCCGCCGCCGGGTTGCTGTTCGCCTTCGCTGCCGCCGCACAGGACGACATCCGATCCTATGACATTCCCGCGCAACCGCTTGAGCAGGCGGTCGAGCGCTTCAGTGTCGTCAGCGGGTGGTCGGTGATGTATCCCGGCGATCTCGGTACCGGCCGCAGCAGCCATCCGCTGCAGGCCAGCCTGCCGCCACTGCAGGCGTTGCAGGTGGTGCTGCAGGACACGGGTGTCGAGGCCGAGCTGATCGGTGCACAACGCGTGGTGCTGCGCCGCGGTGCACACGCGGGCACCGGATCCTCCCCGACCGATGTGGCCGCCGACCTGGGGCAGCGTCGCCGCTTCGGCGACCTGCAGCAACGGCTGCGCACTGCTTTCTGTGGCGACCCTGACCTTGCGCCGGGCGCCTATGCGGCGACGCTGCGCTTCCGCATCGCCAACGATGGCCACGTGCAGGAACCCGAACTGCTTGCCGGCAGCGGCAGCACACGCCGCGATGCGCGCCTTCTGCAGGCGATGCAGGCCCTGCGGCTGGGCGCCGATGCTGCCGCGCTGCCGCAGCCGGTGACTCTGCAGATCCGTCCTTCCAGCGCGGGCCACGACTGTGGCCGGCGCCCGCCCCAACCATGACGTCAAGGAATCGAACATGAGCAACAGCACGGCTGGGGCGGTAGACCTGATGGACCATCTGCTGGGCGCCTACGACGAACTGAAGCGCCGGCTGGTGCGCAAGCTGGGCTCGGAAGAGCTGGCCGGCGACGCGCTGCAGGACACCTGGATGCGCCTGAGCACGCGTCGACACCGCCTGGACCCGGTGCAGAACCCTGCGGCGTATCTGCTGCGCATGGCGATGAACACCGTGATCGACCGCCAGCGCGCCGACCATCGCCTGCTGAGCCTGGAAGAAGTGGATACGTTGATGGACATGGCCGATCCCGGCCCGGGGCCGGCACAGGCGGCCGAGCAGGAGATGGCGCTGGAAGACATGGTCGGCCTGCTGCAGCGGATGCCCGAGCGCCGCCGCCGGATATTGCTGGCGATCCGCGTGGACGGCCTGCAGCAGCGCGATGTGGCCGAGCACCTGGGCGTGTCGCTGCGGCTGGTGCAGCGTGAGCTGAAAGCCGCACAGGATTACCTGGCCGAACGCAGTGGGCAGGGGCGGCAGGTGCGGTTCTGAGGCACGGCATCCGTCTACACTTTGACGCCGAGCAGAACCCCGCAGCGTGCGGGGACGGCAAGAGCCCTCATGGACGCTGACGATCAACCGCACCGCCCGCTCGACGCCGTGGAGCGCCAGGCCCACGCGTGGGTGGTGCGGTTGACCTCGGGCGAGGCCACGGCGGCCGATGGCAGGAAATTCCGCCAATGGTGCGAGGCCGATCCCGGCCATCGGCAGGCCTTTGCCCGCGCGAAGCGGCAATGGGAACAGGTACGCCTGGCCGGCGAGCAGCTGCCTGCCGCCGCACGCCAGCCGCAGGCGGCAACCCCGGCGCAACGCTGGAGCCGGCGCGCATTCCTGGGGGCGGCGGTGGCGGCACCTGCAAGCCTGGCCGTGGTGGCTGCGCTGCACCCGCCGTTGGGCCTGTGGCCTTCGGTGACGGCGATGACGGCCGATTTCCATACCGGTACCGGCGAGCGGCTGCTGCTTGCGCCGACGCCGCATCTGAAGATCGAACTGGATACGCAGAGCAGCCTGCGCCGGCGCAGCGACGCGCAGGGTGAGGGCTTCGAGCTGGTGCAGGGACAGGCGGCGATCGACGCCGCAGCGGGGACACGCCTGGCACTGTTTGCCGGGCCGGGCTGTCTTGTAGCCGACGAGGGCGCAGCACGCCTGGATGTGCGCAACACCGACGGCCAGGTGCGTGTGACCTGCCTGCGCGGCAGCGTTCGCATCGAGCATCCGCAGGGTCGCCTGCAGCTGCAGGCCGGCCAGCAGACGGTGTATGACGAGCGCCTCAGCGGCGTGGTGGCCGAAGCGGTGGCGGCCGAAGTCAGCGCCTGGACCGAAGGCATGCTGGTGTTCCGCCGCGCGCCGCTGCGTGAGGTGGTGGCCGAGATCAACCGCTACCGGCGCGGCAAGGTGCTGCTGGGCGAATCGGCATTGGCGCGCGCCCCGGTCAGCGGCCGCTTCCGCATCGATGATCCGGATGCTGCGCTGGAGCAGCTCGGGCAGACGATGTCGCTCGGCCTGCGTCGCTTTCCCGGTGGAATTGCCGTCTTGGGGTAAGACCCTGGCTGCGCGCGACGCGCACGGCCGCTGCATGCATGGAGAGGCCAAGGATGCGCAACGAGACCGTCGGTGTGTTGGATCTGCGCCGGAATCTGTCGGCGCTGCTGGAAACCACCCAGCGCCGGCCGTTGATGGTGCACCGCTACGGCGCGCCGTGGGTCTGCGTGGTGTCCGATGCGCAGTGGCGACAGCAGGCGGTGCTGCTGGAATTCGAGCCGCAGGACCATCCGCTGGCGATGCTGTTGCGGTTGCAGCGGCAGGCGCTGCCGCTTTCGGAATCGGGAACGTTGCCTGCCGCTGCACTGGCGCGCGCGCTGCTGTTGATGGCGATGCATGGCATCGAGGGGCTTCCGGCGCTCCACGATCACGTGCGCTACCACCGGTTGTGGCACTGGTTCGTGGCCGCCAGCGATGCGCAGATGGAGGGATGGCAGCTGCCGTTGCTGCAGGCCTCGATGGCGGCACTGTTGGATGACCCGGATGCGATGCACGCACTGGCCGCATTCGCACAGCGCAGCGACGTTGCTGTGTTGGCCCGACGCTGTGGCGGCGATGCTCCGCGCCTGGACCTGGAAGCCTGCAGGCGGATGACGCTGCGGTGACATTCCCGCGATGCTGCCACGCACTGCTCAACATCGCATTCGTGCTGTCGCTTCGGCTGCCTTGCTGACGTCTTCTGCAGAGTACGACGCTCCCGCGTCGCGGAGCGCAGGCGACGCCGATGACCGACAGTCGCAGGATCAGCATGCTGGAGCTGGATCGCCACCTGAGCCAGTCGCTGGAGCAGGCACGGCATGCACCCGTGAATGTGCAGCGCTACGGACAGCCGTGGGTGTGGATGCTGTCCAGCAATGCCTGGGCCGACGCCGCAAGGTGGTCAGCGGTGGATGCCAGCGGCCATCCGTTGATGCTGCTGCGGCAGGCGCTGGACGCGCGCCTGCAGCCGTGGCCGGAATCGGCCATGGCCAGTCTTGCGCAGGAGTACGGGGAGGTGCGCATGGTGCAGCGTGCGGTGCTGCTGGTCGCACTGCGCGCTCCCGCCAGCGTGCAACGCCTGCACGACGATCTTCGCTATCACCAGGTGTATCGGCAGTTCATCGGCTTCGACCATGGCATGGCCTGGTCGCCCCTGCAGTGCATGCGCCTGCTGCAGGCGTGCGCCACGCCACTGCTGCAGCACTGCGTGGACGACACGCTTGCGCGTATTCCGTCGTCGCTGCTGGATGCCGTCTGCATGGCGAACGCACGTCGCGTGGGTGATCGGCTGCAGGAACAGCGGATTTCCGCAGGATGTTTATCGTACTGACACATGCGCCGCTGACCATGGGGCAGCGGTCTCTTCCAGGATGATGAGGGCGGATCAATGGCAACGCAGATGGGTGGTCGCAGGGCTCGGCAGCAGGGCTTCAGCCTGATCGAGATCATGGTGGTGGTGGTCATCATCGGCATTCTGGCCGCACTGATCGTGCCCCGGTTGATGGATCGCCCCGACCAGGCGCGCGTGGTGGCCGCGCGCCAGGACATCGCCGCGCTGATGCAGGCCATGAAGCTGTACCGGCTGGACAATGGGCGTTATCCCAGCGCCGAGCAGGGCTTGCAGGCGCTGGTGAAACCGCCGCAGGGGAGCGGCGCGATGCCGGTCACGCCGTACCTCGACCGCCTGCCGGCTGACCCGTGGGGGCACCCCTACCAGTACCAGAACCCCGGCACGCACGGCGATATCGACGTGTTCTCACTGGGGGCCGACAGCAAGCCCGGCGGTGAGGCCGGCAACGCGGATATCGGCTCCTGGCAGTTGTGAGGCCAGACAATGGCACGCCGTAAAATTCCAGGTGCGTTTGCCCGCCAGCAGGGCATGGCGGTGATCGTGGCGATGCTGGTGGTGGCACTGGTGGCGGTGATCGCCACGGTACTGCTGACCCGTCAATCGGCGCAGCTGCGTGCGGTACGCAGCGATCAGCTGCGCATGCAGGTGCGTATGGCGGTGGACGCCACCCTCGAGCGCGCGGCGCAGCAGTTGCGTGACGACGCGCGCGAGCAGTTGACCACTGTTGGCAGCGGACGCTGGGCGCGTCCGCTGCAGCTGCAGGTGCCACTGCCGGTGCACCTGCAGCTGGTGGACGCGCAGTCGAGGTTCAACCTGCGCACGCTGCTGGCCGACGGCCAACCTGCAGCGGAGGCACTGCGTGCGTTCACCACGCTGTGTGCCGGGCAGGGGCTGCCTCGCGCCGCCTGTGCCAGCGCCGCAACACAGATCCAGTCGCGCCTGCGCGATGGCGAGCGACAGGCGCGCGCGCCGCTGCCGCGCGAGTCGCTGATCGAACAGGTACTGGCCGGCGCCGATCCGCTGGCGGTACAGGCATTGGAACGGCGCACGGTGGTGCTGCCTGCACAGACCCTGGTCAACGCCAATACAAGTGATATCGCCGTGCTGCAGGCGATTGCACCCGGGGTGGATGCCGGGCGCCTGCAGGCGCTGCTGGGCGAGCGCGATCGTGGCCACTGGCTGCTCAATCGCGGTGACATCGCCAACCGGCTGCAGCTGAGCAACGAACAGATGGCGTTGATGCCGCTGGGTATCCACAGCGAATGGTTCCTGGCGGTAGGCCAGGTAGAGGCCGACGGGGCATCGGTGGATTTCCGCGCATTGATCTGGCGCGAGTACCGCGACGACAGCGTGCGTGTGCAACGGGTATGGACAAGGATCGGTGCATGAGCACGCAACTGAGAATGCGCCTGCCGGCGCTGGAACGATTGGATAAGGACAGCGCGGTCGAATGGGCGCAGCTGCACAAGGAACGTGTGCTGGCAACGGGCAGTGACCGCCTGTCGGCGCTGGGCCAGCGCTTTCCACAGGTGATGGTGCATGCGAGCCTGGACCCGCAGGACCTGATCCTGCTGGAGCTGCAGCTGCCGCCGCTGTCCGGGCGACGTCTGCAGGCGGCCCTGCAGGGCGAAGTGGAAGCGATGCTGCTGGATGATCTGCAGGAGGTGGCGCTGGGCCATGGCTCGCAGGCCGCTGATGGCATGGTGGCGGTGGCATGGCTTGGCCTGCAGGCGATCACGCGCCTACAGCAGCAGTTGCAGGATTGTGGGCTGCAGTTGCAGGCGCTGCATCCGACGCCCTTGCTGCTGCCGTGGTCGGCCGGGCAGGCCACCTTGCAGCTGTGTGGCGAGCATGTACTGGTTCGCTGCGGCCGTGATCGTGGCTTCGTGCAGTGGTGCAGCGGGCGCGACCTGGGCTCGGTGATGCATTCGCTGGCCGTGCGCTTGCAGCAGGCCGGGGTGCAGGCGGTGCAGTGGATCGATGCCGTACCTCCTGCCTGGGCCGAGCGCCTGCCAGCCAGCGTGTTGGCGCAGGCGGCGCAGTCCAGCGGTCTGCTGCCTGGCTGGTCGCTGCCGTTGCCGGCCATGGGTGCAGGCGCGCCGCGGCTGGCCATCGGTCTTGCGTTGGCGGCGGCGGTGCTGGCTGCGCTGGGTCTGCAACTGCAGGTATCGCGTTGGCATGGCGAGGCTGAAGCCTTGCGGCAGGACATGGCGCAGGGCTTCAGCACGCACTTCCCGGAGATCCACGATGTGGTCGATCCGGTGCTGCAGGCACGGCGGGCGCTGGCGGTGCCGGCAGCGCCACGGGCACTTCCTGCCGTGCAGCAGCAGGTTGCCAGCGTGCTGCAGGCCATACCTGAGTTGGCGGGCCAGGTTCGCAGCCTGCGCTATCAGCCGGGCCAGCTGGAGATGGAGCTGGATGCCGACGCGCAGGCGTTGGCCGAGGACGCGCAACGGCTGGAGCGCTGGCAGCAGGCGACGCAGGCACACGGGCTGCAGCTTGCGCGCGAAGCCGGTGGCCGGTTGCGGATCAGCAGCGGGGCTGCGCCGTGACCGCAGCCGGGTTGCGTACAGCTGCATCCCTGCGCGGACTGCAGCACCGTTGGCAGCGGCTGGCGGCGCGCGAGCGCGCGATGCTGCTGTTGATGGCTGCCGCGATAGTGGCGGCCACGCTGTGGCTGGGCTGGCTGCAGCCGCTGCTGAAACAGCGCAGCCATTGGCAGGCTGAACTGCCACGGCTGCAGGCGCAGTCGGCGGCACTTGCACCGCTGCTGCGCACCCGTGAACAACAGCGGCATGCGCAAGGTCAGCGGCCGACGCTTGCCGGGCTGCGCCAACAGATCACCGCTGCCGGCCTGGCCGGCAGCCTGCACATCGAACAGCGTGACGGGCGCTGGCACCTGCGGGTACAGAGCGTGCCCGCCGATGCGCTCTGGAACTGGCTGCTGCCCTTGCTGGCCGACCCGGCCATCGAACTGCAGCAACTGCAACTGCAACGCACAGGGGACGCGAACATGCCGGCGGCACGGATTTCCGGAAACATCGTGATGGCCGCCAATGGCGGTGGCCATCCATGAAGTCGATGCGCAGCCTGGGCTGCAGCGCGGTACTGGCACTGGTGGTGGGCCTGGCCCATCTTCCAGCGATGGTGCAGGCGCAGGACGCCAGTGGCGAACCGGTACAGCTGAACCTGGTGGATACCGATATCGGTGGGGTGCTGCGCATGGCGGCACGCTTCACCGGCCGCCAGTTCCTGGTCGATCCACGGGTGACCGGCAAGATGACCGTGGTCTCCGATGGGCCGGTCAGCCGAGTGCAGGCCTACCAGCTGTTGCTGGGTGCATTGCGCATGCGCGGGTTTGCCGTGGTTGAAAGCGGGGGCGTCAGCCGGGTGGTACCGCAGGCCGACGCCAAGCTGCTGGGCGGGCGCGTTGGTGCCGGCGGTGCGGGAGGCGAGATAACCACGCGCACGTTTGCCCTGCGCTACGAAAGCGCGGCGGCGCTGGTGGCGGTACTGCGGCCGATGATCACCGCGGACAATCCGATCACCGCGAACCCGGGCAACAACACGCTGGTCATCACCGACTACGCCGACAACCTGGAGCGCATCGCGCGGGTGATCGCCAGCGTGGATACGCCGGCCGGCATGGACACCGACGTGGTCAAGCTGCAGCAGGGCATTGCCGTGGACGTGGCGGCGATGGTCGCACCGTTGCTGGACGCGCAGGGCGCGGAGCCGGCGCAGAAGGTGGTGGTGATGGCCGACCCGCGCAGCAACAGCGTGCTGCTGCGCTCCAGCAGCCCGGGCCGCACGCGCCTGGCGCGGCAGCTGGTGGAGAAGCTGGACAAGGCCCAGGACGAGTCCGGCAACCTGCATGTGGTGTACCTGCGCAATGCCCAGGCCACGCAGCTGGCCGGGGTGCTGCGTGGCGTAGTGGCGGGGCAGAGCGATGCGCCGGCGATGGGCAGCAGCGACGGCATCACCGCACTGCCGGGCGAGACCAACCGCAGCGCCAGCACGCCGGCGCAACCCGCACAGGGCAAGAGCAAGGGCAATGCGCTGGAATCGCCGCGGCTTGACCCGGGGCGTCGTGATCCGATCGATGCCGGCAGCAGCGGTTTCAGCCAGAACGGCATCTCGGTGCAGGCTGACATCGCCACCAACACCTTGCTGATTTCCGCCCCGGAGCCGGTGTACCGCAACCTGCGGCGGGTGATCGACCAGCTCGATCAGCGCCGGGCGCAGGTGCTGGTGGAGAGCCTGATCGTGGAGGTCAACCAGACCGATGCCGCTGAACTGGGCGTGCAATGGATGCTGGGCAACGGCCGCACGTTCGGTGGCACCCATTTCGGCGGCACCACCGGTGGTAGTGGCATCAGCACCACTGCGCGCACCACGCTGGATGTACTGCCGAAGGACGGCCTGAACATCGGCGTGATCGACGGCACGATCAACCTGCCGGGCGTCGGCCAGATCCTCAACATGAAGGCGCTGGCCAATGCCCTGCAGAGCAAGGGCGGCGCCAACATCCTCTCCACGCCGAACCTGATGACCCTGGACAACGAGGCGGCCAGCATCATGGTCGGGCAGACCGTGCCCTTCGTCAGTGGCCGCTATGTGACCGACGGTGGCGGTGGCAGCAACAACCCGTTCCAGACCATCGAACGCGAGGACGTGGGCCTTAAGCTGCGGGTGCGCCCGCAGATTTCCGAGGGCGGCACGGTGAAGCTGGACATCTACCAGGAAGTCAGCAGCATCGATGCGCAGAGCTCGGGCAGCGCCGGCATCATCACCAACAAGCGGGCGCTGGATACCAGCGTGCTGCTCGATGACGGCCAGATCATGGTGCTGGGCGGCCTGCTGGAAGACAGCGTCAGCCACGGTCGCGATGCCGTGCCGGGGCTGGGGAAGATTCCGGTGCTGGGCGCGCTGTTCCGCAGCGACACGCGCAAGCGGGCCAAGACCAACCTGATGGTGTTCCTGCGCCCGCACGTGGTGCGCGATCCGGCCGCCGGACAGCGCCTGACCCGCGACCGCTATGACTACATGCGCAATGCACAGGCCGCTGCGCAGCCGGTGCAGAGCTGGGCGTTGCCGGCGCTGTCGGCACCGCAGCTGCCGCCGCAGGACCTGTCGGTGCTTGGCCAGGGCAATGCGCGTGATGGCCAGGGCCAGCCGTTGCAGAACGGCAGCCTTGCGGCGTTGTATCCGGCCAGCGAGGGCAATGTGCAGGTGGTGCAGTTTGCACAGGGGCTGGACGCGGCACGTGCCACCCAGGCCGTGGCACAGGTACGCGCGCTTGGCCTGCAGGCCTATGCCGAGACCACGCCGGGTGAAACGGGACAGCGTCTGCGGGTGCGGGTGGCGCGCGACCCGGCCACGCTCGACCCGGCGCTGCAGCAGCTGCGCGGGCTGGGCTACACCCCGGAACTGGTCATCGGCCCATGAGCACGCCCGTGCCGTTGCCACTGCTGCCGTATGCCTGGGTGCGAAGCCACGGGGTGATGCTGGCCGAAGCAGGGGGCGCGCCGGTACTGCTGGGGACCACCGAGACCGCCGCCTGGGCGGTGGCCGAGCTGCGCCGCCGGCACGGGCCGCTGCCGTTCCAGGTACTGGAAGGGGCGGCCTGGCAGCAGCGCTTGGGCGAACAGTATCGTGACGGTGGCGATGCCGCTGCGGTGGTCGGCGCGGCCGAAAGTGAAGTCGATCTCGACCGGCTGATGCAGGATATGCCCGAGGTGACCGATCTGCTGGACGCGCAGGATGACGCGCCGGTGATCCGCATGATCAACGCGCTGTTGGCGCAGGCCGCGCGTGATGGCGCCAGCGACCTGCACATCGAACCTTTCGAAACGCATTCGGTGGTGCGCTACCGCGTCGATGGCACCCTGCGTGACATGGTGCAGCCACGGCGTGCGCTGCATGCGGCGCTGGTATCGCGCATCAAGATCATGGCCCACCTGGATATCGCCGAGAAGCGCCTGCCGCAGGACGGGCGCATCGCCATCCGCGTGGGGGGCAGACCGCTGGACATCCGTGTGTCCACGGTGCCGACCGGACATGGCGAGCGCGCGGTGCTGCGCCTGCTGGAAAAGGACGCTGGGCGCCTGCAGCTGCAACGCCTTGGCATGGCCGACGATACCCTGGCCACCTTCACCGGGTTGATCCGCCAGCCGCATGGCATCGTGCTGGTGACCGGGCCGACCGGTAGCGGCAAGACCACCTCGCTGTATGCGGCGTTGGGGCAGCTCGACAGCAGCACCAGCAACATCCTCACCGTGGAGGACCCGGTGGAGTACGACTTCGCCGGCATCGGCCAGATCCAGGTCAACGCGCGCATCGGCATGAGCTTCGGTACGGCATTGCGCGCGATCCTGCGCCAGGATCCGGACACCATCATGATCGGTGAGATCCGTGACCTGGAAACGGCGCAGATCGCGGTGCAGTCGTCGCTGACTGGTCACGGCGTGCTGGCATCGCTGCATACCAACGATGCGATCTCGGCGGTGACCCGACTGGCGGACATGGGCGTGGAACCGTTCCTGCTGGCCTCATCGTTGCGCGGTGTGCTGGCACAGCGGCTGGTGCGCAGGCTGTGCCTGCAGTGTCGGCGTGCCGAACTCGATACCGAGGGCCGCACGGTGTGGCGGGCGGTAGGCTGCTCCGCCTGCGCGAACAGCGGCTACCGTGGGCGCACCGGCATCCATGAACTGTTCGTGGTGGATGAGCGCGTGCGGGCATTGATCCATGAAGGGCAGGGCGAACCCGCGCTGCGCGAGGCCGCGCGCCGTGCCGGCATGCGCAGCCTGCGTCAGGACGGGCAGCGCTGGGTCGACAGCGGGGTGACCACGCTGGAGGAGATCCTGCGCGTGACCGGTGACGACTGAGGCGCGCATGGCACTGTTCGATTACCAGGCCGCCAACGCACAGGGGCGCATCGAGAAGGGACAGCTGGACGCCGACACCGCGCGCGGCGTGCGCCAGCAGCTGCGTGGACGTGGATTGACGCCGGTACAGGTGTCAGCCGCACGCACTGCCGGCAGCGGCTGGGGCGCGCGCAGGCTGTCGGCCAGCGAACTGGCCTGGGCCACGCGGCAACTGGCCAGCCTGCTGGCCGCCAGCCTGCCGCTGGAAAGCGCATTGAGCGCGGTGATCGAGCAGGCCGAACGCCCGCACGTTGCGCAGGCGCTCACCGCAGTGCGTGCCGATGTGCGCGCCGGCCAGCGGTTGACCGTGGCGCTGGCGGCGCGGCCGCGCGACTTCCCTGGGATCTATCGCGCCCTGGTGGGTGCCGGCGAGGATTCCGGCGATCTGGCGCGGGTGATGGAACGCCTGGCCGACTACATCGAAGAGCGCAACGCGCTGCAGGCGAAGGTGCTGACGGCGTTCATCTACCCGGCGGCGATCAGCCTGGTGTCGGTGGCGATCGTGATCTTCCTGCTCAGCTACGTGGTGCCGCAGGTAGTGACTGCGTTCGTGCAGGCACGGCAGACGCTGCCGATGCTGACCCAGGTGATGCTGGCGGCCAGTGCTTTCGTACGCGCGTGGGGCGTATGGACGGGGATAGGCATCGGCGCACTCGTGGTCGGCTGGCGGCTGGCACTGCGGCGGCCGGATCTGCGCCTGCGTTGGGACAGCCTGTTGTTGCGCGTCCCGATGGTGGGCCGTTTCGTGCTGGGCGTGAACAGCGCTCGCTTTGCATCGACACTGGCGATCCTGCTGGATGCCGGCGTGCCGCTGCTGCGCGCACTGGACGCCGCACGACAGACACTGGGCAACGCGCTGCTGGCGCGCTGTGCCGATGATGTGGCCGCGCGCGTGCGCGAAGGTACTTCGCTTGGCGCTGCGCTGAAGGTGCAGAAAGTGTATCCGCCGATCCTGGTGCATCTGGTGGCCAGTGGCGAGAAGACCGGTTCATTGGCCCCGTTGCTCGACCGCGCTGCACAGACCATCTCGCGTGAGATCGAACGCCGCGCGATGGCACTTACTGCATTGCTGGAGCCCACGATGATCCTGGTGATGGGGGGCGTGGTGCTGACCATCGTGCTGGCCGTGCTGATGCCGATCATGGAAATGAACCAGCTGGTGCAATGACGTGCATCCACGCATGGCGTGGATCTACTGATGCCCGGTTTCTCCACACAATCCTCCACACCTTTTTCCGATCTTCCACAGGTTTCTTAAGCGGCCTGTCATCGGCGACGACCAGCATGTCCCTGTCGCCGCAGAGTGGGCTGGGAGGCCCTCGGCGGCAGCAGGCGTGTAGTGACCGTTCCTCCCTTGGTGTTTCACCTTCGCAGTAAACCCTTCAGGAGAAGATCATGAACAAGTACAAGACCCTGGCCGCGCTGGTTGCTACCGCGCTGCTCGCCACTGCCGGTGCCGCGTCGGCGCAGACCGTTACCGGTGGCGGCGCTTCGTTGCCGGCCGACCTCTACAAGGGTCAGGCCGACAGCATCCTGCCGAGCAACTTCAGCTACGCCGTGACCGGTTCGGGCACCGGCAAGAAGGCCTTCCTGCAGAATGATTCGCAGCTGTTCTCGACCACCGGCACCGTGCACTTCGCCGGCAGCGATTCGGTGCTGAGCTCGACCGAACTGAGCACCTACACCGCCACCTACAACCAGGCCAGCAATGCCAATCGCTATGGCAACCTGATCCAGGTGCCGTCGGTGGCTACCTCGGTGACCATTCCGTTCAACAAGGCCGGTTCGGCGGTTGACCTGAGCGTGGCACAGATCTGTGGCGTGTTCTCCGGTGCGATCACTGACTGGTCGACCATCGATGCCAACCGCAGTGGCCCGATTCAGGTGGTCTACCGTCCGGAAAGCAGCGGCACCAGCGAAATGTTCACCCGCTTCCTGACCGCCGCCTGTGCGCCGGAATTGGCCGCCACCTCGAACCTGGTCGATGGCAAGTTCGCCATCAAGTCGACCTTCGCCGATCTGTACAAGCGTGATGCCAACAACAACCTGCCGGCCTTCCTGGTGGCCGCGCCGGCCGCCGGCGGCACCTCGCTGTACAACGCCGTGTACGCGCAGGCCGGCCGCATCGGCTATGTGGGTCCGGACGTGATCCCGAGCCTGACCGATGCCACCAAGGTTGCCAAGGTCAAGGGCTTCTCGCCGGACCAGGTGAGCGTGCAGGCCACCCTGGAAACCGTCGCTCCGCCGACCGGCACTGCTGCCGAAAATCCGGCCAACTGGGTGCCGGTGTTCGGCAATCCGTCGGCTGGCTATCCGATCGCCGGCTACACCAACCTGATCATCGGCCAGTGCTACAAGGATTCGACCGTCGCCAACAGCCTGCGTGGCTTCCTGATGCGCCACTACGCCACTGACTACACCGCCACCCCGGCGCTGGTGGCCCATGCCAAGGCGATCACCGACCACGGTTTCATCCCGCTGACCAAGGTGTGGCGCGACGCGATCCGCAACCGCTTCGTGCTCGCCGGCAACGCCGCTGGCCTGAATAACCCGAGCACCTGCGCCGGCATCGGCCGTCCGCTGTAATCGCGTCCGGTAGTTGAAATCTGTGTTACCCGACGCCGGCCCTTTGGGCCGGCGTCTCCTTTTCCGGCGGCGGTGCGGGCCAGTGCAGTGCATTGCTGTCGGCTTCATGTCACGTGAACCGTCTATCAGTGGCAGGGCATGCGTTGCGCGTGCCTCCCGATCGCTGCCGCAGCTGCGGCCCACCAGGTTGATGAGGTTCCGATGTCGCTCCCGCACACGTCCGCTGTTCATTCGGCTGCGCCGATGCGCCGCAACCACCCGATGGCCTGGGCCATCGCGGTGGCGTTGGGAACCCTGGCTGCCCCCGCCAGCCATGCGCAACAGGCGTTCAGTCCGGGCTGGTTCGCCGACCGCGGCGCGGCGCAGGGTGCGGCCGCACAGAGCGGGCGCATGCCCAATGGCGTGCCCATCCAGTTCCAGTTGCCCGCGCAGCAGCAGGACGCCGCGCGGCAGAAGCTGCAGCAGTCGATCGACAACCTTGGTACCGCGGCGCAGGCGATCGCTCTGCAGCAACGCATGCAGGAACAGGCCCGGCAGTCGCGTCGCGAGGCCGGCTTCGTGGTGGCCGATGGGTTGGGCAAGGATGGACTGAAGGTCGATGAGAACCCCCTGACGCGCGGCTGGGTGAATGCGCGCGAGGCGATCCAGTCGCAGGGCAGCGATGGCCGCATACAGGTCAGCATCGAGCAGACGGCTGACCAGGCGATCCTGAACTGGGAATCCTTCAACATCGGTGGCAACACCACCCTCAACTTCCTGCAGAACCCCGACTGGGCGGTGCTGAACCGGGTGAATGATCCGGACGCGCGGCCCAGCCAGGTCCTTGGCCAGCTGAAGGCCAACGGCACGGTGTTCGTGGCCAATCGCAACGGCGTGGTGTTCGGCAACAACAGCCAGGTCAACGTCCGCAATCTTGTTGCTGCTGCAGCACGCATCAGCGACGCGCAGTTCCGTGACAACGGGCTGTACAGTGCCGACGCGAACACCTCGGCCCTCACCGATGCTGTGGGCAAGGTCATGGTTGAACGGGGCGCGCGCATCACCACGCATGAACCCACCAGCGCAACGCGTGGCGGCGGCTATGTGCTGCTGGCAGGCCACAGTGTGGAGAACGCGGGCCAGATCGAGACGCGCAAGGGCCAGGCCCAGCTGGCGGCCGGCGACAGCTTCGTGATCCGCCGCGGCGTGGGTACGGCGGCCAATACCGCTTCGACCACACGCGGCAACGAGATCGCGCCGCGCCTGGTCACCGACAGTAGCGGCGGCAGCGTCCGCAATACCGGCCTGCTGCTGGCCCGCGAGGGCGACATCACCCTGGCCGGACGCAGCGTCGAGCAGGCCGGTGTGGCCGTGGCCAGCACAACGCTGGGCCAGCGCGGCACCGTGCACCTGCTGGCCTCGGCCAGTGACACCCGGGCCAAGGTCACCCTGGCCGAGGGCTCGACCACGGCGGTGCTGATCGAAGACGATGGCAAGGCCAGCGCACTGGATACCCAGCGCGATGCACTGCTGAAGGAGTCGGCCGAACAGGACGCGCTTCGTGCAGCGTCGCGGACGACGACCTTCGACAATCTGTCCCTGCACAGCGATCGACGCGACCAGTCGCGGGTGGAGATCGTTTCCGGGGGCGACATCCATTTCCAGGCCAACTCGCTGACGGTGGCCACCGGCGGCCAGGTGATTGCCGATGCCACTCGCCGCAGCCAGCTGGACAACGCCGCGCGTGTGGATGTCTCCGGCGCGGTGGGTGTAAAGGTGGCGATGGAAAGCAACAACGTACAGGTCAAGGTGCAGGGCAATGAACTGCGCGATTCGCCCGACAACCGCGACAGCGGCAAGCTGACCAGCAGCGAAGTCTGGATCGACCGTCGGCAGCTGATCCACGTGCCGGCCGGCACTGGCGGCTACGAGGGCGATCGCTGGTATGCCGCCGGCGGGTTGCTGGAAGTGGGCGGCTATCTGGACAACCAGGGCCACTCGATCAGCGAATGGGCGGCGCAGGGCGGCACGGTGCTGCTGGGCGGCAGCGAGGTGGTCACCGGCGCAGGCTCGCGGATCAATCTGGCGGGCGGCAGCCTGGACGTGCAGAGCGGGGCGATACAGCAGAGCTGGTTGCGCGGCGTCGATGGGCAGGTATACCGGCTGGACGACGCGCCGGCGGAGATGCTGTTCGATGGTCTGTACAAGGGATACGAGGTAAAGCAGGAGCGCTGGGGTGTCACCGAGGCGTTCCGCAACCCCATCGTTTTCGCTGCGCAGCGGACTGACAACGGCTACACCGTCGGCCGCGATGCCGGGCGCCTTGTAGTGTCCGCGCCGACCGCAGTGCTGGACGGCCAGGTGGAGACCACCACCTTCCAGGGCGCGCAGCAGGGGCGACGGCCCGATGCTGCGTTGGAAGGCTATGCGCAGGCGCAGACGGCGGTGGCGCGGAACGCCGGGCTGTATCTGGGGCGCTATGACGGCCTGGGCCGCAATGGCGCGTTCGATACAGATGTGCGCGTGCAGGGCGGTACAGCGATCCCCGGCCTGACGCTGCAGTCGCCGATCGGCAGCGAGCGGCGCGACACCGTGTGGCTTGATGCCGGGCTGCTCAACGCGCAGCAGTGGGGTGCCATCGACCTGGCTACCGCTGGCCGCGCCTCCGTCGATGCGCCGCTGACGCTGCAGGCTGGCGGCGCACTCAACCTGATCGGCAGCACCGTCAACCTGGCCGGTGACATCCACATCGTGGGTGGCCGGCTGCAGGCGGGCAATCTGCTGGATGTGCTGGGCCGGCCGACGGCGCTGCTGCGCAACGGCCGCGCCGACGTTGCCATTGCCGACGGTACCCGGATTGATCTGGCCGGTGGCTGGAGCAATGCGGCGCGTGGCATCGGGCTGGACAGCGGCGCGGCGTGGACCGAGGGTGGCAGCCTGCGTCTGCAGAGCAGCCATGACGTGACGGTGGGCCGCCAGGTGGCTGTCGATGTCGACGCCGGTGCTGCGCTGGACATGCAGGGCAAGGGCCGCATCGGCAAGGGCGGCAGCGTAAACCTGCAGGCCAACACTGCCGAGGTGGCGACAGATGGCAGTGGTCGCGTGCGATTGGGCGAAAGCAGCTATTTCAGCGGCCGTGGCGAGGGTGGTGGCACGTTCGCGCTGGGCACCGGCGGCAAGGTTGCGGTCGGCACAGCCCTGCAGGACGCGAGCGCACTGCAGCTGGACACGGCGCTGTTCGGCAGTGGCTTCACGCAGTACGACATCAATGCCCATCAGGGCCTGGATATCGCCGACGGCACCGAGCTGGTCGTGCAGATGCCGGGTCTGCGCCTGGCCGAAGACGCGCGCACGGCGCAGGATCGGACGAGTGCGCTGCAGGCATGGTCGGCGCCGTTGTACGCGGCTGATCCGCAGAACGGGCGCATCCGCCAGCGCAGCGGCGCCAGCATCACCCTGCGTTCGGACCGCAATAGCGCGGGCGGCGACCTGCGCGTGGGACGCGACGCGCGTATCGCCGTCGATCCAGGCCAGGCGATCTCGCTGCTGGGCGCGGGCAACATTGACGTGGAGGGGACGCTGCAGGCACGCGGCGGCCGCATCAGCATCGACGATGTGCGCCCGGACACGGCGCTGTACGCCGGCCAGCGCACCGAGCGTACCTGGCGGATCGGTGACCGGGCGGTACTGGACGCCAGCGCCGATTCGGTTTCGGTGGTCGATGCTGCTGGCCGCCTGCGCGGACAGGTGCGGACGGGCGGGCGCATCGAGATCGGTGGCGCGCTTGACTGGGAGACGTCGGCCTTCGTCGACAACCGGCCGCCGGAAGCCTTCGTCGTAGTCGAACGCGGTGCACGCCTTGACGCGCGCGGTGCCTCGGCCGAGCTGGATATTGATGGACAGGGTCGTACCCGGGTCGACAGCGACGGCGGCCAGATAGTGCTGCGTTCGGCCAATGCGCTGTACCTGCAAGGGGCGATGGATGCGGCGGCCGGTGGCAGTGGGGCGCGCGGTGGCACGCTGGGCCTCGCCTTTGGCGGCAGCGTGCATGCACGCGGAGCAACCGAGGAGGTGCTGCGCGAACGGGCGATCACGCTCAGCCAGCAGACCGCGGCCGAGACGTCGTTGCCAGCGCGGCTGGACTATGGGCATGCCACACTGTCGGTGCAGCAGATCCAGGCCGGCGGATTCGACAATCTCTCGGTCTTCGGCGACATCCGCACGCTCGGCAATGTCGACCTTCGTATGGCCGAGTCCCTGCGCATCTATGGGCAGGGGCAGTCCAGTCTGGGCGTGGCCGCAGGCGCAAGCGCAAGCGCAAGCACGCCCAGCGCGATCTCGCTGTCGGCACCGTATGTGCGCCTGGCGCAGGCGCGCTGGAAGCAGTTGTCGGGCGAGAGCCTGCAGTTCACCCAGGGGGCGGTATCAGCGACTGCGGGCGATCATGCGCTGGCGGTCAATGGCGATCTCATCGATCTTCGCGATGTCACCTGGCTGCCCAGTTTCGACCATCTCTCGTTGAACAGCCGCAGTGATGTGCGCCTTCTTTCCAGCATCGCCAGCAACGCGGCGGTCAGTTCGCTGCTGGCACCGGGCTCGATCGACCTGACCGCGGCGCGCCTGTATCCGACGTCCGGGGCGGTGGGCCGGGTGGTGGCGGGTGCATCGGCGCAGACCGTGGACACCGTCGACTACTGGGCGAACCCGGATGCGGTGCTGCGCATCCAGGGTAACGGCACGGCAGCGGGTGTCCCTGCATCGGCGTTCGGCTCGCTGCGACTGGTGGCCGCTACCGTGCAGCAGGGCGGTGCGGTGTGGGCGCCGATGGGAACCCTGCAGCTGGGTGGTCTGGCCATGGGCGGTACGGCCGGCGGCCGGGTGGAACTGCTGCCCGGCAGCATCACCTCCACCAGCGGTGCCGGCCTGGTGCTGCCCTATGGCGGTACCGCCGATGGGGTCAACTGGCGCATCGGCAGCCGCAGCGTGGATTCCTTGACCGCCGGTGGCATCACCTCGATGGGCGTCACCCTCAAAGCCAACCAGGTGAACGTGAGCCCGGGCGCGCTGCTGGACATGTCCGGTGGCGGCGAACTGACCGGCGCAGCATTCATCTCCGGTCGGGGTGGTTCGGTGGACGTGCTGCGCACCGCGTTGGCCGATGCCAACCCCCGCTACGCGTTCAGTGCCTCGGGCAACCCGGTGTATGCCATCGTGCCCGGCTATACGGGCGCGTTCGCGCCCACCAGCACCGATGGCTTCGCCGCGCCCGGCATCGGTCAGCAGATCAGCGTGCCGGCGGGTGTTCCCGGGTTGCCGGCGGGCACCTACACGCTGCTGCCGGCCAACTTCGCGCTGCAGCCCGGTGCGTTCCGTGTCGAGCTTGGCGCGACTGGTGCGTCCGGCGTTTCCCAGCCGCTGCCGACCGGCACCGGCACCTGGCGCGTGTCCGGCCACCAGCGTGGCGGTCTGGGCGCTGTGCAATCGCCGCTGCTGACCGACGTGCTGCTGACACCGGCGGCGGTGGTGCGGCGGCATTCGGGCTACAACGAAACCAGCTACAACGCCTTCGTGCAGGCAACGGCCGACCGCCGCGGCGAATCGCGCGGCTGGCAGACCATCGATGCGCTGGGCCTGACCCTGGCGCTGGGTGAGGGCGCCGGACGCCAGGGCGCGGCGGCAATCGACTTCGCCGGTACCGCGCGGTTTGCCGCGGCCAACGACAAGGGGCGGGGCGGCACCCTGGTGGCTTCGATGGCCAATCCGGCCATCGGCACGCTGGAGGTCATCGCTGCCGATGGCGTTGCGCAAACGCGCGACCGAGGCGTGAGCTTTACCGACCAGGCCCTCAATGCATTCCAGCCGGCGCGCATGGTGATCGGTGGTCAGATCAACCAGGTGGCGTCGCAGGTGACGGTGACCGGCCAGGCCCGCAGCGTGGCGATCCGTTCCGGGGCCACGTTGCAGGCACCGGAAATCCTGGTGGCGGCAGCCGCCGGTGGCGCCGGCATTCTGCTCGAAGCCGGGGCGACCGTGAACACCTTGCCGTACGCACGCGCCGGTGGCGACGCCGTCGACACGCTGCCTTACCAGGTCACGGGCGGCCTGCTGGCGGTGTCCAACCAGCGCCTGAACCTGATCACCGGCACCACCGGCGTTGCCGCCGGCCCGGTGGCGATCGATATCGGCGGCTGCCAGGACGCGTGCGAGGGACAAGCGCGGCTGGTGTCCGACGGCAGCATCGCTGTCGCCACCGATGGCACCCTGCAACTGCGCGATTCGGCCAGCTACGGCACGCGCCAGCTGGGCGTCAGCATGGCTGCATTGAACCTCGGCAGCGCCGAAGCCATCGCACAGGCGGCGGCAGCGGGTGCACTGCCCGCCGGCATGACCATGAACCAGACGGTGCTGCAGCAGCTGCTGCGTGGCAACGCGGCTACCGGCGCACCCGCGCTGGACACGCTGAGCCTGGTGGCGCGCGATTCGGTGAATGTGTTCGGCAGCGTCGACCTGGATGCGCGCGACAGTGCCACCGGCGTTGGCAGCCTGCGCACCCTGGTGCTGGGCGCGCAGGCGATCCACGGCTATGGCAACGCCAGCGACCGTGCGCGCATCCTGGTGGATACGCTGGTGTGGGATGGTGCGCTGGCGGCCACGCAGGCCGCTGGCAACAACGCGGCCGTGCCACCGGCAGAGCCGATGGTGGATCGCCTGGGCGATGGCCAGCTGGATATCGTCACGCGCACCCTGACGCTGGGGCGTGCGCCGTACAGCAGGCCCAGCTCCGAGGTCGCGGCCAACCGTCAGGTACTTGGCTTCAGCGCGTTGAACCTCGGGGCTTCGGAACAGATGGTGTTCTCGGCGAAGGGAACGCTGGATGCGTACCAGCAGCGCGGCGAGTACCTGGCCGACAAGGGCTGGCAGTACAGCGGTGGCAGCGTGGCCATCAGCACGCCCCTGCTGACCGCAGACCCGGGCGCGCAGCTCGCCCTGCGCACCGGCGGCAGTTTCGCCCTGCACGGGGGCAACGGCAGGGCTGGCGGTGATGCGCTGGGCAGTGAGCTCAGCATCGACGCTGATCGCATCCTGCTGGACAGCACGATCGCCCTGGCCTCCGGCCGCCTGTCGGCCAGTGCGCGCCAGGGCATCGGCGTGGGTGCGCATGCTGCGCTCGATCTGGCGGGTCGCAAGGTCAGCCTGTTCGACGTGGACAAGTACAGCTGGGGCGGTGATGTGCTGCTGTCCAGCGACAGTGGCGAGGTGACCACCGATACCGCCTCGCGCATCGATGTGTCGGCGCGCAACAACCGCGGTGGGCGATTGACGGTCAATGCCCTGGCCGGTCGCGCGGATCTGGCCGGGCGTGTGGACGGCGCGGCCAGCGGCCGCTACGACGCCGGTGGCACCGTGGTGCCCTACGACGCGGGCGAACTGGTGGTGCGTGCACGCCAGCTGCAGGATTTCGCAGGGTTGAACCAGCGGCTGAACAGCAGCGGCGTGACCGGCGCGCGCACCTTCCAGATCGGCGAGGGGGATCTGCAGATCGGCGACGAGGTGAAGGCGCGACGGGTCGACATCAGCGTGGACAAGGGCAGCCTGACCGTGGCCGGGCGCATCGACGCCAGCGGCGAGCAGGTCGGCAGCATCCGCCTGTACGCCCGCGACGCGCTGCAGGTGAACGGCACGCTCGACGCGCATGGCAGTGGCCTGCGCGTGGACAGCTACGGCAAGATCATCGACAGCCCCAACCGGGCGACGGTCGAACTGGGCAGCGCCGCAGGCCAGGTCAGCATCGGCGCCGGCGCCGCCATCGACCTGCGTGCCGGCAGCGGCGTCGCCGTGGGCAGCCAGCCCGGGCAGAACGACGGCGCTGCGCGAGGCACGCTGAAGATCGACGTGCCGCGGATCGGTACTGATGATGCGGCCATTGCCGTTGCCAACGGTATGCGCATCACCGGTGCGGCCGACATCCAGGTCAACGGCGTGCGCCGCTATGACGATGCTCCGCTGGCCTCCAGCGTGGATGTACACGGCAACCGGCCGCAGGTGGTCACCCAGCAGTGGCTGGACCAGATCGTCGATCCGGACAACCGCACGTGGATGGACGGGGCGCTGGCCAATGCCGATCTGCAACAGCGCACCGCAGCGCTGGGCAGCCACCGCCTGCGTCCGGGTGTGCAGGTGGTGGCGCACCGTAGTGCGGACAACCCCGGCGGCGACCTGACAGTTTCCGGCGACATCGACCTGTCCGGTTATCGCTACGGTCCCGACGCCGACCGTCTCGACGCGGCGCGGCGCGGGTTTGGCGAATCGGCCTCGCTGGTGCTTCGGGCCGAAGGCAACATCAACATCCATGGCAGCATCAACGATGGCTTCGCACCACCGCCCGCCAACCCGGATGAAGCCGGCTGGGAACTGATCGAGGGTCGCAGCAGCGGCGGCGCCAACACACCGTTCGGTGGCGGCCTGGTGGTGCCGGTGGATGGCGTGCAGCTGCAGCCGGGTACCGAATTTCCGGCGGGCACCACGCTGAACTATGCGGTGCCGGTGGAATCGGCCGTGCTGCCCGCCGGTACCGTGCTGCCCGCAGCGATGACACTGGCCGACAGTCTGCGACTGCCTGCCGGCACCGTGCTCGGTGCGGCGGTTACCACCCGTGATGGGCAGACCTTCGCCGCCGGCACCCTGCTTGACCAGCCGTTGCAGCTGGAAGCAGGCGCGCGGCTGGGCGGCGGCTTCCGTCTTCGCAGCAGCGTGCAGATGGCCGCACAGGAGTGGCCCGCCGGTGCCGTGCTGCCGATCGCGTTGCGCCTGGCACGCGCGGTAGACCTGAAAGCAGGCGCATACATTCCCTCCATGACCAAGGTGGAGCTGGCCGGCGATGCACCGGTGAAGCTGCGACCTGCCAATACCAATGGCAACCAGGGCCGCAACTGGGCGCTGGCGCCGATGCTGGCGGAAGGCACGACGTCGTGGGACCTGACCGCCGTGGCCGGCGCGGACAGCGACGCCGCCGATCCGCGCACGCGTCGCTGGGGCAGTGACGGCAGCGTGGTGCTGGCCGATACCCATCAGGGATCGGTGGGCACGGTGAAGACCGAGATCATTTTCGTGGGCGACCGCGTGCTGACCGAGCAGGCCTCGCTGGACTGGATGGGCGATACCTCCTATGCCGGTCGACCGATCGCCGAACTGGCCGATATCTTCGGCTACACCGAAGAGGAGTTCTGTGCGCTGGCAGACGGCTACTGCGGCCCCGCACCGCGCCAGGTGGCCGCACAGGGCTCGCTGGATTTCTGGGGCGATGAATCCTACGTCGGCACATCGGCCAAGGACTTCGCGGCGATCTTCGGCATGACCGAAGACGAGTTCTGCGGCTCGGCGCCCACCTATTGCTTCGGCGGAGGCACGCAGACCGAGGTGACCACCTATGGCCAGCGCCCCGGCACACCCGCGTGGAGCGTGCTGCGCACCGGCAAGGGCGACCTGGAACTGCTGGCGGCCGGCGACGTGGTGATGAAATCCGGATTCGGCGTCTACACCGCCGGCACACCCACCTCGCTTGGCAACGGGCGTGATGCGGCCTTCAATTCGCCGCGTGCGCCGGCGCCCTGGAACAGCGCCCTGCTCGGCAAGGACGTGGTGCCCGGCAGCTACGACGCTGCACTGGCGGGCTACCAGGCGTGGTATCCCGACCATGGTGGCAACCTGCGCGTGGAGGCCGGGCGGGACATCGTCGGCGATGTGTGGACCGCGCGCGCCGAATCGGGCAGCAGCGACCGCGACATGGCCCTGCATGGCAGTGCCGCCGTGGGCAACTGGCTCTGGCGGCAGGGTACCGGCAGCACCACCGGGGTGACGCCGGTGCCGACCAGCTGGTGGGTCAACTTCGGTACCTACACCAACGTCTCGGCCACCGCAGACAGCACACCGCGGATGGTCGGTTTCACCGGTTTCGGTACGCTCGGTGGCGGCAATCTCACGCTCGATGCCGGCCGCAACGCCGGTGTGCGCGAGGCGATGGGCGATGCCTTGGGGTTCATGACCGCGCCGCACTCGGGTGCGATCGTTGCCGCAGTCGGCTCGACCGGCCGGGTCAGCGATGGCCAGCTGCACCTGACCGGCGGCGGCGATCTGCGCCTGCGCACCGGCGGTGTGCTGAATCCGCAATTGACCGCCACGTTCTCCAGCCTCAACACGGCCAGGGCCGCGCAGGACCTTGACTTCAACGGCACCTTCAGCAACCTGCGGGGCAGCCTGCTGCTGGAGGCCGGCCGCATCGGTGGCATGGGCGTGACGCTGGAGAACTACGGCACGCTCGGCCGCCAGCGTGCGGCCGACCTGTTCGCCGCCGACAGTGCACGCGCGATGGGCGGTCCGGTGCTGGTGCTGGGCGATGCCACGGCATCGCTGCAGGCGCGCGGGGATGTGGTGCTGGGCGGTGTTGGCGATGCCGGCCGGGTAGCGGTGGCCAACTACAGCAGTGTGACCCAGGACAACGGCAGCCGCGCCGCAGGCACCACCTGGTTCTCGCTGTGGACCGCATCCACCGCCGTGGACCTGTTCAGTGCCGGAGGCGATCTTTCGCCGGGTGTGTCCGGCCCCCTGAATCTCAGCGGCAGCAACCTCGCGCCTGAGCAGGTGCAGCTGCAGGCCGGCGGGCGCGATCTGCTGCAGTACTGGCTCTATCCTTCGCGGTTCAGCGCGGTTGCCGCGCAGGGCAACATCACCTTCGACCGCCTGAGCATGCAGGACAACACCCAAGACGTACTGCTGCTGGCACCCTCGGCCAGTGGCCGCCTGGATGTACTGGCCGGCGGCGGCATCTTCGCCCAGCCGGGTGCTACCCAGATCGCACGTTCGGCCGCGGATACACGCGTGCCGGGGCCGTTCGATCCGGCCTTCATGGCCCAGGTGGGCGATGGCAGCGGCAGCCCTACGCGGCCGCACCACAACCTGTCGGTGGATGGCCATTCGGCGACGCCGGAGGCGGCATTGCCGCTGTTCGCGTTCGGTCCCAATACACCGTTGTCGAATCTGCCGGGTGCGCTATCGCCCAGCCGCTTCTATGCCGTGGGCGGCGACATCATCGGCCTGCAATCGGGCGCGCAGCGTACCTTGGATCGCTCCGGCAGCCAGCGCACGCAGTTTGCTCTGTTCGAGGCGGCCGGTGCGGTGCAGATGCGCGCCGGGCGCGACATCCTGGGTGTTTCGCTGACCGCCCTGAACAGTACGGCCACCGATATTTCGGTGGTGGAGGCAGGGCGCGACATCGTGCACCTGGATGCCGTGGTGGCCGGTCCCGGCAATCTGGAGGTCAGTGCAGGTCGTCAGCTGCGGCAGGAGGACGTGGGCAGCATCGTGACGCTGGGCGGTATCGTGCAGGGCGATACCCGCCCCGGGGCGAGTGTCGGCCTGACCGCCGGCAACCAGCAGATCGACTTCGTCGCGCTGCGTGCGCGCTATCTCGACCCGGCCAACCTGGCCGACCCGGCACAGTCGCTGGCCTCGCAGCCGGGCAAGGCGGTGAAGATCTACGACAAGGAACTGAAGCAGTGGCTGCAGCAGCGCTTCGGCACCGCTGCCGAAGGTACGGATGCACTGGCCGCGTTCGATGCGCTGCCGAAAGAGCAGCAGCGCATCTTCCTGCGCCAGGTCTACTACGCTGAACTGCGCGAAGGTGGTCGTGAGTACACCAATGCAGAAGGGCCGCGTTTCGGTTCCTACCTGCGCGGGCGCGAAGCGATCGCCACGCTGATGCCGGACAAGGATGCCAATGGCGCAACCATCAACCGTACTGGCGATATCGTGATGTACGGCGGTTCCGGCGTGCGCACCGAAGCGGGCGGCAACATCGAGCTGATGGCACCGGGCGGGCAGATCGTGGTGGGTGTGCAGGGCGTGGTGCCTCCGGCCAGCGCGGGCCTGGTCACCCAGGGGCAGGGCGACATCCGGTTGTTCAGCCAGGACAGCGTGCTGCTGGGCCTGTCGCGGGTGATGACCACCTTTGGTGGCGACATCCTGGCGTGGTCCGAGCAGGGCGACATCAATGCCGGCCGCGGTTCGCAGACCACGCTGCTGTACACCCCGCCGCGTCGCGTCTACGACACCTGGGGCAACGTGATCTTGTCGCCGCAGGCCCCTGCCAGCGGTGCAGGCATTGCAACGTTGAACCCGATCGCCGAAGTGGCGCCGGGCGATGTCGACCTGATCGCGCCGCTGGGCACCATCGACGCGGGCGAGGCAGGTATCCGCGTGTCGGGCAACATCAACCTGGCGGCACTGCAGGTGCTCAACGCCGCCAACATCCAGGTGCAGGGCGACAGCAAGGGTCTGCCGGTACTGGCCTCGGTGAACGTCAACGCGCTGGCGTCGGCCAGCGCTGCGGCCAACAGCGCCAGCCAGGCCGCACAGGATGTGATGCGCAAGAGCCAGGACGATGCGCGGCGCAACCAGCCGTCGGTGATCAGCGTGCAGATTCTCGGCTTCGGCAGTGCCAGCAGCAGCATCGACCCGCCAGCACGCGGAAACACGGCAGCCGCCACGGGCTACGACGTCAACAGCGCCTTCCAGTTCCCGCAGGCCCGGGCAGACGCAGGCAAGCAGCCGACCCAGTAGATCCACGCCATGCGTGGATGAGGAACGGTGCGGACCAAGGCCCGCACCCACCACGCGCAGAACAGAGGATCGGGCCAGCTGCCAGGGAGCGGTGGCGGCCCCAGCCAGGACGGCACGGAGGGCAGGGAGCAGCCATCAGCGGTGAGGACCACCGACACGGCGTCGCCGGGCGCGGGACAGCGCCCGGCGACCGGGGCAGTAGATCCACGCCATGCGTGGACGCAGTTCAGTAGATCCACGCCATGCGTATCGGACTGGGGATCTTTTACCCTGGCCTGATCGAATCTGAACGCAACTTTTTCGTGTCCGTTCCGCCCTTGGCGTTGGCCGCCCTCTACGCCGTCTTCCCGATTGCGCCACTGATGGGCGGGTTGATCGGGCGCGCGTGGCGCGCCACCAGTCTGTAGGGCGGGCCGGGCGCTTCCCCAAGACAAGTACTGTATTGCCGCACAGGGCCAGACTCGTTCCGTGTCGCCCGTCAGGCGGTTGCTGCAACGCATTCCTCGGCATCGGAGGAAGGTGCCGGCGAAGCTGCACGCTGGGGCCGCACCTCCTGGACGATCCGTCCCTGCTCCATCACGAGCACGCGGTCGGCGCTGTTTATGGTCTCCGGCCTATGGGCCACGATCACCTTGGTCAGCTCCATACGCTGCACGGCTTCGTT
>Ga0265296_1001355_pt1 | contig 28529 bp, 29 predicted proteins | sample MunlanPumphouse1_FD_189073 | JGI IMG/M metagenome (GOLD analysis project Ga0265296, IMG submission 189073) | Groundwater microbial communities from a municipal landfill in Southern Ontario, Canada - Pumphouse #1 | ecosystem: Environmental > Aquatic > Deep subsurface > Groundwater | place... | reverse complement strand
CGATCCCGCAAATCCTGCGAATAGGCTCTGGTCATCCATGCCGACCTCCAACAGCCAGCATCTTGAATCAGAAATCCACCGCCTTGGGAATCCCCAATGATTCCGTCAGATCACAAACCGCTCTAAAAAGGGCTGCAAAGGGCGGCTCGCCAAGGCTTATGGCGAGCCGCCCTTTCGCGTGGCGTCTAGCTGGACGGCGCGCGCAGCCGCGCGACGAAGAACCCGTCGAGCCCTCCGGTGTCGGCGAGCATGTCGGGAAGGGTGCGGATGAAGCCTTTGCTGTCGGCTGCAATCGCTTCGGACAATTCATCCGTGCGTGCGGGCTCGACGGTCCATCCGGCATGGCGGTCGAGGAAGGTCGACACCTGACCCTCGCCCTCGGCCTGCTCGAGCGAGCAGGTCGCATAGATCAGCGTCCCGCCCGGCTTGACCCAGCGCGCCGCGCGCGACAGCAGTTCGGCCTGAAGCACCGCCATTTCCTCAATCTGCCGAGGCTCGATGCGATGGAGCACGTCGGGATGGCGGCGGAAGATACCGGTGGCGGAGCAAGGCGCATCAAGCAGCACCGCGTCGGCTTGGCCCTCGGGCGCCCACGACCGGATGTCGCCCTGGACGATGTCGGCCGACAGTCCGGTACGTTCCATATTGGCGCGCAGTCGTTCGAGACGTTTGGCGCTGGAATCGACCGCGACGACATTCCACCCCGCCGCCGCGAGCTGCATCGTCTTGCCGCCCGGTGCGGCGCAGAGGTCGAGCACGGTTCGGCCTTCGCCGATGCCGAGCAGGCGCACGGGCAGGCTGGCCGCCAAGTCCTGCACCCACCAGCCGCCTTCACGATAGCCTGCCATCGTCTCGACCGCCTGACCGCGCGGCAGGCGGCGGTGCAGCGGTGCGAGCGAAACGGCGTCGGGCCATTCCTCCGCGCCTGGCTCGGCGGCGAAGCTGAGGTCGATGGGCGGCGGTACGCTCCACGCCGCTTCGGCGGCTTCGACCATCGGCAGGCCCCATTGTTCGGCCCAGCGTTCGGCGGTTGGCAGGGGAAGCGTCGCGCGGTCGGGGAGCTGCCATTCTTCCTGCTGCGCGCGCGACAGGATTGCGTGGACCAGCCGTCGCGGCCCGCCATCGACGAGCGGCAAGGCGGTCGATACGACCGCATGACCGGGGCTTTTGAGAACCAGCAGCTGCGCGAGAGCGATCCGTAGCACTGCGCGCGATTTGACGTCGTCAGGGAGAATTTGCGCCGTCGCACCGTCGATCAGCGCATCGAGATCGACCATCCAGCGCAGCGTTTCGGACACGATCGCCACAGCGAAGGCCCGGTCGGTAGCCGTCAGCCCTTGGGTGGCGGCGTGCATCGCGACATCCAGAGGATCGCCGCGTCGCAAGATCGCGTCGGTCAAGCGCAGCGCGGCGCGGCGCGTGGCCGTGCCCGCGGGATCGGCTCCGCCCGACGATCGCGGGCGCCGGGGCGGGCGGCGATCAGCCATGACGGATAACGGCGTGGTTGGCGTGGCGCATGAAAAATCCTATAAGGCGGGTATCATGACCGACAGCAGCCAAAATGGAACCATCGGCGGAACGCCGCGCGCTGTAAAGCGCCCAGCGCATGTGAAGGCTCCCGCGGGCTGGACGAACAGTGCGGTGCCTTCGCCCGAACCCATCAGCGAGGATAAGGCCGAGGATCAACCCGGCGGGCGCAACCCTGTGCGCTACGGCGACTGGGAATTAAAAGGGGTCGCGGTCGACTTCTGATCGGGAAACGCCGCGGTTCGGCCGATAATCTGGAGACAGCGCCGGAATTCAAATGGCCGCCCTTGCTCAGTGCAAGGGCGGCCACAGTTTTTCGTAATCAGACAGCCGGAAGTTCGGTGTTCAGGGGCATCTTGCCGCTCTTCACCTGCTCGGCAAACACTTCGCGCATCAGCTGCAGCGAGAAGAGGTGCGCGAAGATCAGGCCGAGGATGCCGTTCTGCATCAGCTTGCGCAGCACGTCGCCGCGCAGTTCGCGCAGCTTGTTCTCGTCGACCATCTGGAACCCGCGATAGACGAAAGGCTTGTCATTGCCTTCCTGCTGGATGGCGACTTCGCCGTCCATGAGAAGGTCCGCCTTCTTCAGTTCGTCCATGAACATGCCGGTGCGCTGGCCCGCTTCCTCGAAATTCTTGCAGAATTCGAGCACGGCCTGAACCTGTTCCGACGGCTGGCCGTCGACGAACAGCGCGTCGCCTTCGTCGAACTTGCCGATCGCGCCCGAGGTCGGATCGAAGCACAGCGACAAATCTTCCGAATCGGGCTGGAGCCGCGCGAGAAGGAAGGGGTAACGGCGGATGTAAGCCGGGACATAGACCGGATTGATCAGCTTGCCTTCGTCATCGACGAAGGTGTTGATGCCTTCGTTCAGGCCCATCAGCGCGAGCGGAACCGGGTTGTCGCCGGCCGAAAAGACGATCGGGAAAAAGCGGCACGCCGACACGAATTCGTCCGAGGTCAGCGGGATGGCGTGCTGGCCCACCAGGAATTCGGCGCTGTCGAGCGGACGTGCGTGGAAATCGGCATGCTCGACGCTCGAAAGCGGGGCAAGGTCCTTATAGAACAGGGGCAGATTGGCAGGTGCGGGCGCAGTGGCCATGTTGGAACTCCGGTAAAGGTCCCGCAGCTCGGGACGAAAAGGATAAAGCGCCTTATTGACCCGCGCCGCGCGGCGCAAGAGGGCGATGATACGGGGTGGCGATATGCGGCGAGGCCGAACCGGCCGAGGTCAGGCGACCAGTTTGCCGGGATTGAAAATGCCCGCCGGATCGAGTCCGGCCTTGACCCCGCGCAGCGCGGACAAACGTGCCGGGCTGTCCAGTTCGGCCAGGATGTCGCGCTTCATCTGGCCGATGCCATGCTCGGCCGAAATCGATCCGCCGAGTTCGAGGACGTGCGAATAGACCAGCCGACTGACGGCCGCGCCATGCTCGGCGAGCCACGCCGCGCCATCGGCGTCGGTGGGTGGCTGGACATGGTGATGGACATTGCCGTCGCCCAGATGCCCGAAAGATAGCGCGCGAGCACCCGAAAAGGCCGAAGTCAATCGGCCGGGATTCTCGGCGATGAATGCGGGCATCAAATCGACGGGGACGCTGATGTCATGCTGTAACGCGGGGCCCTCGGCGCGTTCGGCTTCGGAGATGGAATCGCGCAGGCGCCAGAAATCCTCGCTCTCGCGATCGCTTTTGGCAATCACGACATCGCGGATCAGCCCGGCGTCGAGCGCCGCCGCGAGCTGCGCTTCGAGGGCATCGCCCAGGGCCCGGTCGTTTTCGCCCGCCAGTTCGAGCAGCACATACCAGGGCTGTGCAGCGGCAAGCGGCGCGCGCGTCTGCGGAATATGGCGCAGCACCGCGTCGAGGCAGGCGTGCGGGATCAGCTCGAATCCTTCGAGTTCACGCCCGATTGCGGCATCAACACGGCGCAGCAGCAACAGCGCGCTTTCGGGCGAATCGATCCCGATCCACGCCGTTCGACGTGCCGCGGCCGCGGGAACGAGACGCAGCGATGCGGCGGTGACGATCCCCAACGTCCCTTCGGCACCGCAGAACAGATGCCGCAAGTCATAGCCGCGATTGTCCTTCTTGAGCGGAGCCAGGCCATCGAAAATGCTGCCGTCGGGCAGAACCGCTTCGACGCCCACGGTCAGCGCGCGCATCGATCCGTGGCGAAGAACCTGGGTGCCGCCGGCGTTGGTCGATACCAGCCCGCCGATCGTTGCAGAGCCCTTGCCTCCAAGAGTGAGCGGAAAACGGAGCGCGTGCGCGAGGACGGCGTTGTGGAAATTCTCCAGGATCACGCCGGCTTCGGCAACGGCAAGCTGCCCCGCCTCGTCGATATGGCGTATCCGGTTCATGCGCCGCAGGCTGAGCAGGAGCTGGTTGCCGCTGGCGTCGGGGGTCGCGCCGCCGACCATGCCGCTGTTGCCGCCCTGGGGGACCAGTGCAACCTCGGCCTCTGCGCACAGGCGCACGATCGAGGCGACTTCGCCGGTGGTCGAGGGCGACAGCATCGCGGCGGCACGGCCGTGATATTTGCCGCGCCAGTCGGTCAGCCAGGGCGCCATCGCATCCGGGTCGGCGCTATAGCCTTTGGGACCGAGCAAATTTGCGAATGCGTCGAGCAGCGATGCAGATGGCGGGCGCGTCATGCCGGTCCACTCCGGAAATTTCCTGCCCCACAAGCGGGCAGGGGGTGACAGCAGTTCATTTGATGTTCAATCATCCTTGTTAAAGAGATCGATGGACGAATAGTATCTTTTCGTCCAGCGGGCATGGACGCGGGAGCCATAGGTGAACGGAATCTTCGGTCAGGACGCCAAAGGAGCGGCAGCGGGGCTGTGCTGACGGCGGTATTCCTGTGGTTCGTCGCCGCGGCGCCAGCGGCGGACGCGGCGCCGCCTGTTGCCGCGCCGGACCCATTGATCGCAATTTCCGCGCCGATGCCCGAACAGGCTTCTTCCTTTTGGCAGGTGGTGATCGAACAGCAGCTGATCATTCGCGTGCCGGCCCAGCGTTCGCAGCTCAACAATTTTGCCGCGGGTCCCTCGATGTCCAAACGCGCGACCGAATTGCCCGTCGTCTGGAAAGAGAAAAAGGCGCCAAAATGCGTCGCTATGCGCAATATATTGGGGATGCAGGCGGTCCAGCGCGACAGCATCGATATCATCACGCGGCAGAAGCAGCGGCTACGCGCGCAGCTCAATCGCGGTTGCCGCGCGCTCGATTTTTATGCGGGTTTCTATATGCAGGGCAGCAAGGACGGAAAACTGTGCGAGGATCGTGATCAGATCCACGCGCGGACCGGCGCAAAATGCGAGATCGACAAGTTCAAGTTGATGGTTCCGGTCCGCGAAGACGATTAATCGCGTTTATCGCGGCCTTTCCTTGACTTTTCCCCGTCATTTGCCCAATGGCCGCGGCAACGTCCGCCTGCGTGGGAGGCTGGGCGCCAACTCTTTTCCGGACATGATGATCTTATGAAATTTGCCGACATCGGCCTTTCCGACGAACTTTTGCGCGCCATCGACGAGTCGGGGTATAACGAAGCGACCCCGATCCAGGCGGGAGTCATTCCGTCGGTCCTGATGATGCGCGACATCATCGGCATCGCCCAGACGGGCACCGGCAAGACCGCGTCGTTCGTGCTGCCGATGATCGACATCCTCGCCCACGGCCGCGCCCGCGCGCTGATGCCGCGCTCGCTGATCCTCGCGCCGACGCGCGAACTCGCGGCACAGGTTGCTGAAAATTTTGAAAAATACGGCAAATATCACAAGCTTTCGATGGCGCTGCTGATCGGCGGCGTGCAGATGGGCGATCAGGTCAAGGCGCTCGAAAAGGGCGTCGACGTGCTGATCGCGACGCCGGGCCGCCTGATGGACCTGTTCGAACGCGGCAAGATCTTGCTGACCGGTTGCAACCTGCTTGTGATCGACGAAGCCGACCGGATGCTCGACATGGGTTTCATCCCCGACATCGAGAACATCTGCACCAAGCTGCCGGCGACTCGGCAGACCCTTTTGTTCTCGGCGACGATGCCGGCGCCGATCAAGCGGCTCGCCGACAAGTTTCTGTCGAACCCGAAAACGATCGAAGTCGCGCGTCCGGCAAGCCGGAACGAGAATATCGAGCAGTTTCTGGTCAAGACGTCGGAACGCAGCAAGCGTGATACGCTCCGCAGTCTGATCGAAGCCGAGGACATCCACACCGCGATCATCTTCTGCAATCGCAAGACGACGGTGCGCGAACTCGCGAAATCGCTGCAACGCTATGGCTACAAGGCCGGCGAAATCCAGGGCGACATGGACCAATCGAGCCGCACCGCCGAACTCGACCGGTTCAAGGCCGGCACGATCAATATCCTCGTCGCGTCGGACGTCGCGGCGCGCGGGCTCGACGTCAAGGGCGTCAGCCACGTCTTCAATTTCGACGCTCCGTGGCATCCCGACGATTATGTCCACCGCATCGGCCGTACCGGCCGCGCAGGCGCCCAGGGGCGCGCCTTCACTCTGGTGACATCGTCGGATGACGAGGCGATCGACAATATCCAGAAGTTGACCGGCTACAAGATTCCCATTCATGGCGGTGGCGCGCCGGCGGCCGACGTAGCCAAGCCCGACCGCGATGCGGAAGAGGGCGAGCCGCAGCGCGGACGTTCGGCGCGCGGTGGACGCGGCAAAGCTGCTGCGAAGCCTGAGAAAGCGCCGGCGCGCCCAGCGCCAGCGGCACCGGCTGCCGAAGCACAGCCCGCGAAGCCGCGCGAGGACAGGAAGCCGCGCAATGATCGCAAACCGGCGCCCGCCCGGCAGAACGATCTGGACGGCCCCGACGATGGCTGGAACGGCCCGATGCCCGGGTTCCTGTCGGTCGGCTTCGACAACTGACGCCGGGCGGGAATGGCGTGCTGGTCAGATCCTGACCAGCATCTTTCCCATATTGCTGCCGGAGAACAGGCCGAGAAAGGCGTCGGGCGCCGATGCCAACCCGTCGTGTACGGTTTCGCGCATCGTTACCGCCCCGCTGGCGATCAACCCGCCCATGTCGGCATAGAATTCTTCCATGCAGTCGATGAACTGGTCGGTGTAGATAAAGCCTTCCATGCGGATTCGCGCCGGAATGGCCCGGATGATATATTTCATCTCTTGCGGCTTTGCGTCGTTGTAGACGTCGATCATGCCGCAGATCGCGAAGCGCGCAAAATCATTCGCCGTCGCAAAGGCCGCGTCGAGGTGCTCGCCGCCGACATTGTCGAAATAGACGTCGATGCCCGGCTTGCCGAGGCGTTCGAGCGCGGCGGCGAGTTGAGGGAGCACCGGCCCGGCCTTGTAATCGATCGCCGCGTCGGCGCCGAGGTCGTCGATCCACGCGCATTTGTCCGCACCGCCGGCAGAACCGATCACGGTCATTTCGCGCGCCTTGGCGATTTGTACGACCGCCGAACCGACCGCGCCCGCGGCCGCCGAGACGAATATCGTATCGCCGGGCTTGGCCGCCGCGACGCGGAGCAGGCCGATCCATGCGGTTCCGCCGGTCAGCCCCATGTTGTGCAGAAAGGTTTGCGGGGTCAGGCCCGCGGCCAGCATGTCGCCGGGTAGCTTGTTCGGCATCATGTCGAGGCCGATGACGCCGCCGTCGCGCCAACCGCCCATGTGGAGGATCAGGTCGCCCGGAGCAAAGCCCTCCATCCTGCTTTCGATGACCTCGCCGATCGCACCGCCGGTCATCGGCTGATCGATCTGGAAGCTGGCGGCATAGCTTTTGGCGTCGTTCATCCGCCCGCGCATGTACGGATCGACCGACAGCCAGAGATTGCGGATCCGGAGCTGGTCCTTTTCGAGCGGCCCGTCGGGCACCTCACGCAACGCGAAATTATCGATCGTCGGCAGCCCCTGCGGACGACTGGTCAAATGCCATGCCTTGGCCATCGGAATCCCCCCCTTCCCAATTTCACCGGCGACGGCGACCATCGTCAGAAAAGCCGTTGCCACTGCCAATCAGCGTCGTTAAGACCCTGCCGGTCGCGGGGCCGTAGCTCAGATGGGAGAGCGCTGCAATCGCACTGCAGAGGTCAGGGGTTCGATTCCCCTCGGCTCCACCAGCGACCTTCCGACCGATCAGCCCGCAAAATCGCGAATCATATTCTTCGCGATCACTAGCTGCTGGATCTGCGTCGTCCCTTCACAAATGCGGTAAATGCGGCGCTTACATCAAGCTATTGCTCAGCATAGGTGTCGATCGCGGAAAAGATTCGCGTAAGTTGTGCGCGCTCGTCGGCATCGATGTCGGGGCGCCAGATTTCGAACAGCAGGATCGTGCGGTCGCTGGCACCGCGGTTCCATGCCTCGTGCTCGAAGCTGTCGTCGAAGATCAGCATCTCGCCCTCGCGCCAGCTGCGCGTTTCGGCACCGGCGCGGAGCCCGCAGGCGTCGGGAACGATCAGCGGCAAATGGCAGATAAGCCGCGTGTTGAGCAGGCCGTGATGCGGCTGGATATGCGTGCCGGGCGTGAGGCGCGAGAAGAGCGCGATCGGTGCGCGGCCCGGGATCACAGGCTGTGGCGCCAGTTCGAGCGCGGCAAGGGTGGCGGGGCAGAGTTCGTCCATGCCGTCGGCGACGGCCCCGTCCTTCCACAGCCACGCCGCGCCCCAGTCGGGCTTGTCGAGCAGTGGGTTGTTCGGCGGCGGTCTGTCCGCGCTGGCGGTCACATAAGGTCCGAAACGATCGGATGAATGGTCGATCATGGCCAGAAGTTCGGCACGGATCGCATCCGTCGCGGCTTCGACCGCTGGTACCCAATCGAAGTCGTCACGATCGAAGAAGGGCCGCTGCGCGAGGCCGGGGAAATAGAACATGCTGGGCTGTTGCAAATAGAGCGGCTGTTCGCCCGCAAGCATTCGAAGCGCCTCGGCGACGCGCGGCGTTGCGGTGCCGGCGTCGATCCCGGCACCGCGCAACTGGGCAAGGAGATGATCGGCAAAGGCGCGGTCGGTTTCGGCGAGAAATTGCTCGGCGCGCTGGAGGCCGGGATGAAGGGCAGCGGGGACACTCCGGGCTTGTGCTGCGGTGCCGAGCGCCAGGCGGTAGAAGCTGCCGGCCGCGCGATCGTCGGCGAGGCGGCGCTTGAGTTCGGCCATGGCAAGCAACACGGCGATATTGCCGCGATCGGCGCGGATCGCATCGTCGAGCGCCGCGGTTTCCGCCGCAATGTCGCCGCGGCGATGGGCGTCGCGTGCCCGGTCCAGCCATGTCGTCTGCTGCGTCATGGCTCTTGCCATAACGCAGCATCGGACCTTTGCAAGCGACGCCCCGCTTTGGTCAGCCTGCCGGCGGCGCCGCGGGGTCGCTGGCGCCGGGCTTTGTTCGCATCTGCTGGCGGACGGCGGCCATGAAGCGGCTGCGCCAGAAGGCGACGATCAGTCCGATAAGGATCCCCCAAGGCAGGAGTGCCGCGCCGAGCGTCAGGGCAAAGGTCAACGCGGTGCTGCCGCTGCGCATCAGCGTCTCGCCGGCGCTGGCGAAGGGGTTTTCATGGCCGATGCCCGGTAGTCCGCCGTCGCTGACATAGTTGAACGCGACGTTCGTCCAGGCGATGCGCGCTTCGCCAGTGCGGCGGGTCTGGCGTTCGTTGCCGATCTCGCCGCGTAGCTGGCTGATTTGTGCGAGCAATTCGGCACGCTCGCGCTTGTCGAGCCCGCCCGATTTCAATCGTTCCTCCAGCCGCGAGATTTCGGCTTCGGAGCCGGCGCTGCGTTGTTGCGAAGCGAGGATTTCGGTGCCGACATCCTCGCCGGCGACGCTCGCATCGGCAAGGACGCCCTCGGCCTTTTCGACGCTGGCGATCGCAGTGGCGCCGAATTTGCGCGCGATGCCGGGGTCGAGCTTGAACTGGGTCTGCGCCTCGACGAGCTTTTCGTCGGTCAACTGGTAGCGGACATCGACGATGCGGCAACGCTGGATGCCCAGCGTTTCGCACGCGGCGGCATGTTCCTCCTGAACTTTGGAAATACGGTCGTCAGCGAGGCGAAAGACATAGGCATAATCGAAGACAACGCCGGGCGCGGCTTCGATGCCGATCCGTGGTGCGGCTGCGGCGTCGGCGGAGGCTTCTTCAGTAACGGCTTCGGCAGTGGGGGTATCGGGTGTCGCAGCATCTTCGGCTGCCTTTTCCGAGCAGCCGACCAGGGCGAGCGCCATCGCGCCCGCTAAGAGCTTATTTCGCATGCAGATTCTCCCAAAACGCGACTCGTTGGCCGCAGGAGACGGCATATCATAACTAATATAGTTGACAATAAAAATCAGGCGAGCTTGACGAAGCTGTCCAATACCCTCTTGGTGCCCGCCTGTTCGAACTCGACTTCGAGCTTGTTGCCGTCGATGTCGGCGATGTTGCCATAGCCGAATTTCTCGTGGAATACGCGCATCCCGATCGCTAGGTCGGCGCGAGCCTTGGCGCCCACCGATGCGGCGGGCCCCTTTTCGCTGGGCGCAGGCGCGCGTGTGACGGTCGATGATGAAGCGACCGCGCGCTGCCATGCCGGCCCCCGCGTCATCGTGCGCGCCGGCTGGCGCCCAGAAGCATTGGCGGCGACATGCGCGAAGGGATCGCCTTGCGCCGACCAGTTGGCGCGCCACAGGCTTTGGCCGCCGCCGAAGCTGTTTTCGCTGTCCACATGTTCGGGCGGGATTTCGGCGATGAAACGGCTGGGAATGCTGCTCACCCACTGACCATAGATGCGCCGGTTGGCGGCGTGATAAATGCTCGCGCGCTCGCGGGCACGCGTGATCGCCACATAGGCGAGGCGGCGCTCCTCTTCGAGGCTTTGCACGCCGCCTTCGTCCATCGAGCGTTGCGACGGGAAGACGCCATCCTCCCATCCGGCAAGGAAGACATGGTCGAACTCAAGCCCCTTGGCGGCGTGGATCGTCATGATCGTAACGGTTTCGGTCGTGTCGTTGTTGTCGCGGTCCATGACGAGGCTGACATGTTCGAGGAACGCCTCGAGCGATTCATATTCTTCCATCGCGCGGACGAGTTCGGAGAGGTTTTCGAGGCGGCCCGCGGCCTCGATGCTGCGGTCGGCCTGCAGCATCGCGGTATAGCCCGATTCGTCGAGGATGAGCTGGGTGAGCTCGGGATGCGACAGCTCGTTCGCCTTGGTTTGCCAGCCGCGCATCTGGGCGATGAAATTCGCGAGCTGGCGGCGCGCCTGTGGCGTCAGTTCGTCGGTTTCGGTGATGCGCGACGCGGCATGAACGAGCGGCGTCTGCTCGATACGCGCAAACTGGTGAATGCGTGCGAGCGCCTTGTCGCCGAGCCCGCGCTTCGGCGTGTTGACGATCCGCTCGAACGCCAGATCGTCAGCGCTCGACTGGACGAGGCGAAGATAGGCGAGCGCATCGCGGATTTCGGCGCGCTCATAGAAGCGAAATCCGCCGACGATCCGGTACGGCATGCCGATCGCGATAAAACGGTCCTCGAACTCGCGCGTCTGGAACTGCGCACGCACGAGGATTGCGGCGCGCTCCAACGACACGTGGCGGCGCTGGAGCGTCTCCAGCTCCTCGCCAATCCGCCGCGCTTCCTCGGGTCCGTCCCACACGCCGACGACGCGGAGCTTGTCGCCGGGTTCGAGGTCGGTCCACAGCGTCTTGCCGAGGCGGCCCGAATTCTGCGCGATCAGCGCCGAGGCGGCAGCGAGAATCTGCGGCGTCGAGCGATAATTTTGTTCGAGGCGGATCACGGTCGCGCCGGGGAAATCCTTTTCGAAGCGCAGGATGTTCGCGACCTCGGCGCCGCGCCACGAATAGATCGACTGGTCATCGTCGCCGACGCAGCAGATATTCTTCCGTTGCTGCGCGAGCAGGCGAAGCCAGAGATATTGGCTGGCGTTGGTGTCCTGATATTCGTCGACTAGGACATATTTGAAGCGGTCCTGATATTGCGCGAGCACGTCGCGGTGGGTCTTCAGGATCACCAGCATGTGGAGCAACAGGTCGCCGAAATCGCAGGCGTTGAGCGTCTTCAGCCGCGCCTGATACAGCGCGTAGAAATGCTGGCCCTTGCCGTCGGCATAGGATTCCTTGTCGGCGGCGTCGAGGTCGGCGGGAACGAGCCCGCGGTTCTTCCATTTGTCGATGAGCCCGGCGAGCTGGCGCGCGGGCCAGCGCTTCTCGTCGAGCCCTTCGGCCTGGATCAGCTGTTTCAGGACGCGCAGTTGGTCGTCGGTGTCGAGGATGGTGAAATTGCTTTGCAGGCCGACCAGCTCGGCGTGGCGGCGCAGCATCTTGGCCGCGATGCTGTGGAAGGTGCCGAGCCACGGCATGCCCTCGACCGCGTCGCCGATCATCCGCCCGATCCGCTCGCGCATTTCGCGCGCCGCCTTGTTGGTGAACGTCACCGCGAGGATTTCGGACGGCCACGCGCGGCGCGTCGCCATGATATGCGCGAGGCGCGCGGTCAGCGCGGCGGTCTTTCCGGTTCCCGCACCCGCGAGCATCAGCACGGGCCCCTCGGTGGTCAGCACCGCCTGGCGCTGCGGCCCGTTCAAGCCTTGCAGATAGGGCGGGTCCGATGGGTCGGGCGTGGGGAGGTCGGGCAGGGAGGCAGGGGTATCGTTCACGCGCGAACGATTAGGGAACAGCGAGCAGGCTGTCCAGTGCGGTGAGGCGGTCCGAGGGCGTGGTTCCGCTGTGTTTCAATTCGTCGAGCGTCGCGCGCGCCATCGCGCGATAGGCGGGCAGGAGGTCCGGGCTGTGGTCCTTCAGCGTATCGAGGTGGCCGCCGATCGTCTGCGCGTCGCCGCGCATCAGCGGACCCGACAAACCCGCGAAACCGTGATCGAGGCTGTTTGCGAGCGCCGCGCGGACAAGGGGCGCAAGCAGGCCCGAAGGGTCGTCGACCCCGGCGTCCCGCAGCGTGTTCGCGGCGCCCGCGATGAGCGTGACGAGATGGTTGGACGCGTGACAAAGCGCGGCGTGATAGAGCGACCGGCGATCCTCTGCGATCTCGACCGCAATGCCGCCGAGCAGCGCCACGATCCGTTTCGCTTGCCCGGTCACCTCAATCGTCGAGCCTGTGACCGCGAAGCGAGCGCCGGCCATGCGCTGCACTTCGGCCTGCGGGTCGCCGGTGAAGGTCATGGCGGGATGAACCGCGGCGGTCAGCGCGCCCGCCACGCGCAGCGGTTCAAGGATCGCGGCGCCGCTGCGTCCGCTGACGTGGAAGACAAAGGGGGCATGGCTTGCCGGGAGAGTGGCGGCCATATCGGCAACCACCGCGGCCAGGGCGTCGTCGGCGACCGCGATCGCAATGACGTCGGATTCGCTCATCAGGTGATCGATCGTCGGCGCGAGAGCCGCGCCGATCGCTGTCGCGGCCGATCGGGTGTTTTCGGGCGTCCGGCCCCACAGGAGCGGCGGAGCAGACGCGTGGGGGGCAAACGCGAGCGCCAGCGCCCGCGCGACGCGGCCTGTGCCGACGATACCGGACTGATGAAAGCGAAAATCGGTCATGGGTGGAAATGTAGGGCGTGGACGGAAATTTGGCCAATGGAAGTCTGCTTTCGATCGGAAGCTGGCGTCTATTTTTCCAAACCCGTTCGCATCGAGCGAAGTCGAGATGTCCTCGGGCTAGGCGTGGCGTCGATGGGTGTCTCGACTTCGCTCGACACGAACGGAAAGAGGCGTGGCAGTTCCCCAAATAGCCAACACACTTTATCTCGCCAATCCTGGCCTCTAGGGTCGGACGATGCAGAAATATTCGAAGAAGTGGATGGTCGGTGCGACGTTGGCGGTTCTGGCCCTTTCAGCGTGCGCAGGCGGCAATTATCGTCCCGTCGCCGACACGCCCGTGCGGATCGGACCGGCCTATGCGATCCGCGGCACCACCTATGTGCCTGCCGCGGCGCCCGCTTACGACGCGCTCGGCTTTGCGAGCTGGTACGGCAGCGAGTCGGGGAACCGCACCGCCAATGGCGAGCAGTTCCGGCCCGGCTGGATCACCGCGGCGCACACGACGCTGCCGCTTCCGACCTATGTCGAGGTGACCGCGCTTGACACGGGGCGGCGGATCATCGTGCGCGTCAATGATCGCGGGCCGTTCGCGCTCGGGCGGATCATCGATCTGTCGCGCGGGGCGGCCGAAGAACTTGGGGTCAAGGCACAGGGGCACGCGCCGGTCCGCGTGCGCCGTGTCGATCCGTCGGAGAAGGACCGCAAAAGGCTGCGCGAAGGCAAGGCCGCGGCGCGGCTGGAGCCGCTGTCGGGGCAGGAGTTGCAACGGCTTCGGGCGCGGCTTCCGGCCCAGGGGCAATAGCGGCGCATTGTGGCTTGCACTGGATGGGGCAAGGCGTCCAAAGCGGCGCCGAACCAAAGGGGAGAGCATAGCCCGTGGATCTGGCACCTTACCGGGCGCATCGGCGCATCCTGACCGCGAGCCTCGTCGGCACCGCGGTCGAATTTTATGATTTCTATATCTACGGCACCGCGGCGGCGCTGGTATTCGGGCCGCTCTTCTTTCCCAAGAGTTCGGACTCGGCGCAGCTGATGTTCAGCTTCATGACCTTCGGGCTTGCCTTCTTCGCGCGGCCGGTCGGGGCGATCGTGTTCGGCCACTATGGCGACCGGATCGGGCGTAAATCGACGCTCGTCGCCTCGCTGATGCTGATGGGCGCCTCGACGCTGCTGATCGCCTTTCTGCCGACCTATGCGATGGTCGGATGGGTTGCGCCGCTCTTGCTCTGCATCCTGCGCTTCGGGCAGGGGTTCGGGCTCGGCGGCGAGTGGGGCGGGGCGGCGTTGCTCGCGGTCGAGAATGCACCGCCGGGGTGGAAATCGCGCTTCGGCATGTTCCCGCAGCTCGGCGCGCCGGTCGGTTTCATCGCGGCGAACGGGCTGTTCCTGTTACTGGGGCTGGGCCTCAGCGACACCGATTTCGCCGCATGGGGCTGGCGCATTCCGTTCCTGCTGTCGGCGGTGCTTGTCGGATTGGGGCTGTGGGTGCGGCTGAAGATCGGCGAGACGCCCGACTTTGCCGAGGCGCTGGAGAAGGAGGCGCCGGTCGGCATTCCGCTGGGCGAATTGTTCCGCCATCATCTGGTCGCAACGCTCGCCGGTACATTTGCCGTCGTCGCCTGCTTTGCGATCTTCTATCTCGCGACCGCGTTCGCGCTGGGGCACGGGACGCAGACACTGGGCTATCCGAAGGAGCAGTTCCTGCTGATCCAGTTAGGGGCGATCCTGTTCATGGCGATCGGGATCATCTTTGCGGGTTATTGGAGCGATGCGTCGAGCGCGCAGCGCGTCCTGACCTGGGGATGCGGCGCGACGGTGCTGGTCGGTTTCGTGTTCGGACCATCGCTGGCGTCGGGAAGCTGGCTGTTCATCTTCCTTGGCCTCGCGACGGCGCTCTTTGTGATGGGGCTCGTTTATGGGCCGCTCGGCGGCTGGCTGACCGGGCTGTTCCCCGTGCGGGTGCGCTATACGGGCGCGTCGGTTGCGTTCAATGCGGGCGGGATCATCGGCGGGGCGATGGCGCCGATTATCGCGCAGGCGCTCGCCGAATGGGGCGGGACGGCCGTGGTGGGGCTCTACCTCGCGCTCGCCGGGATCGTCAGTTGGCTCGGGCTGCTGATGGTGCGGAAGAACCCGGCTACGCGAGCCTGAGCAGCGTCAGTTTCGCCTTGCCGACCTTGCGGTCGACATCGATTTCGAAGCCCGCGAGGTCAACGGCTTCATTGTGTGCGGTCTCGATCGACACCCAGCTGTCGGGGCCGATCCAGCCGAGGCGGTTGAGCTTGTCGAGCGCGACGCTGCCCGCACCGGTGTCGTAGGGCGCATCGAGCATCAGCAGATCATAGGTTCGCTTGGCGGGGCCGAGGTTCATCACCGATCCGGCGCGGATGTCGGCGCGCGCGGTGGCGTCCAGAGCGCCCAGATTCTTGCGCAACACATCGAGCGCGTCGCGATCCTGCTCGGCGAACAGGCATTGTTCGGCGCCGCGCGACAGCGCCTCGATCCCGAGCGCGCCCGATCCGGCAAAGAGGTCGGCGACCACCAGCCCCTCGAAGCTGCCGACGCGGCTTGTCAGCATCGAGAAGAGCGTTTCGCGCGTGCGGTCCGCGGTCGGGCGCGTCGCGTCATTCTTGGGCGCGAGCAGCTTGCGGCCGCGCCATTCGCCGGAGATGACGCGCATCAGCCGAGGTGCCGCCGGAATTTGAACAATTCGTCGCGCGGCACGACATCGACCGAACCTAGCGGCATGCCGCCGAGTTCGAACGCGCCGTAACGCGTGCGGATCAGGCGGCTGACCTGTAGCCCGAAATGCTCGAGTACCTTGCGGACTTCGCGGTTCTTGCCTTCGGTCAGCGTCATTTCGACCCACTGGTTGCGGCCGGTGCGGCGTTCCAGATTGGCGTCGATCTTGCCGTAGCGGACGCCGTCGATCTCGATTCCCATCGCAAGTTCTTCGAGCTGCGCCTGGCTGATGTCGCCAAAGGCGCGCGCGCGATAGGTGCGCTCGACCCCGCTTGCTGGCAGTTCGAGCTGACGCTTGAATTCGCCGTCGTTGGTGAGGAGCAGAAGCCCCTCGGTGTTATAGTCGAGACGGCCGACGGGCATCAGGCGCGGAAGGTCCTTGGGCAGCAGGTCGTAGATCGTCTTGCGTCCCTTGGGATCGCGCGCCGCGGTGATGCAGCCCGCGGGCTTGTTGAAGCGATAGAGGCGCGTCGAGACGGGCTTGGCGACGGGATTTCCGTCGACGGTCAACCCTTCGAGCGAGGTGAGCAGCGGCGCGGGGTGGACGACGACCTGGCCATTCAGCGCGATACGCCCCTCCTCGACCATGCGTTCGACATCGCGGCGCGACCCCACGCCGGCGCGCGCGAGCAGCTTCGCGATACGCTGCGGTCCATCCTCGCGCTCAGCCTCGGCGGGTTTGGTTTTGAGCGCGGTTGCGGCGCCGCGTGCGGCGCGGCGGCCCTTGGGGGCATCGCGATCACCAGGGGCTTTGGGCGCCGAGCGGGGTGCGGGGCGGGGTGGGCGGCGTGTGTTCATGGGAACAGATGCGACTTTCTTGTCGTTATTCGGGGAAATAGTGTTGCGTTGTGATCACGCTCATAGCCGGAAAAGACCCGCTTCGTCGATGGCAAGCATAAGCGATCTTGCAGGACGGCGCGGAGCGAGTCATGGCGATGTTAAAGGGAGTCATCATGCTCTTCGCTCACCGCCCGTCCTGCATCAAGCGGTTGCTGATCATCGAGGATGATCCGCTGACCGCGTTCGACAACGAACACACGCTGAAGCACAGCGGGTATGAGATCGTCGCGACCGTCGATTCGGGGGAGGCCGCGGTCCCGATCATCGCCGCCGAACCGATCGATGCACTGGTGCTCGACCTTGGTCTTGCCGGGCACATGACCGGGCGCGAAGTCGCCCGCCTGGCGCGCGATCGCGGCATCGCCGTGTTGCTGGTAACGGGGCAATGCCCCGAGGACGGCGCCGACATCGCGGTCGCCTGCCTTGGCAAGCCGCACAGCGCCTCGGCGCTCGTCGCGGCGCTGCGCGCGGTCGAGACAATGACATGCAAGAACCAGGCACCGCGCAAGGTCAGCGGCCTCACGACCTTCTGGCGTCCCGAAGCGGCATGAGATGCGACGGACCGACCGCGCACGGCGGATCGGCAGCCAATTAGCCGCTTCCAATTTGTCCCCAACGCTTTAGGCCGTTTCTCCAGAGAGAACAGCATTCGCCGGGCGGATGCGCGGGGAGCGTCTGCATGTCGGTTGATCTGATCCGGTTTGTCATTTTTGTCGCGATCCTCGGCGGGCTGGCGGTGGTCGCATTGTCGATCCCGGCGTTCCGGCCCTATCTGCGCAAAAACCCGCTGATCACCTTTCTGCTCGGCATATCGAGCGGTTTTCCGTTGACGCTGCTGATCGCGACGATGACCTTCTGGCTGGCGAAGGTGGGGATAGATACTGCGACGATCGGTTTCGCCGTCGCACTGGGCATTCCCTACACGATCAAGTTCCTGTGGGCGCCGATCGTCGACAAGCTGCCGCTGCCGTTCCTGACCGGGACATTCGGCCAGCGCCGCGGTTGGCTGTTCTTCATCCAGGCATTGCTGTTCGTCGCGATCTGGCAATTGGGAGCGAGCGATCCGCAGCCCGGCCATCTCGGGACCTTCGCGGTCTGGGCGTTGATCACCGCCTTCCTTTCGGCGACGCAGGATATCGTTATCGACGCCTATCGCATCGAGATATTGGAAGAAGACGAGTTCGCGCACGGCACCGCGACTAACCAGTTCGGATACCGGACGGGCAATCTGATCGCGGGCGCGGGCACGATCTATTTCGCCTCGAATGAAGGGTTGGGTCTCGGCTGGGCAACGGCTTACGGCCTGACCGCCTTTTGCATCGTCCCCGCGATCCTTGGCGCACTGTGGGCGGGGCCGGGCAAGTTCGTCGACCGGTTCGAGCACACCGCGGGGATGGAGGTCGGCCAGTGGCTGACCGAAGCTGTCGTGAACCCGTTCCGTGAGTTCCTGACGCGGCACGGCGCCTTCCTTATCCTCGGCTTCGTCCTCGTTTACAAAATCGGCGACGCCATGGGGCAGACGATGCTCGGGCCGATGATCGTCGACCTCGGCTTTCCCGACCTCGATTATATTTCCGCCAACAAGCTGTGGGGTTTCGGCGCGCTGATCGTCGGGTCGGCGCTCGGCGCGCCATTCCTCCTGTGGCTCGGCATGGGGCGAGCGCTGCTGATTTCGGGGCTGATGATGATGTTCTCGAACGTCATGTTCATGATCCTGGCCGCGACGGGCAACAATTACTGGATGCTGGTTGCCGCGATCGTCACCGAAAACATGACGAGCGGTATCGGCTTGACGGTGTTCGCGACGTACCTCTCGGGCCTGTCGAGCATCGCCTATACCGCGACGCAGTTCGCGCTGCTCTCGTCCTTCGCCGGTGTCGGGCGGACCTTCATGGCGGGACCCGCAGGGATCGTCGCCGAAAAACTCGGCTGGGTCGGCTTCTGGGGCTTCACAGTCGCCGCGGCGATTCCGGGAATGCTGCTGCTCTGGGTCCTGTGGAGCAAGGGCTATGTCGGCGCGGGCATCCGCCAGACCGACGGCATCGACGAACGCCAGTTGCGGCAGCCGGTCGGCGCATGGCGCATTGTCGGCTTTGCGGCGATCGTCGCGGGGCTGGTTGGCATCTTGCTGGCGCAGCAGCTCGAGCTTGCATCGTCGACCATGGCCGCCTCAATCGCCGCTTTTGCCGTCGGCGCCCTGCTTGCGTGGAAGGGCGGCGCCGCGAAACCGGCCTAGCCGGGTAGTTCTCCGTTCACACCGAGCACTTCGCCGGCAAGATAGAGCGAGCCGGCGATGAGGACAATTTGGCGCGCCGGATCGACATCGAGATCGCGCAGTGCGTCGGCAACCGAAGCGGCCGATTTTGCATCGGCGCCGAACGCTTCAGCGCCATGATGCTCGTGTCCCGGGACCGGGACGACGGTCAGGCTGGCGAGGCGTTCGGCAAGCGGCGCGACGATCGCTGCCGGATCCTTGTTCGCGAGCATGCCGGTGATCAGGTGGATGCGCCGCGGCTGGTTCGCGAACTGGCGGGCAAGCGCGAGCCCGGCATCGACGTTGTGCGCGCCGTCGAGCCAGATTTCGGTGCCGCCGGGCAACAGCGCGGCGAGGGGACCGATGCCAAGGCGCTGCATGCGGCCCGGCCAGAACGCGTTCGCGACGCCGCGCGCGATCGCTTCGTCGGTCGGCTGCGAACCGGGGGCGAGGCGCAGCATCGCGATGGCGAGCCCCGCGTTGCGCATCTGGTGCGGCCCGGCCATGCGCGGACGCATGGGCTCCGCGACCGAACCCAGTTTCGAGGTCCAGCGAAAGCTGTCGCCCTCAATCTCTATCGTCCAGCCGTTCCCTTCGGGAAATAGCGTGGCGCCGACGGAGGCGACCTTGGCGGCGATGATGTCGCGCACGCCCGGCGGATAGTCGAACGTTGCCACGGGCGTGTCGGCTTTGATGATTCCCGCCTTTTCCCACGCGATGCGTATCGCCGGATCGTCGGGCGTTCCGGTTTCGGGGGCCAGCAGGAAGGCTTCATGATCGATGCCGAGCGAGGCGATGCCGCAGACCGCGGGCGGCGGAATGATATTGGTGGCGTCGAGCCGCCCGCCGAGACCCACCTCGATGATGCAATCGTCGGCGGGAATGCGCGCGAAGGCGAGGAAGGCGGCGGCGGTGGTGACTTCGAAGAAGCTGGCTTGCAGGTCCACCGCTTCGTCGAGGACTTCTTCGAGGAGCGACGCGAGCAGCGCGTCGTCGATCAGCGTCCCGGCGAGGCGGATACGTTCGTTGAAACGCACGAGGTGCGGACTCGTGTAGCTGTGCACCTTGCGCCCGCTCGCCTCGAGGATCGCGCGGAGATAGGCGCAAGTCGAGCCTTTGCCGTTGGTGCCCGCGACGTGGAAGGTGCGCGGAAGTTGAAGCTGCGGATTGCCGAGACGCGCGCAAAGTTCCCCGATCCGCTCGAGGCCGAGGATGTCGCGGCCCGGCGACAGTGCGGCGAGGCGATCGAGTTGGGTTTGAACCGCGGGGTCGGAGCTATGGGCGTGGTCGGGCATCGTTGAGCTGTGCCTATGAAATGTTCGTCATTGCGAGCGCAGCGAAGCAATCCAGGGCGGTCTACGCACTCACTGGATTGCCGCGTCGCTTCGCTCCTCGCAATGACGAGGATGGTGAAGGTTCAGGCGGCCTTCTCAGGCGCCAAATAACCGATCAGCCGCCCCAGCGTCTCGGGCAATTCCTTGCGGTGGACGACCATGTCGATCATCCCGTGATCGAGCAGATATTCGGCGCGCTGGAAGCCTTCGGGCAGCTTTTCGCGGATCGTATTTTCGATCACGCGCTGGCCAGCAAAGCCGATCAACGCCTTGGGCTCGCTGATCTGGATATCGCCTAGCATCGCATAGCTGGCGGTGACGCCGCCGGTGGTCGGGTCGGTGAGCAGCACGATATAGGGCAGGCCGGCGCGGCGCAAACGCGCGAGCGCGACGGTGGCGCGCGGCATCTGCATCAGCGACAACGTGCCTTCCTGCATGCGCGCGCCGCCCGCGGCGGTGATCGCGATATAGGGGCAGCCGCGCTTGATCGCTTGTTCGACCCCGGCAACAAAGGCTTCGCCGACGGCAACGCCCATCGATCCACCCATGAAGGCGAAATCCTGGACGCCGATGACAACGGGCTGGCCGTCGATCTTGCCCGCCGCATTCTGATAGGCGTCGCGGTCGCCGGTCTGGGCGCGCGCCGCCTTGATGCGGTCGACATATTTTTTGGTGTCGCGGAATTTCAGCGGATCTTCCGGCGCCGCGGGCGCGCTGATCAATTCGTGTAAGCCGCCGTCGAAGAGCTGAGCAAAACGTTCGGTCGCGCCGATGCGGTCATGATGGTCGCAGCGCGGGCAGACGTTCAGATTGTCTTCCCATTCCTTGACGAACACCATCTGCTGGCACTGGCGGCATTTGTGCCAAAGATTGTCGGCGGTGTCGCGTTTCGCCCCGAAGGGCAGGGCGTTGCGAACGCGGTCGAGCCAGCTCATGCGGCGATCTCCTTTGCGCCGTGGATAGCATCGGCGAGCGAACGGGTGAAGGTCTTGACATAGGGCGCGGCGGCGTCGCCATGCTGCGCGATGATGTCGATGAAGGCCGATCCGACGACGACGCCGTCGGCGACCATGGCGATGTCGGCGGCCTGTTCGGGGGTGCGGACGCCGAAGCCGACCGCGACGGGCAGGTCGGTGGCGGCTTTCAGGCGCGCGACGGCTTCGTCGATGCTGGTTTGCGCCGCCTGCTGGAGGCCGGTGATTCCGGCCACCGAGACATAATAAAGAAAGCCGCCCGCGCCGCTGAGCACCGCGGGCAGGCGCGCGGTGTCGGTGGTGGGGGTCGCGAGGCGGATCAGGTCGACGCCCGCAGAACGCAGCGCAGGGCCGAGTTCGGGGTCTTCCTCCGCCGGGATGTCGACGCAGATGACGCCATCGACGCCCGCCTTGGCGCATTCGGCGGCGAACCAGTCGCCGCCGCGGATCGTCATCGGGTTGGCATAGCCCATCAGGACGAGCGGCGTTTCGGGGTGGCGCTGGCGGAAGGCGGCGGCGACGGCAAAAATATCGGCGGTGGTCGTGCCTTTGGCGAGGCTGCGCAGGTTCGCCTGCTGGATCGCGGGGCCGTCGGCCATCGGATCGGTGAAGGGCATGCCAAGCTCGATCACATCGGCGCCCCCCGCGACGAGCGCGTCGAGGTTCGCGGCGGTGTCGCCGTCGCCCGCGGTGATGAAGGCGACGAGCGCGGGGTGGGGCTTGGCGAAGGTGGCGGCGAAACGGGTCATAGAGCCCTCTCCCCTTCAGGGGAGAGGGTTGGGAGAGGGGAATGCTGGACGAACAGGGCAAGCTGTTCAAGCACACCCTGCAAGTTCATCATCACATCCGAATTCGTAAATCTGATCACCCTGTAGCCCTGCTCTTCAAAATATCGGCTTCTCGCCAGATCATAGCTCTCTTGGTTACCGTGCGCATTGCCATCAACCTCTACGACGACCATCGGCTCGCGAGAGGAGAAATCCGCGATATAGTGCCCGATAACCTTTTGTCTGCGAAATTTGATCCCTTGGAAGCGTTGGGCGCGAAGCTCGAGCCATAGGCGGATTTCCGGTTCGGTTTGTTCGCGGCGCATTTGTTTTGCGAACTCGATCAGCCTTGGGTCTCGCATTCGTTCCCCTCTCCCAACCCTCTCCCCTGAAGGGAGAGGGGTTTTAGAGCTCCACCCCCAGCGCCTCGGCCACAGTGAAGATATCCTTGTCGCCGCGACCAGAGCAGTTGACGATGATCACCTTGTCCTTGCCCATCGTCGGCGCGATGCGTTCGGCGGCGGCGATCGCGTGCGCGCTTTCGAGCGCGGGGATGATGCCTTCGAGCTTGGTTAGCTTCTGGAAGCTTGCGAGGGCCTCATCGTCGGTGACGGGTTCGTAGCGCACGCGGCCGATTTCGTGGAGCCAGCTATGCTCGGGACCGATGCCGGGATAGTCGAGCCCCGCCGAGATGCTGTGCGCCTCGGTGATCTGGCCGTCCTCGTCCTGCAGCAGATAGGTCTTGTTGCCGTGGAGGATGCCGGGGCGCCCGCCCGCGAGGCTGGCGGCGTGCTTGCCGTCGAGTCCTTCGCCCGCGGCTTCGACGCCGACGATCTCCACGTCGGCGTCGTCGAGGAAGGGATGGAACAGGCCGATCGCGTTCGAGCCCCCGCCGACGGGGGCGATCAGCATGTCGGGGAGGCGGCCTTCGGCCTCTAGGATCTGTGTCCGAGCCTCGTCGCCGATCACCGACTGGAAATCGCGGACGAGCTCGGGATAGGGGTGCGGGCCCGCGACGGTGCCGATGATGTAGAAAGTGTCGTGGACGTTCGCGACCCAGTGGCGCAGCGCCTCGTTCATCGCGTCCTTCAGCGTCTTGGCCCCGCTCTCGACCGCGACGACCTCGGCGCCGAGCAATTTCATGCGAAACACGTTCGGCTGCTGCCGCGCGACGTCGACCGCGCCCATGAAGATGGTGCAGGGCAGGCCGAAGAGCGCCGCGACGGTCGCGGTCGCGACGCCGTGCTGGCCAGCGCCGGTTTCGGCGATGATCTTCGTCTTGCCCATGCGCTTGGCGAGCAGGATCTGGCCGATGCAATTGTTGATCTTGTGCGCGCCGGTGTGGTTGAGATCCTCGCGCTTCAGATAAATCTTCGCGCCGAAGCCTTCGCTGGCGCCCGCGCGCAGATGCTCGGTTAACCGCTCGGCGAACCACAGCGGGCTCGGACGGCCGACATAATGTTTGAGCAGATAGTCGAACTCGGCCTTGAATGCCGGATCGGCCTGCGCGGCGCGATAGTGCCGCTCAAGGTCGAGGATCAGCGGCATCAGCGTTTCGGCGACATAGCGGCCGCCGAACTGGCCGAAATGGCCGCGCGCGTCGGGGCCGGTGCGAAGGCTGTTGGGTAAGTCGGTCATCGACCCGCCGCTTTAAGGAAAGCCGCGATCTTGTCCACATCCTTGACGCCCGGCGCGCTTTCGACGCCCGACGAGACGTCGACGAGCGGCGCGCCGGTCGCGGCGATCGCTTCGGCGACATTTTCGGGCGTGAGGCCGCCCGCGATGCCCCAGTCGATGCTGTGGCGATGGTTTTTGAGCAGCGACCAGTCGAAGCGCGTGCCGGTGCCGCCGGGCATGGCCGCGGCGGGGGCGTCGAACAGGATGCGGTCGGCGACGCCGTGATATTTTTGCATCCGCACGAGTGTGTCGGCGTCCTTCAGGCCGACGGCCTTCCAGATTTCCGCAGGCGTCAGCCGCTTCACGACACCCAGCCATTCGGGCGTTTCGGTGCCGTGGAACTGGATGATGTCGGGGCGCACCATGCCAAGTGCGTCGCCGGTGAGTTGCTGCGACGCATTGACCAGCAGCAACGCGACCTTGACGTTGCCCGCGCCCGCGCGTTTCCGCAGCTCGGCCGCGGTCTTGAGGTCGACATAGCGCGGGCTCGGCTCATAATGATTGAGACCGATGTGCGTCGCGCCGTGCCGGATGGCGGCATCAACCTCTTCGATTGTCTTGAGGCCGCAGATTTTGACGAGTGGGGGCATGGTCAGACTCTATTTGTCCGTTCGCATCGAGCGAAGTCGAGATGCCTCTCGATCTTGCGCTGCTCCGATGGGTGTCTCGACTTCGCTCGACACGAACGGGAATGGGAATTGCGTTTAAAGCGTCGCTTCGATCTCGCGCGCGGCGAGGTCGGGGTCCGCCGACTGGCTGATCGGGCGGCCGACGACGAGGATCGAGGCACCGTCGGCCATCGCCTGCGCCGGGGTGACGACGCGTTTCTGGTCGCCCGCTCTGCCGTTCGCGGGACGAACGCCGGGGACGACATAAAAGCCGCCGGGCCACGCCTTGCGCGCCGCTTTCACTTCCTGTCCCGAACAGACGATGCCGTCGAGGCCGGACTCGCGGGCGAGCGCCGCCAGGCGCACGACCTGATCGTGCGGCGTGCCGCCAACGCCGATGTCTTCCAGATCGGGCGCATCTAAGCTGGTGAGCACGGTGACCGCGACGACCTTGGTATTCAGACCCGCCGCCGCCTTCGCTTCTTCCAGCATCGCGCGGCCGCCCGCGGCGTGGACCGTCAGCACCGCCGGTTCGAGCGAGCGCAGCGCCTGAATCGCCTTGGCGACGGTGTTCGGAATGTCGTGCAACTTGAGGTCGAGAAATATCGGCAGGCCGAGCTTCGCCATTTCATGCACGCCGTGATGCCCGTTGGCGCAGAAGAATTCGAGACCGAGCTTCAGCCCGCCGACGTGACGCCGTACCTTTTGTGCCAGCGTCAGCGCTGCGTCGAGGTGCGTGGTGTCGATGGCGAGATAAAGCGGTGAGGTCATGGCTTGTCCGTGGAGAAAAGGTCGGATGGGGCGGGCGGGACGTTGTTGACGGGCGCCGCAGCGGGTGTGACCTCGACGGGTCGGTTGGCGAGCGCGCGCAAATCGGCCGCCTGCCGCTCGCTGGCATCGAGGCGGCGTTTCATCGACCAGCGCGTCGTGCGCAGCGCGATCCACATCGGCACGCTGCCGATAAGGAACGCAGTAAGGATCAGCACGGGCAATTTGGTGTCGAGCACCTGTCCCGGCCAGATCGTGACGGTGACCGGAAGCCAGTTCGCCATCGCGAAAATGACGAGGGTTGCGGTAAGCAAGACCCAGATGATCGTTCGCAGGATGCCCACTTCGTCTTGCTCCTCTGTCAGTCTGGCGCCGACCCTATGACAGATTGCCGCGCGATTCCAGTCCGGGACTATGCCGCCCCGAACACCCGGCCGAAGATCGTGTCGACATGCTTCATATGATAGCCGAGATCGAACAGCGCGGTCAGCTCGTCGGCCGGCAGCTTCGCGGTGACGTCGGCGTCGGCCTTGAGCAGTTCGAGCAGCGATAGCTGGCCGTCCGAATCCCAGACCTTCATCGCGTTGCGCTGGACGAGCACATAGCTTTCCTCGCGGCTTGCGCCCGCCTGCGTCAGTGCAAGGAGCACGCGCTGCGAATGGACGAGCCCGCCCATGCGGTCGAGATTCTTCTGCATCCGCGCAGGGTAGACGAGCAGCTTGTCGACGACGCCGGTCAAGCGTCCGAGTGCGAAGTCGAGCGTGATCGTCGCATCGGGGCCGATGAAACGCTCGACCGACGAATGGCTGATATCGCGTTCGTGCCACAAAGCGACATTTTCCATCGCGGGGATGGCGGCGCTGCGGACCATGCGCGCAAGGCCGGTCAGATTTTCGGTGAGCACCGGGTTGCGCTTGTGCGGCATCGCCGACGAGCCTTTCTGGCCGGGCGAGAAATATTCCTCGGCCTCGAGCACTTCGGTGCGCTGAAGGTGGCGGACCTCGACTGACAGGCGTTCGATCGACGAGGCGATGACGCCGAGCACCGCGAAGAACATCGCATGGCGGTCGCGCGGGATCACCTGCGTCGAAACCGGTTCGATCTCGAGGCCGAGCTTGGCCGCGACATGCGCTTCGACGCGCGGGTCGATGTTGGCGAAGGTGCCGACGGCGCCCGAAATGGCGCAGGTCGCGATTTCGGCGCGCGCGGCCTGGAGGCGCAGTTTGCAGCGCGAGAATTCGGCATAGGCTTCGGCAAGCTTGAGCCCGAAGGTGACGGGTTCGGCGTGGATGCCGTGGCTGCGGCCGATCGTCGGGGTCAGCTTATGTTCATAGGCGCGGCGCTTGATCGCTTCCAGAAGCGCGTCGAGGTCGGCGAGCAGAATGTCGGCCGCCTGGCTGAGCTGAACCGCGAGGCAGGTGTCGAGCACGTCCGAGCTGGTCATGCCCTGGTGCATGAAGCGCGCCTCGTCGCCGACATTCTCCGCCACCCAGGTCAGGAAGGCGATGACGTCGTGCTTGGTAACCGCCTCGATCGCGTCGATCGCGGCGACGTCGATTGTCGGGTTCGTCGCCCACCAGTCCCACAGCGCCTTGGCGGCCGATTTCGGCACGGTGCCGAGTTCGGCAAGGGCATCGGTCGCGTGCGCTTCGATCTCGAACCAGATGCGAAACCGATTCTCGGCCGACCAGATCGCGGTCATTTCCGGCCGTGCGTAACGCGGAACCATTGAATTTCCTTCCTTTTCGGGCGCCTTATCGCGGAATCCACGCGGAACCACGATGGGGCGCCCCGTAGCAGGGACGGGGCGTTTCGCCAAATGCCGAGGGCCCGCAACTTTGCGGAGACACGATGGGTTGCTCCTATGCCCCATCAGAAAGGCGACGGGTCGCACCGACCGCCGAAGTCGCCGCTACAGGAGAATGAATGTGTTGAAACAAGTGCTTTTGATCGGCGCGGCGGCTGTCAGTTTCCCCGCTTTGGCCCAGACGACTGCCCCGGCCGAAGAGCCGGCCCCCACGACGCAGTCGCAGCCGGCGCCGACCGACACCACGGCCCCTGCTCCCGATAGCAAGCCGACCGACGAAAAGAAGCCGACGGATGAAACGGCGCCCACCGAGGACGCCACCCCGAGCGATACGCCCCCTGCGGCTGAGCCCACCCCTCCGGCTGACCAGCCCGCTCCGGATTCCGAAGAAAAGCCCCAATCGGAACCCGAATAACCCCGCACACAGGAGATAGATCATGTTGAAACAAATGCTTTTGATCGGCGCTGCTGCCGTAAGTTTCCCGGCCCTGGCGCAGACGACTGCCCCGGCGTCGGATCCGACCACCCCGCCGGCCGCCAGCGAACCGGCTCCGGCGCCCGACGCAACAATGCCCCCGGCTGAGCCTGCCCCGGCACCCGATGCTTCGACCCCGTCGGCTTCGAGCCAGCCCGCGCCTTCGGGAGCGGCGGCAACGCCGACCCAGATTGCGCAGATCGTCGAGCAGGAATTCCCGACCTATGACGGGGACAAGAATGGCGACCTGAACGCGGCCGAGTTCGGCGCATGGATGAAGAAGCTGCGTGCAGCGACCGATCCGAGCGCCGACGTCGAATCGGCCGAGGTGAAGACCTGGATTGGTCAGGCGTTTGCTTCGGCTGACGGTGACAAATCGGGCGCGGTTAACAAGACCGAATTGACCGGTTTCCTGTCGCGCGGCGCCTAAACGGCGTCCCGCGGGGTGGTGCAGCCGTCGGAGCGATCCGGCGGCTGCATCGCCGTTTGGAGCAAGCTAAACGGGTTGCTCGACCGCGACGATCGTCAACCGGTGTTCGATGCCGCCGCGATCGGGCCAGTTGATCGACTGGCCGACACTGAGCCCGATCAGGCCCGCCCCGATCGGGGTCAGGATCGACATCCGCCCAGCCGATATGTCGGCTTCGGCGGGATATACGAGGCGCACAGTCCGTTCGGCGCCGCTCTTTTCATCGATGAAAGTGACGCTGGAGCCCATGGTCACGACATCGGGCGGGATATCTGTGCGTTCGCAGATCGCGGCACGATCGATCTCGTCGAGCAGCAATTCATAGAAGCGGACCGAATCGCGCTGCTGGTGCAGCGTGAGTTCGGTGAGCGCGTCGGCTTCGCTGTCGATCATGCGGATATGGGGCATCGCGGCCCCGCTTTTTGTCTTGGTCATGGCGCGGACTTTCCGGCTGGCGCGCGGCGGTTGGCCACGCGCGGCAATGTCTGGACGGAAGGTGCCCCGGGCTCGGGGCGATCGCGCCGGAACCCGGGGCTAAATGCCCGCGAGAAGCTGTCCCCCGTGATGGCGGAAATGGAGAAGGCTGCGCCGAATCTGCATGACCATGATGATGTGGCCGCGGACCGAGGAAGTCAAACGACGCGCTAGGTCACCGACTCATTATGTCGTAGCCAAATCCTGATTGAAGCGAGTTGGACTGAGGCGAGGAAGTTGTCGTCACGCTTGTCGTATCGGGTTGCGACGGCTCGGAAATGTTTGAGTTTGTTGA
>Ga0265296_1001354_pt1 | contig 28559 bp, 34 predicted proteins | sample MunlanPumphouse1_FD_189073 | JGI IMG/M metagenome (GOLD analysis project Ga0265296, IMG submission 189073) | Groundwater microbial communities from a municipal landfill in Southern Ontario, Canada - Pumphouse #1 | ecosystem: Environmental > Aquatic > Deep subsurface > Groundwater | place... | reverse complement strand
TCCCTGTTTTAACTCGTGAGAAAGCAAAAACAATTTTTGGGGTGTTCAAGAACCCGAGACACGCCCTGGAATTTATTCCGAGGGTTCTTGACAAATTAAATTTTTTGTGCGATATCCATAGGAGGAATTTAAAAAATATCGCCCTTCAGTGTCGAAGGAAAGGTGACTTGTTAGGAAAACGACGTTTTCATACGAATAGTTAGTTTGAAAATTTAAAAGAAAAAACGTTCGCTTTGCTCACAAGTGATTTGCTCCGCGCCAGACATTCGTCAAGGCGCTTCGCTAAAAGAGATTGATATTGCATAAATTCCAAAAATAGTTTATTCAGTTCTATCTATTCGATTAACAATTTTTATCGAAGAGGGGGTTAATATAAATCTACTTAAATTTTATTGGATTAATAGTTTCTTAAGCGAATTAATCTGACAAAGTCGATTAATGAGCAATTAATTCTGAACACGAAGTGTGAAGTAATTGTAAGCGAGCGAATTTATTAGCGAGCGTAATCTCATTAAATTATAAACTTTCCTAAATTATTTAAATTCTCTTTCCTTCTTATTTTCATGTCATCCAAATCTCAACTCATTTCCTCATTAAAACAAAAAGGCTTCTCTAAGAAAATTTTAAATGCTTTTTCAAAAGTTCCTCGTGAAAGATTTATTCCTCTTCAACTTAGAAGCCACGCCTATGAAGACATTGCTTTGTCAATAGGAAATAGCCAGACAATTTCACAACCATATACAATTGCAGAAATGCTCTCTCTTTTAAAATTACAAAAGGAGCAGATAGTTCTTGAAGTTGGTTCGGGATGTGGTTATGTTCTTGCTTTGCTTTCAGAAATTGTTGGAGAAAAAGGAAAAATTTATGGAATAGAAATAATAAAAGAACTTGCAGAAAATTCCAAACAAAATTTAAAAGATTACAAAAATGTTGAAGTTTATAATAAAAATGGTACTGAAGGATTAGAAAAATTCTCTCCATTCACAAAGATTTTAATCAGTGCCGCATCTAAAAAAGTCCCAGAAAAACTATTGGAACAATTAAAAGACAAAGGAATTCTTGTAGCACCAATCGGAAATCAATATAGCCAAACTTTAACTTCTTTCCAGAAAATTAATAATAAATTAAAAATAAAAAAACAACTTCCTGGATTTATTTTTGTGAAGTTTGTTGATTAGAAAATTTTATATACTCTTATAGATCTTAAACCTTATGGATTTTAATATAATTATTGAAAAAGATGAAGAAGGTTATTACGTTTCAGAAGTAGTTGGGCTACCGGGATGTCATACTCAAGCAAAAAGCATGGATGAACTTATAGAGAGGACAAAAGAAGCAATTACTCTTTATTTAGAATGTACAAGCCCCGAAATTGATATAAGGAGCGAATTTATTGGTATACAAAAAGTAGAGGTTTAAGATGGCAAAATTGCCTCAACTTGATGCAATAAAATTATCAAAGATTCTTAAGAAATTGGGATTTAAGTTTCTTAGACAAAAAGGAAGCCATATGTTTTTCAAACATTCGGATGGAAGAACAACAGTAGTCCCACATCATTCTGGAGATAAAATAGGTCCAGGATTATTAATAAAGATAATTAAAGAAGATCTTCAGATCTCGAGAGAAGAATTTGAAAAATTAGTTTAGTTTCTTCCTTCGTAATTAAATAATATAGAAAATTAATTCGCTTCACCTCTAATCGGCTTTCAGACACGATTCTCCGCTGGAAAGATTGTTAATGTGCGAAATAAATATTATTTTTTAGGGATATTTTTGGATTAATAATTTTCTAAGCGAAGAGTCTTGATGAAATCAGACTCGTAGTAGCAAATCAATTCTTGCGAATGAAATGAGCAGACAAATAATCCTTCTTCATCTTTCCATCTTTTTATTCATATCGAACGAGGTCACGAGTAGGATTTGGAGTAAGAATTATTCGAGCAACTTGCTGCTGAGCCAAGATATTATTTTAGATTTATTCTATTTTGTATTTATCTGGATTTTTTGATACATCATTAACAATTTCCTGATGTCCTCTTCTTGCCATCTTTTCTGTTTCATAATTTTTATTAAACACAACATGATATGAATTCTCTATATCAAAAACCGTTGTTTCAAAATGTTCTAGCCCACTCAAATAAATTGTTGATATTAATCTTTCACCTATCCGATCTTTTAAATCAAAAAGTGCATTTTTGTTTTTCATTTTTATTCTTCATACCATCTAACAGTCTTATAAATTTCCGCTTCTTCAATTTTTCTGTCGGCTTTATTCTTTATCCCATCAAGATATTTAGACATTAGGATATATTCACCTTTCTTTTCAGGGTTTTCTACCAAAACTCCGTCGCTACCGGATTTATAAATTCTCATAACCGCAGGTTTTCCCTGTTCTCGTTGAAACACTTTTCCATTATCTACATTTGGTCTTCCATACGTGTAAGCTGCTAATCCCATTATTATCCCTGCACTAATTCCAACTACTCCGCTTACAATTCCAACTTCAAGTTTACTTAATTCTTCTGTCATTTTATTTTCCTCCATATCTATTTATTTTATTAATATAAAAAAAAGAGAAGCTACCAAATAAAAAATAAAAATAAAAGAAAAATTAGTAGTAGCTTTCTCCGAACTCTTCTGACTTTTGTGGTTTCTTTCCGATTAGAACAATTAACACGATTAGCAATACAATAAAGATTATTGCTAAAACAACTGTCAATATAACAACTGGGTTGTTTGTTCCTATTTTACTTGTGCTTTTTCCTTCAACTTTCGCATTTAATGTAACCGCATCTACAAGTTGTTCACCCGCAAACACATTTACCTTGAATGTATACTCGCCTTCAGAATCTGCGTTAGCAGTTATTTTAACTGTCTTGCTTGAACCAGCAGGCACAGCAACAACGGCTGAATCTGCATTTGATGAAAGACTTCCTGAAGATTCAGTAACAATTCTGTAAACTTTCAACTTATCAGTTGGGTTTACAAGTAATATACTGTATTCAGCATTTTCACCAACAGCAACTGTACTCATTGTATTTGTAACAATAACATTTGAAGTGAAATCGTTAGCAACATTCAATTGAGCAGTTTTGCTCGAAGTTGTGTCATCGTTCTTAACTTCAACTTCAATTGTGTAAGTTCCAGCTTTAGCGTCGTAAGGCACCTTCAATAAAAGTCTTCCGCTTACAGTATCTGTGTCATCGTCGTCATCTGAATTAGCTTCTAATGCAACAATGTCTCCGAAATATCCTTCTCTTTGAATTCCTAATGCAGGAATACTTACAGTTACATATAAATCATCAAGGTCGTTGTAACCAATGTTCTTCAAAACAATATCAACTGGAAAATTTTCACCAGCATCTGCTGTTCCTTGAACACTTACTGATTTAATGTTTGCGTTGTAAGAAGGTCTTTGGACTCTCAAAGTGATTTCTGGAATTTTTGTTTTAGAATCTTTTCCATCAATCTCTATATTAAGAGCAAGGTTATCACTAAGAGCATCTTTAAGCTCGTAAGGAACTCTAATAGTTAATGTCTTTTTATAACTCTTATTTGATTCTACATCAAATGACTTTGTTATAGATTCAACATCAACTTTATCGCCTTCAAGCTCTGCTTTTATTGTAACGTCTTGGTCATTGACATTTGCTGTGAAGTAAACTTCAACAGTTACTAATTCACCAGCAATAACACTAACAACATTGCCGGGAACAGAGATGTCATCAACTCTAACATTGTACACGCTTGTCAATTCAGTTGCACTTATAAGTGAACTTATTAACAATATGCTCGCAATCACAAGGAAAGAAACTATTAGTTTCTTTGTATTCATTTTTAGCTTGTTTTAATTTATTTAATTGCATAGAAACATTGTTTCCATGTAAAATAGCCACAAAGAAGTTATTTATAAACTTTATGGTGACAACATAAACAAGTAATTATTAAGTGATAATCTCTTAATTTATTGTCAGTAACAATACGTGACATTGTTTTTTATCGACGCTCTAGTCAACGACTTTAATTTTTTCTCAATTTGCCGTTAACTAGATAGGGAAAGATTTATTTCTTTCACTATATTTTATATTCTTCCATATGTCCAGTCCAAGAACGGAATCTTCTACAGGAAATGGAGATTCATTGATTATTACTATTTTCTTGTCCTTAGGCAATTCAGATAACAGCTTATTTAATTCTTCCTTTTCTGTTTTTTTATGATTCTTTTCTCCTTTTTCTCCATACTCAATTCCAGAAAAATGAACGTGCCATTCTTTTTGATGAAATAATTTTTTAATTAAATAATAATTAACCTTTTTCTCTCTTGCTAAAATGTGTGCGAAGTCAATGCAAAATTCACAATGTGTATTTTCAACAAGTGAAGCAATTTCTTCAGCACTTCCAAAAACATTTATTTTCCCAGTTGTTTCTGGTGCAAGTTTTGGAGTATAATTTTTTTCTTTTGCAATTTTCATAATCTCAATTATCTCTGATTTTATTTTTTCAAATGTTTCTTCTTTCCCAAATTTACTATAATATCCGGGATGAAAAACAACCCGAGTTGCTTTCAGCCAAGTTCCAACTTTCAAACAATCAAGAATTCTTTGTTTGCTATTTTCAATTTTTTCTTTTTCCTCTGAATTAAGATTAATATAATAGGGGGCATGAATGCTTAGTTCTATTCTGAGCTTTTCCGCGGCTTTTCCAATTTCTTCTGCCCCTTTTTGCGTTTTAATATAAATCCCATAAGTGAACGCAATCTCGCATGCTTCAATTCCAAGACTTTTATATTTCTCAAGATTTGAAATTGCTTCTTTAACTCCCCCAAGTCCAGCCGGTCCGAATTTTATATTTGACATGATTTGAAAAAGTATAACTTCTATAAAAAACCTTTGAAAATTTGCTCGCAACTTCGTCGCTCAAATTAATTGTTCATTAATCGCCTTGCGGCAGATTAATTCGCTTTGAAATTTTTAGTGTATTAACAATCTTCCGACGGAAAATCCTGATGAAATCGGATTTGAAGTCAAAGAAAATTTCACGAAGTGCTATTTAATTATTAATTAGGTGTTACAGAAAAGATTAAATATTTATATTAGTTATATGGATTATGATTATTGTTGATGTAGAAACTTCAGGATTAAATCCCTTAAAACATTCAATTTTAAGCATAGGCGCTGTTGATTTTTTTAATCCATCTAATCAGTTTTATGGAGAATGTAAAATACCTGAAGGAGCAGAGATTGATGAAAAAGCATTGGAAATTAATGGTTTTTCTCAGGAAGAAATAATAAATCCGGAAAAGATGGAATTAAATGAGTTAATTTCTGATTTTTTTGTCTGGGCAGAAAAGATAAAACCAAAAATACTCTCTGGGCACAATATTCATTTTGATGTCTCTTTTTTAAAATCGGCATTTTATAAATCTGGGCTGCCTTGGGTTTTTGGACATAGAACTGTTGACTTGCATTCTGAAGGGTTTACACATCATCTTAAAACAGGAAGAGAAATTCCGATAAAAGATGATAGGCCAAATATAACTTCTGATTTTATTCATAATTATGTTGGCTTGCCGGAAGAACCAAAACCCCATAACGCATTAATTGGAGCAAAAATGGAAGCAGAATCTTTTTCAAGACTAATTCACGGAAAAAATCTCTTTAATGAATTTGAAATCTATCCAATTCCAGAATTTTTAACAAAATTCCATAAAGATTAATTTTCTCGAAGATAAATTCTATTTCACTCTCTGTTCAGATAACGAATGACACACCAAATTTGCTCTTTTGTGTTGTTAATCAAGCAATCTTATTCATGAATAGAATAAATTTTTCTACTTAATAAATAAGAGATTAAAATAGTAATAATATAAAAAGATTTAAATAACAAGGAATAGCCACATTTTTATGGCTGTAAAAACATATTCAAAAGCAGATTTAGATAATTATTTATCTGAAATAGGTGGAACTAATCAAAATAAGAATTTAGAATCATTTGTAAGGAGAACCTTAAGAAGAATATCTTTCTTTGATATGGTTTATGAAATGAAATCTAATTTTGGTAGATGTTTATTTGATAAAAATTATAAACCAAGATATTTATTTCATGGAACCACTAAAGATAGGTTAGTAAAAATTTTACAAGAAGGATTATCCCCCTCCAAAAGTTTTTTAGGACCAATATATTTTGCAGCAACATTTGATGATGCGAAGTCTTGGGCTTATTCAAAAAGCATTAGAGGAAAATCAAAACCCATGGTGATTTATGTCGATCAAACCCTATTACCAGAACTAACTTTTGAAAGAAGAGATGAATCGACATTTAGATGCAATGAGCAAATACCTCCTGAAAGTATCAATAGAGTTAGAATGGTTTTAAAATATTTATTAACACATTAAATTAACTTGAAAAATTTTATTAATTTTCTTACTTAAAATTGCCTCCTTGTGTTTACACAGAACTATTTGTCGTGATATTTTTGCTAATAATCTTGCCGGCACTTTGAATGTTATTTAATTCCACTCCAATTTCTCCAAGATTTGTTACAATATAATTATGAAGCTTTTGAATTATCAGCCATTGCATCTCTTCTTTTAATTCACCATGACAATTTGAAATATCGCCTTCAGGAGAATTAATATCTCCGACAGGCAAAAGGCAAATCATTGATTTCCCTTCTAAAGTTAATTTATCAACATCTCCTTTATTGACTTGGTTAATTTTAACACTTATCTCACACTTGCCGTCTTTTTTTCCATTTATCTTATATTGCCATTCTGCATTTTCAATATTGTTCAAGAATTTTGTTTTGGAACATTTTTCTTGATGTGCCTTGAAACATGCAGCATCATCGCATTTGTAATAAAAAAAGAAGGTGAAATATATCGCAGCAATTAATACAATCAAGATTAAAACCATGAATATAATTTTTCTAATTCCACCTCGATTATTCATCTTCAAAATTTCTCGTTTCCTTAAAATCTTCCTGATTTTGAGGGATAGAAAACTTTTTTGTTTTCCATATGAACGAGACAGAAAATTCCTAATTTTCTGTATAGAATAAAATGGAGAAAAGGTTATTTAAAATTATCTGATTAAATGGCCCGTTTCACTTGCGCGAATTGATATTGCTCATGGCCAGAACAAGTTCATGGCTATTCGCTGAAGATTATTATCACATAAACTTTTCAAGATAACTTATCCAATTAATACAGCAAAAATTGTTTTTTGCGTAAACTCCCTTTTTTAACTCGTGAGAAAGCAAAAACAATTTTTGGGGTGTTCAAGAACCCGAGACACGCTCCGGAATTTATTCCGAGGGTTCTTGACATTAGAGTTTATTACATTAACAATCTCTTGGCGGAGAATCGTGTCTGAAAGCCGATTCGGAAAGAATAATTATTCAGGAAGAACCATTCTAACATCACTTAAATATACTACCTCAAGACCTTTTTTTATTCCATATTCTCTTTCATAAGTTCTTCCACAAGTTATACAACCAATTTGTATTTCTCCTCTTGTAGGTAAATTATCTATTTCTTCTGATGTATCAGATCCACAATAAGTGCAATATAAATTAACTTTTCCATGCACAACCCCTTCATTAATAATATCAGATAGTCCTATTGTTGAACCGCCGCCACTTGCAATCTTTTTAACTCTGAGATTTTTAACTTCTTCTACCATTAAATTTTATTATTACCAGTCTTTTTAAAAATTTAGATATATTATAATATATTTTAATAAATTCAAATTAAAAAAAGAAAAAGAAGAGAATTAATCTCTTCCTATAAACTCAACAATTTAATTTTTGTGTTGGTTGTTGCAAAATTTTTCGCAGCAATAATCTTGCATCCAACTTCTTCTGCAGATTCAATAATTCCAGAGGTAACAGTTCCATCAATAACAATTATTGAAGGTTTTTTATCAGTTCTTCTTAACGCGTTATTCAAACTTCTTGCTGAAACATTTTTGATTTCATTCAAATTCTCATCAAGCAATATCGCTTTTCCGCTTCCTTCATTATTATGAGAAATTTCTTTAAGCTTTTCCATGTCTCCGTTACTCAATTCGGTTTTTTCAGTTTCAATCTTTCTTTCAACTTCTCTTTCTGGAACTCTTCTTTGAAAATTATTTCTTGAGAAATAATCTCTAACAGAAATTTTTTTCCTAAGATTCATCAAAATTTCCTTGCTGGCCAATTCTTCAACTTCTTTTCCATCTGGGGCAATTACAATGTAATCTATGTCGGCGTTATCTGTCACATTTTGAATGATTAACTTTCCTCCTCTGTCGCCATCAACAAAAAGAGTTAATGTTTTTTCTTTGCTCAATTTCTTTATTGCGTCTGGGAGTTTTGTTCCATTCATTCCTACCACATTATTAACTCCGGCACGGATAAGATTGAGAACGTCGGCCCTTCCTTCAACAACAATTATTTCTTCTCCAGAAATATCGCCGCAAGGAAGTTTTTCATCTCCGTATTCTTTGATTCCAGAAATTCTTGAAGAATCTTTAATCTGGTTTGAGATTTCTCTCGAATCTGTGCTTCCCTCAATTCCCATCATCAATTTTTTTGCTCTTTCAATAATGTAATCTCTTTTGCTCCCTCTAACATCTTCTATTCTTTGAACTTCTATTTGCGCATCGCTCGGTCCTATTCTTTCAATAGTTTCTATCGCAGCCGCAATTAGTGTTGTTTCACTCTGGTCTAAGGCAGTTGGAATTTTTATTTTCCCTGTTGTTTTCTTGTCTTTTCTTTCCAAATCAACTTCAATTCTTCCAATTTTTCCTTCCTTCTGAAGTTCTCTCATTTCCAACTCGCTTCCTAAAAGCCCTTCTGTCTGTCCAAAGATAGCTCCGATTACATCCGGCTTTTCTAAAGCTCCTTCTGCTACAAAATCTGCATGTATCATGTATTTTATCGATACTGGACTAACTTTTGCCATGTTTTTATTCGCGAGAATAAAAATATTAGAAAATTCTTACGGATTTTCTATATATTCAAAATCCTTAATCTTAAACTCGTGAGAGTTTGAGAGTCAGAAATTTTTAATTTCTGAATCTAATCTACGCGTAGGCGTAGCGAGGTTATTGGAAATGGTAAATTTATTATCCATAAAAATTTCCAATGGCCGAGTAGGATTTTGAATTATATTTAAATTCTCTCTCCTTGTTCATTTAATTAATTAAAACCATAATGGTTCTATAGAAAAATATCTAACTAATTTTTGTCTTCAAAAATAGCGTAAAGCTAAAATTAAACAAATGTGAATATGATATGATTAATGATAATCAATGATATTTTTCTAATGACGAGTACAGAAGAAAGAGGTTTTTAAATATTACTGCAATCTTCCTTTCTGCAAATTAAAAAACTCTTTTACCTTTCCAAGTTTTTCATACATCTTCAAAAGTTTTTCCTTAATTTCTTCTCTTTCAGCCTCGGAAATTTTCATTTCCAATAATTTTTCATACATTTTGGCAGCATGATTTCTCCTTAACTCTCTTTCATAAACTCCTGCCTGTTTTTTATAAAATTCTTTTATAACAAAATAAATTTCTGTTTTCTCCGAGGCATTTCCCAATCCAATTGCTTTTTTCATTGCCTCGTCGGCTCTTTCAAATTGCCCGGCTTTTATGAACAGCTCAGCTTCTTTAACATAATATTTCATCTTCTCTGAAAATGCAACCGCGGCAATACCAATTATTTCATACATTTTCGCAGCATCGACCAGCATACTTTTTTCCTCGTAAATATCGGCCAACTTTATACAAACATATTTTTTTGTTTCAAATGGAAGATTTTCTTTCAGTAATTCAGAAAGATGGTCTATTTTTACAAAATCCCCCTTGCCTTGAAGAGTTTTTTCAATTTCTTCTTTTGATATGTTTTTATTAAGCATAAAGATAATATTTTGAATGACTATTTAAAAATTCTTATAGTAGAGTTGTTGGATTATTAGGAACGAAAGATTTATTATTGCATCATGCAATCTCTATTGCAAGAGATAATATTATTGATATCACGAACTCTTTGAGTTTCCAGAGTTTGTGAGACAGAAAACTTTTTGTTTTCTGTATAAGAAAAATTGAAAGGAGATTGCAAAATGCAATTAACTAATAAAAAAATAAAACAAATAATGGAAAAATACAAAGATACTTTTGAAATTCTGGAAAATTATGACAAGACAAGGAAACTTCCCTTTCAAAAGAAAAGAATTGATATCACTTTATCAGTAGCAACTATAAGTAAATTAAATACAATAAAGAAAAAAACAGGAAAGCCAATTTCGCAATTAATTGAAGAAAAGTTTAGATGATGCGTTCATTTTGTTCGCGCGAAATTGATTACTTCGAGCCTGATTTCATTGAGGCTCTTCGCGAAGAAATTGTTAAGGTAAAAATTCAATATTTTTATCCCATTGATTCTAATTTTAATTCAGGATTTTCTTTTGACAACAATTTCTCAATTGTTTTTTTTGTTTGTTCTATTTCTTTCTCATCTGCACCGCAAATCTTTATATATGCAGATCCAGGAAGTGCATGAATATTAACTGCTCTTCCATTTACATCAAAAGTGTAATTTCGTGCTCCACTATCTAATATTTCACGAGTAATTCTATGTAATCCATCATCATATTTTCCTCTAATTATAGATAACGCTAACTCTCCCATGTTCTTTTCTTTTATTGGTAAAATTCCATATGTTTTTATCATTTTCAAATTTTATCAGAACTCTTTTTCCCGTCGGGATATGCGATTTCACCGGAGGCATTTGGAAATCGCCGTTCAGCATTAGAGGAGATTCAAAAAGAACCAACGGGTTCTTTTTATTTCTTCTTTACAATTTCCATGCACATTCCAGCAGCAACAGTTGCACCAGCATCTCTAACTGCAAACTTGCTCATGTATGGGTTGTCTTTGTTAGTTTCTAAACATAAATTTCCTTGAGGTTTGATTCTCACCTTTGCTAAACATCCGTTCTTCAAAAAATCTGGATGTTCTTTTATTACTTGTCCAGTTTTTGGATCAATCTCTGCGATAAGCTCAATGAATTGGCACGGAACTTGTGCAGTGTGAACATGGAAAACCGGCGTATATCCCTTTGCTAAAACAGTTGGATGATTAATTACTGTAATTGTTGCTATGAACTCTTCAACAACTGGAACCGGCCTTGCAGCGTCGCAAATTACATCTCCTCTCGCAATATCTTTTTTCCCAATTCCTCTAATATTAATTCCAACATTATCACCAGCAACGGCTTCCGGAAGATTTTCGTGATGCATTTCGATTGTTTTAACTTCTCCTTCAACGCCTACTCCAGTTCTTCCTGGAAGAATTTTAACCTTCATTCCTTGTTTCATAATTCCAGTTTCAATTTTACCGACGGGAACAGTTCCAATACCAGTAATTTCATAAACATCTTGAACGGGCATTCTCATTGGCAAGTTTGTCGGCAATTCCGGAGTTGGGAACAAATTAAATTGCTCAAAAATTGTCGGCCCTTTGTACCAAGGCATCTTGTCTGATTTTTTGTGAATATTATCCCCCTTTAATCCTGAACATGCAATGAATGTAGTTGCATCCGATTTTATTCCAACTTGCTGTAAAAGTTTAGAAACATCTTCTTTGACTTTGTTGAATTTTGATTCTTCATAATTAAGTGCGTCCATTTTATTTATTGCAACACAAATATTTCTTACTCCCATCGTTCTCAAAAGCCACAAGTGTTCTGTTGTTTGCGGTTGAACTCCAGCAGGTGCAGCAATAACAAGGAAAGCAGCGTCGGCTTGTGAAGCTCCAGTAATCATATTCTTGACAAAATCTCTGTGCCCTGGTGCGTCAATGATTGTAATTTGGAATTTTGAAGTCATAATTTTCCTGTAAGATAAATCTATTGTAACTCCCCTTTCTCTTTCTTCTTTAATCTTGTCCATAACATAAGCGAATTCAAAACCAACTTTGCCATGCTTTTCAGCTTCTTCTCTAAGCTTTTTCATTTCTTGTTCAGAAACAGCACCGCTCTGGAACATTAATTGTCCAACTATTGTTGACTTTCCAGCGTCGACGTGTCCAACGAACACGATGTTCATGTTTGGTTTTTCTCTTGCCATTTTTTTTGTTTGTTTTTCCTTTCGAAAAAAATGGATTAAGAAGATTTCTTGTTTTCTTTAGCCATCTTCAAAATTTCCTGTTTTGAATGAGACAGAAATTTTTCCTAAATTTCTGTATACTTTCAAAACTTCTTGTTTTGTAAGGATAGGAATTTTTAATTCCTATATTCAACACGTTACCGTGACGCAATGTCGCGTGAGTGTTGAATCAAAATTCTTTACAGAATTTTTGATATTTATCTATAAAAAAATAGGTTTATAAATTTTTTGTTTTAGATTTTATTTATCTTTTAATACAGCAAAAATTGTTTTTTGCGTAAACTCCCCGTTTTAACCCGTGAGAAAGCAAAAACAATTTTTGGGGTGTTCAAGAACCCGAGACACGCCCCGGAATTTATTCCGAGGGTTCTTGACAAAGAATAAAAACTTTCTTCCAATTTTCTTTTAGATTTCTTTTTTAAATATCTAATTGTTGTAGATTTTCCAGCAGCTTGTGGTCCAGCAAGAATAATATATTTCATTTTATCTCTCCAATAATCTTTGCGATTCAATAAAAGGTAATGAAGCAAGAAATGTCATGAAATCATTTCTTCTCATAGAAGAAGGCGAACAAATTATGCAATGTTCATCTGGAAGATCTTTTACATCTTTTAATCTTTTTTCGCTGTTCCACAATTCTCTGAATGATTTTTCTAATAAATTTCCATAAGATCTCACTCCGCCATGTGTTCGATGTCCGCAGGCATAAAGATTGCAATCAGGTCCAATAGACGCCCAGAAATAACGATTAAAACATCTTTTCCCGCCAGCCGTGAAAATTCCAGATTCTTCGTCGGAGATTTCACTTTCTGAATAAGGAGAAATTATTTTAAAATTAGGACTTCTATATTCTCTTGCAGCTCTTAAATTTCCAATAATTTCTCTGGATAATCTTGTTATATTTTCTGGATTTGTAAAATCAACTCTAAAAACTATTTCATCTGCTCCAATATCTTTTATTAATCTTGTAGTTGGAACAACCTCATGATAATTTTCTTCTCCAATTACATAACTTATAATTATTTTTAATTTGCTTTCAATTACTTCTCTTCTTTTAACTAATTGCTCCAAACTTTTAATTATTCTGTCAAATCCGTGGACTTTTTTAATTCTGAAAAAAGTTTCTTCAGAACCAGCATCGAGACTTAAATTTAATTTATCTGCTTTAAGAATGCAATCAGAATATGTTTCATTTCTTCCATCAACTTTTTGGTCAAGCCATAGCCCATTTGTAAAGACAATAATCTTTTTTCTCATCTCTCTGAAAAGGTCTATTCCTTCTGCAATTGTTGAATTTAAAAGTGGCTCACCAGTTGTTCCGCAAAATTTTGCAACCTCTATTTTAAATCCATTTTCTTGAAAATCTCTTATTTCTTCAGCAATTCTTTTAATTTCTTTTTTTCCTAAAAGATTTGGAAGTCTCTTATAGCATTTTCCAAAACAATGTTCACATGCAAGATTGCATTTTGATGATGGCTGAATTTCAACTTCATAAGGGGGTGGATTTTCTCCTCGAAGAATAGCTTCTATTCTTTTTTTCTGATCTCTAACAAGTTGCCTTTCATAATCAAGGGGTGGCTCTCCCCTTTTTATAAATTCTAAAAATCTTTCTTCAATGCTATCTGCTATTGCATTATTCATTTGTGAGCCCCAAAAAATTTATTTATCAAGAAATTTCCTATTTCTTCTAAAACTTCTTGTTTTTGAAGGACAAAAATTAGAAATTTTTGTATTTTAATTTTAACCTCCTAAAAGAAAAAGTGAAAATACTTTTTTTCCCTTGTCAATATAATTTATAGACAACAATAAACAAAATATATCTATATAATCAAGAATAAATTGAATATAACAAATATCTCATTATATTTTCAATAAGGATATATATTAGAATATCTTCAATAGTGTGAATATACTAAAAAGACTTAAATATATTAAACTACATTAAAATATAAGGTGATTGGTTGGTTACCAAAATGAAACGAAAAATTATAAAACAAGGTCACAATACTCTGACAATTACTCTTCCTACTGATTGGGCTAAAAAATTAAATCTTAATTCTGGCGACGAAGTTGACGTCTGTGAAAATTCTGGTTCTTTAATGATTAATGGAAAACAGCATTTACAAGCACAAAGCACAACTATAGATATAACAGGGTTCAGTGTTCCGATGATATGGAGATTTTTTCAATCTGCATATAGAGAAGGATACGATGAAATTAAATTAGTTTATGATCCAAATAAAAAAAATCAAGAAGGTGCTTTTGATTTTTACACTTCGCAATTAGCATACGAAAAGATGGGTGAGAAAAAACAATACAAGCCCGTAATTGATATGATTCACGAGCTTGTTAGTAGGTTCGTCGGTGTTGAAATAATCGAACATGGAAGAGGATATTGTGTTATCCGTGAAATGGGTGAACTTTCTGCAAAAGAATTTGACAATTCATTGAGAAGAATTTTTTTATTAATTGATGAACTTTTTGAGGATATTAATTATAAAATTGAAAATAATATTATAGGAGATATAAATATTTGTAAGGAGATTCATACTATTGATCGGAGTGTTGACAGGTTTGTGGATTATTGCTGCAGAATCAATAATAAAATTAATGATTCAAGTTTTCAAAAGAATAAACCAATTATGTTTTCTACATTATTTCTTTTAGAAATGCTTGGCGACGAGTTTAAATATATTGGAACGCACCTTGCATCAACTAAAAAAAAGATAGATGAAGTTCTATCTTTTGCAAATATTGTTAGAGAACATTTTAATTTGTATTATCATTTATTTTATAAATTCGACAGAGAAACAGCAATAAAATTCGGAGAAAACGATTTCAAGATTTATAATGATCACTTCATGTGGAAAGAATCCAAAAATAAAGATGCAGCAAGTATAAGAAGACATTTAATGCAGATTAGTAAATTTATTTTCTGTCTAATGGAACTTAGAATTGAAATGGAATTTTAATCCTCGCAAAATTTTGCCCAACATTCTCTACTACAGTAAAGATTTTTATCAGGACTTAAAAATGCCCCAAATAAACTTTCTGTGGTGATTCTTCCATCTCGTTTAACACATTCGCCCGCTACATAATATTTCTTGCCACATTGCCCACAAGATACTTGAACAGTTCCTTCTCTCTCAAATGTAGATGCAATTATTTTTTCAATTAATGCCGCCATCTTATTTTATAGAATCACAAATATATATTAATTGTCACAGAGGAATATATTCAACACTATCTTATTATTTTCTCTTTTTCTTCTTCACGACCTTTTTCTTAGTTCCGCATCCACAACATCCGCACATTTTTATTTTCTCCTTTTTTATTTATTAAAACAGGAAGATTTAAATATAAATATCTTTCTAAAAATTTCATGGAAACCTATGAAGATAAAAACTTTAATATAAGACTCGAAGTAAGAGTAAAGAATGCTGAACTAATTAGGGCAAGGGAATCTCTTGGACTAAATCAAAGGCAAGCAGCAGAATTAATTGGGATTCATCAGATTAATTTAAGTAATTACGAACTTCTAAAAACCTATCCTCTACAAGAAACACAAGAAAGAATATGTGGTGCTTATAGAAAAGCTGGATATTTTTTAATTGAGGAAGATGCCTTTCCAGAAAGATTAAGGAATGTTAAATTAAAGGGAAAATTTATCGCAGAAAGGGAAATTCCCATAGAAAACTTGCTTCCATTATCTTCAATTAGTGAAAGATTAATTCCATCAGTAGAACCAGAAGCAGTAGGCAAAATTTATCAAGAACAAATGCAATCGGCAGTTAAAGATATTTTATTTGAATTAGATGAAAGGAAAAGAACTGCTATTATGATGTATTTTGGGATAAATCAAGATAGAGAATATACTTGTGAAGAAATAGCAAAACATTTAGGCGTTTGTCATGGAAGAGTTAACCAATTGATAAACGATTCTCTTGTAAAACTTCGACATCCCAAAAGAAGAAAAAAATTACTTCCTTTTGTGGAAGATTAGAATTTAAATTTATTGATTCTCACTTAATCATCTCTCATACAACAAAGAAATCAAATTCTCATAACAGCTTCTTTGCAGATATATTCTTTTTATTTTATGGGCGTTATCTTCTTTAATCTCTTCACGATCTTCACCAAGGTCTATCCAAAGAGAATCGCCTTTTCTTACTGTCTCCAATGTTTCTCCTTTCATCCCGCCAGATAAACTATTTAGACTTAATGATGTAGGCACACTATCCATTAATAAATCTAATTCTACTCTTTGATTATTTATCCTTATATTGTCAACGTGATATCTTATCATAGAAAAATTTATAATTAATAGTTTAAAAGAATTATTGTGATTATTGATTCTCCGCCAAACCCTTTCTGTCCCTAATCTTTCTAATTATCTCTGCTTGTATTGATGCAGGAACTTTTTCAAATTGCTGGTCTTTCAAGGAAGAAACTCCTCTTCCCTCCGTAGCTGAACGCAAGTCAGAACTCCATCCAATCATCTCCGCAACAGGAAGTTTCGCAGTTATTTCTGCGCTCGTTCCGTCTTGTTTCATATCCAATAATTGTCCTCTTTTGCCTCCAACAAGTTTAGTTATTGCACCAACAAAACTTTCCGGAACTTCAATCAAATGAATTTGCAAGGGTTCTAATAATGATGCCGCAGCAGCCCTCATTGCTTCTTGAATTCCTTCTCTAACGGCAGGATAAACTTGTGCAGGCCCTCGATGAATTGCATCCTCGTGAAGTTTTATATCAACCAAAGATACTTTCATCTTCATGCACGGCTCTCTTGCCAATGGCCCCTGATCCATAATCATTTCAAAAGCATCCATTATCATTTCAATGACTTCTCCAATATGAACTTCTCCTCGAGTTTCATCTAATAAAAGATTTCCTTTGTAAATATCTTTGACATTTCTTATTTCATCACTTCCCCAGCCCATACCCGAAAGAGTTTTTGTAATATCATCATTTTTCTTTTTTATTCTTGTTTGTGGTAACTCTCCAGATTGAATTTTTTGATAAATTTCTTCTTCTAATGGAGCAACTTGAATGAAAAAACTATTGTGCTTGTTTGGAGAACGTCCCTCGAAACTTTGTGACTCTTTCCCGACGCTTTCTCTATAAACAATAATTGGTGGAGAAGTTTTGATATCCAATCCCTTTTCCGTTCTAATTCTATTTTCAATAATTTCCAAATGCAATTCTCCCATCCCTGACATTAAACTTTCTCCAGTCTGTTCGTTAATACTAATTTTAATTGACGGATCTTCCTTCGCAACTTTTTTTAATATCTCAACAAGTTTAGGAAGGTCTGCAGTTTTTTTAACTTCAATAGCTTTTGTAATTACCGGTTCGAATATATGTTTCAATTCTTCAAAAGGAGTTTCTGGTTCGATAGTAACGCTCTCTCCTGCTTCTCCAGTCACGCCAGAGATAGCAATTACATTTCCAGCCGACGCTGATCCTATTTGCTCTGGTTTAGTTCCATTATAAATTAATATCTGTTGAATTCTCTGTTTTTGTTTTGCCAAATTCAAATACACATCCATGCCCGGCATTAATGTTCCCCCGAATAATCTTCCAGCAGAAATTTCTTTCCCGCTTCGAGGATCAATTACAATTCTTGTTATAACAAACGCAGGTTTTCCATTCGGGTCGCAATGCAAAAGAGATTTTCCGAATTCAGAATCTAAATCCCCTTTCCAAATTTTTGGAATTCTATATTTTTGTGCTTCGAGAGGATTAGGAAGATGTTTTACTACCATGTCCAAAAGAACTTCATACAATGGAGCATTTTTCCAGCACCATTTTTTCCTTTCCTCTTCTTCCATTTCATATAATCCAAATATATCTTTGAACGTTATTCCTTTTTTCTTCATGAATGGAACAGACAATGCCCAATTCTCCCTCGCTGAACCAAATGCTACGCTTCCGTCGTTAATATCAACTTTCCATTTCTCTTTAAATTCAGAATCCGCGATTCTCTCAATTAATTTATTAAATTCCTGATAAATCTTGATGAATCTATTTTGCATGCAATCTGGCGTTAATTTTAATTCTTTGATAAGTCTGTCAACTTTATTAATAAACAAAACTGGTTTGACTCTTTCTCGAAGAGCTTGCTTGATTACAGTTTCCGTCTGAGGCATAATTCCTTCGACAGCGCAGACAAGAACGACCGTTCCGTCGATAGCTCTCATAGCTCTCGTAACATTTCCAGAAAAATCAATATGTCCCGGAGTATCAATTAAATTAATTAAAAATTCTTCGCCGTGAAAATCATGCACCATTGAGACATTCGCAGCATCGACAGTCATTAATCTTTCCTGTTCGTCAGAATGTTGCCACGTCGCCATTCCTGCTTCAAGGTTGCCGGCATTTTTTGCCGCCATGAATCCCGAAGCAGCAAGCAAGTTATCTGTCAACGCTGTTTTTCCATGATGAATATGCGCGCTCGTCGCTATATTTCTAATATTTTTTTGTATCTTGCTGATTCTTTGAATTTTTTGTGATTGTGTTTCTTTGTCTACCATTTATTTATTCCTTTCCCATAAATGGGAGGCTAGAAAATTTCTTATTTTCTTTGTCTACCATGTTTATATCTTTAAATAAAATCTATTTATTATTAGTCAAATAGAATAAATTATTTTATTGAAATTGATTTTTAAATGTTTCTCATTGTCTTAAGTTATTTTTATGCTGTTTCACATATTCTCCTCTCAAATAATTAAGAATATCTGCATGAATATCCCAAACAGCTCCTTTCCTCGGTTGATCTTCCCTAACAACCTTATCTCCATAAAAGATTCTGTTTATACATCCACGACAGTCCCTCTTTGTTTCAATTTCAATTTCATCAAAAATAGTTCCAGAAAGCGTGATTTTTTTTGGAAATCTCAAATATGTTTTATGATTATTATCATTATAATTCCCCGCTTTCTGTGAAACTTCGTCCCACAATGCAATTAAATTAATCATAATAACTTGTTAATAATTGCTTTTATAAAAATTTAGATTATCTCTGAGGAATAATTACCTGGCACTATTAGCAGAATCCCATACTAATTTAGCTAATGGTTCTAATTTACTAAAAATATCTTTTCCACACATTTGAATAATTCTTCCAGTCAACATAAAGCCTAATCCTTTTTCTAAACTTGAACTCGATTCAGGAATTGTGCCGTCGCCAGATAGTCGAAAAAATTGTTCTAGCCTGGGATAATGTTTAATAGCTTCATATAACCCTCCACATAATTTTTCTTCGGAAAACATTTTTCTTGGATGAGGATTCAAATATATTAGTCCTAAAAGAATTTCTCCAATTGTCATCCGCTCTAATTCTTTAACATCATTTTCCATCTTTTAAAAAGGAAATATATCTTAATAAATATTTATATCTAAAAATTGATAATTTACCTAGCACTATCAGCTTGTGACTCGGATTCCTTCTTTTTTCTTATTGCAAAACTTTCGCCGTTATTCTCGCTTGCTAAAATTATTTCTTCTGCAATAGCCTGTGCAATTGTTTTTTTCTTGTTGAATGCTTTATCACCTGCACCGTGAATTAAATGTTTTAATGCAAGATTAACTCTTCTTAATGGGGAAACATCAACGGCTTGAGGGTATCTTGCACCACCATATTCAATTATTGTAATTTCATCCCTCGGAGCCGCATTTTCAACTGCCTTTACAAGAACAGCGACGGGATTTTTCCCAGTTTTCTTTTCAATCATATCGAAAGCATTTAATATTATATTCATATTTTTTGTGTATTTCCCCGTTGATTTTCCTTTTTGTATTTTATGCTTTTTCCCTCGGTGTCCTCCAACGGAAAATTTATTCATTAGTCTTTCAACAAGATTAATTTTTGTTTGTCCGTGTTTCACGACGTTCCTGCCCTCGCTTTTTAAAATTAATTTTGGCTCTAAGTTTATGACATTTTTTAATCCAACATCTTCTACAAAAATTCCAGAAGTATCATATTTATCAAAAATTTTAAAACCGACAAAATCTTGTTTATCTTTAGATTTTGTGGCACCAAAAACTTCAGCTTTGCTGGAGTTCTCAAAAATCTCTGATTTTTTAGGATTTTCTGAATTTTGTGTGTGTTCTTGTTCTGTCATTTTAAAAATTTCCTATTTCCTTCAAAACCTTCAAATTTTTCTGATTTGAATGGGGCAAGAATTTTCTTAATTCTTGGACTTCTTGTTTTGAATGGCATGGAAAACAAGAGATTTTCTATATTGAAAGGTAAAAAATTTCCTATTTCTTCTAAAACTTCTTGTTTCCTTAAAATCTTCCTGATTTTGAGGTATGGAAAATTTCTTTGTTTTCCATATGGAAGGACAAAAATTAGAGATTTTTGTATTTTCATTTTATACTCCTAAAATTTTTTCTTTTAGTTTATTTTCCAAATCATCTGTTAATTCAATATCGGGGGAAATTTTAACTGTTCTTTCAAAATTATTGATTATAATGTTTCCTCTTGTAATTGCTCTTATTTTTAGATTTGGATCAACGGAGATTGCAGAATAAACAATATTTCCTTCTTCAACATCTTTTTTTACTCCAGAAAGTCCGTCGAGATATCTTACAACATCAAAATATTTTTCCTCTTCCAATTTATATTCCTTTCTTTGAAGAATGCTATTTTTTGAGATTCCTTCATTCGGATTTCCAACAAATGAATCACGTTCTGCCATTTTAAAGATTACACAATTCGTTATATAATTTATTTAATTCTTTTGAATGTTTATACCATCTAATTGCAAATCCACAAACTCCAACCAAACCTGCAGAGACAACAGCATATTTGAGATTTTCATGATTCGCTCCAGTGTATAAACTTAGTCCACCAGCAATTCCGCTGGCTAAAAATCCTATTTGATCTATCATTAATTTAGAATTTTGAGAATTTATTTTCCGCTCTAATTCACTTTCCTTTTCTCTCCTTTTTGTATCCTTCAAATTTCCCATTTATCTTCTACCCTTCTCTATTTTTCCCATCCACAATCTATCTAATGGCTGGTCATTTACTTTAATTACTTGAAATCTGATTCCTCTTATATCACCTTTTGATCTTCCCTGTTTTCCGCCAATTCTTTCAATCAGAACTTCGTCATGCTCGTCGATAAATCTTTGCGCCAAATTTCCAGGAATAAAAACACCGACGGTTTTTCCATTTTTTTTCAATTGAACCTTGCAGCATTTTCTCATCGCTGAGTTTGGCTGTGCGGCTTCTTTTTGAAATTTAGAAAGAACAATTCCTTTTGCCTGACTTGAACCCTCGAGAGGATCCGATTTATCAAAAAGATTTAGAGTTCTAACTTTGTATTGTCTGTCCTTCCATCTAAATTTTTTTCTATCTTTCTTTTTCTTATTCGCGCTTAATAATCCCATTTTCTTAAAAACTTCCTGTTTTTTTAGAGACAGAAATTTTTCCCAAATTTCTGTATATTCAAAACCCTCAAAATTTCTTGTTTCCTTAAAATCTTCCTGATTTTGAGGAATGGAAAACTTCTTTGTTTTCCATGTGAATTGGAACGAAAAATCTTGTTTTCCGTATCCTTAACCAATTCTGCGCGTAGGCGCAGTTTGGATTTTGAATGAATATAATATTAGTAGAAAAGGTATTTAAAAATCCTTCGTTCAACTTCTAAATAATTCTCAGATCTTTTCCAAAGAAATCTTCAGAGATTTTTTGCAATTCAAGAAGTCGTCTTCTATTTCTTCCGATGAGGGCTGCCTTGCTTTGGCTTCCGGCAGTAATTATTATATCATCGTCTTTAATTTCTATTTCTTTAAAGGTTGTAGGACTTACAACATCTTCAAAAAATGTTCTTGCATCTTCAATTCCATTCGGAGCACTAATAATTTTTATTCTTTTTCTCAAAATTTCCCCAAGTTTCTTAACATTTTTTCCTCTGTCACCAACGGCTTTTGAAATAAGTTTTCTTGGAACACAGAAAATTATATTTTCATTATAACTAAAACAAAAACGAGTAGTTATGTTAGTTATTCTCTCAAATAAATTAATGTGCCGCATATCTTGCATGTCAATAGTATTCACCATGTTCTCAAATTTGAAACCTTAAATCTCTTTTGTTAAGATAACTTCAGAAGAAACATTTGTTTTATAAACATTGCTGTTTGAGAGGTAATTTTTATGCTAGAAATTTTATAAAGATTACTTTGTATAAACCTTTACACATTAATTCAATTTATAATCTTTCTAAGTTTTTCTCTTCCGTCGGCGATTTCTTTTTCTTTATGTCAAGGAACTTGACAGAAAACAACACACTTCAGTGTGCGGTGGTTTCTTGAGCATCTTAACCAAAAAAATCTTGCCAGATTTTTAGGGCCCCGAAAATCTATGATTTTCGCGGAAACAAGGGGCTTTACAAACCGCACCATAAATGGTGCGGTGCCCCTTGTTTTTTTGATTTTGTTCTTGTTGTTCTAATTCTAATTTTTTTATTCAGAAAAATTATTTATTCACCCTTTCAACTATTTTTGTTTTCGCTGTTTTTTTGTCTTCTTCTTTTTTTGTCAACGGTCCAATAACTTTAACAAGAAGTCCGGGCAATCCCGTTCCGATTGGAACCGGCTGATTCAAAATTATGTTTTCAATTACACCAGATAATTTGTCTCTTCCGCCTTTAATTGTTGCATTAACAAATTGTTTCACTGGAGTTTCAAAAGTTGCCCTCGCTAAAATAGAAGCTTTCTGAGCAATAATTCCCATTCTCGTAACTCCCTTAACATCCCCCATATTTGTCATTGCGTCGGCAACCAACATTAAATGTCTTATATTAATATCAAGCCCCTGCGTCTTCAAAACATCTTTAATCTCGTTAATTATCATCTGCCTCGCAGCCTCGATTCCAAAAGTCTCGGCAATCTCATGCAAATCGTTTGAGATAATTCTGTTTTTATTAACTTCCTTAATATTTAAAATATCTTTCAAATTAGTTCCCTGCGTTATTATTACAAAATCTTTTTCTTTTTTTACAATTAAAACTTGTTTGACATTTTTAACTCCAGAAATTATAGTTTCTTTTAATTTTTCTTTAAGTTTGTAAATTTCTTTAAACCCATATTCCGAAGCGTTTAATACAATTGAATCTTCTTTTTCTTTTGCTTTGAATCCGAGATCGTTAAGCCGGTCCACAACTTTTTTTATCGAAGTATGCGTTTGTCTCAAACTTTCTTTATCAATTTTAATCTCAATTTTTCTGTCGCTAAAATCAAGATTAATCTCGGATGAAATTTCCTTCAAATTGACTTCTTTAATTTTCTCGGCAAATATCTTTGCATCTTTTTCATTATTATATTCTTTATCAAGATAAATTTCCATTTTTGGAGAGGATGGTTTTTTTCTCGCGTCAAAAATTTCTATCAGCCTCGGCAAACCTGTAGTAACCTGCATTTCTGAAACACCGGCAAAATGGAATGTTCTTAATACCATCTGCGTCGAACTTTCTCCGAACGATTGTGCAGTTATAATTCCAACAGCTTCTCCAGACTCTACTTTTCCTTTTTTATGGAGTTGCGAAATTTCCAAACCGTCTCCGCCAAATTCAAATTGTATTATATTATTGTTGCTGTCTCGCACTGTCCCGTCGTATTCCATTCTAATATCTTGAATTGCATTCGCTAATCTTCTGTATAAATATCCGGATTTGGGAGTTCTTAATGCGGTGTCCATCAGTGAATCTCTTCCAGTAATAGACTGAAAGAAAAATTCGTCGGGTCTCAAACCTTTGATAAACGAGTTATGTATAAATCCCCTCGATATTGGAGACAAATTTCCTTTTTCAAAAAAAGACAGCGTCCTGTTATTATAACCAATATCAATTCTTCTGCTTCCAAGAGCCTGCTGTCCGACGCAACAAGCCATCTGAGTAATATTAAGAATTTTTCCTCCCCCCCCAGAAAGAATCATATGATTTACTGGATTATCCTCGGGAATTGCATCCTGAATTATCTCTCCAATCTTTGTTCTGATGCTGTTTAAAACCTGAAGTATTTTAATTTCCCTTGACTCTTCTTTTGTTTTTCCGGGGATTATCTCTAAATTTCCAGAATTATAAGATTCAATTATTTCTTTTGTTTTCTTTTCAGCGTCCTTAACAATATCTTCACTTTCGGATATGACTTTTTCAGCCATGTTCAAATCTTCAACGGAAATTGTTATTCCTCTTTCAGTTAAATAGGTTGTTCCAATTTTGAAAATATTTTTTATTGTATTCATAGTTTCTTCCACGCCCAAAACCTTATCAAGCTCTTTGATAAGTTCACCATCTTCCTGGCCAAAACTTGTCTTGTCAATTTTTCCTTTTAAGATTTTTCCGTCCTTAATTTTTATAGAATCATTTGAGAAATTAATTTTTGGAAGAATCTCTGAGAAAACTTCTATACCTGAAACTTTCTTTTTTGAAAAAGAATAATCAATTCCAGATTTAAACAGAATTTGATTTGCTTCTTCTCCGGTAAATTCATCAAGGCTGAAAAGATAATTTCCAGTAATCGCGTCCGCCTTGCATCCAATTAAATTTGTATTGTTCTTTGGAGAAAATAAATTTTTCTTTACATCTAAAAGTATTTTTGCTTCCGCCCTTGCTTCTTCTGTTTGTGGGGAGTGAATATTCATTTCATCACCGTCGAAGTCGGCATTGTATGGGAATGTTGCGGCAGGATGCAGTCTAAAAGTTCTTCCAGGAAGTACTCTGACAAAATGGGCCATCAAACTTCCCCTATGCAGTGATGGGTGTCTGTTAAATAGAACAACATCCCCATTTTGCAAATGTCTTTCAACCTTGTATCCCGAGACGAGTTCATTAATAATTTCTTCCTTCAATTCCAAAGTTATTTTCTTTCTTTTTCCGTCGGGCCTTATTACATAATTTGCACCCGGATATTCTTCATTTCTTTCAATTAATTTTTTTAGTTTATTAATATTCAAATCTGTAACCATTTCAGCAACGGTAACTATTTTAGCAATTTCATAAGGGACCCCAACTTCGTTAATTTCTATTGACGGGTCAGGAGAAATTACTGACCTTGCAGAATAATTAACTCTTTTTCCTGCGAGATTTTTTCTTATTCTTCCTTCTTTTCCTTTAATTCTTTCAGTTATTGTTTTCAATGGCTGACCGCTTCTGTGTCTTGCAGGAGGAATTCTCGAGACGGTGTTGTCAAAAAATGTTGTAATATGAAATTGAAGCAAGTCCCATAAATCTTCGATGATAACTTCCGGTGCACCCGCATTTAAGTTTTCCCAAAGCCTTTGATTAGCACGAATAATATCAGAAAGTTTATGTGTCAAATCATCTTCACTTCTCTCGCCGCTTTCAAGAATAATGCTCGGCCTTATAGTTACTGGTGGAACTAAAAGCGAAGTAAGAACTGCCCATTCTGGTCTCGAGGTATGGGGATTTACTCCAATTTTTTTCAATTCAGCGTCGCTGATTCTTACAAGCATTTCTCTTACTTCCGTCGGGAAAATTCTTTTCTTTCCAGCATAAAAACTTGTTGGTTTGTCTAATTTAATTCTTTCCTGAACACTGCCGCAATAAGGGCATTTCTTTGCATCCTTTGCTTTTTTTGCTCTTTGGCTCGGAGTATATTTTTCAAGATCTTTTTCAGCCACCATTAATTTTCCGCATTCGTGACAGAAGCATCTTAATCCCATTTCAATAAGAGAAACGTATTTCAGATGAATTACAGCTCTCGCAAGATCGATGCTTCCGGGATGTCCCAAACATTCTTTTATTCTTCCACCGCAAGTTCTGCATCTTACTCCAGGGTCAACAGCACCTAAACGCAAATCCATCAAACCACCGTCGACAGGATACCCGTCGATGTCATAAAGTTCCGGCGTAACAATTCTCGCAGATGAAATCTTTTTAATCTGCTCCGGACTAAATAAACTAAATCTTATTTCACTTATTTTTTTCTTGATTGGTTTTTGCATTTTATTTATAATCTCCTCTAACTATCTCGACGTAACTTGCAATATGACTTAGATATTTTCTTGCATTTCTTGCCCATGTTCCCTCGTGAATTCTTGAAATATCAATTGCAGTTTCAACCGCATTTCTCGTACTTGCACTTTTTACATTTTTTTCTAAGTTCATTTTATTCCACAACCATTTTATCTAAAGTTTTAATTCCATCTATTATCTGACAAATATTTGTTCTAACTCTTTGATTTACTTGATTAGTTATCTTCATTACATTACTATCAGGATTCATAGATACAATCTGTGATTCTCTTTTATCTAAAAAATAAACATTTTCATTATCTATTCTTCTTCTCTTCTTGGATATTCCAACCAAATAAATATTTACTAACTTATATTTGCTTTCAGCAAGGGAGACAACGCAACTTTTGTATTTTAAATCTTTTATTCCCATTTTATTCATATTTATTTTTTAATTCAAACGACGTGTGAATGTGAAGTCCCTGCAATTCTTCTAAAAGTAATTTGAAAGCGTAAGAAACTTCAACTGGCTCAACTTCCTCGCTGTTGCATAAAGTACAACTTATTTTGTTTCTTATATTATCTTCAATTCCAATCGTTCCACATTTTGAGCAAATTGGAAGCACAACTTTATCCGAATCATATCTTTCCTTCAACAACAGCGACGCACCATGAGCAACTAATGCTTGCTGTTCCATTTCTCCGAGCCTCAATGCCCCTCCCCTCGATCTTCCTTCGACTGGTTGCCTCGTCAGCAATGCAACTTTTCCCGACGCTCTTCCATGAATCAAATCTTTTACCATTCTTTTTAATTTCAAATAATAAAGATTACCAATGAAAATTTTTGCCCTCATTCTTTTCCCAGTTACTCCAGAATACATTGTTTCTTTTCCATCATATCTGAATCCAATTTCTTGAAGTTGATCTTCTAATTCTTTCTTGCCAACTCCGCTGAACGCAGTCCCGTCGATAATCTCTCCTTTAATACATCCGAGTTTTCCTGCAAGTAATTCAAGAAGATAACCGACAGTCATTCTCGAAGGCAAACCATGTGGATTAAACATCACATCGGGCCTTATACCATTTACACTAAATGGAATATCTGATTCAGGAATTAACGCACCAATAACTCCCTTCTGACCATGGGATGTTGCATATTTATCTCCAAGCTCCGGAATACGCTGTTCTCTTGTTCTTATCTGAACAATTTTATTTCCCTCATGATCTTCTGTAATAAAAACAGCGTCGACGGTTCCTCTTTCTTCTTGTCTCACTGTAGTTGAAGATTCTTTTTTTGTTCTAATTGAAATTTCTCTTGCTTCTGAAAGAAATTTTGGAGGAGACATTTTTCCAATTAAAACTTCCCCGCCTTCGATATCAGCTTCTGGATAAACAATTCCGTCGGGCTCTAAATATCTGTAGCTCGATTCTGTTCTGTACCCCGATGTATCTTTTTCAGGAATTGCAATTTCATCTTTCAAACCGCCAGCGTAATTCATCTCGACTGCAGAATATGGCTTGAAGAAAAAACTTCTTCCAATTCCTCTGTCAATACTTCCTTTGTTGAAAATTAAAGAATCTTCCATGTTATATCCTTCATAAGTCATTACAGCGACGACCAAATTTTGTCCAGCAGGATAAGTATTCAAAGTGTCATAAACAAAACTTCTTACAATTGGTTTTTGCGGATATTCCAAGATAGAAACATTTGTATCTAATCTGCAAAAATAATTTGCAACATACAAACCAAGTGCCTGCTTTTGAGTCTTGCTTCCTCTGTTCAAACGTGAACTCTGATCATGATTTGCATAAGGAACAATTGAAGTTACAATTCCCATTAAATCAATGCTGTCAATTTCCAAATGCGTGTGCTTCTCTGTAATTTCTTCTGGATAAAGTGCAACCAAGGCATTTTCTTCTTCAGCAGCGTCGAGATATTCTATAATTCCTTTTTTAATTAAATCATTCCATTTAAATTCTCCTTGCTCTAATTGAACAAGATATTCATTGGTTAATTTTGAATTTCCATTCTCGACAATTATCAATGGTCTTAAGACTCTTCCAGGTTCAGTTGAAATTAAAATGGTTCCAAATCCGGGATCGTCTCGAATATTCAATTGTATTGGCAGTTCGCCGCTTCTTCTTTGTTCTCTAATTTTTTGAACGAAATCTTTTGCATTCTTTATGCCTCCTATAAATATTCCATTCAAGAAAACATCTACTCCTTCAAAACCTTCTTTACTTAATCCATTTTTTTCAAGCTCTTTCATAAATTTTGCTTCTTCAATATCTACTCGAGTTGAAACTTTGGCAAGAATCGCCAGATTTTTTCTCAGTCCAATTTCAGTTCCTTCCGGAGTTTCAATAGGACAGAATCTTCCGTAATGTGTCGGATGAAGAGTTCTCGCCATAAAATTT
>Ga0265296_1001353_pt1 | contig 28585 bp, 32 predicted proteins | sample MunlanPumphouse1_FD_189073 | JGI IMG/M metagenome (GOLD analysis project Ga0265296, IMG submission 189073) | Groundwater microbial communities from a municipal landfill in Southern Ontario, Canada - Pumphouse #1 | ecosystem: Environmental > Aquatic > Deep subsurface > Groundwater | place... | reverse complement strand
AAAGAGCCCTCGTAGCTCAATGGATAGAGCAATTCCGTCCTAAGGAAGAGATGGGGGTTCGATTCCCTTCGAGGGCAAAGGTGGGCCGTTAGCTCATTCGGTAGAGTGCTTCCATGGCATGGAAGAGGCGACCGGTTCGAATCCGGTACGGTCCAAAGCAGACGGGGTTCCCTGCCCGCAATGCAGAGCATAGCGATGCAGGCGGGGATTCCCCGTGGGTCCAAAACGGAAGCCATTGACACCAAAATTAGATTTGCTACTCTGAAACTAGAAGTATTTTGATATTGTTGTAAAAAACAGAGGGAGGTGTGAGATGAAAGCGATAGAAATTTTTGAAAGGGCAAAAAACGGGGAGTATGAAAGAATCTTGCGTCTTTTGAAAAAAGTGGAAGACAGATTGATCACTCCTCAAGAGGCGGTGGAAATTTTAGAGGACGAAACAGGTGTTGTAGTCCTCGAAACTTTTCCCAACCGTTAAAAGGCGCCATGTGGATAAATCCCCGGCGCCTTGCTTTTTTTATGGGATATGCTATAGTAGCAACAGAAGCACTTTAAGTGTTTAAATATATAAGGAAAGGAGGTTGTTGCAGCTAAAATCTTTAATTAAAATGAAAGAAATGGAGGATTTATGTTGCCAAAGTTTGTTAGGGTATCGCGGAAATTAAAAAATCACTTATTTCCGGCGGTTCAAAAAATCGCAGGGGAAAAAGTTAAGGTCATCGAGGAAGTTGAAACTCCGAAAGGGACGGCATACAGAGTCGAGGTACCGGATTACGGTGCCACTCAGATATTGGCTAATTTCTGTGACCCATGCGACTCATCCGGAAGGTCTGTTACTATAATATAGTTTCTCTTGCCTAAGATGGGGAATCTTTGGATATCCATCCCATCTCCACACAAGAGAAGCGTACCTCCCCGTACGAAGCCCAGTTGTCTCCGACTGGGCTTTTCTCTTTTTAATTTTCTGCTACAATGTCCCTATGGCTGATGAGGAATTAAAACAACTGCTCCAGAAAAATCTTGAGACATCGCAGGAAAGCTTGGAGATACTTAAAAAAATGAATCGCGCCAGAATGGTTGGCAATGTTTTAGTTTTTTTGAAATGGGTGGTTATTATCGGCCTTTCTTACGGAGCTTATTATTTTATTGAGCCGTATTTAAAAACATTGACAGGCGGATTGGACTCCATTAATTCCGGAATGGAACAAGTCAAAGGCATTCAAAATTTATTGCCAAGATAATTTTATTGCCACGGTAGCTCAGGTAGTTTAGAGCACTTCTCTGAAAAAGAAGGGGTCGTCAGTGCAAGTCTGACCCGTGGCATACTTTTAACGTTAGCAATTTACTCTCCCTTTATTTTTAGCTTTTGAATTTTTTCTTTGTTGAGTTTGGGAAGTTTTATAGTGAGCACGCCTCCCTTAAGATTCGCATCCGCTTCATCCGGGTCAACTTCTTGAGGAAGAAGAACAGATCGGCTGAACGACCCCCAATAAAGTTCCTGATAGAAATAAGAATCTTTTTCAATTTTGTGGTTTTCCTCGCGCTTGCCTTTGATGGTAATCATTTCATGGGAAATGGAAACATCCAAGTCCTCCGGTTTTACTCCCGCCACGATTGATTTGATTATAATTTCAGTCGGCGTTTGATAAACATCCAAAGTCAACTGGCCTTCCTCGGCGCTTTCTTCCATCCAAGCGCCGTCGTTTTTAATGCCTATGTTTTTTTCCGGCTCTTTATCTTCCAATTTTCCGGAACCGGTTAATCTTTCAAAAAATGATCTAGCCATAATTTATTTATTGTTTTTTAATCTTCTTGACCTTTTCAAAAATAAAAATAATAACGACGATAAGAATCCAGAGAGGGATAAACAGTTTCAAAATATCAACACCCTCTGCCTTTATTATAAAGTAATTAAAAGCAAAGTGCAAAATCGTGGCGAGGCCGATGCTTCCTATAATGTTTGGCAGGCGCCTTCTGGGAGGATAGAAGGAGAAAGCGATGCTGGAACCCACTATGGCCGAGGTGGCGACATGGAGAAGAGTGGCGCCCACGAAGCGCAAGTTGCCCGTTATGAAGCCGGAAACAAGGCCGTCCACGCTCACCACCTTCATAAGAAAGAGGATGTTTTCTAGGGCGGCGAAGCCAAGCGCGGCAGTGATTAAATAAACGAGGGCGTCTATCGGCTCGTCAAAAAAACGCGTTCCCATGGATGTTTTTTGAGCCGCGAAATATTTTAAAATTTCTTCTATGAATGACCAGGCAAAAATAAGCGCGATGAATCCGTAGTAGGTGCCATCTATGCCCAATTTTTTTTCCAAGAAAAGAGTTCCGTATTCCAGGGGGAGGGCGACGAGCACCGCTCCCATGCCGGCGAGGAAAGTCAGAAAGAGAACGCTTTTCGGTTCCGGGTGGCTAGAGTCCTCCCTTAGCCAAAACCACAGCCAAAAAACAACTGGCGCCAATCCGAGAAAGATGCAAAAAAATAAATTATTTGAGTTTAAGTTTATTATTTCCATTTTTCCACAATTAAAAGATTTTTATTTTTCTCTGGAAGCGTTGACCAAATTTCTTCTGTAATGAACGGCATGAAAGGATGGAGGAGAATCAATGATTCCCGCAATATGCGTGTCAATATTTTTTTGCTTTCTTCTGAATTTGTTTTTTTCACCTTTTCAATATAGATGTCGCAGAAGGAGTGCCAAAAAAATTCGTAAATTTCATGAAGAGCGTGGCCGAATTTATATTGCTCTATGTTTTTATTCGCTGATTTTTTCACTTTTTCAAATTCTTTTATAATTTGTTTATCGGCTTTTGTTCCGCCAGTTGGCGGATTTGCTTTATTTTGCGCGTCAAAACTTAAAATAAATCTGGTGGCGTTCCAAATTTTATTGCAGAATTTTTTCCCCGCCATAATGTGGTCTTCGTTGAAATGAATATCTTGGCCGCCCATCATTTGGTATATCAATCCGAACCTTACGGCGTCGGCGCCGTATTTTTCTATAAGAACGAGCGGGTCAATGCCGGTGCCGAGCGACTTTGACATTCTTTTTCCGTCTTTTGTGAGAATGGTCGGATGAATAATGACGTCATTAAAGGGTTTCTCTTTCATAAACTCATATCCGGAAAAAACCATTCTTGTCACCCAAAGATTAATAATATCGCGGGCGGTGGAAAGAACTTGTGTTGGATAAAATTCTTTTTTGTCTTTCTCATTTAATGTGGCGAACGGCCAAAGCGCGGAAGAGAACCACGTATCCAAGACGTCATCCACGCCTTCTAGAGGAATTTTGTGTCCCCACCAAATCTGGCGGGAGATGCACCAATCCCTGATGTTTTCCAGCCAGCTGAAATAAACTTTTTCCCAGCGCTTAGGATGAAACTTAACCTTTCCGCTTTTTACCGCTTTTTTCGCTATTTTTGCCAGCTCGTCCATTTTTAAGAACCACTGCTTGCTTATTTGGGGCTCAATGACACTCGCGCATCTGTAGCATTTTGAAGCGTTCAGGGAATAATCTTCTATTTTTTCTATCAGGCCTTGTTTTTGCAATTCTTCCACAACTTTTTCCCGCGCCTCTTTTGTTTTTAAACCTTCTAATTCTTCTATTATTTTTTCCTGCTTGCCCTGAGCTTGTCGAAGGGTCATTTTTCCATACTGATTGATAATTTTATAAGAAGGGAGTTTGTGCCGTTGGCCAATTTCAAAATCAAGCATATCATGAGCTGGTGTAACTTTCACCGCGCCCGTGCCGAATTCCATTTCTATGGCGCTGTCGGCGATAATTGGAATTTCACGCCCGACTATTGGAAGAATAATTTTTTTGCCGACTAAATTTTTATATCTTTTATCTTTTGGATTAACAGCGACGGCCGAGTCGCCAAGCATGGTTTCGGGTCTTGTAGTTGCCACTACTATATACTGACTACTGACTACTGGATACTTTATAAAATATAATTTCCCCGGCGTCGTCTCGTGTTCCAGTTCTAAATCGGAAAGAGAAGTGAGACATCGCGGGCACCAGTTCACCACGCGGTCGCCCTGATAAATCCAGCCCTTTTTATGATAATGCAGAAACGCTTCCTCCACCGCTTTGGCATATTCCTTGTCCATGGTGAAGCGTTCGCGCGACCAGTCGCAGGAGGCGCCGATTTTTTTAAGTTGGCCTAAAATAATTCCGCCGTATTTTTCTTTCCATTCCCAGACCTTTTCCAAAAATTTTTCCCGACCGAGGTCGTGGCGAGACAAACCTTGCTTCTTTAATTCTTTTTCCACGACGTTTTGGGTGGCAATGCCGGCGTGGTCGGTGCCCGGGAGCCAAAGAGTTTTATAGCCCTCCATTCTTTTTTTGCGAATTAAAATATCCTGAATAGTGGCGTTCAATGCGTGGCCCATGTGCAAAGAACCCGTCACGTTCGGCGGGGGGATGACGATAGTATAGGTTTTAGGGTTTAGGGTTTGAGGTTTAGGGAGTTTGTCGGGGTTAAAGAAACCCGACTCTTCCCAGAGTTTATAAATCCTGTCTTCTGTTTCCTTAGGGTCGTAGGGTTTTAATAATTTCTCGTCCATTAATCAATTCTATCAAATTTTACGATAACTTTAAATTTCCGTCGGCTTTGAAGTTTGACGGACTTATCTCGAACTTGTTGAGGGATTTTTTTGTTGTGTGAAAGTAAGCGGCGAGGGCGATCATGGCGGCGTTGTCGCCGGTGAATTTTATTTCTGGCATCAACAATTTTATCTGAGGGCTGACGACTGAAAGCTGATTACTCAATCGCTTTCGCAATTCCTGATTTGCGGCTACGCCGCCTCCTAAAATTATCGTTTTCACTTTGTATTCTTTCGCCGCGCGGAGGGTTTTAGAAATAAGGACATCTATTACGGCTTGCTGGAATTCATAACAGATTTGAGCTTTCAGGGTGTCGCCGAGAAACTGGTTTTCTTTAGGACGGTCATAAAGGGAAATCCTACGAAAACCAGATTTCTCGGCTTCTAAATCGCGCAGTTTATAAAGTACCGCTGTTTTAAGTCCTGAAAAGCTAAAATCGTAGTTTTTTGAGTTAATCATGGGGCGAGGAAGTTTTATCTGACTACTGACTACTGACGACTGGTGACTATTTGCTATTTTTGCCACAATCGGCCCGCCGGGATAGGGAAGCCCGAGCATCTTCGCCACTTTATCAAATGCCTCGCCCGCCGCATCATCTAATGTGGAACCAATAATTTTATAATCCAACATTTTTTTCATTAAAACTAATTCTGTGTGTCCGCCAGAAACAAGCAAAGCCAAAATTGGAAATTGGGAATTGGAAATTGAAAAATTTTTTCTGTTTAGCAAAACAGAAACGATATGTCCTTCCATATGATTTACTGCAACAATTGGCTTCTTCCATTTCTTTGCGAGCTCTTGCGCAAAATTTATTCCGGTCCACAGCGCCGGCTCCAGTCCCGGGCCAACTGTTACGGCGATAAAATCAATATCTGAAACTTGAAACCTGGAACTTGAAACTTTTGCTTCACACAAAGATTTTTTTAAAACCAATGGCAGGTTTTTTATATGTTCTCTTTTTGCCAAACTCGGAACGACCCCGCCCCACTTGGCGTGAATTTTAATTTGCGAGGCGACAACATTACTTAAAATTTTAAATTTACAATTTACACTTTTTAATATCGCAATTGCGGTTTCGTCGCAGGAAGTTTCTATGGCAAGAATTATCATATCCTTAGAAATTTTTTAGTATTCATAAATAACCCCTTTCTTTTTGGTGGCAAATCATTTTATAGCTTTGTTTTAATAGTTTTAATAAATTTATCTCTATTTCTACCAATACTCTTATTACCTACCAATTTACCCGAGCCGATTAACCAAAAGATTTTATCAACAGTATAAGCATCTTCTCCAACAGCTTCTGACATTTCTACTATAGATTTATAAACATCATATTGTTCTTTTGATTTAGATAATCCTAATCCATAAAAAATATCAATTAACATAACATCTGGTTTTGGATAATCTCTATATCCTAATTCTTTTAAAAAATCACACGCCAGGGCAAATCCAAATCCTTTAATTTCTTTACTTAAAAGCATTGGCAGGGCGGCTTTTGTGTATTTATTGCGAGCAAAGGTTTTTATGAAATCATTGAAATCGTCTTTATCTTTAAAAGACGCCATAAAATTACTACCCGAAATAATACCTTCTGAAAATTGACGCCACGATTTAATGGATGTTGGTGGAAATAGCTTTAATTTATTAAATTTTTCCAATAACTCATCAGCGTTCTTATAAGAAGAAAGTATTTTATTTGAATTGTATCCAAAAAGAATAGGTTTTATTTCTTTTTCTTTCTTTTCAAATTGTATAACATTGGGCATCATTCCTCTATTCTGTAAGGAAATTATTAATCTGCGATGAGCATCAAAAAGATTATCAAATTTTTGCTCATGTTGCATATGTGTTTTAAGGATAGAATCGCACATATTATGACTAGTCATAATATCTTTCAGAAATTTTTTAGCAGCTTCAAATACAAATTTATATTTTTTATATTTATTCATGTTTTTTAAACTGGCGGAGGGTACAGGATTTGGACCTGTGAGGGGATTTCTCCCCAACCGGTTTTCGAGACCGGCGCCTTAGACCGCTCAGCCAACCCTCCTATTAATTATTTTTTTAAATTTATCTAAAAAATCAGCGAGTAGATATTTTCTGCGTTCCCGACCTTTCCCAGTTTTAAAAAATCTTTCTTCGCGTAAAGCGTCGCCTTTTTCTATAAACGCCTCATAATAAATTAATTTCCACGGTATGCCTTTTGCAGTGAAGGGCGTTTCTTTTTTATTGTGCGCGGTAATTCTTTTTTGTAAATTATCGGTTGAACCAATATAAAATTTATCAAGTTTTTTGCTATGGATGATATAAACATAAAACATAAATTTGATCGTTATTGCTTTTCTGCGCCCGAGGCGCATCCGCCTTGGGCGGAGAGAGCCGCGCCTTCAACCACTCGGCCACTCCTCCAATAAAAATTTATTTATCTTGAGCTTGTCGAAAGATGACCTCGTGGGGATTTGAACCCCAGTTAACGGATTGAAAACCCGCTGTCCTAGACCAAACTAGACGACGAGGCCATTTTCTAAAATTATACCAGAACTTTCAAAAAAATCAAAAAGATATATAATTAATATGAATGAATAAAAATAAGAGTAAAAACAAAATAATAGCGGAATTAAAGAAAGAGATCAGCCATCTTAAAAAACTTGTTGTTCAAGATGAATTGACGAGCGCTCTAAACAGAACCGGTTTTAAAAAAGAAGTCGCTGATATTCTGAAAGAAGTGGTGTTTTTCAAAAAAACAAAAAGAAAAAAGAAAAATATCCACAGAAAAAAATTTTTGGCGCGAGAATTGTCTGTTTTATTTATAGATGTTGACGGCCTTAAGAAAATAAACGATCTGCATGGCCATTCCACTGGCGACCGGCTTATAAAAAAGACGGCAATCTTGATAAAGGAAAATGTAAGAACGACTGATTTTGTTGGCCGGTGGGGCGGGGATGAGTTTGTGGTGGCGTTCCCCGGCTCTTCCGAAGGTGATGCCTATAAAATATCCGAGAAAATAAGAAAGTCCATCAAGAACAAGGGAAAGATGCTTGGTTTAAGAAAGGCCAAAGTCAGTTTGAGCATAGGAGTAGTCGGAGTAACTAAAGAATTGCTGGCAAGCAGCGATTCGTTGACCATAGACGACCTTATTGATTACGCGGATGTCGCTATGTATGAGGCGAAGAGGGTAAGGGGTGGAGATAACTCCGTGAAATACAGCGAAATTTCGTAAAATTCCGCTAAAGCGGAACAAAATTTTGTTTACAAGACAAGCTTTGTGTTTTTTGAATTGTTTTTTGTCGGTTATCCACTCTTTTAAAAATTTTTTTTGTTATAATTATCTTATCAATGATAAAAATTCCTAAAAAAATAAAAGCTCCTGAAAAGATAGAGAAGAGAGACGGTCGGATCGCCGACTTTGACCAGGATAAAATAATCAAAGCCATTCATAAGGCCCTAACCGCCTCGGGAGAGGGCGACGGCAAGGAATCAAAGAAGGTTTTGGGCTTGGTGGTAGCGCTTATAAACAAGCGTTTTAAAAAAGGAGAGACGGTAAAAGTAGAAGACGTGCAAGATATTGTGGAAGAGGCCTTAATTCTTGAAAATTACATAGAAACAGCCAAGGCCTACATCCTTTATAGGGAACAGCATAGGCGCATAAGAGAAGCAAAGACGGCGATTGATGAAAGTTTGGAGATGGTTGATAAATATATAAACGATTCCGATTGGCAAATAAAAGAAAACGCGAATATGGCTTTTTCTTTACAGGGGCTCCATCATTATGTTGTTTCCGCGGTAAGTAAAAAATATTGGCTGAATAAAATTTATTCAAAAGAAATAAGAGAGGCCTACAATGACGGCTCTTATCATATTCATAATCTTGATTTTCTCGGGCCTTATTGCAGCGGATGGGACTTGATGGATTTATTGGCGAGGGGTTTCGGCGGAGTGCCGGGAAAAGTTGAATCAAAACCGGCAAAACATTTCCAGGCCGCCCTTAGCCAGCTGGTTAATTTTTTTTATACTTTGCAAGGAGAAGGAGCTGGCGCGCAGGCGATAAGCAATTTTGACACATTGCTCGCGCCGTTTATAAGATATGACAATTTAAATTACCAACAGGTTAGACAGGCGATGCAGCAATTTATTTTCAATTGCGCCATTCCCACACGCGTGGGATTTCAGACGCCGTTCCTGAATGTCACGCTTGATATTAACCCGCCGAAACATTTGGCGAACCAACCGGCTGTCATCGGAGGAAAAGCGCAAGATTTAAATTACGGAGATTTTCAGGAAGAAATGAATGTTTTCAACCGCGCCTTTTTTGAAGTTATGTCCGAAGGCGACGCGAAGGGGCGAGTTTTTACGTTTCCCATTCCCACAGTCAATATCACGAAAGATTTTGATTGGGATAATCCCACTTTGGTTGGACTTTGGGAGATGACAGGAAAGTACGGCGTGCCCTACTTCGCCAATTTTATAAATTCGGAAATGAGTCCAGATGACGCGCGTTCCATGTGCTGCCGTTTGCGTTTGGATAACCGCGAACTTTACAAAAGAGGCGGCGGACTTTTCGGCGCCGCGCCTTTGACGGGTTCCATTGGTGTTGTTACCATCAACCTTCCGCAAATCGGCTATCTCTCAAAAACAAAAAAAGATTTTTTTGAACGTCTTTCCAGAATGATGGATTTGGCAAAAGACAGCTTGGAAATAAAAAGAAAAATCTTGGACAACTTTATAGAGAGGGGACTTTATCCTTATTCAAAATATTATCTGGAATCGGTAAAACAGATGAGAGGAAGTTATTGGGGTAACCATTTTTCCACTATCGGGCTAGTGGGTATGAATGAGGCCCTGCTTAACTTTATTGACAAAGACATAACTTCCCATGCTGGCCAGAAATTTGCCGCCGAAATCCTTGATTTTATGCGCGAACGGCTTATTAAATATCAGGAGGAAACAGAAAATCTTTACAACCTTGAAGCGACGCCGGCAGAAGGCGCGGCATATCGCTTGGCCAAAATGGATAGAGCAAAGTTTCCCGAGATAATAACCGCCGGAGAAAAAGAATCATATTATACAAATTCTTCCCACCTCCCCGTTGGATTTACCGAAGATATTTTTGAGGCATTAAAACTTCAGGATAATTTGCAAACAAAATACACGGGCGGGACCGTTCTCCATGGATTCATTGGTGAAAGAATAAATGACCACGAAATGATAAAAGTGCTTCTAAAAAAAATTTTTAGCGGTAATCATTTGCCTTATTTCACTTTTACGCCGACTTTCAGTATCTGTCCCAATCACGGATATATTTCCGGAGAGCATTTTACTTGTCCGCATTGTCTCATTCCCCAGCAGTGCGAAGTTTATTCCAGAGTGGTGGGATACATCAGGCCCGTGCAGCAGTGGCATATTGGCAAACAAGAAGAATATAAGGGAAGAAAAGAATATGTTGTTGGGGGGCCTGCAAAAACTTACACTCATTGATTACCCGGGAAAAATTGTGGCCACGGTTTTTACTATTGGATGCAATTTTTTGTGTCCGTTTTGCCATAATCCGGAACTGGTTGACCCGAAGCTTATAAAAAATCAGCCGCTGATTTCCGAAAGTGAATTTTTTGAATTTTTAAAATCAAGGCAAGGGCAGTTGGATGGCGTTTGCATTACCGGCGGGGAACCGACACTTCACAAAGATTTAGCCGACTTTTTATCGAAGATAAAAAGTTTGGGCTTTGCCGTGAAGTTGGATACGAACGGTTCACATCCAGAGGTGCTAGAAAAATTAATTAAAGAAAAATTAATTGATTATATTGCTATGGATATAAAAGCGCCAATTGAAAGATATGAAGAAATAACAGGCGTCGCGAATCTGGAAAAAATAAAACAAAGCGTTGATTTGATCCGCCGGCTGGCGGATTCCGGAATTGATTATGAATTCAGGACTACCGTCGTGCCGAAGTTCCACAAAAAAGATGATTTCATAAAAATCGCCGAATGGCTGAAAGGCGCGAAAAAATATTTTCTCCAGCAATTTTATCCAACAAAAACTTTGGATGATTGCCTGAAAAACGAAAAGTCATATTCAAAAGAAGAACTAAACGAATTTTGCGAAGCAATAAAATCTCATTTTGGGCATTGCGGGGTGCGGGCTTAAAATCAAAAAATCCCGCTTTAGGCGGGACCTTCTGATTTTTGCATATCTATAAGCCGAATTCTGTATCCGGCCCTAATCTTGCTAAGCAAGACGGGCTTAGGACGATAGCCATATATCTAGCCCCGCGATTACTCTCGGGGTCGTGCGGCTCTCCGAGCACATAAAATATTATATGCTCGGCTCGGCCTTGCATCCGGATAAGGATTTAGCCGTTTCACCCCTCCAACGTTACATCGGAGGACTCGCCCTATTCCATCTCTAAGATGGACGGGCGCCCAAACCCTTTAGGGTTCTAGGGCGTCTCTGTTCGCACCTCTATTCTTACGAACGACGGGTGTTACCCGCTACCTTGCTCCTTGATAAAATACCAAGGGGATGTTCGGACTTTCCTCCAAGCACATAAAAAATTATATGCTCGGCGGCTATCTAATATGCTCGCTTATTGTAATATAGACAATAATAAAACGCAACTATATAATTAAACGAAATGGTTAAGCGCCTCTTGAAATTATTTCATTATGAATTTAGCGGTTTGCATAATGCGGCTTTGGTTTTGGCTTTGTCATCATCCGTTTCGGCTGTTTTGGGGCTCTTCAGGGACCGGCTCTTGGCGGGAACGTTTGGCGCGGGGGAGTCGCTTGATGTTTATTATGCCGCCTTTAAAATTCCGGATTTAATCTACAATATCATTTCGTTATCTTTAGTTTCTATCACTGCGCTTATCCCGTTTTTTTTGGAAAAAACTTCCGCTTCTCCCTGTGAGGGGAAAAAATATTTAAGCGACATTTTCAGCGTTTTCTTCGGGGCGATGGCTGCTCTGTCTGCCATCGCTTTTTTTGCCGTTCCTTTTTTGATTGACGTGGTCGCTCCCGGATTTTCTCCCGAGGCAAAACATCAGCTTATTATTTTATCGCGCATTCTCCTTATAACTCCGTTTATTCAAGGGCTGTCAAATCTTCTCGCCACTATCGTGCAGTCGTTCAATAGATTTTTTATCTACGCCTTAAGCCTGATTGTTTATAATGTCGGCATTATTTTTGGTATCGTTTTTCTTTCCGGAAGTATGGGAACGAAGGGGATAGTTTGGGGCGTTATAATTGGCGCCCTGCTGCAGGTTTTTATCATGATTCCAAGCTGTTTAAAACTGGGATTTTTGCCGAGATTGAGATTTAAAATAAAATTTTCGGACATATTAAAAACAATGAAGCTTTCTTTCCCGCGGACCATCGGCCTAGGCCTCAATCAGATTTTGATGATATTCATAACGGCCTTCGCTTCTTTTTTGAGCGTCGGGAGTGTCGCCATTTTCAATCTTTCCTTCAATTTGCAATACGTTCCGCTCACTGTGGTTGGCTTGAGCTACAGCACCGCCGCCTTTCCGACTCTTGCCCGTCTTTTCGTCAATAATCAAAAAGAAAAATTTCTTGAATATACCGCGATCGCCATGAGACAAATTCTTTTTTGGTCTATTCCAGCAACCGTTCTTTTTATAGTTTTGCGCGCCCAAATTATTCGCGTCATTTACGGCTACGGTTTGTTTGATTGGAGAGACACGCGTTTGACCGCAGCCGCTCTTGGGCTTTTTTCCGTTTCGGTCGCCGGTCAGGCGATAATTCTTCTTTTAACGCGGGCGTTTTTCGCGGCCGGTAAAACAAAAAAACCGATTATTGTTAATGCTATTTCTTCCGTTTTTATAATCGCCGGAATTTTTGTTTTAATGCAGGCGATAAATTTGTCCGCGGCGGGAAAATTTTTATTCGGCAAGATTTTAAGGGTGGAGGACATCAAAGACATGGAGGTTTTGATTTTGCCGTTTGTATTTTCAATCGGCATGATTTTAAATTCAATCTTTCTCGTTAAATCGTTTCAAAAAGAATTCGGAGGGATTTGGTCTTCGGTAAAAAGCACTTTTTTTCAAGTGATAGTCGCTTCGCTCTTGATGGGCGCGGTCACGTATTCGTCTTTGAGCGTTTTGGATAGAATTTTTAACATAAAAACTTTCGTGGGAATATTTTTTCAAGGTTTTGTTTCCGCTGTTTTTGGCATGGGATTTTGGTATGTGGCGCTAAGCGCGGCAAAAAATAGGGAACTAAGAGAAATCACCGAATCATTAAAACAAAAATTCTGGAAAAGCCCGGTCATTGCCTCCGAAAGGGAAGAGTTGTAGAATATAAACCATGTTGCATGACATTGCCATTATCGGCGGGGCGGGGGCGGGATTGACCGCCGCTATTTATACCAGCCGGAAAAAATTGAGCACCATTTTAATCGCCAAGCAAGTCGGCGGGCAGTGCCTTTTAACCGACGACATTGAAAACTACCCCGGCTTTGAAAAAATTTCCGGCATTGAACTTATGGACAAGATGCGTAAACAAGCCGAAAAATACGGCGTGGAAATAAAAGAAGGAAGCATCGTTGAAAATATAGAAAAAAAGAACGGCGCTTTTTTGATAAAAATAAAAGACGGCGAAGATATTGAGACAAAAGCGATTATTCTCGCCACGGGCAAGAATCCGCGGCGGCTGAATGTGCCAGGAGAGAAAGAATTTGAAAACAAGGGTGTGGTTTTTTGTTCCATCTGCGACGCCCCGCTCTTTGCCGGAAAGGATGTGGTTGTGGCAGGCGGAGGAAATTCGGGACTGCACACGGCCCTTGACCTTTTGAATTACGCGAATAATATTTATATTTTGGAAGCGGGACCAAAAATAATAGGGGAGGAAATTTTGCAGGAACGACTCATGAAAAGCGGAAAGGTGAAGTTTTTCACTGACACGAAAATCACGGAAATAAAAGGAAGTAATTTTGTGGAAAAAATAATTTACGAAGACAAAAAAACGGGCGATAAAAAAGAAATTTCCGCTCAAGGTATTTTTATAAGCGCCGGCTGGACTCCCGCCACTTCTTTTTTAAGCGGCTTTTTGAATTTGAATGATAATGGCGAGATAATAATAAATCCGAAAACAAATGAAACCTCCGTCGGCGGGGTTTTCGCCGCTGGCGACTGCACCGACGTCAAATACAAACAGATTATAATCGCGGCCGGCGAGGGCGCCAAAGCCGCGTTGTCCGCTTACGATTACTTGGCTTCCAAGAGTTGATCTATGGCTATTTTAACTTGCTGATATGGCAACGCCCCGCTGATGGGGTATTTTTTCCCGTCCTTTGAATTTATTATCACGCTGTATGGCGTGCCTTCCACGCCAGAGCTAATGCCGTCCTGATAACTTGCTTCCACCTTGGAGGCGAATTTTCCGCTTGATAGGCACGATTCAAAAGATTTTTTATCAAGTCCGACGTACTCGGCGATTTTCGGCAGTTCGGCGAGGTCAAGTCCGTTGCTAGACGGCGTTATTTCATACAGGCGATTTATGTACGCCCAAAATTTTTCGTTTCCTCCCAAATCGGCGGCGCATTCCGTCGCTTCCGCTTCTTTTCTTGCTTTGTCGTGAAGGGCGTCAAGCGGGAAGTGGCGGTAAATCCATTTCACTTTTCCCGTTTTGCCGTAATCGTCCATAATTTGGTTCATGGTCTGATGAAATTTTTTGCAGTAAGGGCATTCCGTGTCGGAAAATTCCACGATTGCAAGCTGGGCGTCGGGATTGCCGAGTATGTGGTCGTCGGCAGACACTTCTTTCGGGCCGGATATTGCCTGATTGTCTTTTGGCGGAATTTGGTCGGCGTTATTGTTTACCGGCTGTTTTTTTGCGTTCCAAAATACGGCTCCGGCTATTAATATTCCGGCAATGACTATCGCTATCGGTACGGCTAAATTTTGTTTTTCCATATTATTTTTTTCTCCTTAGGAAGGCGGGGACCGAATCCCACTCTTCATTATCTTCTTCTTCGACTTTTTTCTCTTCTTGTTTCTCTATTATTTTCGTTTCTTTTATTTCCACATTTTTCCTTGCTCCGTTTTTATTTTCCGGAAAACCGGACGCCACGACCGTTATTTTTATTTCATTCTTTCTTAAATCGTCGTCTCTTATGGCTCCGAAAATCACTTTGGCTTCTTTGTCTATTGAACCGGTGATGATGTTCGCCGCCTCTTGGATTTCCGCCATTGTCACATCTTCGCCTCCTGATACGGCGAACAGCACGCCCTTGGCTCCGTCTATGGCCAAGTCAAGCAGGGGAGAGTTTATGGCTTTTTGCGCTGCCTCGGCGGCCCTGTTCGCGCCTTGGCTTTTTCCTATTCCCATCAGCGCCGAACCGGCGTTGCTCATGATTGCTTTTATGTCGGAAAAATCAACATTGATGATGCCGGGCTTGGTAATCAAATCGGAAATTCCTTCCACCGCCTGGCGAAGCACTTCGTTGCACATAGTGAAGGCCGAGAGAAAAGTTGTTTTTTTATCTATTAAATCAAGGATACGGTCGTTGCTTATGGTAATCATGGCGTCAACCGCGTTTTTAAAATTTGAAAGTCCGGTGTCGGCGATATGGGCCCTCTGAATTCCCTCAAAAGAAAACGGCCTAGTGACTACGCCGATTGTGAGAATGCCCAAATCCTTGGCTACCTTGGCGACAACGGGAGAGGCGCCGGTGCCGGTCGCTCCGCCGAATCCCGAGGAGATAAAAATCATATCCGCGCCCTTCAGCGCTTCCTTGATTTCTTCCTTGGTTTCTTCAGCCGCGTTCTTGCCGATGTCGGGGTTCATTCCTCCTCCCAGTCCTCTAGTGAGATTTTTGCCGATGTGAATTTTTTTCGGCGCCGAGCTGTAATGGAGTTTCTGCGCGTCGGTATCAATGACGATAAATTCAACACCTTTTATTTTCGCTTTAACCATATGATTGACGGAATTGGTTCCCGAATTTCCAACTCCAACAACCTTAATCCGAGCGAATGTTTCAATATTAGGATTAACTCTTGGCATATTGTCTTTAAGGATAACATATGCCAATTTTTACGGCAAGAACATGCGGCCGAGTTTTTTTAGGCCTGATTTCAGTCCGCCGAAAAATCCTTTTCCTGTCCCGGACCTTCCGTCTATATGGTCTTCCGCCTCCGTCATGCAAAGCCCCAACGCCACGGACCAACCCGGGTCGTTTAAAACTTGATCTTTATAATTGCCTGTTATTTTTACGCCGCTGTTATTCAGAGTTATCGGCGCGGCCACTTTCGCCGGCAGATTGAGCGAGGCCTTGGCGATGTCTTCCAAACTGAAAAGCCCCGACCCTCCTCCAGTTAAAATTATTCCCGCCGGCAACAAGCCGTTTCTGTTTATTTTTTTGAGATGCGATTCAATCAGTTCAAAAATATCATTCAGGCGCGCCTCTATTATGTCATTAAGTTTTCGTTTGGAAATCGGAGAGCTGGCGCTGTATTCTATTTTTATTTTTTCCGCCTCATCAAGGGGAATTTGAAGACCGAGGGCGATGTCATTCGTGATATGAGTTGAGCCGATAGGGAAGACCTCCAGAGAGATGGGAGTGTCTTCTTCAAAGACAACAATGGAAACAGTGCCGGCGCCGATGTTTGCCAAAACGCAACCGACTTCTTTTTGATGTTTGGTGAGCGCGCTGTGGCTTGCGGCGAGAGGCGAGGCGACGACGTCATCCACGGCCACTCCCGCCGATTCCACAGCCTTCACGAGGTCGGCCAAGTGCTGGTTAAGAGAAGTGATGTAAAGCGTTTCCACTTCAAGTTTCGTCCCTTTCATCCCCACAGGCCTGCCGAACACCTGATTATTATCTATTTTGTAATGAAGAGGAATTTCTTGGATTACTTGCTTGTTTGTTATGTTTGGAAGGTTGGCCTCGCATTGGTCCGATGCCCTTTTTATGTCGTACTCCGTAACTTCTCCGTCGGCGCGCGCAACCATTATGGTTCCTTTCGATTTTATGGAACTTAAGCTGATTCCGCCAATGGAAACGAAAGCGTGCTTGATGGGGATGCCGGCTATTTTTTCGGCATTTTTCAGGGCGATTTTTATGCTCTCTATCGCTTCTTCAAGGTTTATTACATATCCGCGGCGGATGCCAGTAGAATGCTTTTGGACGGCGCCTAAAATTTGAAGAGCATGGTCGTCCTTTTTTTCCGCAACCACTATCTTGATTGTAGAAGTTCCGGCGTCAATTCCGACTATAATATTCCTTGCCATTATTTTTTTAAATTATTTTTTTGTGTCTGTTCTTTTTTCTATTTTTCCAAGTTTCCATAAGAGACTCATTTTTCCCTTTCCCTTCGCCCTTTTCAGCGCCCTCTTCTTTTTTACGGAGTCGGACTCGGCGCGTTTTTTGAATTGGAGATTGCGGGCCTGCTTCAAAACGGATGATTGCTGCATCCTTTTTGTGAATCTTCTGATTAAACTCAGAGAACTTTCGTTTTCATTTTTCTTTACTTCAATCATTTTATTTCATTTTAATTTGTTTTTTATTATTTCAACTACGTTTTTGATAGAGACCGTTTCCTGAGTGCCGGAGTTCATATCCCTGATGATAATGGAGTCCTCCATGGCTTCCTTCTGTCCTAATATTAAAGCATAAGGCATTTCGAGCTTGGATGCAATTCGCAGCTGGCTTTTGATGCTGTCTTTGCTTATGGACTGGTCAATGGCGATGTGGGCCTTGCGGAGCATTTCAATCAGCTTCAAGCTTTTGAATTTCGCCGAACTGCCGATCTGGACGAAAAATATTTTTGGATTTCTTGACTGTCTTATTTTTATTTTTCTTTCCGTAATTAATTGCGCTATTCTGTCTATTCCGAGCGCTCCGCCTATGGCCGGGAAATTTTTATTGGCGAGAATTTTTGACAGGTAATCGTAGCGTCCGCCGGAACCGAGGGCGAGAGGAGTATCATTTTCTCCTTCCACCATTTCCCTTTTGTCTTCAAAAATTTCAAAGACCGTTCGGGAATAATAATCAAGGCCGCGGACGAGGTAAGTGTCCAAAAAATAAGATATTTCGTTTGAATCCAAAAATTCCAAAACTTCTTTCAAGTGCTGTTTGCAGGGAGCGCAAAGATAATTAACCATCTGGGGCGCTTCCTTTTTTATTTCAGCGCATTTTTCTTCTTTGCAATCAAGAAGGCGGAGGGGATTGGCGGCCATTCTGTTTTTGCAGTCCTTGCAGAGGTGGGCGCTTTTCTTTTTGTAATAAGCGACCAAATCTTTTTTATAGGACATGCGACATTCTTTGTCTCCCAGAGAATTAATGTGAACGATAACGGGCCTTATGCCAAGTTCTTCAAGCGCCAGGACCATTATCTTAATCACTATGGCCTCGGCGATGGCTTTTTCTTCTCCAATAATTTCAAGCCCAAACTGCTGAAATTCCCTCAATCTTCCTTTCTGCGGTTTTTCATGGCGGAAAAATGAACCTTTGTATTGGAACATCACCGGCTGGGGCCAGGTATGCATGCCGTTCTCTATATATGAGCGCATCACCGGAGCCGTGCCCTCCGGCCTTAAAGTGAGCTGGTCTCCACCTTTGGTTTTTAAATTGTACATTTGTTTTTCAACAACATCAGACGTTTCTCCCAAAGTGGCGGTGAAAATTTCCGTTCTTTCAAGATGAGGTGTTTGAATCGAAAGAAATCCGTAATAGGACGCTATCTCTTCCGCCTTTTCGTAGATGGCCCGGTAGATTGCATACTCCTCGGGCAGGATGTCGTGCATGCCCTTCGGGGCTTGAAGCAAAATTTTTTCCTTATTTTTGTTTTTCATATAAAAAAGTTTTTTGTCCCGGCAATATTCCTATCTTATTGAAAGGCCAGAGCCGGACAAAGGCGCGACCGACAATAAAATTTTCTTTTAAGGGCCCCCAGCTGCGGGAATCGGAACTGGCTCCGCGGTTATCACCCATGACGTAATACTCGTTTTCTTTCAGTGTAATTTCTTTGCCATTTGTTTTTATATTTTCTCCCGGCAATCCTTCAATGCGCTTGATAAAATATTTTGACGGGTCAAGCGGATAACGGAAGATAACAACGTCGTTTTTTTGCGGTCCGTTGAAATTATAAGAGAGTTCGTCAACGATGAGATAGTCGCCGTTGTGGAACGTCGGCTCCATTGACGCGCCGCTCACAATGAACGGTTGGGCGATCCAGAGCCGAATGGGCGCGACGATGAGCACCGCGATGAGCGTAAATTTAATAAATTCCCATTTAGGATTGGTCATTAAGAGCCATAATACAGCATTGCTTTTTGGGATGCAATAGAGTATAGTTTCGTCAGATATAGATGCTTTTAAAATAATTTTTCAAAAAAGGAGAATAAAATGAGAAGAACAGGTTTTGAGCTGGGCGATTTGTATTCTTTTCCTGATGGGCGATATTTGGGAAATTCAAGAACTGACTGGGACAGATTTGTAAATGATTATTTTTTGCCTTGGGATGAAGTGGCAGTATCAGATCGTTTTTTTATGGCGTTTTTAATGATTGTTTTCCAGATTTTGGTGTTATTTTTTGGATGGTGTGCAGAAGGGTTTTTACTGGTAAATCTAATGAAAAGCGACAATCCTATTCTCCCCCTCAATCTTTTTTTGTTAGCGGCCTCGATAATCTTTTGTATTTCCTACTTCATCTTCAGGATTACCAAGGGGCTGGTTGGTTTTACAAGATACAAGGCCACGCAGAAAAAGCACAAAAAGGTAGCTTGAGTTTAAAAGGGGCTTCGCGCCCCTTCTTGTTTTTAATTTACAATTTGTCAAAAAATGCATATGCGTAAATTGACTAATCTTAAAAAAAGGATTAAAAATCAAAGATTGAAATATTTTCTTATTTTGTTTCCATGAAGAAATTCTTCAACTATGAGAATTTCTATGAATGGCTCTATTTGAAATATATTTGCAACAAATAAAATTTCGTCTTCGCAAGGATAAGGATGAACCCATACGCTTTTCTGTATTTGGAAAAATCCTAGATCCTTTAATTTACCGCGCAATGCTTCTCTGGCTCGGTTAAACCGGTTGGGAATATCAAAAATTACAACGCGCCACTTTCCGTCCCATTTTCTTGGTTTTGAAATGGCGAGAGTGTCTATTGAAAATTCTTTTATTTTTTCTTTTCCTTTTTTAGTAATTCTTACTTTTATTTTATCATTGTCTTCCTTAATTGTTTCTATAAAACCCCTTCTTTTTAGTGTATAAAAAGCATTGCGCAATTGTTTATCCGAATATCGTTTGGACTTTTTGAAAACTTTTAGTGCTTGAAAAATATTTGGAGCGGCGGTCATAACAAAAGCAATTCCCGCTAACGCTATAACAGCCAAAACCACTTTTGTAGCGGTTGCGTATCCCGTGTCGGAGTCCAAAAAACTTTTTAATCGTTCGTTTAAAGAAATGTCTTTCCTCATATACCACCATCTTACACAATTACCTGTGTGCAGTCAAACTAAGCATATGCGTAAAATGACTAACATAAATTGGCTAACGAATTGTTTTTTTAAAAAATGCCGGTATAATTGTCTTATGTATTACATTGTGGGTCTTGGAAACCCGGGCGAGGAGTATAAATTAAGCCGGCATAATACCGGCAGGATTATTGTTGAAGATTTTAAAAAAAGCGAAGGGCTGGACGATTTTGAATTTGATAAAAAAATAAATGCGCTTGTGAGCGAGGGGAATCCGCCAGCTGGCGGAGGAAAAGAAAAAGTAATATTGATTCTGCCGGAAACTTTTATGAATAAATCCGGCTCAAGTTTAAAGAACTTAATAACTTCAAAAAAGAAGGCGGAAAATTTGGTTGTCATTCATGATGATGTAGATTTGCCGTTGGGAAAATTTAAAATAAAATTCGGCAGCGGATCGGCGGGGCACAAAGGCGTGGAGTCAATTATGAGAATGATAAAAACAAAAGAATTCATTAGAATAAAAGTCGGCGTTTCGCCGACAACACCAAGCGGAAAAATAAAAAAACCAGAAAGCAAAAAGATGGGAGATTTTATTCTGAGAAATTTTTCTCCAAAAGAACAAGCTGTTATTAAAAAAGAATCAAAAAAAATCACCTCGGCTCTTGAGGCGATTATCGGCAAAGGATTGGGAAAAGCGATGAACTTATTTAACTAATTATTTAATCTTTCGGTTTTTCCAAAAAGCTCAAAATCAAACGCTGCTCTTTCGGTTCAAAGAGAGTAATTTGAAACGGATATGATTTACCGAGCTCTATTTTCTTTTTCATTTCCGCTTCGGAGCCGAACTCGGAAACATGCACCAAGCCGGAAATTCCTTCCTCTATGCTCACCAAAGCGCCGTGCCTGTTGAATTTTATTATCACTCCACTCACGATATCTCCCTTGTTGTATTTTTTCTCCACTTCCTGCCAAGGATTCTGTTTTAAGACCTTTATTGAAAGGGAAACTTTGCCGTCCTTGATGCTGATTATTTGCGCCTTCACTTTCTGTCCAACCTTGAAAAGGTCGGCCGGATTTTCCACCAGCGACCAGTCAAGTTCTGAAATGTGTGCCAACCCCTCAAGTCCTTCCTCGAGTTTGATAAAAATTCCGAATTCCACCACGCCGGTTACGGTTCCCTCTATGATGTCACCCACGTTATATTTTGAAACAATTTCTTTCATCTCTTCCGACTCCGTGCTTTTTTCCGAAAAAATAAGTTTTTCCTCTTTTTGTATAACAGAAATTATATTCACCGCAATTTCTTGACCGACGAGTTTTTTAAGTTCTTCAAGAATTTTATCTTTATCGCCGTCATCAATTCGCGGATAGTGGCTTGCCTTGAGCTGGGAAGTGGGGAGAAATCCTTGCACTCCTTTCCATTCTAAAATAAGCCCGCCTTTGTTCGCGTCGGCAATCGTGAGGATTAGGGTGGTTTTACTGTTCTGAATTTCTTCCGCTTCCCGCCAGACGATTTCTTGTTTAGCTTCTTTAAGAGAAAGAGAAATATAACCCATCTCATTTTCCAGTTCCGTTATCTTTACCACAATCTTGTCTCCTGTTTTCAGCACCTTTATGATGTCGCGGGCGTTGTTGAATTCCCTGCCGTAAATGACGCCGGTGCCGAAGGCGCCGATGTCCACGAATATCATGGAACCCTTTTGCTCTATGACCGTTCCTTCCACGAGGTCGTTTTCTTTGGGAATGGGAAGAGGGACGCTCTTAAACAAGAGGTCCATTTTGGTCGGATTTATTAAACTTATCGCTATTTGCTCCGTTTCAAGCATAGATAACATTATATTGATATAAATATTTTTTGCAACCTCGCTCTGTTTCTGCTATAATATAACCAATGATTGTCACTTACTATGGCGCATCGTGCTTTAAAGTGCAGGCGGGGGAAACTGTGCTTGCCTTTAACCCGCCCTCAAAGGAGTCGGATTTCAAGTCGCCGCGCTTCGCGGCGGACGCCGTTTTTATCAGCAACGAAAATAAAGATAATAATGGCAGGGACAACTTGGCGGGGAAGGAAGAAGGGAAAGGCCCTATTGTCATAGATGGCTCGGGCGAATACGAAATAAAAGGCGTTTACATAAAAGGAATAAAATCTTCGGGCTTGCCCGCACAGGGCGGGAATACTATATATAGGATGAAGTTTGAGGATATTATCCTTTGTCATCTTGGAAATTTTGCCGAGAAAAAACTTGCGCCGGAAATAAAGGAAGCCGTGGGTAGCGTGGACATATTATTTGCGCCGGCCGGCAGTGGAGAGATTGCCAACCAACTGGAACCGAAAATCGCCATCCCGATGGATTACAAAAACAACAGTGAGATAAAAAAATTCGCGGATGAATTCGGCAATGGCGCTTCAAAGCCGGTTGACAAGCTCACTATCAAGAAAAAGGACTTAATAGACGATGAAATAAAAGTTGTTGTTTTAGAACCAATGATTTAATTTGCCATGAGCTTGATTGATAAAGTGGAAAATTTGCAAAAGAAACCGGAGTCGTACAGAAAAAAAATTTTAGCTGCGAGTGTTTTGGTTTTTATGGGCCTGATAGTTTTTGTGTGGCTCATCACTCTGAATTTTTCTTTGGGCGCCGAGGCGGAGGGGACGAAGGATGCCTACACGCCATTTCAAATTCTAGGAAAGGACTTAATGGGAGTTAAAGACAACTTGAATGCTTCGGTTGGAGAAATTAAGGGGCTATTTAATCAAATAAAAAATGGAGCAAAATAAAATAGACAAAATAATTCCCAGCGAAATTTCGCGGGAAATGAAAGATTCTTACTTGGCTTACGCCATGTCTGTGATTGTTTCGCGCGCGTTGCCTGATGTGCGGGACGGACTGAAACCGGTGCATAGAAGAATTCTTTATACTATGCATCAGATGGGTTTGAACCACAGCGCCAAATATAAAAAATCGGCGGCGGTTGTCGGCGGTGCTCTCGGTGATTATCATCCCCACGGCGACGCCGCGCTCTATGGCGCCATGGCCCGTTTGGCGCAGGATTTTATGATGCGTTACCCGCTAGTGGACGGCCAGGGAAACTGGGGCTCCATAGACGGCGACGCGCCAGCCGCTTACCGTTATACCGAAGCGCGTATGACTTCCATCGCCGGCGAAATGCTCAAAGATATTGAAAAAGAAACGGTTAATTTCAGGCCAAACTACGACAATCGCCTGAAAGAGCCGGAAGTTCTGCCAGCCGCAATACCTCAACTTCTTATAAATGGAGTTCTTGGCATTGCTGTTGGTATGGCGACGGATATTCCGCCTCATAATCTCACGGAAGTTATTGACGCTACCTCTCATTTCATAGACAATCCAACATCTTCCACGGATGACTTAATGAAATTCATAAAGGGACCTGATTTTCCGACAGGCGGATTAATTTTTGGCGCGAAAGACATTCATCACGCCTACGCCACGGGCAAGGGAGGAATAGTGACGAGGGGCGAGGCGGAAATCATGGAAACATCAAAGAGCGGATTTCAAATTGTGATAAGCTCCATCACTTATCAGACGAACAAGTCGGAGCTGATAATAAAAATGGCGGAACTGGTGCACGAGAAAAAAATTGAAGGCATAAGAGACATCCGGGACGAGTCGGACAGAGAAGGCCTTCGCATTGTCATTGATTTGAAATCCGGCGCTAATCCGCAGAAAATTTTGAACAGCTTATACAAGCACACGGACCTGGAAAAAGTTTATCACTTCAACATGATAGCGCTGGTTGACGGCATCCAGCCCCAGCTTCTCCGCCTCAAGGAGATGATTGGATATTTTATTGAGCACAGGAAAGTTGTCGTGGAGCGCAGGGCGAAATTTGATTTAAATAAGGCGCTGGAGCGGGCGCATATTTTGGAGGGATTAAAAAAAGCGCTTGACCATATTGACGCCATCATCAAAACCATAAAGGCGTCGGCGGACAAGGAAGTCGCCCATAAAAAGTTAATGGAGAAATTCCAATTCTCGGACAGGCAGGCGGCGACCATTTTAGAAATGAAACTGCAGACCTTGGCCGGATTGGAAAGGCAGAAGATTGAAGACGAACTGAAAGAAAAACAAAAACTCATAAAGGACTTGCGCGCTCTTTTGGCTGACCCGAAAAAGATTCAAAAAGTCATAAAAGACGAACTGCTTGAGGTGAGAGAAAAATACGGCGACAAAAGAAAAACAAAAATTGTTTCCGGCGCGGTGAAAATGATTTCCGCCGACGATTTGGTCCCGGAAAAAGAAATAGTGATTGTTTTGACCCAGGGCGGATACGTTAAGCGCACCGACCCCGATGCATACAAGGCGCAAAAGCGGGGAGGTATGGGAGTGATAGACATTGAAACAAAAGAGGAGGACTTCGTTAATAATTTCATCACCGCCAACACGCACGACGACCTGCTTTTCTTCACGGACAAAGGAAAGGTGTATCAAATTAAGGTCTATGACTTGCCGGAAGGCAAGCGCGCCACCAAAGGAAAATCAATCGCCAATTTTCTTTCCATTACGGACAGCGAAAAAGTGACCTCTGTTCTTGTTTTTCCGAAGTCCAAAAAGGAAGGTCTGCCATCCGCCCTTGGCGGAGGCGGAGCGTCTTTGGTCATGGTCACCAAAAATGGTATAATCAAGAAGGCGGATATGGAAAGTTTCAAGGACGTGAGAAGAAACGGAATAATCGCCATTAAACTTGATAAAAACGACGAGCTGAAATTCACTTTCTTGGCGTCAAAAGGAGATAATGTGTTTTTGGCGACAAAGAAAGGACAATCAATAATGTTCAAAGAATCTGATGTGAGGGTGATGGGCCGGTCTGCAGGAGGAGTGCGGGGAATAAAAATGGGTTCCAGCGACGAGATCGTCGGCGCGGATGCGGTTCAAACAAAAGATAAGGATTTGTTTGTACTTACGCTATCCAGTATCGGATTCGGCAAAAAAACAAAACTGAAAGATTATCGCCAGCAGAAACGCGGAGGGTCGGGAATAAAGACGGCGAAAATTACGGCAAAGACGGGGCAGCTTGTCATCGCCAAGGCCGTTGATCCGGAGCTTGAAGAGCTTATCGCCATTTCCCAAAAAGGCCAGGTGATAAGAACGCCGCTTTCGGGAATTCCGGTCTTGGGCAGGCAGACCCAGGGAGTAAGAATAATGAAACTGAAAGCGGGCGATTCAATAGCGTCATTAACATGTTTGTAAAACCAGAAGAAATCGTAAAGAACATAGGATTGGAGCAGGGGATGACGGTTGTTGATTTTGGCGCTGGGTCGGGGCATTACATTATTCCCGCGGCGAAACTGGTCGGAGAAAAAGGAAGAGTCTACGCCGTTGATATCCAAAAAGATTTGCTGGCGGCTATAAAATCAAATGCCGAAAGAGGGGGATTTAGAAACGTGGAAATTATTTGGACAGACCTTGAAAAAATAGAGAGCACAAGATTGGTGGATAATTCGGTTGATAAAATTATCGTTTCAAATATTTTATTTCAGGTTGAAGACAAGAGGACGGTCGTGAGAGAGGCGATGCGAATTTTAAAAAAGGGCGGGGATGCGGCGGTCATTGAGTGGAACGAATTGAAGGGCGGGAGGCAACTGGACAAAGCCGCCTGCGAGAAAATTTTTAAAGAAGCGGGTTTTGAAAAAGAAAAAAAATTTGACGCGGGCGACAAACATTACGGGATAATTTTTCACAAACCATAATTTATGAGCAAGTTTCAAATCGCAATAATAGCATTTTTAATATTAGCGGCGTTTGTTGCCGTTCTTATATTTGCCGGAGTTTTGCCCGGCTTCAATCAAAAAGGAGGAAGAGGCAACGCCGTGAGCGTGTCCGTTTGGGGGCCGTTCTCGGACAAAGAAATTGGGCCGCTGATTTCAAAATTTAACGAAAGCAATACCGACTTTTTCTCCATTTCTTACACGGAAAAAGATCCAGCGAATTACAAAAATAATCTTTTGAATGCCATGGCTGCCGGCAATTCGCCGGACGTTTGGTTTGTTTCCCAGGATATGGTGCTGGCGCACAAAGACAAAATTCAGGTTATTCCCTTCGCCTCTTTTTCGGAAAGAAATTTCAAGGATATGTTTATTGATTCCGGAGACGTTTTTCTCAATAAAAAAGAGGAAAATGTCGTGGCTTTTCCTTATGTGATTGACCCGCTGGTTTTGTATTGGAACCGCGATCTTTTTTCTTCAGCCAGTATTGCCCAACCGCCCAAATATTGGGACGAGTTTTTAGCCAACTCCGGCGCGCTCACGAAAATAAATGATTCGGGAAATATTATTCAGTCGGGGGCGGCGCTGGGCGAGTTTAGAAATATCAGAAACGCGAAAGAAATTTTGTCACTGATGATTTTACAGACAGGCAATAAAATTATTAACCCCGTTGATTTAAGCGTGGTCTGGAACAATAAAAACGATTCCGTTCTCGCTCCAGCGGAAAATTCTTTGAGATTTTTCGGCGAGTTTTCCAATCCGAAGAAAACTTCTTACTCTTGGAATCGTTCCCTCAATAATTCACTTTCAATGTTTGCCGGAGGGAAGTTGGCGATGTATTTCGGCTATGCCAGCGAGTTCAATAAAATAAAAGGAATGAATCCGCATCTGAATTTTGATGTTGCCGCCGCGCCTCAGATAAAAGGCGGGCCGATAAACGCGACCTTCTCGAAAATTTATTCTTTGGCGATTTCAAAAACTTCACCCAAAAGCCAGGCGGCGGTATCTTTGATTTACGCTCTTCTTGAAAAGAGTTTTAATAATCAGTTTGCGGAAAGCTTATTTTTGGCGCCGGCAAGAAGAGACGCCTTATCCGAAGGGAATAAAAACCAAATACTATCCGTTTTTTACAAATCGGCCGTGATGGCGCGGACATGGCTTGAACCGGACTCAGAGGCGGTTTCCGTGATTTTTCAAAACATGATAGAATCAAGCGTAACAGGCAAGCAGAGAATTTCCGAAGCCGTGAGCGAAGCAACCGCGCAATTGGAAAATTTATTAAAATGAAAACAAAAGCGTTAATTCCAATAATAAGTTTAATTATACTAATAGCGCCCGTTGCTGTTTCAGCCGCTTATTTAGGAATAGTGCCGTGTGGATGCTATAAATACGGCGAAGACGGTAAATGTATAAATGGAGAAGAATGCACAATCTGCCATCTTTTTGAAGGTGTAAGCAGAATCATTGATTTTCTTTTGAAAAACATCGCCTTTCCCTTGGGAGTGGTGGCGATTTTGTATGGCGGTTTTATGATAATGACTTCCGGCGGGTCGGAGGAAAGGGTGAAGAAAGGGAAAACGGCGCTGGAATTTGCCATTTACGGCATCATAATCGCCTTTGCAGGATGGCTGATTATTGGTACAATATTATCAAACCTTGTTCTAGATAAGACCGTTTGGCCGTTCAGTGAAGAGTGGAACACTATACCAACAAGCTGTCCAGTGAAGTAATATGCAGATAATTATCCACAAAATTAAAAATAAAACTTTGTTTAAGGCGCTTTTTTGGGGTATTATGAATATGGTTTTGGCGTTGCCGGTTTTGGTTAGTGCCAATGGTGCAGGAAAGACAGATTGTGGCGCAAAACTATGCAATCCCCTTGGTGTAGATACATTTGCCGCCCTAATAGCCGCCATTGCCAACATAATAATGAAAGTGGGGATACCGATTGCGGCGATATTCCTGATTTATTCCGGCTTAATGTTTGTCACCGCGCGTGGCAGTGAGGAACAGCTTAAAAAAGCAAAAAACACTTTTATGTGGACGGTTGTCGGCGCGGGAATTTTACTCGGCGCCGTGGTTATAGCAACAGGCATAGAAGCAACAATTAAAGCGTTAAAATAGGTCGAGAAAATTATTAGTAAATAGTAGTCAGTAATTAGTAATCAGTAAATATGCAAAAAATTCAAAAATACATTCCGATAGCGATGGTCCTTGCGCCCTCTCTGGCTTTCGCCAGGTCGGTGACGGACATAATTTCCGGCACAATAATGCCGATAATTAATGCCATCATTCCGCTTTTGATAGCGGTGGCGGTCGTCCTCTTCCTTTTTGGTGTGGTGAAATTCATCACCTCGGCGGGCGATGAGGAAAAACGAAAAGAGGCGAGGAGCTTCATGCTCTACGGCATCATCGGTATCTTTGTGATGGTTTCCGTCTGGGGGTTAGTGGGAATTCTTTCCGATACGCTGGGGCTGGGAACATCTTCAAATGTTAGAGTACCGGGCGCTTTGCCGCAATAAAATAAAAACAGTTATGGAAAAAATTAAAAAAGTATTTACTCTCAGTTTGTTGTCGGCGCCGCTGTTGGTTTTTGCCGAGGGGAACAATGTGTCAAATATACAAGATTTTTTTGCCACTGGAGGGCCTTTTATGGCGGTTTTAAATCTTCTTATAAAGGTTTTGATTGGAATCGCAGTCGTTCTCTTTCTCTATGGCATAATAAAATACGTCTCCTCCGGAGACGATGAAGCAAAAAGAAAGGAGGCGAAAAACTATATTGTCTACGGCATAGTTGTTTTGT